>Ga0102944_1000613_pt1 | contig 26532 bp, 23 predicted proteins | sample SalPonD_shore_MG_FD_78172 | JGI IMG/M metagenome (GOLD analysis project Ga0102944, IMG submission 78172) | Salt pond soil microbial communities from South San Francisco under conditions of wetland restoration - Salt Pond MetaG... | ecosystem: Environmental > Aquatic > Marine > Intertidal zone >...
GGAATTGGTGGGCCGCATAGGAATCGAACCTATAACCTTGGGATTAAGAGTCCCCTGCTCTGCCAATTGAGCTAGCGGCCCGAAGGCGCATAGTGAACCACAACCGCCGCCCCGGTTCAAGCAGGAAGCATGCCGACGCGGCAGCCACGCTTGAATCGGAGAACAAAGATGGGGTGAGCGATGGGACTCGAACCCACGACGACCGGAATCACAATCCGGGGCTCTACCAACTGAGCTACGCTCACCATAATTATCGGCAACCCACCGGCCCGGCGACCATCGACCGCGTCGGGCATACCTGACCCGGTGAGGGAAATGGCGCGCCTGGCAGGACTCGAACCCGCTACCCTCGGCTTAGAAGGCCGATGCTCTATCCAGATGAGCTACAGGCGCGGATAGGCGTCGATCACGTGGGCGCCATGATACCACATGGGTCCTCACGCGCATCCGCCGTCCAACCGGGTGCGCGGCACCTGGCCGAGCGCTTGGTCCGCACGTGGCCCACACCTGGCCGCACCTGATCGGGGTAGAGGGATTCGAACCCCCGACATCCTGCTCCCAAAGCAGGCGCGCTACCAGACTGCGCTATACCCCGCGTTCGCCCTGCGTCCGTTCGACCCGCCGTTCGAATCTCCGCCAGTTCCTCTCGTCGCGCATCGGACCGGCGGTGCGCAAGACGGGCGATGATACGCGCCCGCCCAATCGGCGTCAATCGCACCGCCTCGCGCTCGATGCGCCCCGATAGACGCCGCATTGCCCTTGGCGCGAACGGCGTGCGCGTGAGAAGATAGCGCGCACCGGCGAACACAACCCGAACCATCCCGACTCCGAACAAAGCCAACAAATGAGCGCACAGATTATCGACGGCAAGGCCGTCGCCGCCAGCATTCGCCAGCAGGTCAAACAGCGCGTCGATCAGCGTCTTGCCGAGGACCTGCGCGCCCCGGGACTGGCCGTGGTGCTGGTCGGCGAGGACCCCGCCTCCCACGTCTACGTCAAGAGCAAACGCCGCGCCTGCGACGAGGTGGGGATCAAGTCCTTTTCCTACGATTTGCCCGCCGACATCCCCCAGACCGAGCTCCTCACCCTCATCGACGAGCTCAACGCCAATCCGGGCGTGGACGGCATCCTGGTCCAACTGCCCCTGCCCGCCCATATCGACACCGAGACCGTCATCGAGCGTATCCGCCCGGACAAGGACGTGGACGGCTTCCATCCCTACAACATGGGCCGCCTGGCGCTTCGCATCCCGGTGCTGCGCCCCTGCACCCCGCGCGGCATCATGACGCTCATCGAGCGCATCGGCGAGAGCGCCAAGGGCAAGGATGCGCTGGTCGTCGGCGCCTCCAACGTCGTCGGCCGCCCCATGGCCCTGGAGCTGCTGCTCGCCGGGGCGACGGTCAGCATCGCCCATCGCTTCACCGGCGATCTGGCGGCCCACGTGAGCGAGGCCGATATCGTGGTGGTTGCCGTGGGCAAGCGGGGGCTCATCAAGGGCGAGTGGATCAAGCCCGGGGCCATCGTCATTGACGTGGGCATGAATCGCACCGACGAGGGCAAGCTGTGCGGCGACGTGGAATTCGAGCAGGCCAGCGAACGGGCCGGCTGGATCACCCCCGTGCCCGGCGGCGTCGGCCCCATGACCGTCGCCACCCTCATGGTCAACACCCTCGAGGCGGCCGACAAGCTCCACGTCGGCTACGAGCACCGTCAGGCGCTTTAGACTTTCCCAAAGCGCGGCGCTAACCACAGAGGACACAGAGACACAGAGAAAAACGGAGAAGGGACTTGATCAGACCCTCCGTGTCCTTTGTGGTTGTGCATAGGCTGACGTCAGGCCAACACGCGCGCAGTCTATCGGTGAGCGCGATATCGGCACACGCTCGAAGAAGGAATGACTCTGCGCCCTCCGTGCCTCTGTGTCCTCTGTGGTTATCACTCGGCTGACGTCAGGGCCGGCGCGCCCGCAGCCTACTGCGAAGGGATCAGTGCGGTTTGAGGTAGCCCTCGGCGGTGGTCTGCAGGTCGCCGAAGCATGCCTTATATACCGGGCTTTCCATTACGCTGCCCGGCTCGCCCTCCTGATCGTATATTTCGTCCTCGTCGAGCATGACGTCGATGTCTCTTTCCTGCCAGTTGCCCTGGCAGCGCTCGAAGATGCGGGCGCCGGAGGCATCAAAGGTGCGAAAGGCGTGCAGGTCGCCGTGGTAGCGGTGCAGTGAAATCAGGGTCTGGCTCGGTGCGTTGCGGTAATACGGCAGGAAAGCGGCGGTGTAGTCGCGAATCACCCGCCCCTGCGCGTCGCGAATGTACAACTCGATGACGTGGACGGTGTCCGGGTGCTCACGCTCCCAGCGAATGCGGCTGAGCAGCCGACCCGTATCGGCATCGAAGTAACTGACCTCACGGTAGAAGTCGGGGATATCCGCGTAGCCGCCGATCCGCTCCTCGGTACGTACCTCGCGGCGGGCCATCCGTCGTTGGTGCAACGCCAGGAGGTCGTCGGCAAAGCGGTTCCAGGTACGTACATGCACGTTGTCCTCGTGCATGCGCTCGACTTCCAGGGCCTGGCCGGGCACTGTCCAGAACACCATCCACAACGCCGCCAGCGAGCAGGCAACGGCCGGTATCAAGGTGCGCTTGGCCATGTTCGGTACCCCCCTTTTCTCAGGTCCCGACCTCCGAGTATAGCGCGCGGCCGAACGGGTGCTTACTCCCGGCGCCAGCTCGTGCCCTGCGGGCTATCTTCCAGGACCACCCCCTGCGCCTTGAGGCCATCGCGTATGGCATCGGCCGCGGCGTAATCCCTGGCTGCCTTGGCAGCCGCACGCTCGGCGATGAGGCGTTCGATCTCCGCCTCGTCGGGGCCGCTCCCCGGCGCGCCCCCTCCCTGCAAGAAGGCCTCGGGCGCGCGCTCGAGCAACCCGAGCAGCCCGGCCAGCGTGCGCAGGCGCCCGGCCAGGTACCGGGCGGCGGCCGTGTCGGTCCCGCGCCGGCGGTTGACTTCGCTGGCCAGCTCGAACAGCACCGACAGCGCCCCGGCCGTATTGAAATCATCCTGCATGGCCGCGTGAAAGCGCGCCGTGTAGTCCTCGCCCTCCCCGCCGGTCTCCAGTCCCGCGCCGACGGCGGCCGGCTCGATTCCACGCAGTGCCGTATACAGCGTGGTCAGCGCGGCCTTGGCGTTGTCCAGGTGTTGATCGGAGTAGTTGAGCGGGCTGCGGTAATGGCTGGTCAGGATGAAATAGCGCACGACCTCCGGATCGTATTGCTTGAGCACGTCGCGGATGGTGAAGAAGTTGCCCAGTGACTTGGACATCTTCTCGTCGTCGACGCGTACAAAGCCGTTGTGCATCCAGACGTTGACGAAGGTGTGGCCCGTCGCGGCCTCGCTCTGGGCGATCTCGTTCTCGTGGTGCGGGAACTGCAGGTCCATCCCGCCGCCGTGGATGTCGAAGTGATCGCCCAGGCAGTGCGTGGACATGGCCGAGCACTCGATGTGCCAGCCCGGCCGACCCGGCCCCCAGGGCGAGTCCCAGCTGGGCTCGTCCGGCTTGGCCGCCTTCCACAGCACGAAGTCCAGCGGGTCCTGCTTCGCCGCCTCGACCTCCACGCGCTCGCCGGCGCGCAGGTCCTCCAGGTGCTTGCCGGACAGGCGCCCATACGCCTCGAAACGGCTGACGTCGTAATAGACGTCGCCGTTGTCGGCGCGGTAGGCGTAGCCCTTGTCCACCAGGGCGGCGATCATCTCGATGATGTCATCCATGTGCATGGTCGCACGCGGCTCGGCATTCGGCGTGAGGACCCCGAGCGCCGCGGCGTCCTCGTGCATCGCCTCGATGAAGCGGCCGGTCAGGGCGTCGATGGGCTCGCCGTTGTCGTTGGCCCGCGCGATGATCTTGTCGTCGATGTCGGTGATATTGCGCACGTAGGTCACGTGCGGCGCGCCGAACACCGCCTTGAGGTAGCGATAGACGACGTCGAACACGACCAAGACGCGCGCATGCCCGATGTGGCAGTAGTCGTAGACCGTCATGCCGCACACGTACATGCGTACGTTGGCGGGATCGATTGGCTCGAAGCGTTCCTTGCGGCGGGTCAGGCTGTTGTAGATGCTGAGCATGCGGTCGCGATTCAACTCCAGGCAAACTCGACGGGGCTCGTCGGCCCCGGCGGCGTGACAGCGTACGATTGTGGCGCTCGATTATACAGTGCGCGCGCAGACACCGGACAACGTCTCCGCGCCCGCGCTCACGACAGGCATGCGCGCAGCCGCTGGCGCACCCGCTCGGTGCCGAGCAGCGGCAGCAGGCGCGCCAGCTCGGGGCCGCCGGAAACGCCGGTCAATGCGGCACGCAGCGGCTGGAACAGACGCTTACCCTTGGCGCCCGTGCGCCCCTTGAGCTCCGCGGTAAAGGCCGCGTAGTCCACACCGTGCGCATCCAGTGCCGCCAGGGCTTCGGTAAAGAATGCGCTGCCCGCCTCGGCCACCGCCTCGCGCGCATCGTCATCCAGGTTCAGGGGATCGCAGTAGATGACGCGCGCCCAGTGCTCGGCCTGCTCCGGGAAACTGATATTCGGCAGGACGGCCTCGAGAAAGTCCGGGCGCTGTGCCTCGGGCACGAGATCGGTGACCGGCGTGCCCAGCCAGTCCCACAGCGCCTCGGCCGAGGCCGCGGCCACCGCCCGGTGCTGCCAGTGCAGCAGCTGGTGCGCATCGTAGCGCGCCGGCGAGCGGCTGAGGCGGGCCGGATCGAAACCGGCCGACAACTCCTCGAGTGACAGCAACTCGTCGCTGTCATAGCCGTGGCCCAGTCGTGCCAGGTAATTGACGATCGCCCCGGGCAGGTACCCGCCCAGGCGCAGCTCACGGATGCTTCGGCTGCCGTGGCGTTTTGACAGGGGCGCGCCGTCGGCCCCGACGATGAGCGCGATGTGCGCATAGGCCGGCGCCGACAGGCCCAGGGCCTCGAGAATGAGCAGTTGGCGCGGCGTGTTGGTCAAATGATCCTCGCCGCGCCAGACCTCGCTGACCCCCATCAGGGCATCGTCCACCGCGTTGCTGAAAAAGAAGGCGGGGGTCCCATCCTGGCGGCGGATGATGAAATCGCCGATGTCGTCGCTGGCAAAGGACTGGGCGCCACGCACCAGGTCCACGAACTCGATGCGCCGGCCCCGCTCCACACGGAAGCGCAGCGTCGGGCGAAGACCCTCAGCCAATCTGGCCTGAACTTCCTCGGCGGTGAGGTTGCGGCACTTACCCGAATAGCGCGGCGCGCGGCCCGCGGCCCGCTGGCGGGCGCGCGAGCGCTCGAGCTCTTCATCGGAGCAGAAGCACGGATAGGTGTGCCCGCCAGCGGCCAGACGCTCGAACAGCGCCTCGTAGACTTCCCCGCGCTCGGACTGGCAATACGGGCCGTGGCCACCGGAGACCACCGGACCCTCGTGCCACGCCAGACCGAGCCACCACAGATCCTCTTCCAGTGCATGCTGGAATTCCGGGCGGCTGCGCTGGGGATCGGTGTCCTCGATCCGCAGCAGAAAGTCCCCTCCCCGGGCCCGCGCGCGCAGGGCGTTGAACAGTGCGGTGCGCGCATTGCCCAGGTGCATGAACCCGGTGGGGCTGGGAGCGAAACGGGTTTTGAGCTTGGAATCGGCCATGTTGCCCGGCATCTTAGCCGAAGCCGCGGCGTGCCACAAAGTTCCTGTCCGCCGCCGGCGGTGGAACGCCTCGCCGGGAGCAGTGTCGAAACGCCAACTTCATCAAACCTGCAGACCCGCGCTTTGATGAGCCCGCTTTGAGAATCCCCGCTTTGATAACGGGGCCGAAACCCTTTATTATCCGCCCTCCAAGAGGTGTCCAAATGAACAAATTTATCAAAACGATCAGTCTGTGCCTGTTACTACTCCTGCCCATCGGCTCGTTTGCCGCCGACGCCCCGCGCGTGCGCATCGAAACGAGCCTCGGCAACATCGTCGTCGAGCTCTATCCCGACAAGGCGCCCAAGACAGTCGCGAATTTCCTGCAATATGTGCGCGACGGATTCTACGATGGGACGATCTTCCACCGCGTGATCTCCAACTTCATGATCCAGGGCGGTGGGTTCACCAAGGACTACAAGCGCAAGCAAACCCGTCCGCCCATCATGAACGAGGCGGACAACGGCCTGAAGAACCTGCGCGGGACCGTCGCCATGGCCCGCACGTTCGAGCCGCACTCGGCCACCGCGCAGTTTTTCATCAACGTGGTCGACAATCCCTTCCTCGATCATAAGGACGACACGCCGCGCGGCTGGGGCTATGCCGTATTCGGCAAGGTGGTGGAGGGAATGGACGTAGTGGACAAGATCCGCAACGTGCCTACCGGCCATGCCGGCCCGTTTCCGCAGGATGCCCCCCTGACCCCGGTCGTCATCAAAAAGGTGAGCATCATCGAACCGGCCGGGGCGAAGTCGTCGCAGGCGGCCGACACCAAGTAGGTTCAGCGGCCCATAGCCCGCCACTGCCGATTCATCAGTCTGGGAATAACGCGATCATGATTACTCTGCACACCAATCACGGCGACATCGTCATCGAGCTCGACCACGAACGCGCGCCGAACACGGCCGCCAATTTCCTGCAGTACGCCAAGGACGGGTTCTACGACGGCACGCTCTTTCACCGGGTCATCGACGGCTTCATGATCCAGGGCGGCGGCATGGAACCCGGGATGAAGGAGAAGCAGACACGCGCGCCCATCAAAAACGAGGCCGACAACGGCTTGAGCAACGACCGGGGGACGCTGGCCATGGCCCGCACGCCGGACCCCGACTCGGCCACTGCGCAGTTCTTCATCAACGTCTCCGACAACCACTTCCTGAACTTCAGCGCGCCCACGCCCCAGGGCTGGGGATACTGCGTGTTCGGTAAAGTGGTCGAGGGCATGGACGTGGTCGACGCCATCAAGGGCGTTGCCACGACCTCGCGCGGTTTTCACCAGGACGTGCCCGCCGAGGACGTTCTCATCGAGTCGGTCGAAGTCTCCGAATAGGCCCGGGCCGAGACGCCGGGGGGAGCGAGGCCCGTGGCGACCCTGTTCATATCCGATCTGCACCTGAGCGGCGAACGCCCCGCGATCGCCCGGCTATTTCTGGACTTCCTGCACGGCCAGGCCCGCGCGGCCGAGGCACTCTACATCCTCGGCGACCTGTTCGAGGCCTGGATCGGCGACGATGCGATCGGCCCCGAGCACGGACCCGTACTCGACGCGCTGCGCGCGCTGGTTGACTCGGGTGTGCCCGTCTACGTCATGCACGGCAATCGCGACTTTCTGCTGGGTTCGCGGTTCGAGCAGATGAGCGGCTCGCGGCTGCTGAACGACCCGAGCGTGATCGACCTGTACGGCACCCCGACGCTGCTGATGCACGGCGATACCCTGTGCACGGACGACAAGGCCTATCAGGAATTTCGCCGCATGGTGCGCGACCCGCAGTGGCAGGCCGCGCTCATGGCCAAGACGCCCGCCGAACGCATTGCGCTCGCCCGCGAGTACCGGGAGATGAGCGCCAGCGAGACGGCGCAAAAGGCCGAGGCGATCATGGACGTCAATCAAGCCGCGGTGGAGAATGCCTTGCGCGAGCACGGAGTCAGCCGGCTCATCCACGGCCATACCCACCGCCCGGCGATCCACGAATTCGACCTCGACGGCCGGCCGGTGCGGCGCATCGTTCTCGGTGACTGGTATGAACAGGGCAGCGTTCTGACCTGCACGGCCGAGGGATGCGAACTGGCCTCTTTATGAATCGGCGGGTGCAGTTCTTCTCCGGCGCTCTGGAAGGAAACGCAGAGGACGCAGAGACGGCATGAGTTGGCAGATTGCAGTTGGCAGGCGGCAGCAAGAGCTTTAAGTGATCTTCTCTTTCTGACTACTGCAGACTGTCAGCTGGCCACCCCGCCCGAAGGGCGGTTAATTCCGCCCGCCGCTTTGCGGCTTGGGCGGGTTCATCTTCTTTGAGCGCTCAAGGAAAACGAACCAATGGAAAGCCGCCCCGACGACTTGCCCGCTTCGCGGATACCCCGCGCGTCTCGGCTGCGTCGAAGGGGATGAACAGAGGCCTCATCCAGGCGAATAAGGCCACATCGCCCATCACGAATCCATTCTCCTCTCTGCGTTCTCCGCGTCTCTGCGTCCTCTGTGTTCCTTTCCAGAGCGCCAGAGTAGGCTTCCCCCGTCGGGAAACCTCGGCGGGCCGGTCAGCCCGTGGAGCTGACCTGGCCCTTTCGGAACTGCTGAATCGTGAAGGTCTTGTAGCCCTTGGGCAGATCGAACAACCCGGCCTTGGGCTTGAAGTGCAGGTCGAAGGTCTTCAGCGAGCGCCGGTAGCCGTCCTTGCGCTGCTCCTCGATGGGAAAGCCGCGGTCCAGGTGGCGCGTGGGCGCGAAGGTGTTGCGCGCCAGGTCGCAGGCATTCTGCAGATCGGCCGGTATCAGGTTCAGCGTATTGGTGCTGTCGTCGGCCAGAATCTGGCGGAACTCCCGCATCGCCTTCAGGGCATCGTCCATCAGACCGGGGACGGCAACGACGTCGTAGCACAGCTCACCCTTGGCGCTGAACTGATAGCGCATCGGCTGCTGGCCGCCGACGGTCGGCGCATCCTTCATCGCTCCCAGGTCCTTTTCGCTGAGTTGCAGATCGAAGGGAGGCGAGACCTTTACCGGCTTGGTATCGACGACCATGATCTGTCGCTCCTGGCTGTCGACGCGGTAGATCTTGCGCTTCTTGCGATCGAGCAGAATGAAGTCGGGGGAGCCCGGGCCGTCGTCGATGCGCATGTAATCGGCATTGACCACGAAACGGGTGTTGTACGGCTTGATGCCGGGACGCTGCTCGACGAAGTCGATCTGCGTCGCCTCGCCGGGAGCCCGCGCCGACGCACTGTCCGCGCCCCCCTCGCCGGGCTGCTCGCACGCACCGAGCGGCAGAATCAGCGCCGCCAGCACCACCGTCGCCAACGCCCGCTTGCGGGCAGGCCGTCTTCCTCGTCCACGCGTGGTCGTCTCTTGCATCGTATTCATATCATCGCTTCCAGATAGTCCAGTTCCTGTTCGGTGAACCCCGCCGCAATGCGGGCGCTGCGGTGCAGCGGGCCGCGCACCCGCCCGGGCATGTGCTCGTCGAGCAGACGGCGAAACGTGGGCGCCGGTGCCAAACCGCGCTGCGCACACAGATAATTGAACCAGCGCGAGCCGATGGCCACGTGGCCCACTTCGTCGCGCTGAATGATGTCCAGGATCGCCACGGCCCGCTCGTCGCCGCCGGCGTGCAGCTTGTCGGCTATCCCCGGCGCCACGTCCAGCCCGCGGGCCTCGAGCACCCGCGGCACCAGCGCCATGCGCACCAGGGGGTCGTGCGCGGTCTCACGCGCCGCCTCCCACAGACCGTCGTGGGCATCGAAATCCCCGTAGTCGTGTCCCAGCGTATTGAGATGCTCGCGCAGCAGCGTGAAGTGATAGGCCTCTTCTTCGGCCACTCGAACCCAGTCATCGTAGTACTCACGCGGCATCTCGCGAAACCGATAGACCGCGTCCCAGGCCAGATTGATCGCGTTGAACTCGATATGACACAGGGAATGGATCAGTGCCGCCCGCCCCTCCTGGGACTGTGCCGAGCGCCGCGCCAGCTCCCGGGGCGCCACCAGCCGGGGGCGCTGCGGGCGCCCCGGCGCCGCTATCGGCTGAACCGGGCTCGACGAGGTCGGCGACAGCGCTCCCTCCCGCCACGCCGAGGCCGCCGCGGCCGTGGCCGCCGTCTTGGCGGCCGGGTCCTCGTGCCGCAGGCATTGCAGCGCTGCGTCGAATAGGCCGTCGGTGCGCGGCGAGGAGCCCGACTCGACCGCCGTGGCCGGAGGTGTCTGAGAGCGTGTCATGGCAGCATTCTATCAGAGGGCATGCCTGCCACGCGCCACCGCTCCGGATGGCGGGCCTCAGGTCCCAGGCGGGCCTTTGAACCCGATGACAATATCCATGACATTGGTACCGGTCGGGCCGGTGTGTATCAGGTCGCCGGCGGCGTCAAGAAAGGTCCCGGCGTCGGCCCGCGCCAGACAGTCGTCGGCGGCGAGCGCCTGCGCCTCGCCGCGGCCCACCGTGCCCCCGTCCACCAGCGCCCCGGCGTCCTCAGTCGGCCCGTCGGTGCCGTCCGTGCCCAATGCGAGCAGCCACACATCGTCGCGCCCGGCCAGCGCCCGGGCGGCCGCCAGGGCCATGGTCTGATTGCGCCCGCCGCGGCCGGGCGCCTCGGGCAGGCGCACGGTGGTCTCCCCGCCCCACACGTGCAGCCCCGGCGGTCCCGCACACAGCGCCTCGGCGAGCGCAGCGCCGCAGGCCGCCGCATCGCCGCGGAGGGCCTCTCCGTGATCGCGCGCCTCCAGGCCCATCCGCCGGGCCGCCGTCACCGCCGCCGCCCGTGCCTCGGCGTTGCTCGCCACAATGCGCGTCTGCACGCGCGCAAAGGCGGCTGTCGGCGGTGGTGCGTTCGATGTCTGCGCCTCGGTCAGAAGCCGTTCGAGCCACACCGGTAGGGCCGCGCCCGGCCGAGCCTTCGCCGCCCCCCCGGCCGGCGGAGGAACCAATAAACCCGAGCCGATGATTTCGGGCCGATCCCCCGGGACATCGGAGATCAGGAGGTTCACCACCCGGCGCCCGGACAGGTGTTCAACGAGGCGCCCGCCCTTGATGCGGGACAGGGACGAGCGGACCCGGTTCATGGCCGCGATATCCAGTCCGCTGCCGAGCAGCCAGTCATTGACCCGCTGCAGCTCGGCCAGGTCGACACCGGGAACGAGGACCTCCACCAGGGCCGAGGCGCCGCCGGAGATGAGACTCAGCACCGGGGCGCCCGCCGGCAGGGTATCGAGGAAGGCCAGGAGGCGCTCACCCGCCGCCAGGCTGCGGGCATCGGGCCGCGGATGACCTGCCTCCAGGCAGGGCCAGGCGGCGCCAGGGACAGCCTCGGGGCTCCTCCCGGGCGGCGGGCAGTGGCCGTCCTTGGAAATCACCAGGGCCCCGGCGATGGCCTCGCCCAGGGCGTCCCGCGCCCCCGCCGCCATGGTCGGGGCGGCCTTGCCCACAGCGAACAGGTACCACGGCCCTGTCTCGCGCCCCGAATCCGCCAGGCAGCGGGCGACACAGGCCCGGCCGTCCACGGCCTTTAGCGACGACTCCATTATTTTCAATAAGTTATTTCGCATATCGAACGAAAATCTAGTTTCCTCGGCTAAGCGGTGGAACCATCGGGGCAATTGTCGCCCGCCGTCCGGGGGCGGCCAACAAGCCGATTGACGGCCCTCCCGGGGTCGGCTATACCTTGCCTGAGGCCGTCGAAAGCCGACCAGGGAGGTCGCCGAGACGGCCTTGAATGCTCACAGGCCACGGCGTGTTACAGGAGGTAACCATGCTGTCCAAGCAAGTCCGATAAGAAACGCTTCCCCTGGTCTATGTCGCGGTCGGCGTAGTTGCTATGACGACCGCAGCACGGGCCAACGCATTTCTGTCGAACCCATTGGGCATCACCGCGGTCCTGGTCCTGCGGCCGCATTGCGGCAACGGGACGAATCATCGCCATGTAAGCAGTTAACCGCTGCTTTTTTCTTAGCAGAGCTGCCACAAGCCTTGCAGAGCCCCTTCCTCAGGGGCTCTTTTTTTGTCTGTATCCTCATGCGCCAATCGCGCGCCGGATTTCATGCCCGCCCTGCTACAATGCACGCCATCCGGTCGATACGCCACTCCCACGGTAACAGAGGCATGCCCGATTCGACTGCCGACAGCGCGGCCAATAACGAGAACGTCGAACAACGCCCGCAGGTGGGTGTCGGCGCCGTGGTGTTTCGCGATGAGCGCGTGCTCCTCGTGCTGCGCGGCCAGGCGCCCAATGCCGGCCAGTGGGCCATTCCGGGCGGGCGCGTGCGCTGGGGAGAAACCCTGCAGGCGGGCGCCGAACGGGAAATATTCGAGGAAACCGGCGTACGCATCCGCGCCGGCGAGCCCGTCTTCGCCTTCGAGGTAATCGAGGACGAAGACGGCGCCTGCGCCACTCACTACGTGGTCGTGGACCTGGCCGCCGAATACCTGGAGGGAGAGCCGCGCGCGGGCGACGACGCCGCCGAGGCGCGCTGGGTCAGTGCCGCCGAGCTCGCCGCACTGCCGGTCAATGAAACGACCCGCCGGTTGCTCAGGAGCCGATACGACTTCGGCTAACGCGGATTGCGCTACCCGCCGCGGGCGCGGCCAAGGCAGGATTCATCCGAGACCGTCCAGTCCGCGCGCCAGGTCGGCCTGGATATCGGCGACGTCCTCCAGCCCCACGGCAATGCGCAGGAGCCCGTCGCCGATGCCGGCATCGGCCCGCTGCTCCGGCGTCAGGCGGCCGTGGGTGGTCGTCGCCGGGTGCGTGATGGTGGTCTTGGCATCGCCCAGGTTCGCCGTGATCGACAGCAGCCGCGTGGCGTCCACCACTCGCCATGCCTCCTCGCGGCCGCCGCGTACGTCAAAGGCCAGCACGCCGCCGAATCCGCTTTGCTGCAGCGCGGCCAGATCGTGCTGCGGATGCGAGGCCAGCCCCGGGTAATACACCCGCGCCACGGCCGGGTGTGCCTCCAGCCACCGCGCCAGCGCCAGCGCATTGTCACTGTGCGCCTGCATGCGCAGTCGCAGTGTTTCCAGGCCCTTGAGAAACACCCAGGCGTTGAACGGGCTCATGGTCGGGCCCGCCGTGCGCAAAAAACCGAATACCTCCTTGCCGACGCGCTCGGCGTCGCCGACCACCGCGCCGCCGATGCAGCGCCCCTGGCCGTCCAGATACTTGGTGGCCGAATGGATGACAATATCCGCGCCCAGGGCGAGAGGCTGCTGCAGCGCCGGCGTGCAAAAGCAGTTGTCCACGATAAGCAGGCAGTTGTTGGCGTGCGCCAATTCGGCCAGGGCTCGTATGTCGGCCACGTCGGTGAGGGGGTTGGAGGGCGTTTCCAGGAACAACAGGCGCGTCTCGGGACGGATCGCCTCGCGCCAGGCCTCGATGTCAGTCAGCGACACGTAGGTCGTCTCCACGCCAAAACGCCCGAGGTAGTTATTGAACAACACGGTGGTCGTCCCGAAGATGGAGCGCGAGGAGACGATGTGATCGCCCTGGCCGAGCAGCGCCACGCAGGTGCTGAGGATCGCCGACATGCCCGATGCGGTCGCCACGCAGCGCTCCCCGCCCTCCAGGGCCGCCAGGCGCTCCTCGAAGGTACGCACCGTCGGGTTGGTAAAGCGCGAATAGATATTGCCCGGTTCCTCTCCTCCGAAACGTGCCGCCGCCTGTGCCGCACTGTCGAAGACGAAGCTCGAAGTCGTAAAGATCGGTTCGCCCTGCTCGCCCTCGCTGGTGCGATGCTGCCCCGCGCGCACCGCGCGCGTGGCGAAACCGTACGCCTCCCAATCCTCCTCCGTCATAGCCACTCCTCCACCTGTGTCATCGACTGTCACCTCTTGCGCCGTTGGCCGGCGCACGGGCGCAAACGGCCCTGGTCTTGGGCACAAAAAAACCCGCTCAGCAAATGCTAAAGCAGGTCTCCCTCGCTTTAGCTGCATTTGTTACGCGCCCGCAAGCTGAGCTCAAATCGGCGCGAAGTTTCACACTAGGCAATTGGCCGGGCCCTGTCAAGCGCTCACCGGCGAACCGTCAATTGGCGTTGTGCAGCTCGATGACCTCGTGCTCGAGGTCGCTCAGTTCCTTGGCCGTGTCGTTTCGGGCCTCTTCGAGCTGCTCGAGATAGGTCTCGGTCACGTCACCGGTCACGTAGTCGCCGTTGAACACCGACGTATCGAACCGCGTGATCTTCTGATTGCCCCGGCGGGTGGCGCGCACCAGATCGTCCAGGTCCTGGTACACCAGCCAGTCCGCGCCAATGGCCTCGGCGATCTGCTTCTCATCGCGCCCGTGCCCGATCAACTCCTTGGCCGAAGGCATGTCGATGCCATAGACGTTGGGATAGCGCACCGGCGGCGCCGCCGAGGCGAAATAGACCTTTTTGGCGCCGGCATCGCGCGCCATTTGAATGATCTGCTGGGACGTCGTGCCGCGAACGATGGAGTCGTCAACGAGCAGCACGTTCTTGCCCTTGAATTCCAGGTTGATCGCGTTGAGCTTCTGTCGCACCGACTTCTTGCGCTGCTTCTGCCCCGGCATGATGAAGGTTCGCCCGATATAGCGGTTCTTGATAAAGCCTTCGCGGTACATCACCCCGAGCTTGTAGGACAGCTGCAGCGCCGACGTGCGGCTGGTATCCGGAATGGGAATGACGACGTCGATGTCGTGTTCCGGGCGCTCGCGCAGGATCTTCTCGGCCAGGAATTCGCCCATGCGCATGCGCGCCTTGTAGACCGATATCCCGTCGATAATCGAATCGGGACGTGCGAAGTATACGTGCTCGAAGATACACGGCGAGTACGAAGGCGACTCGGCGCACTGGCGGGTGTGCAGGTTGCCGTCCACGTCGATGAACACCGCCTCGCCCGGTTCGATATCGCGAACCAGCTCGAAACCCAAGGCGTCTATCGCGACGCTCTCCGAAGCGATGGCGTACTCGGTTCCCTGGTCCGTGTGGCGCTTGCCGAAGACCACGGGGCGAATACCGTACGGGTCGCGAAAGCCGACGATACCGTAGCCGTTGATCATGGCGACGGCGGCATAGGCGCCGCGGCAGCGCTGATGCACGGCCGTCACGGCCTCGAACACGTCGTGCTCGTCAATCCGCAGCTTGCCCCGGTTCTGCAGCTCGTGGGCGAAGATATTGAGCAGGACCTCGGAGTCGGAATTGGTATTGATGTGGCGGCGATCCTCGACGAACAGATCGCGCTTCAGATCGTCGGCGTTGGTGAGATTGCCATTGTGGCCCAGGGCGATTCCGTAGGGCGAGTTGACATAAAACGGTTGGGCCTCGGCCGAAGAGGAACACCCCGCCGTCGGATAACGCACATGCCCGATGCCCATGTTGCCCGGCAGGCGCAGCATGTGCCGCGTGTGGAACACATCGCGCACCAGGCCGTTGTCCTTGCGCAGGTGCATGCGTCCCTCGTGGCAGGTCACGATGCCGGCGGCATCCTGGCCCCGGTGCTGCAAGACCGTCAGCGCGTCGTACAGCGCCTGGTTGACCGGACTCTTGGCTACGATGCCGATTATGCCGCACATAGTTCAGTGTTCCTCAGATGAAGCCTTTTAAGCTTAGCATGCCGACCGCCCCGGCACAGACACGCTCAGTAACTGAAATTGCGCGCCACGTCCGGCGGCAGAAAACCACGCAGCCACAGCGCAACCGTCTGAAACTGGGGCACCAATGCAGATTGGTTCCACCAGGTTTCCTTCGGCACGGAGGTCAGCCCCGCCATCAACACCAGAACCGCCACCAGAACGGTGCCGCGCAGCATGCCGAAAAACATTCCCAGGACCCGGTCGGTGCCGGTCAGTCCCGTGACCTTGACCAGGCGCGAAGCGAAGAAGTTGACGACGGCCGTGACCATCAGCGTCAGACCGAACAGAACAGCGAATGCGACGATGAGGCGCAGGGAAGGCGAGTTGACCGATGACTCGAGCAGCCCGGCCATGTTGCCGGCGAAGCTAAGCGATATCCAGAAGGCCAGGACCCAGCCGGTCAGCGACAGGGCTTCCTTGACGAAGCCGCGCAGCAGACTGACGAACGCCGAGATAAGCACGATGGCGAGGATGCCGTAATCGACCCAGATCATGCTGCGGTGGAAGGCCCCGTCTACCGTTGCGCGCCCGTTGCGCGCCAACCACAAGCGAGCATTGTAACAAACCCGTCACGGCGGCAGAAGCGGCCGCTCACGGATGCGCCACCACCAGGGTCTTACCCTTGATGTACTTGTCCAGACGCTTTTGCAGCGCCTCGGCGTCGGCACGGCGCACCTCGGGGCCCACGCGCACCCGGTAGACCGTAGCGCCGTCGCTGCGGACGGCATCGACGAAGGCGGGGAATTTCTTGGCCCGGAGCCGGTCGCGCAGGGCCAGCGCGTTTTTCTGGTGGCTGAAGCTGCCGACCTGCACGGCCCAGCCCTTCGGGGCCTGCACATCGGCATCGCTCTTGGAAGGCGCTTTGCCGGGCTGGGGCGCCGATTCGGCGGCGGATTTGGGCGTCGAGTCGCCCGGGCTCGCCGACTCGTTGGGGCCTGACGGCTTGTCGGCCCCGGCCGGTTGGCCGGCGCTCTTGCCGGGCGGCGGCGGCGCGGTCAGATCCTTGTCGATGAGCGCACGCCCGCTGTCCTGTTTTTCGGGCGGCTGGGGCATATCGTGAAGCTCCAGCACGCGCACCTCGCGCTGCTCGGAGGGCTTGGGCGGAATGTTCGTTCCGAAGCTGACGCCCTTGTCTCCACGGCCGCCGTTGAGCAGCATCGGGATGAAGATCACGGCCAGCGCGACCAGCACGATGGCGCCTATCAATCGCTGCTTGAGTGGGTTGTGTTCCACAATCCTCCCCGGATGCTGACCGCGCACGGCGGTGCGCTACTACGGACCGATTATAGGCCGGTTACGCGTCGCTGTGCAGGGCCTCGGCCACGGTATAGAAAGAGCCGAAGACGACGATGCGATCGCCGCCGGGCCCCTCGCCCGACTGGCTGTCCGCCGCCGCGGCGGCGCAAGCATCGGACACACTGTCGAAACAGCGCACGGGCGCCGAACCGCCTCGCCCTTCCAGGACCCTTCCGAGGACCTCGGCCAGCTGCCTCGCCTTCGCGCCGCGCGGGGCCTGCAGATCGGCGAGATACCACTGGTCCACCTGGTCCGCGACGGCGCTGAAGACGCCCGCATGATCCTTGTCCGCGAGCATGCCCACGACCGCCCGGGTCTTTCCCACCGGCGGCAGCCCCGCCAGCTGCTCCCCGAGCGCGGCGGCCGCCTCGGGGTTGTGCGCCACATCCAGTATGCGCGTCACTTCGCCGGGGAGGACCTCGAATCGGCCCGGCAGGCGGGCTTCGAGCAGACCGGCGCGCACGGCCGCCTGCCCGACGGGCAGCCGGTCGGCGAGGCAAGCCAGCGCCATCAACACCCCGGCGGCGTTGTCGAGTTGGTGGGCACCACGCAGCGCAGGCAGCGGCAAGGCGTCCCGGCGCGCCTCGACGCTCTGCCAGGACCACTCACTGCGCCGCATGTGATAAGTGAACTCGCGGCCCAATACATTCAGCTCCGCACCCAGCGACTCGGCGGTCTGCGCCAGGGCGGCGGGCATGTCACGGCCGCTGTACACGCCCGGCCGACCTTTGCGAAGAATACCGCCCTTCTCGCGCGCGATGGCCTCGCGGTCGTTGCCCAGCCACTGAGCGTGATCGATGCCTATCGAGGTAATCAGAGCGACATCGGGATCGAGGATGTTGACCGCGTCAAGCCGCCCGCCCATCCCGACCTCGAGCACCACCACATCCAGCGCGGCGGCGGCGAAGATATCCAGCGCCGCCAGGGTACCGAACTCGAAATAGGTCAGGCTGGTCTCGCCGCGCGCCTGGTCGATGCGCTCGAAGGCCGCGCACAGCGCCTCGTCGCCGGCCTCGGCGCCGGCGATGCGAACGCGCTCGTTGTAGCGCAGCAGATGCGGCGAGGTGTACACACCGACGCGGTAGCCCGCGGCGGCCAGAATGGCCTCCAGCATGGCTACGCTCGAACCCTTACCGTTGGTGCCGGCGACCGTGATGACCGGACACGGAAACGCCCCGGGCGCGAGCTCGGGCCGCAGGCGGGCGAAGACCGCCGACACCCGCTCCAGACCGAGCTCAATCTCGGCCGGATGCAGCGTCTCCTGCCAGCGCAGCCAGGCGTCCAGGGTCGGGAAGCGCATCAGTGTTCTGTCAGTGCGTCGATGAGGAGAGCAGGTCGTTGTGGCACTTGCGAAATCGTGAGGGGTGAGGTGTGAGGAGTGAGGGGTAAAGCGTCGGATTAGGAAGCGATCTGCGCCGGTCCATCAGACTGCGAATCCCGGAGCACGATGCATTTCTGGGCCCACGCTGCTCGAAACTCGCCACTGTTGCTCCTCACCCCTCACGCCTCACCCCTCACGCGCTCAAGGTGCCGGCTGCCCGGTCAGCATGGTGAGCACGGAAGCGAGGCGGTCGCGCATGTCGCGCCGGTCGACGATCATGTCCACGGCGCCGTGCTCGAGCAGGAACTCGCTGCGCTGGAAGCCCTCGGGCAGAGTCTCGCGCACCGTCTGTTCGATCACGCGCGGGCCCGCGAAGCCGATCAGCGCGTTGGGCTCGGCGACGTTGACGTCGCCCAGCATCGCCAGGCTCGCCGAAACGCCGCCCATGGTGGGATCGGTGAGCACCGAGATAAAGGGAATACCGCGGCGGCTGAGAACGGCCAGCGCCGCGCTGGTCTTGGCCATCTGCATCAGCGACACCAGCGCCTCCTGCATGCGCGCCCCGCCACTGGCCGAGAAGCAAACCAGCGGAATCTCGTGCTCGAGCGAGGCATTGACCGCGCGCACGAAACGCTCGCCCACCACCGAGCCCATGGAACCGCCCATGAAGCTGAACTCGAAGGCGCCGGCGACCAGGGGCACGCCCTTGACCTGGCCCATCACCACGACGAGGGCATCGTTTTCGTCGGTGACCTTCTGCGCCTGAGCGATACGGTCGCGGTATTTCTTACTGTCCTTGAAGCGCAGGAAGTCCACGGGCTGCAGACCGCCACCGATTTCCACGCGTGGCTCCTCGTCGAGGAACGTTTCCAGCCGACGCCGGGCCCCGATGCGCATATGGTGGTCGCACTTGGGACACACATCCAGATTGCGTTCGAGCTCGGCGCGGTACAACACGGCGTTGCAGGCAGGACACTTGGTCCACAGCCCTTCCGGGACCGCCTTCTTGTTGCCGCCCTCGGTGCGAATGCGCGTTGGCAGCAGCTTGTCCAACCAGCTCATGGCATCAACTCCTCGATTGTCCTGTTCAGGTACCTTCGCCGATCCGGGCTTGTGTCGCGGCTCCGGCGCCGGCCTGCTCGTCCATCGCCGTGCGCATCTCCGACAGCAAGGCGGCGACGGCCGGTGCAATCCGATCGGGGGTTTCGGCCAGGGCCTCCATCTGGCGCACCAGTGCGCTGCCGACGATGACCGCGTCGGCCACGGCCGCCACCGCCGCCGCGGTAGCCGCGTCCTTGACCCCGAAACCCACGCCCAGGGGCAATTCGGTATGGCGCCGAATGGCGGACAGGCGATCGGCCACGGCCGCGGTATCGAGGTTGGCCGCGCCGGTCACCCCCTTGAGAGAGACATAATAGACAAACCCGCTCGCCACGGCCGCAATCCGGGCGATGCGTGCCTCGTCGGTGGTCGGCGCAATCAGAAAAATCGGGTCGAGGCCATTCTCGTGCAACACCGCAACCAGCTCACCGGCCTCCTCGGGCGGCAGATCCACCGTCAGCACGCCATCGACACCCGCTTCCCTTGCGGCCGCCGCGAACGCGGCATAGCCCATCACTTCCACCGGGTTGAGATAGCCCATGAGCACCACCGGCGTCGTCTCGTCGCGGCGGCGAAACTCTCGCACCATTTCGAGCACCCGGTGCAGACTGACGTGATGGGTCAGTGCCCGCTCGGTGGCACGTTGAATCACCGGACCGTCGGCCATGGGATCGGAAAACGGCACGCCGAGCTCAACGACGTCGGCGCCCGCCTCGACCATCGCGTGCATCAGGTCCACGGTCACTGCCGGCTGCGGATCACCGGCGGTGACGTACGGGATCAGTGCCTTGCGTCCCTGGCCGCGCAGCCGTTCGAATTGTGCTTGCAGTCGGCTCATCGTTCAGACCTCGATGCCTTCCAGAGCGGCGACCGTGTGGATGTCCTTGTCGCCGCGGCCCGAAAGATTGACGATGATGATGCCCTCCTCGCCGAGCTCCGGGGCGAGCTGCATGGTGTAGGCAAGGGCGTGGCTCGACTCCAGCGCGGGCAGGATACCCTCGGTGCGCGTGAGCTCGTGGAAGGCCGCCAAGGCCTGCTGGTCGGTCACCGCCACGTACTTCGCGCGGCCGATATCCTTGAGCCACGCATGCTCGGGCCCTACGCCCGGGTAGTCCAGGCCGGCCGAGACCGAATGGGTCTCGATGATCTGCCCGTCGTCGTCCTCCATCAAATAGGTGCGATTGCCGTGCAGCACCCCCGGGCGCCACGCGCACAGCGGTGCGGCGTGGTGGCCCGTGGCCAGGCCCTCGCCGGCGGCCTCCACGCCGTAGAGCGCGACGCTGGCATCGTCGAGAAAGGGATGGAACAGGCCGATGGCATTGGAGCCGCCGCCGACACACGCGACCAACGCATCGGGCAGACGGCCGGTCTGGGCCAACACCTGCTCGCGTGCCTCGCGGCCGATGATCGCCTGAAAATCGCGCACCATGGCCGGATAGGGATGGGGGCCGGCCACGGTGCCGATGATATAGAAGGTGTCGTCGACGTTGGTGACCCAATCGCGCATGGCCTCGTTCAGCGCATCCTTCAGCGTACGCGAACCGGACTCCACCGCCACTACGCGGGCGCCGAGCAGACGCATGCGATAGACGTTGATCGCCTGGCGACGGATGTCCTCGGCGCCCATGTACACCACGCACTCCAGCCCCAGGCGCGCGGCGACCGTCGCCGTCGCGACGCCGTGCTGACCCGCCCCGGTCTCGGCGATGATGCGGGTCTTGCCCATGCGCTTGGCGAGCAGTGCCTGGCCCACCGTGTTGTTCACCTTATGGGCGCCGGTGTGGTTCAGGTCCTCCCGCTTGAGGAAGATGCGCGCTCCACCGAGCTTGCGGCTCCAGCGCTCGGCGTAGTACAGAGGCGTGGGCCGGCCGACGTATTGGCGCAGCTCTTCGTCCAGCTCGGCCAGGAAATCCGGATCGGCGATGTAGCGCTCGTAGGCCTCGCGCAGCTCCTCGAGCGGGCCCATCAGCGTCTCGGCGACAAATTGGCCGCCGTACGGACCGAAGTGGCCGCGCGCGTCGGGCTGGTGTTCGTAGGAGGCCGGTTTGTCCAGCCTGGCTTGTTCAGACACGTTGTTCACCCAGATTGTTCGTTTCGCTCATGCGGTTCGCCGGCATTCGATGCCCGGTCCGCCTCGGCCACCGCTTCCGCGAAGGCCGCCATCCGGTCGGGGTCCTTGATGCCCTTGTCGGCTTCTACGCCGCCGCTGACATCGACGGCATAGGGTTTAACACGGCGCACGGCCTCACCCACGTTGTCCGGCGTGAGACCGCCGGCGAGGATCAGCGGACGACTCAGATCCGCCGGGATGCGTTCCCAGTCGAAGCGGGATCCCGTTCCCCCCGGTTGGCCGGCGACGTAGGCATCGAGCAGCAGCCCCGCCGCCTCCGGATAGCTGCGCGCATAGGCCGCCACGTCCACGCCCTCGCGCATACGCAGCGCCTTGATGTAGGGTCGCTGGAAACCGGCGCACGCCTCCGGACGCTCGTCACCGTGGAACTGCAGCAGGTCGATGCGCACGGCCGAGACCACCTCCCGGATGTAGGCCGCCTCGGCGTCGACGAACAATCCCACCACGCTCACGAAGGGCGGCACCGTCTTCGCCACCTCCACGGCCTGGGCGATGCTCACGGCCCGCGGGCTCTCGGGGTAGAACACCAGGCCGACGGCATCCGCGCCGAGGCGTACCGCCTCGCGCGCATCGCGGGCACGTGTGATGCCGCAAAACTTGATCCGCGTGCGCATCGCCCGCGTTCGCATCGGTTGGCCTCGCCGCTCAAAGCATCCCAGATTACCAGACCGCCGATGTCGGCGGAAGCCGCGGTATCTGGAACTCAGGCGGATATTCGACCTCCATGAGGTAGAGCCCGTGAGCCGGGGCGGTCACCCCACCCAGGGTGCGATCGCGATGCTCGAGTACCTCGCCAGCCCAATCGGGTGCCTGCTCCCCGGCCCCGATGGTCATGAGCACGCCCGCTATGTTGCGGACCATGTGATGCAAGAAGGCGTTGGCCTCGATGTCGATGAAGACAAGGTCCCGGTCGCGCGTCACGTCCAGTCGGTATACCGTGCGTACCGGACTCTTGGCCTGACAGGCCAGGGCCCGATACGAGGAGAAGTCGTGCTCGCCGACCAGATGGGCGGCCGCCTCGCGCATCCGTTCCACGTCCAGGGGACGATATTCCCAGGCCACACGCCACTGGAGGAAGGTCGGGCGGACCGGGCGGTTGTGAATCACGTAGCGGTACCGCCGACGCTGGGCGGAGAAGCGCGCATGGAAAGCCTCGGCGACCGTCTGCGCCCAGGTGACACCGACGCTCTTGGGCAGATTGGCGTTGGCGCCGAACACCCACGAGCGGCTGCTGCGCTCGGCCTGGGTATCGAAGTGCACGACCTGCCCGAGCCCGTGCACGCCAGTATCGGTACGCCCGGCGCAGGTTACCGCCACGGGATGGTCGGCAACCTTCGACAGCGCCTGTTCGAGGCTCGCCTGTACGGTTGCCACACCGCTCTGGCGCTGCCAACCGCAAAACGGCGCGCCGTCGTATTCGATTCCCAGGGCTATTCTCATCGTCCAAAACCGTTGGAAACGCCGGGCCTGCCCGGCCGCGCCGAGGATGTACTCAGGGCAAAATCCAGAACGCCAGCCCCAGGGCCAGCGGGAGCAGCCACTGCCAAGGCGGCGGGGCCGCCAGGCGCGGCACGGGCGTCGGCTCACAGGGCGCGCGCTCGGCCCGCGCCAGGGTCTCCCCCAGCAGGCCGGCCGCCGCGTCGCCCAGGCGATTTATCAGACCTCGCCCCGAGGCCCCGCCCAGGGCCGCGCGCTGCGCCGCCAGGACGGGCCGCAGCTCGGTCACCGCGTCCATGACCAGCACAATGCGCAGGGCCAGGCGCTCGGGCGCCAGGCCCAGCCAGCGCGCCGGGGTGCTGGCCCAGTGCAGGGCCCCCAGCAGGCCTGCCCGCGGCGTGGTCGCCCCGAGCAGGCTCACCCCGAACACCATCAACGCCAGGGCGGCGATACGCTCCAGGCCAGCGACCGCGCCCTCGCGACTGGGCGCCGCCCAGCCCACGGCGTGCCAAAGCGGTGTGCCGGGCGTAAACCAGAAATAGACGATGAGAATGGACAGGAACAGCCAGCGCATGCGCCGCAGCATGCGCCAGGCCGGTCCGAGTCCGGCGCCGCGAACGACAACGAAAAGCCCCAAAACCAGCAGTGCGCCGAGCGCGATACCGCCGGCCCCCTCCCGGGTCAGAAAGGCCGCGAAGACGAGGAAACAGACCAGGCGGATGACCGGATGCATCGAGGGGCGCAGATCACACGATCTGCGTCATCAGCTCCTGTGCCTCCTGCTTCTGCGAGTCGCTGCCCTCTTCCATGACTTCGTCGAGGATGCTGCGCGCACCCTCCGGATCGCCCATATCGATATAGGCCTTGGCCAGGTCGAGCTTGGTGCCGACCTCGTCGAGATCGCCGCCTTCGTCCAGGCCGCCTTCGGCCGCGCCGGTATCGAAGTCGAAATCGATGGCCTGCGTCTGATCGGCGCGCGAGGAACCAATGTCGATCTCGGTATCCGAGCCGACGGGAAATTCCTCACTGGCCGGACTGCCCGTATCGAGCCCGCCGAGATCGAAATCGATCTCCTCCGCCTGTTCCTCGCCGCCCAGGTCGAACTCGAGGCCGCCGCCCTGATCCGCGGCCGGCTCCTCGCTCGCCGCCGGTGCACCGCCGGTATCGAAGTCCAGACTGAAGTCCAGGCCACCGTCGTCGCCACCGGTATCGAACTGCGGCTCCTCGGCGGACGCCGTCTCGGGCGCGGCCGCAGGGGCTTCAGGCTCGGTAAAGTCGAGATTGAAGTCCAGCCCGCCGCCTTCGTCCGGCGCCGCCTCGGCAGCGGCCTCGGTGGCAGTCTCACCGCCGCCCAGGTCGAAATCGAAGTCCAGCCCCGAATCCGGCGGCGCGGTCGTGGCGGCGGTCTCTGCGCCTCCGCCCTGCACTTCGTCGAGATCGAACACGCCCGTATCCAGGCCGATATCCATGACATCGTTGTTGGCCATTGCAGCGGCCCCGGCAGGCGCTGCCTTGGCTGCAGAGGCGAACAGCGGGTTGGTGGGGGCGACCTCCGCCCCCATGGCGACCACCTTGGTCCACATGGGGTCGTTGTCGTTGCCGATATCGGCGTACAGATCTTCGGCCGTCTGTTCGAAACCGGCTTTGTTCTTCGTCGCGTGATACAGCTCGAGGAGCTTGAGCTTGAGCTCCTTGCGCTTGGGATCGGTCTTCAGGGCCTCGGTGAGCAGCTCCTCGGCCTGCTGATTGCGGCCGTAGGCCATGTACACATCGGCCTCGGTCAGGGGATCGACCTCGTTGTCCTCGGTCTGGATCGCATTGACGCCGCTGACCGCAAAGTCGCTCAGAAACGACGACTCCTCGCCCTGCGATGCGCCGCTCGCGGCGCTCGTCTCGGAGTCGGCGGCGCCTTCGCCGGTCAGGATGCTTTCCTGAAATCCGTAACCCTTCTTACGACGGCGGACGACGATGAGCAGCAGCAGCAGTATGACCAGCAACAGGGCCGCGCCGCCCGCCAGGAGCAGCGGGCTGACCGACAGCGACTTGGTCAGGTTCTTTCCCAAACCGCTGGCCGTGTTCATCAGCTTCTTCCACCAGGGGATGTGGCGCGGAGGTGACGAAACCGGCGGGGCCTGATGGGCCGGCGCCGGTTCCGTGGCCTTCGCGCTCGGGGATCCGGGCCCCGAGCCTGGTGCCGACGGTGGTTTGGCGCCGCCTCCCCCGCCGGTCGCCTCGGAGGTTGTACTACCGGCCCCGGTCCCTCCCGTCGGACCCTGCGCGGGCGGCGCCGCCGGCGCCGCCGCCGATTCGGTCGGCGCGGTCGTAGACTCGGCGGGTGCCGGCGTCGCCGCGCCCTGCTTGGCCGGCGGCGCCGGTGTCGCCGCCTTCTCCTGGCGTGCCTTTTCCTGTGCCTTGAGCTGCTGCTGCAGGGAGGCCAGCTCGTCGTCCTTGAGCGAGATCAGCCTCTGCATATCCTTGATCTGCTTCTCGAGCTCCTTGAGCCGATCGGTCATCTCGGCATTCTTGCGCCGCTCGGTCGCGGCCGCCTCAATGGCCAGATTGAGCTGCTTGCGGGCCTCCGCCAGGTCCTTAACATCGGAGGCAGCCTTCAGCTTGGTGGCCTCCTGACCGGTCCCGGCGGACTTGCCCTTGCCCGACGGCGTCACCAGCTTAAGGTGACCCTTCGGCTCGCCCGAGCCGCCTTCGGCCGGGGCGCTTTGGCCCTGACTGGCGGTCACCATCGGCTGCTTGCTCGCACTGCCGGCGACCCGCTGGCGATAGTCCTCCCAGGCCTGGGTCTGCATCTTGAATTCATGCGCGGCGGCCTGCCTGCTCATCTCGTGCAGCAGGCTCGGATCCTGAACACGCAGCACGTAACCCGCCTTGAGACGATTGACGTTGTGGTCCTGGAAGGCATCCGGATTGCTCGCCAGCAGCGCCATCATCATCTGATAGACGGTCACATCGTCGGGGCGCATCTCCTCGGCGATGTTCCACAGCTTGTCGCCCTTTTTCGTGATATGGGTGATGGCCTTGCCCGACTCCATCGGCACTGGAGTCTCCTCCTCGCCGCCGATCGGGATGTACGGCATCAGGCCGCGGTCCTTTTCGGGGGCCTGGGCGACCTGCTTGGCAGGGGCCGGTGCAGCCTCGGGGGCAGGACTCGGTGCAGGGGCCTTCTGCTCGGGCTGGGGCGCCGTCGGCGGCGGCATGGGCGCCGCCTCGGCCGTGGCCTTGGGCGGCTTCGGCGCCGGAGCCGCCTGCGTCGGCGCACTGGGCGGCACCGGCATCTGCGCCGGCGCCTGCTCGGCCTTCTTGGGCGCCGGCTTTTCCTTCGGGGCTTCGGTCCGGGCAATGGTCGACGGCGCCTCGGTCGTCGCCGGTGCGACCATCGTCGGCTGCTTGCGCATCAGGTTCGGCGGATCGAGCAACACCGTATACTCGCGCAGCATCCGGCCGTGGCTCCAGTTGAGCTCGAGCAGGAAATCCAGATAGGGCTCGCGAATAGGTTGCCGGGAGGTGACGTGAATATAGTAGCTGCCGTTGGCGCGGCTCTTGACCGTGAATTTCAGCTCGTTGAGGACCGCCGTGCGGTCGATGCCCGCATTGGCAAAGGCATCGTGTCCGGCCAGCTTAACGGTCAGACCGGACACGTCCTGCGGGGTGGCCGACAGGAGGCTGATGTCCGCGTTCAGCGGTTCGTTGAGTGCGGAATTGAGTTTGATATTCCCGAAGCCCAAGGCGTAGGCTGCGATCGGGGATATCGCCATCAACGATACCAGCACGATTAACAGTTTGCGCACCATCCTCACTCCCTAAAATTCAGCCAGCCGGGCCCCGCCCCAAAGGACGGGGACCGTGCTGAAATCGGCTGTCCACACGCGGACTTGGGTCGGCAAAGCTCGAATGCTCTTTATAAGAATGCAGTAACTATAGCTTATAAATGGTCTTTTACCAAAATTTCCGCAATTTGAACAC
>Ga0102944_1000614_pt1 | contig 26516 bp, 22 predicted proteins | sample SalPonD_shore_MG_FD_78172 | JGI IMG/M metagenome (GOLD analysis project Ga0102944, IMG submission 78172) | Salt pond soil microbial communities from South San Francisco under conditions of wetland restoration - Salt Pond MetaG... | ecosystem: Environmental > Aquatic > Marine > Intertidal zone >...
GAACTCGACCTCCACGTCAGCCGCGCCCGTTGCCGTGGGGTCAGCGCGGCCGGAGGGCGCGGATCACCGCAGCGGTGCTCGGGCGCACGCCCCGCCACAGCCGGAAGGATTCCGCGGCCTGCTCCACGAGCATGCCGAGGCCGTCGCTCACCAGACCGGCGCCATGATCCGCGGCCCAGCGCATGAACACGGTGGGCTCGTCCGCATAGACCATGTCGTAGCAAATCGCGCCGGGGGCAAGCAGGTCATCCGGGAGGACCGGCATCTCGCCATGCAGGCCCGCCGAGATGGCATTGACGACGATGTCGAAGCGATCGCCGCCGAGCGCGTCGAGGCCACGACCCTCGATGGCGCCGAGATCGGCCAGATCCGCCGCGAGGCCTTCGGCCCGGGCGGCCGTGCGGTTGGCGACCACCACCCCGGCGGGGGCCTCGGCGAGCGTTGTCGGCAGCACGCCGCGCACGGCGCCTCCGGCGCCAAGGAACAGGAGGCGCCTGCCCTCCAGGGTCACGTTCTGGTTGTCCCGCAGATCGCGCACCAGACCGACACCGTCGGTGTTGTCGCCCACGCGGCCATCCGCGCCCAGCACCAGGGTGTTGACCGCGCCGGCGCGGTCCGCCCGCTCCGTCCGGCGGTCGGCGAGCCGCCACGCCTGCTCCTTGAACGGCACGGTGATATTGAGCCCGCGGCCGCCAGTGTCCTCGAATCTTGCCACCGCGTCGGCGAAGCCGTCGAAAGGAACCAGGATACGCTCGTAGGTGAGGGCCTGACCGGTCTCCCTGGCGAACAGCTCATGGATCTGCGGTGATTTCGAATGGGCAATGGGATTGCCCATGACGGCGTATCGGTCCATGGTCCGTCGCGCCTCCCGTGCCGCGACGCGGGTGTTACCGGTCGGCATCACGCAGCCAGCGGGCGACGTCGCGCGCGAAGTAGGTGAGGATGCCGTCGGCACCGGCGCGTTTGAAGCCGGTCAACGCCTCCAGCGCGCAGGCGCGGCTGTCCAGCCAGCCGTTGGCCTCGGCCGCCTTGAGCATGGCGTACTCGCCGCTCACCTGGTAGACGAAGGTTGGCACGCCGAGCTCGCGTTTCACGCGGTGCACGATGTCGAGGTAGGGCAGGCCCGGCTTGACCATGAACATGTCCGCCCCCTCGTCGAGGTCCATCAGGACCTCGCGCACGGCCTCGTCGGTGTTGCCCGGGTCCATCTGGTAGGTCTTCTTGTCGGCCTTGCCGAGGCTGGCGGCGGAGCCGACGGCGTCCCGGAAGGGGCCATAGTAGGCGGAGGCGTATTTCGCCGAGTAGGCCATGATGCGGGTATTGATGTGGCCCGCGTCCTCCAGGGCCTCGCGGATGGCGCCGATGCGCCCGTCCATCATGTCCGAGGGCGCGACCACGTCGGCCCCGGCGTCGGCATGGGAGATGGCCTGGTGCACCAGCGCCTCGACGGTGTCGTCGTTGACGACGTAGCCGTCGTCGTCCAGCAGGCCGTCCTGACCGTGGCTGGTGAAGGGGTCCAGCGCCACATCCGTGATGATGCCCAGCTCCGGTACCGCCGCCTTCAGTGCGCGCACGGCGCGCTGGGCGATACCGTCGTCATTCCAGGCCTCGCGCGCGTCCGGCGTCTTGCGCTCGGTCGGCGTGACGGGGAACAGCGCGAGGGCGGGGACGCCGAGGCCGGCCACCGTCTCCGCCTCGCGTACGAGCCGATCGATGGTCATTCGCTCGACGCCGGGCATCGACGGCACCGGCTCGCTGCGGTCGCTGCCGTCGAGCACGAACACCGGGTAGATGAGATCATCGACGGTCAGCGTATGCTCTCGAACGAGACGCCTGGAGAAGTCGTGCCGCCGCAGGCGGCGCATCCGGGTGTAGGGAAAGCGGCCAACGGCGCTGTGGTCGATGGGCACGGGCATACCTCCGCTTGGGTGAAGGCGGAATTATGCCTGTCGCCCGGAGTTCACCCAAGCGAGGCGCCCAACTGTTACGGAACGCCATGTCGGATTCGCTCGCCAGTGCCTCCCCCTGGCTCATCGCCAACGAGCCCGCGGTGCGGCTCGCGGTCTTCCTCGGGCTGTTCGGCACCTACCGCGCCGAGCCCCGGGACGGCCACACCGCGATGCGCACCGGTCTCGCCTATTTCCGCGCGCCGCGGGATCACGGGTTGCGGTCATTACTGATACAGCCACTACGGCGAGTCCGTGAAAATGATCTCGACGGAGGGATGATGTCATGAGCGGACGTAACGTGATGCGAGTGCTGCTGGCGGTGTTGCTGGTGTTCGCGCTGGTGTGGGGTCTGCAGCACCGGGATCAGCTTACCGTGGAGGCGATTCGCGGGCGTCTCGATGCCTTCGGCGCCCTGGCTCCACTCGTTTTCATCGGGGCGTATGCCGTTGCCACCGTGGCGTTCCTGCCCGGGTCGGTGTTCACTATTGCCGGCGGCGCGCTGTTCGGGCCGTGGCTGGGCACGCTGGTGAGTCTCGTCGGTGCCACCGTGGGTGCCACGACGGCGTTCTTCATCGCGCGCTACCTGGCGTCGGACTGGGTGGCAAGGCGCGCGGGCGGGCGCCTCAAACGCCTGGTCGACGGTGTCGACCGGGAAGGCTGGCGGTTCGTTGCGTTCACGCGGCTCGTTCCCCTTTTTCCGTTCAATCTGCTGAACTATGCGTTGGGCCTGACGCGTATACCGTGGCCGCAGTACGTGGTCGCGAGCGTCGTGTGCATGGCGCCGGGCGCCGTGGCGTACACGTGGCTCGGCCACGCCGGAGCGAAGGCCATCGCGGGAGGCCGGGGTACGCTGCAGGCGGCGCTCATCGCCCTGGCACTGGTGGCCACGGTCGCTTTCCTGCCGCGTTTCGTGCGGCGCATGAGGGACGCAGAGGAGCGCAACCGTTGAGGGATATCGTGGTGATCGGGGGTGGCGTCGGCGGGCTCGTGACAGCGAGCGTGGCCGGGCAGCTCGGTCTGAAAGTCACGCTGGTCGAGCGCAGCGAGCGGCTTGGCGGCGACTGTCTGCATTACGGCTGCGTGCCCAGCAAGACGCTCATCAAGTCCGCGCGCGTCGCCTCGCTCTTTGGCCGCGCCGGAGACTTCGGGCTGGACGCCGCGCCGCCGGGGATCGATCTGGCCCGGATCAACGCCCGCGTGAGGGACGTGATCGAGACCATACAGGCGTATGACGACCCGCAGCGATTCCGCGCCTACGGCGTCGAGGTGCTGTTCGGCGAAGCCGTGTTCACGGCGGCCGACGAGGTCCGCGTCAAGGGGCAACGTGTCCGGGGGCGGCGTTTCGTCGTGGCCACCGGGTCGCGGCCCGCCGTGCCGCCCGTCGCGGGGCTAGCGGATGCCGGCTTTCTGACCAGCGAGCAGGTGTTCGGGCTCCAACGCATGCCACCTCGCCTGGCCGTGCTGGGTGGCGGCCCACTCGGTGTCGAGCTCGCCCAGGCCCTGCACCGTCTCGGCAGCCGCGTATCACTGCTCGAGGTGGCCCCGGAGATACTACCCCGCGAAGACCCGGTGTTCGCGGGAGAGCTGCGCGGACTGCTGGCGGGGGAGGGGCTGGACGTCCGCGTGGGGTACGAGGTGGAGCGTGTCGACCGCGTCGGGGACCGCAAGTGCCTGCAGCTTCGCCTTCGCCATGGTGAGGACCGGCGGCCGCTGGAGGTCGACGAGATCCTGATCGCGGCCGGACGACTGCCCAACGTCGAGACGCTGGGGCTGGAAGCGGCCGGCGTTGCCTACGACCGCGGTGGCATCGCAGTCGACCGGCGGATGCGTACCAGCCGCCGGCATATATTCGCCTGCGGTGACGTCTGCGGGCCCTATCCGTTCACCCATGTCGCCGAGTATCAGGCCGGGATCGTGATCAGCAACGCTATATTTCGCTTCCCCCGGCGCGCGGACTATCGCGTGGTCCCGTGGGTAACCTACAGCGATCCGGAGCTCGCACGGGTCGGTCTCAATGCCGACGAGGCGCGCGCCCGTTACCCCGACGTGGAGGTGCTGACGTTCGCGTTTCGCGACGTGGACCGGGCCCTCGCGGAGGGAGAGCCAGAGGGGCGCATGGAGCTGGTCGTCCGCCGTGGGCGGATACTGGGCGCCACCATTCTCGGTGTGCACGCCGGTGAGCTCATCCACGAGATCGTGCTGGCGATGAAGGCGCGTGTGCCCATCAGTCGACTCTCAGGGGCGATACATGCCTATCCGACGCTGGCCCAGGTGGCGCGCCGATGCGTGAACACGCATTATGCGGGAACGCTGTTCAGCGCCCGTACGAGGCGTGTGGTGCACTGGATCAATCGCCTCATACCGTAGGGGTGTCTCCGATCCGCCCGCGCAGCCAGCGCAGGACCCGGTGCACACGCGGGGAGGTGATGGCGAACCCCTCGTCGAAATCCACCCAGCGGTATTCCGAGTGTTCCGGGCGGCCAAGCTCCGGAGAGATGCCAAGGGTGACGGAAGACTGTGTGGTCTCCGCTACGTAGTATCGAGCCACCTTGCCGTGTGCGTAGGGGCCGGTCTCGAAATAGTCGTGGCCCCACAGGAACGCGAGCTCGGTGATCCCGCTCTCTTCCTCGACCTCCCGCCGTGCGGCTTCCAGCGGCGTTTCGCCGGACTCGACGCCGCCCTTGGGGAAGTCCCAGTACTGGAAGGCCCTCAGCAACAGCAGCCGCCAGTTGTCCTGCTGGCGGCGTACCACGGCCACGCCGGCCGACAGCGTGCGCACGCGTTTACCGTTGCGCCGCTTGGGGATCTCGTCGCCGGGTGTCGCGGAGGCCTGTTCAGTCATGGTAGTGCGCGCTGAATTCGTGCACCGCCTCGATCATGACGCGGGCATTGTCCGGGTCGACCTGCGGGTGGATGCCGTGACCGAGATTGAAAACGTGGCCCGTACCGCGGCCATACTCGGCCAGGACCCGGGCGACCTCGTGCCGGATCACCTCCGGCGACGCATAGAGCACACTGGGGTCGAGATTGCCCTGAAGCGCCACGCGCGTGCCCACCTGGCGGCGCGCCTCGCCCAGGTTCACCGTCCAGTCGAGCCCCAGTGCGTCAGCGCCGCAGTCAGCGATGGCGTTGAGCCAGAGCCCGCCGCCCTTGGTGAAGAAGGTGACCGGCACGCGCCGACCGTCCCACTCGCGGATCAGGCCCTCGATCACCTGCCGCGCATAGGCCAGGGAGAAGTCCCGGTAGGCACCGTGGGCGAGGGCGCCGCCCCAGGTATCGAAGATCATGACCGCCTGCGCCCCGGCCTCGATCTGGGCGTTGAGATATTCGACTACTGCGGACGACACACGCTCCAGAAGCCGGTGGAGGACGATCGGCTGGTCGTACGCCATGGCTTTGATTGTCCGGAAGTCGCGGCTGGATCCACCCTCGACCATGTACGTTGCCAGCGTCCACGGGCTGCCGGAGAATCCGATCAGCGGCACGCGGCCGTTCAGCTCGCGCCGGGTGAGGCGGATGGCGTCGGGCACGAAGGCGAGGGCCTCGGCGATGTCCGGCTCCGGCAGCGTCTCGATGTCCTTCATCGTGCGCACCGGCTGCCGGAGCTTCGGCCCCTCGCCGGGCTCGAAGTACAGACCGAGACCGAATGCGTCGGGGATGGTGAGGATATCGGAGAACAGGATCGCCGCGTCGAGCGGAAAGCGTTCGAGCGGCTGCAGCGTGACCTCGCAGGCGAGCTCCGGATTCTGGCACAGGGCCAGAAAGCTCCCCGCCTGCTCCCGCACCCGCCGGTATTCGGGCAGATAGCGACCGGCCTGACGCATGATCCAGACCGGCGTGCGGTCGACCGGCTGCCGCAGCAGTGCACGGATGAGGCGATCGTTCTTGAGCTCGGTCACGGCGTATTCCGGTGCCGGGAGATGATCGCGGAGTGTATCACGCAGGGCGGGTACGGTTGACCGGGGCGGGTGCGTCTCGGGGAGGTGCCCGTAGGAGCGGCGCCCCGCCGCGAAAAGGCGGCGGGCAACGAAGCGGGCTACAGCCGAAGAGTTCGCGGCGAGGGCGCCGCTCCTACGCGAGCGTGGTCACACACCCAGGTAGGCGAGGATGCCCTTGGCCGCCTCGCGGCCCTCCCATACCGCAGTCACCACCAGGTCGGATCCGCGCACCATGTCGCCGCCGGCGAAGACTTTGGCGTTGCCGGTGCGATAGCGGTGCTCGCACTCCTTGTCGATCCGCACGCGGTCGCGCTCGTCGACCTCGATGCCGTTGGGCGCGAACCAGTCCGCGGGGCTCGGGCGGAAGCCGAAGGCGATGATGACGCGGTCCGCCGGGATGACCTCCTCGGTACCGGGGACCGGCTCGGGACGGCGCCGCCCGCGCTCGTCGGGCGCGCCGAGCTGGGTCTGGATCACCTTGACGCCCTCGACGTGACCGTCACCGACGATCTCCACCGGCTGGCGGTTCCAGAGGAAGCGCACACCCTCCTCCTTGGCGTTGTAGACCTCACGGCGCGAGCCGGGCATGTTGGTCTCGTCGCGGCGGTAGGCGCAGGTGACACTTTTCGCGCCCTGGCGCAGGGAGGTGCGGTTGCAGTCCATCGCGGTGTCGCCGCCGCCGAGCACGACCACGCGTTTGCCGCGCATATCGACGTAGTCCGAGCGCGAGCGCTCGAAGCCCATCAGCCGGTTGATGTTGGAGACGAGGAACGGCAGCGCCTCGTAGACGCCGTCCTTGTCCTCGCCGGCAAAGCCGCCCTGCATGTAGGTATAGGTGCCCATGCCCAGGAAGATGGCATCGTAGTCGCGGTCCAGCTCTTCGTAGGTGATGTCGCGGCCGACCTCGACGCCGAGCCGAAACTCCACGCCCATGCCCTCCATGATCTCGCGGCGCTTGCGAATGACCTCCTTTTCGAGCTTGAACGGCGGAATGCCGAAGGTGAGCAGCCCGCCGATCTCCGGGTAGCGGTCGTAGACCACGGGCTGGACACCGCTGCGCACGAGGACATCGGCGGCGCCGAGGCCCGCCGGCCCCGCGCCGATTACCGCGACGCGCTTGTCGGTCCTGACCACGCCGGACATGTCCGGCCGCCAGCCGCGCTTGAAGGCCTCGTCGGTGATGTACTTCTCCACCGAGCCGATGGTCACCGCGCCGAAGCCGTCGTTGAGCGTGCAGGCGCCCTCGCAGAGGCGGTCCTGCGGGCACACGCGGCCGCACACCTCGGGCAGGGAATTGGTCTTGTGCGAGAGCTCGGCTGCCTCGAACAGGTTGCCTTCGGCAACCAGCTTCAGCCAGTTCGGGATGTAGTTGTGGACGGGGCATTTCCACTCGCAGTAGGGATTGCCGCACTCCACACAGCGGTCCGCCTGCTGGGCCGCCTGCTCGGCACCGAGCTCGCTGTAGATCTCCTGGAACTTCTGTACGCGTGCTGCGGCCGGCTCCTTCGGCGGATCCTGCCGCGGCACTTCGATGAACTGGAACGTGTTTCCCATCGTGATCCTGTCTCGTCGGGCCGGGCGACGGCGCGTCGCCCGGCCGAAGGTTCCCTGATTGCGCTGCGCGGGGTCCGCTCAGGCGGCCTGGCGCAGCGTGTTCAGCACCTCGTGGATGTCCGCCGCCTTGGGCTTGACCAGCCAGAAGCGGCCGATATAGTCCCGGAAGTTGTCCACGATCTCCCGACCCCATTCCGAGCCGGTCTCCGCGACGAACTCCACGATCTGCTGGCGGAGGTAATGGCGGTGCGCCTCCATGCTCTCGGCCTGGATACGGTGGATGTCGATCAGCTCGTGGTTGTAGCGGTCGACGAAGCGGTTCTCCAGGTCGAGCACGAAGGCGAACCCGCCAGTCATGCCGGCGCCGAAATTCAGTCCCGTGGGACCGAGCACCGTGATCACGCCCCCGGTCATGTACTCGCAGCCGTGGTCGCCCACGCCCTCCACGACGGCGTGGGCGCCGGAATTGCGCACCGCGAACCGCTCGCCGGCGAGCCCCGCCGCCAGCAGCCGCCCGCCGGTGGCGCCGTAGAGGCAGGTGTTGCCGACGATGGTCGTCTCCTCGCTACGGAAGCTGCTCGACGCCGGCGGGTAGATCACGAGGTTGCCCCCGGCCATGCCCTTGCCGACATAGTCGTTGGCGTCGCCTTCCAGGTACATGTCGAGACCACCGGCGTTCCAGACGCCGAAGCTCTGACCGGCGGTGCCGGTGAGCTGCAGCCGGATCGGCGCGTCCGCCATGTCGAGATTGCCATACCGTCTGGCGATCTCGCCGGAGATCCTTGCGCCGATGGAGCGATTGTTGTTCTTCACCGCGTACCGGAACTCGCCGCCGCTGCGGGCCTCGATGCTCGGCAGCGTATCCCGCACCATCTGCTCGGCGAGCTCGCCCTTGTCGAAGGGCTCGTTCTTCGGCTCCAGACAGTACTGCGGCTTGGTGTCGCCGAGCCCGCCGTCGGAGAGGATCGGCGAGAGGTCCAGCGACGCCTGGCGCGACGTCTCGGGCTCGCGCTGCTCCAGCAGGTCGAGCCGGCCGATCAGCTCCTGCATTGAGCGCACGCCCAGCTGCGCGAGCAGCTCGCGGACCTCCATCGCCACGAAGGTGAAGAAGTTGGCGATGCGCTCCGGCGTGCCGACGAAGTGCTTCAGGCGCAGCACCTTCTGCTGCGTGGCCACGCCCGTCGGGCAGTTGTTCAGATGGCACAGGCGCAGGTATTTGCAGCCCATGGCCACCATTGGCCCGGTGCCGAAGCCGAAGCTCTCGGCGCCGAGGATCGCCGCCTTGACGACGTCCAGGCCCGTCTTCAGGCCGCCGTCGGTCTGCAGGCGTATCTTGTCCCGCAGGTCGTTGGCGCGCAGCGTCTGGTGCGTCTCGGTCAGGCCGAGCTCCCAGGGTGTGCCGGCATACTTCACCGAGGTCAGGGGGCTTGCGCCGGTGCCGCCGTCGTAGCCGGCGATGGTGATCAGGTCGGCATAGGCCTTGGCCACGCCCGCGGCCACGGTGCCCACGCCGGGCTCTGCCACCAGCTTCACCGACACCAGTGCCTTCGGGTTGATCTGCTTCAGGTCGAAGATGAGCTGTGCCAGATCCTCGATGGAGTAGATGTCGTGGTGAGGCGGCGGCGAGATCAGCGCCACGCCCGGCTTGGAGTAGCGCAGCCGCGCGATCATCTCGTTGACCTTGTGCCCCGGAAGCTGGCCACCCTCGCCGGGCTTGGCGCCCTGGGCGACCTTGATCTGCAGCACCTCGGCATTGACCAGATAGTGCGGCGTGACGCCGAACCGCCCCGAGGCTACCTGCTTGATCTTGGACATGCGTTCGGTGCCGAAACGCGCCGGATCCTCGCCGCCTTCGCCGGAGTTGGAACGACCGCCGAGGCGGTTCATGGCGATCGCCAGTGCCTCGTGGGCCTCGGGCGAAAGCGCGCCGAGGGACATGCCCGCGGAGTCGAAGCGCTTGAGGATCTCGGTGAGCGGCTCGACCTCGTCGATGTCGAGCGGCTTTTCCGGCCTGCGCAGCCGGAAGAGGTCGCGGAAGGTCGCCACCGGGCGCTCGTTCACCGTGCGGGAGTAGACGCGGAACTTCTCGTAGTCGCCGGTATGGGCGGCCTCCTGCAGTGTGCGCACCACGTCCGGGTTGTAGGCGTGGTACTCGCCGCCGTGGACGAACTTGAGCACACCACCCTGGGCGAGCGGCTCGCTGCGGCGCCAGGCGCGGCGATGGAGCGCGCGCATGTCGGCCTCGAGGTGCTCGAAACGGGCTCCCTGGACCCGGCTGACGGTGCCCGGGAAGCACAGGTCCACCACCTCGTCGTGGAAGCCCACGATCTCGAACAGCTGGGCGCCCCGGTAGCTCGTGACGGTGGAGATGCCCATCTTGGAGAGGATCTTGTAGAGCCCCTTGTTGACGCCCTTGCGGTAGTTGCGCAGCAGGTCGGAGAGCGGCGTGCCCTTGATCTGTCCGCTGCGGGTCATCTCCTGTATGACCTCATAGGCCATGTACGGGTAGACGGCGGTGGCGCCATAGCCGATCAGGACCGCGCACTCGTGGGAGTTGCGGGCGGTGCCGGTCTCGACGACCAGATTGGCGTCGCAGCGCAGGCCCCGGCGCACCAGGTGATGATGCACGGCGCCGGTGGCGAACAGCGCATGGACCGGAATCAGCTCGGGGGAGAGATTGCGGTCCGATAGCACCACGATGGTGCGTCCGTCGCGGACCGCCTGCTCAGCCTCGGCGCAGATGGCCTCCAGCGCCGAGCGCAGGTCGCCGCCCGGGTCGTAGCCGAGGTCCAGACGGTGGTGCGAGTAGTCCGGATCCTGCTCGGCGAGCAGGCTGGCGAATTTCTCGTCGGAGAGGATCGGGGAGTCGACCACCAGGCGCTTGGCGTGGGCCTCGGTCTCCTCGAACAGGTTCTTCTCGCGGCCGAAGCAGGTCTCCAGCGACATCACGATCTGCTCGCGCAGTGGATCAATGGCCGGATTGGTGACCTGGGCGAACTGCTGGCGGAAGCTGTCGTATGGTGCGCGCACGTGCTTCGAGAGCACGGGCATCGGTGTGTCGTCACCCATGGAGCCGACGGCTTCCTGCCCGCCCTGGGCCAGAGTGCGCAGCACGATGTCGCGCTCCTCGAAGGTGACGTTGAACTGCTTCTGATAGGCGGCGTACTCGTCGGCGGCCAGCGGATGGCGCTCGCCAGCGCCGTTGAGGCGCGACTCCAGGTTGCGGGCGTGCTGCTGCAGCCAGCGCTTGTAGGGTTTGCGGGACTTCAGCCGCTCGTCGATGTCCGCGGGCAGCAGCAGCTCGCCGGTCTCGGTGTCGGCGGCCAGCATCTCGCCGGGCTTGAGACGCCCCTTGCTCACGACGTCAGCGGGATCGTAGTCCCACACGCCGACCTCGGAAGCGAGCGTGATGTGCCGGTCCCTGGTTACCACCCAGCGTGCCGGGCGCAGGCCGTTGCGGTCGAGCGCGCAGGCCGCGTGGCGGCCGTCGGTCAGCACGATGCCGGCCGGACCGTCCCAGGGTTCGATGTGTTGCGAGTGGTACTCGTAGAATGCGCGCAGCCCGGCATCCATGGTGTCCACGTTCTGCCAGGCCGGCGGGATCAGCAGGCGCAGGGCGCGGAAGATGTCCATTCCCCCGGTGATCAGCACGTCGAGCATGTTGTCGAGGCTGGAGGAGTCGGAGCCGCTGGCGTTCACCAGGGGCTGGATCGCCTCGATGTCCGGCAGCAGCGGCGTCTCGAACTGGTACGCCCGGGCCAGCGCCCAGTTGCGGTTGCCCTTGATGGTGTTGATCTCGCCGTTGTGGGCGAGATAGCGGAACGGCTGGGCCAGGCGCCACTGCGGCAGGGTGTTGGTGGAGAAGCGCTGGTGGAAAACGACCAGCGAGGTCTCGATACGCTCGTCGCCGAGGTCCTTGTAGAACACCGGCAGATAGCGCGGCATCACCAGGCCCTTGTAGGACAGCACCCGGCTCGACAGAGACGGAATGTAGAAGTCCGGATCCGTCGGCTCGAGGCGCTTCTCCGCACGGCGCCTCGCGAAGAACAGCCGGCGCTCGAACTCCAGCTCGTCGATGTCCTCCGGCGCGTTGACGAAGATCTGCTCGATGGCGGGCAGCCTTTTCAGCGCCTGCTCGCCGCATGCCTCCGGGTCCACCGGCACGAGCCGCCAGCCGGCGACCTCGACCTGATATTCGGCGAGCGCACCCTCGAGCTCGCGCCGCGCGGCGGCGGCGGTATCGGCATCGTGGCTCAGGAACACGCAGCCGACCGCGAATCGCTCGGCGAGCGTCAGCCCCTGCTCCTCGGCGAGTGCGCGCAGGAAGCCGGTGGGCTGCTTCATGAGCAGCCCGCAGCCGTCACCGGTCTTGCCGTCCGCGGCGACCGCGCCGCGATGGGTAAGACGCGTGAGGGCGCCGATGGCCGTCTGCACGAGCCAGTGGCTCGGGTCACCGTCCATATGGGCGATGAGGCCGAAGCCGCAGTTGTCCTTTTCGAACTCCGAGCGGTACAGAGTTTCCTTCTCAAATCGATGATACGTCACGGGAAGATAGCCTCTGCGTGCTTTCCTGGGACGAGGAGGCGGGGCGGCGCGGATGCCTGAAAAGTCTGTGGCGTCAATCGCTTGCAAGCGCCGGATCAGTGCGCCGAGCCCCTATCCCGACTCCGGGCAAATGGCTCGACAATATAGCGAATCCCGGCATTCGGGTAAAGGTGCAAGCCGGTTTGCGCCCCGCGTTCCTCCGGTCGGCGAATGCACAGCGCGGTGGTCTCAGGGCAGGCGCTCAGGTAAGTCGGCGGGGCTGGAACAGGCGCTCGTGCTCGGCAATGGCGAAGCGGTCCGTCATGCCCGCGATGTAGTCCGCCACCGCCCGGGCGCGGCCCCGCTCACCGGCGTGGCGCTCGCGCTCACGGGCCTGTGCCTGCTCCTGGGGCGGCAGTAGACGCGGGTCGTCGTTCAGCACCGCGAACAGCTCGTGGATCACCCGCTGTGCCTTGCTCGTCATGCGATGCACCCGGTAGTGCCGGTAGAGGTTGTGAAACAGGAACTGCTTCAGGGCCTGGTGTCGTGACTTCATGTCTTCGCCGAAGCCGGCAACTGGCGTCGGGGCGGTGCGGACGGACTCGATGTCCGGGGGCGCGAGCGCTTCGAGGCGCCGGCGCGTGCTGTCGATCAGATCCCCCACCTGGTCGCCGATCAGGTGGCGCACCACCTGATAGACGGTGCGTCGTTCGGACAGCGTCGGATTGTCGCGCCGCACCCGGGCGAACAGGTCGGCCAGCAGTGGTACCTGCTGGAGATCCTCGATAGTGATCAGGCCCGCGCGCAGTCCGTCGTCCACATCATGGCTGTTGTAGGCGATCTCGTCGGCGATATTGGTGATCTGTGCCTCCACCGAGGGCTGGTGCCGTTCGAGAAAGCGGCGCCCGAGCTCGCCGAGGCGCTCGGCATGGCGGCGGGCACAGCGTTTCAGCAGCCCCTCGCGGGTCTCGAAGGTGAGGTTGAGCCCGTCGAAATCGGCATACCGCTGTTCCAGCACGTCAACGACCCGCAGCGACTGCAGATTATGCTCGAAGCCGCCGAAGGGAGCCATGCAGGCGTTCAGCGCTTCCTGGCCGGCATGGCCGAACGGCGTGTGTCCGAGGTCGTGGCCGAGGGCGACGGCCTCGGTGAGGTCTTCGTTCAGCCGCAGGCTGCGGGCGATCGTCCTCGCGATCTGGGCGACTTCGATCGAGTGGGTCAGCCGGGTGCGGAACAGGTCGCCTTCATGGTTCACGAAGACCTGGGTCTTGTACTCCAGCCGGCGAAACGCGGCGGAATGGATAATGCGGTCGCGGTCGCGCTGGAACTCGCTGCGAAAGGCGGGCGGGGCTTCGGGGTGGCGCCGCCCGCGGCTGTTGTCGTGGCTTACCGCATAGGGGGCCAGAGAGCCGGAAGTGGCGACTGGAGCTGCGCTCATGGTCTCACTGCCGGTGGGTGTCGTAGTGGGTGAGTGTCCGCTCGAGCGCCTCCGGGGGGAAGGCATCGGTCACCAGCGCGTTGCCAATCCCCTCCATGAGTACGAGGCGCAGGCGCCCTTCATGGGCCTTCTTGTCCACCGACATCAGTTCGATGAAGCGTTCCGGCGCGATCGGCGGCGGCTCGGTCGGCAGGCCGGCCGCCTGGATCAGCGCCTCGACCCGCGCCAGCGCGGAGGCGTTCATCCAGCCAGCCTCCCAGGAAACCCGGGCGGCCATGCACATGCCCGCGGCGACCGCCTCGCCGTGCAGCCAGGTGCCGTAGCCCATGGCGGTCTCGATGGCATGGCCGAAGGTGTGGCCGAGGTTGAGCAGGGCGCGCTGGCCCGATTCGCGCTCGTCCGCGGCGACGATATGGGCCTTGTCGCGGCAGGACTGCTCGATGACGTTGTTGAGCGCCAGTCGCTCCCGGGCGAGAAGCTCGCCGAGATGCTTCTCCAGCCACTGGAAGAAGGCGTAGTCGCCGAGCAGCCCGTACTTGATGATCTCGGCGATGCCGGCGCGCAGCTCCCGGTCGGGCAGTGTGGCCAGGAGAGTGGTATCCGCGATCACGCATCGGGGCTGATGGAAGGCGCCGATCATGTTCTTGCCGAGCGGGTGATTGACGCCGGTCTTGCCGCCGACGGACGAGTCGACCAGCGCCAGCAGCGTCGTCGGCACCTGGATGAAGGCGACCCCGCGCTGGTAGGTGGCGGCGGCGAAGCCCGCCATGTCCCCCACGACGCCGCCGCCCAGCGCGACAATGGTGCAGGACCGGTTGAAGCGGGACTCGAGCAGCCGGTCGTAGATCCGGTTGACGGTCTCCAGCGTCTTGTAGCGCTCGCCATCCGGTAGCACCACCGTTTCCACAGGGTGATCGCCGAGGCCGGACAGGAGGGTATCGAGGTGGAGCGGGGCGACCGTCTCGTTGGTCACCACCAGCACCTGTGTGCCGGCCAGGTGGCGCGCCAGCGGCTGAGCGGCTCCGATCAGTCCCTGGCCGATGTAGATGGGATACGACCGCTCGCCGAGATCGACGTGCAGCGCGTGGGTCTTCTGATCAATCGGAGTGCTATTCATGGGCCGATTCCCGAACCTGGCGCCAAATGGTGTCGACCACATCCTCGATGCGGCCGTCGTCGGTGTCGACGACGATGTCTGCGACCGAACGATAGAGGGGGTCGCGTTCCCGAAGCAATGCCTCGAGCTTGCCGGCCGGATCGGTGTCGCGAAGGAGGGGGCGATCGCTGTGGCGCGTGCGGGCGAGCTGCGTGTCCACCGTAGCGCGAAGATAGACGACGAGGCCGCGGCTGCGCAGTCGTTCCCGGTTGGCGTCTCGGAGTATCGCGCCGCCTCCGGTGGCCAGGACGATCCCCGGCTGCGACGTCAGTCTGTCGATCATGGATTCCTCGCGCGAGCGGAAGCCGGCCTCGCCCTCGATATCGAAGATCGTCGGTATGTCCACGCCGGTGCGCTCCTCGATGGCCCGGTCGCTGTCGACGAATCGAAGGCCGGCCCGCCGGGCGAGTCGCCGGCCGACCGTGCTCTTGCCGGCCCCCATCGGACCGACGAGGAATATCGAGCGCTTGGCCATGCCTCCTCCCACCGTCCTTGACCGCGTCAGTATACCGTCGCGACGCTGCCGCGCGGGTCCAAAGAAAAGGGGGAGCTTGCGCTCCCCCCTGGGTGATCTTCGCTGAAGCCGGCGCGTTACTGGTTCAGCGATAGCTTCTCGTCCAGGATCTTGGGTGTGACGAAGATCAGCAGCTCGCTGTTGTTGTTGATCTGGGTGCGCTTCTTGAACAGCCAGCCCACCAGCGGCAGATCGCCGAAGAACGGCACTCGCGTGACGTCGTGCCGCTTGGTGCGCTCGTAGACGCCGCCCAGGACCACCGTCTCGCCATTGTCGACCAGCACCTGGGTGCCCACGGACTGCGTGTTGATCGCGGGTCCGGCATTGGTGGTCTCACCCTGGCTGTCCTTGGAGACGTTCAGATCCAGCAGCACGCGATCGTCCGGCGTGATCTGCGGCGTGACCGTCAGACCCAGCACTGCCTCCTTGAAGGACACGCTGGTGGCGCCGCTGGACGAAGCCTCCTGGTAGGGGATCTCGACACCCTGCTTGATGAAAGCTTCCTTCTGGTTGGCCGTCACCACGCGCGGGCTGGAGATGATGTCGCCCCGGTTCTCGTTCTCCATGGCGGAGAGCTCGAGCTGCAGCAGGTAGCTGCCGATCTTGCCGACCGCGAGTCCGACGGAGCCGGCGGCGTCGGTCGCGGGCAGGTCCACCATGAGGCCCTCGTTGCCGCTGCCGGCAGGCACCTCGAATCCGGTGGTGCCACCGTAGTTGGTGTCGCCCGGCTGCTTGCCGCCGATGACGGCGCCACCGAGATTGCCGGCGTCACCCTGACGGCTGTAGCCGAAGCGCACGCCGAGCTCGTTGGTGAAATCGTCGTTCGCGATGACGATGCGGGACTCGATCAACACCTGGCGGACCGGTACGTCGAGCTTGTTCACGAGCCGGCGGATGTCCTCCAGGTTACTGGCGGTGTCCCGGATGATCAGGGTATTGGTGCGCTCGTCGATGCTGATCGAGCCGCGGTCTGACAGCAGCGACTGTCCCTTGCCGGCGCTGTTCCCGCCGCCACCGCTACCGCCACTGCCGCCGGAGATGAGACTCGCCATCTGTGCGGCCTTGGCGTAGTTCACGCGGATGAACTCCGAGTGCAGCGGCGCGAGCTGCTTGACCTGCTGCTGGGCCTTCAGCTCCTGCTGCTCGCGGGCGGCGATCTCCGCCGAGGGCGCAATCCACATGACGTTGCCGTTCTTGCGCTTGTCCAGCCCCTTGGTCTGCAGGATGATGTCCAGCGCCTGATCCCAGGGCACGTTCTGCAGGCGCAGGGTGATGCTGCCCTTGACGCTGTCGCTGACGACGATGTTGATGCCGGTGAAGTCCGCGATGAGCTGCAGGACGGAGCGGACCTCGATGTCCTGGAAGTTCAGCGACAGAGGTTCACCGGTGTAACGGAACTCCTTCTTCGCCTGACGCTCCTTTTCTTCCTTGGTGATGGGCTTCAGCTCGATGGTGAACTTGTTATCGGTCTGGTAGGCGATCTGGTCGTAGGTGTCCGAGGGCTTGATCGCGATATGGACCTTGTCGCCGCGCTGGCGCGTGACGATGCTCTGCACGGGCGTCGCGAAGTCGGTTACGTCCAGCTTGCGCTGCAGGCGCTCGGGGATCTGCGTGTGCATGAAGTCGGCGACCACGTTGCCGCCCTCGGTGCGCACGTCCACCGGTGTCGACGGGTCGCTCAGGGTGACGATGACCTTGCCCGCGCCGTCCGGGCCACGCCGGAAATCGACCTGCGAGATGCTGCCTTCGGGGCTGGACGCACCAGTGGATTTGCCGCCGGCGTTGGCAGACTCTCCGCCTTGCTTGGTGCTCGCGCCGGCGCCACTGGAGGCGGTCTGGGTGCCGCTGGCGCCGGGTGATTCCAGGCGAACCCGCACGACGTTGCCTTGACGGTCGATCTGATAGGGCACGAGCTCGCTCAGCTGTATCACCGCTCGGGTGCGTCCGCCCGCCTCGGCGGTGGAGACGCGATGAACGGCGCCGGCGCCGATATCCACACTGCGGTTAGACAGCCCGTCCTTGACGCCCATGAAGTCCAGCGCGATGCGCGCCGGATTCGAGGTCTTGAAGCTTCGCGGCTTGTCCACCGGCCCATCGAACTCGAAGGTAATCTGGACGCGATTGCCCGGCAGCGTGGTGTAGTCGAGCTTTTGAAGTGTCGCCGCCGCCGCACCCGCCAGTGGCGCAAGGCAGGCCGTTGCGATCAGCGCCAGGAGGGCCGCCCCGAGCCCCGCTCGGCGCACCTTTGCACCCCCAGTGACATCCCTTGTTTTCATTCTCAATGCTCCCGAACTCTCAATCTTTGAGTGCCAGCGAGGCCTTTCGCTTCATCCAGCCGCCCTGCGGGTTTGGAATGAGCTCACGCAGCGTGATCTTCGTCGGCGAGATGCCGGTGATCCGGCCGTAGTTCTCGCCCATGTAGTTGCCTGTCTGAATACGGTGAATCGTGCCGCCCGGGTCCCGCACGAGTCCCCAGAGGTGCCCGTTGCGCTGGAGCGTGCCGACATAGGACAGCGCGTCCAGCTGAAAGCCCTCCAGGACCTCGTGAGGTCGAGTCGGATCCGGCTTGGGCCCGGTCGCGGCGCCACCCTGTTTCTCCTTCTGCGGCTCGGCGAAGGAGAGGGTGGTGAACGGATTGCGCCCGGCGTCGTCCGGGTAGGCGTAGGTCTCGAACGGTTTCATCTCGGGAATCGGCTCTATCTTGCCACCCGGCCGGCTCTTGATCCGTTGAACGTACTGCCGCAGGTCGCTCATGTCCTGCTGGCAGCCGCCGAGGCCGAGGAGCGCGAGCGCGATGCCCGCTGCCCCGATCGCTCGACCGAGGTTGTGGAGCGTCATGGTTCGAGGGGTCATTTGTCGTCCCCCTCTTCGAGGTACCAGTAGGTTCGCGCCGTCAGGTCCATGGTCAGCACGCCGTCCGCTGCCTTCTTCTGATCGCCCTTCTTCTCGCCTTTCTTGATGTCGATGCCATCCAGCGTGACGATGCGAGGCAGGTTGGCGACGCCACTAACGAACTTGGCGAACTCCTCGTACGTGCCGCGGACCCGGATCGAGACCGGTAGCTCGGCGTAGAACTCCTTGGTGATCGGGCTCTGCGGCTTGAACAGCTGGAACTCCAGGCCGCTGGAGAGCCCCGTCTGCGAGATGTCGACCAGCAGCTTGGCAACCTCGGCACGGCTCGGCAGCTGGCGGAGCATGTCGCCGAAGGTCTTGCGCATCTCGTCGAGCTGGTTCTGGTAGGCATCCAGGTTGGCCGCACGGCGCTGCTTGATGTCGAACTCCTGGCGGAGCTGCTTCTCCTTGCCGGCGACGCGCTCCAGCCGGCGCGCCTGATCCTGCCAGTCGAAATACCAGCCGGCGGCCACCAGCGCGACGACCACCACGACCAGCAGCAACGCCTTGGGTAGCGCCGGCCATGCGCCGGGGTTGTTGGGATCGAGATTCTTGAACTGCTCCAGGTCCATCAGGCGCCCCCCTTGCCGGAGTCGTCCCTGCTCTTCGGCTGCACCTGCTTGACGGTGAGCGTGAAGTCGCTGACGCGCGTGTTGTTGCGTTCGTTCACCTGGATCACCGACAGGTTGGGATCCTCCAGATAGTCGGAGTCGTCCAGGTTCTCCATGTAATTGGAGACACGCGCGTTGGACTCGGCGATGCCGGAGATGGTGATGTTCGACCCCTTCTCCTTCAGGCTGGAGAGGTAGAGGCCGTCCGGCAGTGTTGTCACGAACTGATGGAAGAGGTGGACGATCTGCGGGCGCCCGCTCTGGAGCTCCTGGATGACATTCATGCGGGCGATGAGCCGCTTCTTGGTCTCCTCCAGGTCCCGGATCTTGACGATGCGCTTGTCGAGCTGAGCGATCTGCGACTTCAGGTAGCCATTGCGGTGCTGGTGGTACTCGATCTGCCCGCGATAGTAGCTGTGCCCGGCGAACCAGATGCCGGCCGCGACCAGAACGGCGCCGCCGAGCATGACGTAGAATGCTTTCTCGCGCCTCTTGCGCAGCTCCTCGCGCCAGGGGAGAAGGTTGATGCGCGTGGTGGCCATCTCAGTCGAAACTCCTTAGTGCCAGGCCGCAGGGGATCATCAGCGCGGGTGCGTCTTCCGCCAGCGCCTGAGGCTTGATCCGTGAGGCCACCGACATACGGCCGAACGGGTTGGCGACCGAGGTCTGGACGCCGGCCGTCTCCTCGATGAGCTCGGCGGCGCCCGGAATCGATGCGCAGCCGCCGGCCACCACGATGTGATCGACGCTGTCGTGCTGGCTCGCGCCGAAGAAGAACTGCAGCGAGCGGCTCACCTGCTGCGCCATCGAGTCCCGGAACGGTGCCAGCACCTCCTCCTCGTAGTTGTCCGGCAGCCCTCCCTGCCGCTTGGCCCGGCCCGCCTCCTCGAAGCTGAGACCGAACCGGCGCATGATCTCCTCGGTGAGCTGGCGGCCGCCGAAGAGCTGATCGCGCGTATAGACGATGCGTCCCTCCTCGAACACCGACAGCGTGGTCATGGTCGCCCCGACGTCGATCACGGCCACGGTCTGCTCCTCGCCGCCGGGCAGGTCCGGGGCGATGAGCTGGAAGGCGGACTCCAGGGCGTAGCTCTCGACGTCGACGATGCGGGTGGCGAGGCCCGCGCTCTCCAGGGCGTCGACGCGGATCTCCACGTTTTCGCTGCGCGACGCCACCAGCAGGACCTCGACGTCGTTGCCGCCGCTTGCCGCCGGGCCGATAACCTGGAAGTCGAGATTGACCTCCTCGAGGGGATAGGGAATGTACTGGTCCGCCTGCAGCCCTATCTGGTCCTCCATCTCTTCCTCGGAGAAGGATCCGTCGAGCGTCAGCGTGCGGCTGATGGCCGCCGATCCGGGCACGGCCACGGCTGCTTCGCGCAGCTTCGTCTGGGATCGCTTCACCGCCGCCTTGATGGTCGAGGAAACCGCCTCCAGATTAGCGATGTTCTTCTCCACCACGGAGTTGGGCGGCAGCGGCTCGACGGCGTAGCTCTCCACCCGGTAACGGCCGTCATGCCTGCGCAGCTCGATAAGCTTCACGGAGGTGGAGCTGATATCGACGCCCAGCAGCGGAGTGGATTTCTTCCTCAGCAGGGACACGGACTTTTTCCTTATTGATTTTCGGTTTACGAAAAAATCATGCCTTGGCACATTCAATACTAGCGTGTGATGGAGATCAAGGCGTGACGAAGTGCGCAAGTCTGAACTTGCGCGGTGTTATACTCGGCTGCCGCCCGTGAACTGCTCCGGATTTTCATGAGACGCCTTCTCCGATATCTCGTCGTTACGTTCTTCGCCTTCGCGCTGCTGGGAGGGATCGCGGCCGGTGTGGCGTATCTCTATCTCGCCCCCACCCTGCCGCCGGTCAACTCCCTGCGCGATGTCGACTACCAGGTGCCCCTTCGCGTCTTCTCGGCCGATGACAAGCTCATCGCCGAGTTCGGTGAGCGGCGCCGCGTGCCCGTTGAATTCGATGAAGTCCCCCCGGATCTCCGCCATGCGTTCATTGCCGCGGAGGATCAGCGCTTCTACGAGCATCCGGGAGTAGATTATCAAGGGATTTTGCGCGCAATCTGGTATCTGGTTCGCACTGGTGAAAAGGGACCGGGCGGCAGCACGATCACCATGCAGGTGGCGCGCAACTTCTTCCTCACCCGCGAACGCACCTATCTCCGGAAGGCTCGGGAGATGCTCCTCGCGTTGAAGATCGAGCGCGAGCTCAGCAAGGAGCAGATCCTCCAGCTCTATCTGAACAAGATCTATCTGGGCCAGCGTGCGTACGGCGTGGGGGCGGCCGCACGGGTGTACTACGGTGTGTCGGTCAAGGATCTGACGCTCGCCCAGATGGCCATGATCGCCGGTCTGCCCAAGGCCCCGTCGGGTTGGAATCCCATCGCCAATCCGACGCGCGCGCTCGAACGTCGCGGCTACGTGCTCGGCCGCATGCTCGATCAGGGGTTCATCAACAAGACGCGCTACGACAAGGCGATGGCGGCGCCGATCACGGCGTCTGCGCACGAGCCGACCACGCAGCTCGATGCGCCCTATGTGGCGGAGATGGCCAGACAGGCGGTGGTCGACCGCTACGGCGAGGACAAGGCATACACCAACGGATATACCGTCCACACCACCGTGGACTCCTCGCGGCAGAAGGCGGCCAACTCGGCGTTGCGCCTCGCCCTGCACCAGTACGACGAGCGTCACGGCTGGCGCGGTCCGGTGGATCACGTCGATCTCCCGGACAAGCCGGACCTCGGGAAACAGCGCAAGGCCCTGGCGGACTATCCCCGCTCCGGCGATCTGGACAATGCCCTGGTGCTCGCCGTGAAGAAGGACGCGATCACGGTGCTCAGCGACGATCGCGACCAGCCCTGGGATCTGCCGTTCTCCGCCATGACCTGGGCGCGGCCCCACATATCGCTGAATGCGGTTGGCAAGGCACCGGAGAAGCCCTCCGACGTTGTCAAGCGCGGCGATGTCATCCATCTGCGGCAGACGGACGATGGCCCGCGGCTGGCGCAGGTTCCGCAGCCGGAAGGCGCGATCGTCTCCATCGACCCGGCGGACGGTCATGTCATCGCGCTCGTTGGTGGCTACGACTTCTCCCAGAGCAAGTTCAACCGGGTTACCCAGGCGGAGCGCCAACCGGGGTCCAGCTTCAAGCCGTTCGTGTATTCAGCCGCGCTGGCCAATGGCTTCACGGCTGCCACCATCGTCAACGACGCACCCGTGGTGTTTCAGGACAAGGCCCTGGAGAGCACCTGGCGCCCGGAGAACTACAGCGGGAAGTTCTTCGGTCCGACCCGGCTGCGGGTAGGGCTGATCCACTCGCGCAATCTGGTGTCCATCCGGGTTCTGCGCCGGATCGGGGTGAGCCCCGCGCTGAAGTACCTGAAGCGTTTCGGTTTCGATCCGGACAAGCTGCCGCACAATCTGTCGCTGGCACTGGGGGCGGCCAGCATCAAGCCGATACAGCTGGCCAGCGGCTACGCCGTGTTCGCCAACGGCGGCCATCGTGTCGATCCCTGGGTGGTGCAGCGCATCGAGGACGAGGACGGTCAAGTGCTGTTCCGGGCGACGCCGAGGGTCGCCTGCCCCGAGACCTGTCCGAACTACGCTGACGGGTCCGGTGGGGATAGCGCGGCACCGAAAGATGCGTCGACGGACACCGACACCGCCGCCGGCGCCACGGACAGCGCGGCCGGCGGTGCCGACGCCGCCAAGTCCGCGCCTGCACAGCAGACCTCCCTGTCGGGCGGGCCTGCGCCCAGGGTGCTGCCGGCGGACAATGCCTGGATCGTCACCAGCATGATGCGCGACGTGATCCGGCACGGCACCGGGCGCAAGGCGCTGAAGCTCGGGCGCAGTGATCTCGCCGGCAAGACCGGCACGACGAACGATCAGCGCGATGCATGGTTCGGCGGCTTCGACCATGCCATGGTGACCGTGGCATGGGTCGGTTTCGACAAGGTCCAGTCCCTCGGCCGCTACGAGACCGGTGCCAAGGCCGCACTGCCGATGTGGATGGCCTATATGGGCAAGGCCCTGAAGAACGTGCCGGAGATCCCACTGGATCAGCCCGACGGGCTCGTGACCGTGCGCATCGACAGCGACACGGGGCGTGTCACGACCGCGGACAATCCCGACGCGATCTTCGAGACCTTCAGGGTTGGCCACGTGCCGCCGAAGGAGGCGTCGGGCGGCACGGCCACCACGGCTTCAGACGGGGGGGCCGAAGGCGGTGGCGGCGGTTCCGGGGGGGATCAGTCCAAGACCCTGTTCTGAACTTCGTCCATAAGAAGGTGGCTGATGAAACGTCGCGCGAATTCGCCCCGTGACGCCCGCATGCGCGAGCGGCTCGTGCAGGAGGCGGCTCGTATCATGGCCGAGGAGGGGATCACGGACTACCATCTCGCCAAGCGCAAGGCCGCCGGGCGGCTCGGTGCAGCGGATACTCGCAATCTTCCCCAGAACCGCGAGATTCAGGAGGCCCTGGTGGAGTACCAGCGCCTGTTCGGGGGCGCGCAGCGCATGCACCGCCTGCGCCGGATTCTCGAAACGGCGCTTGAGGCGATGGACTTCCTGGAGCGCTTCCGGCCGCGTCTGGTCGGTGCCGTGCTCGACGGCACGGCGGGAGAATATTCGGACCTCCACCTGCACGTGTTCGCCGACACGCCGGAAGAGCTCCTGCTGTTCCTGATGGACCACGATATCCCGTTCGATACGGACGAGCGCCGCTACCGCTTCGACAGTGACTACGAGTTCCGGCCCGTGTACCGGTTCATGGCAGGGGATATCCCGGTCGACCTCACGCTCTTCGACGAACGCGGCCTGCGACACCCGCCGCGATCCAAGGTTGACGGCCAGCCCATGCGTCGAGCGGGGCGGGATGCCGTTAAGGACATGCTGGAGCGCTTGCCCGCTGACGAGGCTGTCCCGGACGCCTAGGCAGGCCTGGTTGCCCCGCAACGACAGAGGCCCGGCAGCTTCGGCCGGGCCTCTGTCGTTGCAGCCGTCGACGCCCGCGCGGCGGGCGCTGTCAGCGGCGGCGGTGAAGCGGCACGTAGCTGCGCCGCGTGGCCCCCGTGTAAAGCTGGCGCGGGCGTCCGATCCGCTGTTCCGGATCCGCGACCATCTCCATCCACTGGGCCACCCAGCCCGGCGTGCGTCCCAGTGCGAAGAGAACGGTGAAGAACTCGGTGGGGATGCCCAGCGCGCGGTAGATGATTCCCGAGTAGAAGTCGACGTTGGGATAGAGCTTGCGTTCCACGAAGTAGTCGTCCGCCAGCGCGATCTCCTCCAGCCGCATGGCGAGCTCGAGCTGCGGATCGTCGCCGACCCCCAGCTCATCGAGCACATCGTGGCAGGTCTTGCGAATGATCGTCGCGCGCGGATCGTAGTTCTTGTACACGCGGTGGCCGAAGCCCATCAGCCGGAAGGGGTCGTCCTTGTCCTTCGCCTTGTCGATGTATTTCGGCACCTGGCTGGCGTCACCGATCTCCTCGAGCATGTTCAGCACCGCCTCGTTGGCGCCGCCGTGAGCGGGGCCCCACAGCGCCGCACAGCCGGAGGCGACGGCGGCGAACGGGTTGGTGCCGGTGCTGCCGGCGAGGCGCACGGTGGAGGTGCTGGCGTTCTGCTCGTGGTCGGCGTGCAGGATCAGCAGCTGGTCCAGGGCCCGCTCGGCCACCGGGTTTATCTCGTACTCCTCGGTGGGACGCGCGAACAGCATGTTCAGCAGGTTGCCGCAGTATGACAGGCGGGTCTGCGGGTAGACGAAAGGCTCGCCCATCATATGCTTGAAGGCGGCGGCCGCTATGGTCGGCATCTTCGCGATGATCCGGTGTGCGCAGAGCATGCGGTTCTCCGGATCGTTGATGTCGATCGTGTCGTGGTAGAACGCCGACAGCGAGCCCACCACGCCGGTCAGCATCGCCATCGGGTGGGCATTGTAGTGAAAGCCGTTGAAGAAGTTCTTCAGGCTCTCGTTGACCATGGTGTGGTGCGTGATGGAGTCCGTGAAACTGTCGAGCTCCGCCTTGCTCGGCAGCTCCCCGTTCAGCAGCAGGTAGGAGACCTCCAGGAACGAGCTCTGCTCGGCCAGCTGGTCGATCGGGATGCCGCGGTACAGCAGCACGCCTTCGTCACCGTCGATGAAGGTGATGTCGCTCCGGCAGCTTGCCGTGGACGAGAATCCCGGGTCGTAGGTGAAGTACCCCATTTCCTTGTAGAGGTTCCTGATATCGACGACGCCGGGGCCATGGGTTCCCACGCGAACGGGGATGTCCAGGCGTTTGCCGCTGGCGTTGTCGGTAATCGTGACGGTCTTTTCGGACATGGAATGGTCTCCTGGTTGCGCCTGGTGTCGTCGTCGGATCCACTGATCCGCGGCGCGCACGCGCGCCATGCCGACACCTCCTGCCAATACGAGGCGACTGTTGTCGCACGCCGATTCACGGCGCCCGGACGTATCGGGACCGGCCGAACCCGCGCCGGGCAAGCCTCAGAGAGCGACCCGGTGGTTGGCCGAGGGGACAGGCCGGGCAGATATTATCAATAAAACCAATAGGCGGGAAGCGCATTGGCGACTCTAGCCGATGATCGTGCTGCGAGTGCAGCATGACAGGCTTTGAGGAGGGCACGCCGAAAACGAAAAAGGGCGCCGTGGGGCGCCCTCTCGTCACAAAGCGGATGATCTCGTGCGGCTCTTCAGCGGTTGCCGCCCCTGGCCATGCCGCCGTAACGCCGGCGGAACTGGTCGACCCGGCCGCCACTGTGCAGCACCCGCTGCTTGCCGGTGAAGAAAGGGTGGCTGTTGCTCGAAACCTCTACCTTCACCAACGGATATTCGTTGCCGTCCTCCCACTGAATCGTCTCGTCCGTACGCACGGTGGAGCGCGTCTTGAACGAGAACTCCGAGGAGATGTCCTGGAACACCACCTCGCGATACTCGGGATGGATATCCTTCTTCATTGGGTCACCTTCTGCCTTGGGCTCACCCGGACTGCGACCCGGGCGCATCAGTTTCGAGGGCGGAAATAGTAGAGCCTCGGGAGAGACAATACAAGAGCCTGGCAGCGCCGCCGGCCCGCCGGCTGCGGGACCGCAGTGTCTCAGTGCCGTCCGCGGAAGGGTATGACCTCGGCACGACGCCGCTGTGTCGGCGGCGGCCGGCGTGCGCGGAAGCGGTCGAGCATGTCCGCCAGCCCGTCTTCGCCGGCGAAGCTGTCCCACATCATTCGTGACAGTCGCACGCAGGCGCCGATCGGATTGCGTGCGCGCTCGCGCTCGCGGTCAATACGCCACTGCAGCCGCTCGAGCCGCTCGCGCCGCTCCGCCGGAACGGATTCGATCAGTGCCCGAATGCACTCCCGTCGCTCGGCTTCGAACCGGGCCGGGTCATTCTCAGCAAGAGCCCGCCAGGCATCGAACCGGATCTCGCTCATCCATGGTGCCTCGCTGCTGATTCTCTCGTCAGAATAGCAGCCCGCGGCGTCATTGCTACGAACCGTGACGCGGCGCACAGGATCCAGACGGTGGTCAGTCGGCCGGTACGGTCCGGGACTCGGCCCAGGACCTGAGCCTGTCCACCGATTCCGCCATGACGACCGACAGCGGTCGCGTCGCTTCGATCTCTTCTATCAGGGTCGCCGTTGTCGGTTCCCGGCCGGCTGCTCTCGCGGCGTAGAGCGCCGAGACGACGGTCTGCTCGATCTCCGCGCCGGAGAAGCCGGCGCAGGCCGTGGCCAGCGATGCCAGGTCGAATCCCTGCGGTGTCTGTCCGCGCCGTTGCAGATGGATGCTGAAGATCTCCCTGCGGACGTCTTCCCGCGGAAGGTCCACGAAGAAGATCTCGTCGAAGCGCCCCTTGCGTATGAGCTCCGGCGGCAGCCGGCCGATGTCGTTCGCCGTCGCCACCACGAATACGGCTCGTGGGC
>Ga0102944_1000615_pt1 | contig 26500 bp, 33 predicted proteins | sample SalPonD_shore_MG_FD_78172 | JGI IMG/M metagenome (GOLD analysis project Ga0102944, IMG submission 78172) | Salt pond soil microbial communities from South San Francisco under conditions of wetland restoration - Salt Pond MetaG... | ecosystem: Environmental > Aquatic > Marine > Intertidal zone >...
CAGGGCCGGCCGGTCATTGTCCGGTACGGTCGCAAGCCAGGTCTGGGCGAAGGTCTCCAGCCAGGCGCCCGCGTCGCCGGGCAGGTGCGTAGGCCGGGGAAACAGCTCCATGGACTCCACCGTGAAGCCCGCCTTTTCCAGCCGATCCCGGTATTCCTCCTGCCGGGGGAAATACCAGGGACTGGAAACGTCGAGGCCGCGCGCGGCCAGCGCCGCGTCCAGGGCGGTGACGATGGCCCTGACGTTGCCGTGGCCGCCCATCTCCCCGACGAAACGCCCGCCCGGCCGCAGAGCCCGCCCCACGCCGGCGATGACGGCTTCGGGTTCGGGCATCCAGTGCAGGGCGGCGTTGGAGAACACCGCGTCGAATTCGTGTTCAAACCGCAGCGCAGCGCCATCCATGACCCGGGCATCCACGCCCCGGGCTGCCGCCGCGGCCACCATGTCCGGGCCGGCATCGACGCCGACCACCGCGCAGCCGGCTTCGACCAGTCTCAAGGCCAGCGTCCCGTCCCCGCAACCCAGATCCAGGATGCGCTCACCCGGTTGCGGCGCCAGCAGCTCCACCACCGGCATGCCCAGCTCGGACACAAAGCGGGCGTTCTCGGCATAGCGCCGGGAATCCCAGTCTTGCGCCGGTGTATCAGTCACGCAGGGATCCTGTTTATCGTCATGCTCACCAGTATGAACAGGGAACGGTCAAGGGTAAAAGCGTCAGGCGGTAAACCACAGCTGGCCGGCAACGAAGATGATAAAAACGGCAAAGGTGCGCTGCAGCACCCTGGCCGAGAGATTCAGTGCGATATGGGCGCCGAACCAGGCACCCACGGCCAGGCCCAGGGCGATCCAGAGCGCCGGGATGATCTCCACAAAGCCGTTGCGGTAGTAATGCCAGGCGCCGAGCGCGCCGACGGGCAGCAGCAGGGAGGCCAGCGAGGTGCCCGTCGCCATCTCCGGCTCCATGTGGGCCAGCATGATGAGGCCGGGCACGATGACAATGCCGCCGCCGATACCGAAAAGACCCGAGAGCACACCTGCGGTAATGCCGATAGCGAGAAATTCCATGAGTGATCCTGTGCAGTTATGGGGGCCGGGGAACAATGCTGCCGGAACCGGCCGGTGTTCAGAAGAAAGGTCAGGTTCTATCTATGAAGAAGTCGATATAACCTTATGCCATATTATTATTAGTATATTCCCTGTGGTATTCCCCCGTCATCCGGATGACGGCGATGGCAGGAGCCGGATGGCGGTGAGCAGGTAGGCCAGTGACCAGGCACCGGCCGCCGTCCAGAGAACCTCGGTACGAACTTCCGGCTGGATGCCGGCGGCAAAACGCGCCACGGTGGCCACGGCGATCAGCGCGACGGCCAGGGATATCCGGGAATCGCCCGCCGGATCCTGCTTGCGGTACTGCAGGTTGATGCGGGTCATGACGCAGATGGACAGCGTGCCCAGGGCGCCGACGGTGATGACGTGCAGGGCCGGGATCGGCGTGACGCCCGCCAGCATCAGGCTTCCCAGCAGCAGCAGGCCGAGGGCCAGCCAGCCGTAACCGATGCCGAGACACCACAGATCCTGACGTCCCGGCAGTTGCCACAGGCGCCAGCGAAACAGCCGCACGGCAGCGGCCAGCCCGCCCGCACCGGCGGCGATCCCCGCACCGTAGCGGCCGTATGGCAGGAATACCGCAATGGCAGCGATAGCGAGCAGGATGATGATGGCCCCCTCCAGGCGCGGCTGAACCCGTTCGCGCAGGTTGACGCCGATCCGGTAGAACGCCCCGCCCGCCGCGGGGGCGATGATGCGCCCGCCCATGAACGCCATGAGCAGCGCCAGCAGGATTATGCCTGACAGTAACAGCTGCAGCCGGCTGACGTTCCCCTGGAAAACAACGTCCGCGGCATAGGCCGCCGGCAGCAGGCACAGACCCAGCAACAGGGGCATGACGGAGCGATTGCGCCATTTTTTGGCGCTGCGGAATTTCGGCACCACCAGCACGGCCAGCACCAGGGCATACAGCGGGCTCAGTACTTCGGCCGCCGGACTCTGCGGCGCCAGTTCATAGCTGATCCGCGCCGCCAGCCACAATCCCAGCAGCGCGGCTAGAGTTACCGGGGCTGCCGTGCTCAGCAGATAGCCCGCCACCAGCAACAGGGCGAAACCGAACAGCATTTCATGGGCATGGCCCGCCGCCACCAGACCCGGCGGCCAGGCCGTCACCGTGGTCATGGCATACACCGACAGCGGCACCGCCAGGGCCGCGTACAGGCAGGCGACTGGAAAGAAAATACCGGCGGCCTTGATCCGGGTAGTCTGCATGCGGTCATTGTGCATGATTACCGCAAAGAAAAAACCGGGGGCGGCCCCGGCTTGCCCGGCGGCGGTCCCGCGTGTCATGGTGAAATCGATTATTGATATACGCAATAGCCGGAGGCTGCCGTGAACCACGATCCCGAAGGCCGCATCACCGTGACAGCAAACCCCAAACGCATCCGCATCCTGAGCGGCGACACCGTCATCGCCGATACCCGCAATGCCCTGGAGCTGCGGGAAACCGGTTATCCCGACCGGCAGTACATCCCGCGCGGCGATATCGCCATGCAATACCTGCAGCGCTCGGACACGGTGACCCACTGCCCGTTCAAGGGCGATGCCACGTATTATTCCGTGGTCATCGACGGCACGACCATCGCAGACGCCGCCTGGAGTTACGAGGAACCGTTCGAAGCCATGGAGAAAATCCGCAGCCATGTCGCCTTCGCCTCGCCGCGGCTGCTGGAAACGGCCGGCGAATAGAGCGCCGGTTTACTCCGAAACCGGCACTGTTTCCACGGCAGCCGTTGCCCGGTCAGCGCGCGCCAGGAAACAGGCCGCGCCCAGCAGCAGGTAGGCGCACAGGTAGGCATAGAATCCGGTCCCGAGCTGCGCGAAACCGAAATTCAGGAAGGTGAATACCAGGACATAGGCCAGCGCCGCGGCCAGGGCCGGCAGGTACCAGGCCGGCACCCGCCTTTTCAGGAGCAGGAGCGCGATCCCCAGATACAGCACCAGGTTGCAGAGCAACAGGCCGGCCAGCAGGATCTCCAGCTCGCCGTTCATGAAAGACAGGGTGCCCGACAGGATGAACAAGGCCACTTCCCAGCCCCGCATCGTAAAGTGGAAGGAAGCATTGCCGTGGATCGACGGCAGAAGATAGCTGGCGGCGAGCAGTACGATACCTGTCCACAGGAGGACCACCGTCGGCCTCTGTTCTGACGGTTTCTTCATCTACATCATGGAAGCGTTCGCCGGGCGCCGGATCCGCGCACCGCTCAGGCAAGCTCGCCCGTGGCCAGCCAGCGGGCGCATGCCGGCTCCAGTTCCCGTGAGGCGCGATCCTCATACTTGCGGATTTCCTCGGCGCTGAGCACATCACGCCAGCGGCCGTTTGCGCCCTTGTGAATGAAGGTCTGTGCCCCGCCTTCCCAGAACGCTCCGCCCAGGGGCACGCTCTTGGTGGCGTGTGCCTTCATGTAGTCGAAACTGCAATGATGCAGGATAGTCTCCCAACTGTCCTCCTTGACGGGGATCTCCAGGAATTCGGCTATCTTGCGGATCTCGCCGGGCATGTCCTGCTTGAGATTGGCGTAGTGCAGCAGGTGCACGTTGGGCAAGTCGCGGATGGCCCACCAGGAGCGGATATTTTCCCAGAACGGCCACCAGGGATAGCCGTCCCGCTCCACCCACTCGTGGAAATACTGGACAACTGAATCCACGGGCTTTTCGATGGGCGGCCCGACCCGGCCGGGGGTGTTGTTCAGGGCGTCGTACCAGCCATCGTTCGCCGTGGCGTGGTGGTTGTACATGCTCCAGACCACGTCGCGCCCGTCCCGGCCGATATAGATGTATTTGGCCTTTTCCGAGAACACCAGCGCGTCCACCGGGAGGTGGGTCTTGAGGAACCGGCGGTGGGTCTGGGCCTCGACCGCCGGCAGTTTCACTTCCTTGGGCGGCACCCGCAGATCCATCCAGGGCGACATTTCGGCCACTTCCAGATCTTCTACCCCGTCAAACAGCAGTTGCGACACGATCTGCTGTACCCAGGTGGTGCCGGCCTTGCCCCAGGTGGCAATGACGATATCGTCATCCCGGAATTCGAAGTCGTCCCAGATGGTCGAGTCGAAATGGTGGTTGTGTATGTCCCGGGTCTTGCGGGGGACGGGAAGTTCACTCATGGATAACCTCCTTTCGAGGAATCACCGACAGCCGGTATACGCCATATAGTAGCAAATGCAGTAATTACAGGGATCGGCAAATAACGAGCGGCATTATCGCCGGGCCAGCAGCAGCCCCGTAATCACCTGCACCAGCAGCGCCGTCATCCCGAGCTTCTCGAAACCGGACTCGAATTGCAACAGCCGTTCCGGCGCCTTGTCACGCAGCACCCCGGGCAGCACCGCCACTGCAGGACAATATGTCCGCCCGTCCATGAAGATGCCGGCGGCAAAAAGTATAGAGGGCAGATATTTCAACAGCGCGACTGTATTATCGAAGCATGATTAATCCGGCCCGGATTATTGCCGGTCAATACCGGTTACATTGCCGTCTTCGCACTCCACTATCGGCAGCAACCTGGAGTCGGTAATCGCGGCAGTCCTGTGGCCCATACCGGCCAGGCAATCGGGATTGGAGGCGAAGGCAAAAAATCCCTCTACGGAGCTTTGCTTAACAAGCATGACCACATCCCATTGCTCATCGTCGGGGCCGATAAAGTATTTGCCGCCATTCCCCGGCAACAGCATCTTACCGCCACTTTCCCTTAAAAACGGCAGGGAGGCGCAGCAATTGAGCATGACGACTTCTCCGGAATTATTCCGCCTTGACAAGGCCGCGCCTGTTTCCTGAGTCGGTTCCAAAAAGCGATTTTTTACCAATGCCGATCCCTGTTTTAATCGGGGCCGGTGGATATGCATTCCCTCAAACTACAATTCAGGATTCAAGATACGGCTCCGATCAATAATGTAACTTCATCGTCATTTCTATGTTCTGCCCGTCGTACTTGAAGCTGGCGGCAGAGAATGAAGGGGCGCCCATAGATGCCTTGGCGTCGTTTGAAAAACCGTAGCCTTCCTTGGGGATACCTATAAAGTTGCTATCCAGCTTGCCGTTCATATTCTCGTCATGCACGACAGCCATGGCATATGTGCCCGGAGGGATGTCTTCAAAATCGCAACGCGCCTGGGATTGCCGGATTTTAATCATCATGATATTCGTTGCGAAGTGCAGGTATTGAGTAGGGAAACCCTCCGGCGATTCGAACAGGGCGCATGCCACGGTTCCTTTGCTGTTTCTTATGTTCAGAATCTGTACGTGGATGCCGGGGCATGGCTGTTGGGCCGCGGCGATGACGGGAAGATTCGCGAACACCACCATTGCAAACCATGCCGCGCATCGAATTCCCTTCGCGATCCGCATCCGCGGACCCCTGATCGTGGAAGACGTCGCTGTCTTACGAATGGCTGGTTTATCCATAATTTTCCTCCTGATTCCGATTTGCATACCCTGACCGGATCACAGCGGAGCCCGGGTTATACCCCGGCTGGAAGACAAACGTTTATGCTTGCCGGCAAATTGCAGGCCCGGCGTGTGATTTATCCGAATCCAGAACCCTGTCAGCGCCGTTTGACAATGCGGGTTACAGCCCCGTGCCGGCATAAAACATGGCTCATCAGTAACCCGCTTCAGGCGTTCTTCCACGGGCAGGCAACCAGAATAAAAACATCAGCCCGGCCGTTGCAGAAAAAACCGAGGCAATGAATATTCCCAGCTTGGCGCTGTCAATCAGGTCCTTGCTGAAAGCAATATTAGCAATAAACAGCGACATGGTGAATCCGATCCCGGCGAGCAGGCTGCCGCCGATCAACAGCTTCCAGGTGAGCTCCGGGGGACGAATTGCAATGTGCAAATGTATGGCCAGCCAGGTGAACAACAGGATGCCAACAGGCTTGCCCAGCACGAGACCAGAGAAAATGGCTACGGTAACCGGGCCGCCGAGGTTGTTCAAAGTTAGCGGCAAGCCGGCGTTGGCGAATGCGAACAGGGGCATGATGACAAAACCCGCCCAGGGGTGCAGCGCGATCTCCAGGCGCTCTACCGGAGACAGGGTTTCACGCGCGGCAATTTCGGCCATTTGCAATGTCTGTCTATCCTTAGTGTCTCCGCTGCTTTCGCTGCTGGTCGGATGCGCAACCACCTGATCCAATATCGAGTACAGCCGCTCGTCGCTGACCCATCGACGCGCCGGAGTCATCAGGCCCAGTATCACACCGGTGATGGTAGGATGGATCCCGGACGCATCCACAGCGAGCCAGATGAACCCTCCCACCAGTATGTAGAGGGGAAAACCGCGAATACCGAGCATTGCCATTGCGCGTATAATCACCAGGCCAAGCGCGGCCACTGCCAACGGCCACCAGACTATATTGCTGCTGTAGCCGATGGCGACGACAAGGATGGCGCCAATATCGTCAACGATCGCCAGAGACAGCATAAACACGCGCAGGCTTTGAGGGATACGTGATCCAAGCAGTGTCAGGCAGCCGATAACAAACGCCGTGTCCGTCGCCATTACAGTGCCCCACCCAGACTGGCCGGGCTGTCCTGATTGCAATGCCAGATATATTGCGGCGGGGACGACCATGCCGCCCAGGGCGGCTGCTATGGACAGGGCAGCCAAGCGGAACCTGTTCAACTCGCCGAGAACCAGTTCCCGCTTGAGCTCCAATGCGACCAGAAAGAAAAACAGCGTCATCAGTCCATCGTTGATCCACTCGCGCAGAGAGCGCGAAAATTCAATCGAACCGACATGAATACCCGCCCGCGTCTCCCAGGCGTGCTCAAAAGCATCCGCCCACGGCGAGTTCGACAGGATGAATGCGGCAACGGTGAACAAGAGAAGAACAGCGCCGCCGGCTGACTCAATGCGCAAGAAACTCGCAAAGGGATTCGTCAGCCGGTCGACAAGCCTTTTCGGCAATCGGGTGACTTCCGGATTTGCTTTATGATTTGTAATCATAAAAGTCTCTTGCCAACTGCCGGGCGCTGACAATTAAATATACTGAGAATATTATAGCGGGAAGTATTTCCCGCTGAAATATCAGTCGGAATGATTTGCTTGTCAGCAGATATTTATCAGGTTTTCTTAACAATACTGATTAAATATAACAAAATGACGGCGCCGATAGTGGCCATGATTATGGAGCCTAGCAATCCGCCCGTTGTTATTCCCAGAAAACCAAATATGAAGCCACCCAGCACAGCACCAACAATACCCACAACAATATTGCCTATGACGCCAAATCCTCTTCCCTTCATTATGTTGCCGGCAAGCCACCCGGCCAGCGCGCCAACTGCCAAAAATATTAGTAAGCTGATGATGTCCATGTTGCCTCCCGTGTAAATTTGTTAGTAACCCAAAGGAGCCGGATTGTTTAATATCAATCACCCCTGTTCCTTTTTCTATGCTTGCCGCATTAACTCGTGTGGTGTTACTGCCCGGCTCGAAACTCTGGTTGCGTCCGCGCCATTCACCCGGCACTGACCTGAAGCCAGTCCACAATAAAGGCTGCGACAAATCGCGTCCGTTGCAGCTTCCGTCTGGCTTATTTTGGGGTTCCCGGCGTTATCTGCGTATTAGCTCCATAACAATGTTGATTTAACGGCTGCCATTAGTGGAGCATCATCGATGTATTCACCTTTGCTTTCGGTGCGGCAGGACACATACACCGGGCCTGACGATACGTGGTTGTTTGTCTGAAATGAGGGTTCGGTGTCTCTTTTTATTATTATTTTTTGACTGCTCAAAGAGAGGTGCCCTGCTCCCAGGAATACAGTATGAATTCGCTGGGGCCCGAAGTATAGCGATCATAAAACGCGCGGGCGCGCTTGTTGAAATGCTGCGTGATCCAGTGGATTTCCGGCCAGCCGCGCCCGGCCGCGTGCTTGCGCAGGGTCTCGAAAAGCGCGTCGGCCACGCCGCTGCCCCGGTACTCGGGCACCACGTACATGTCATCCAGAAAACCGACCTCGCAGCCGCTGAGCGGATCGGGACAGGCACGCACATGCACGATCCCGATCGCCTTGCCCTCGCCGTCCCGGGCAAGATAGCCCTCCATCACATGCCCGGGATCCAGCAGCCAGCCCCAGACCGTGCCGGCGATAGTGTCATCCATGGGGGCCTTGTAGAATTCCGCGTAACCATCATACAGCTCACGCCATTCGTGTTTGTCGTTTTCAACCAGCGGTTCTATCCGGAAGTCCGTCATCAATATTTCCGCCAAGTAATCTTCAGGTTTCGGTTCCTGCAGCGGGCGGATATTGCTCGGCCCGTTCCGCCGCACGGTCCAGGATGGCCCGGTTGGAGGGCATCAGTACAATCTGGAAATCGCTGAATTGCTTGTTAAGAATGATCCGGACCACCCAGATGCCGATGGGCACCCCCAGGATCATGCCCAGCAGTCTGCCGTAGGCCCTGGCATGCTCGACCTCCCCCACGAGGGCGGCAACAACCCCGAGCACTATTCCTATGGGGAAAGTAATCGCCACAGTGTACAAAATGCCGCGCCAGCACAACGCCCACCAGACCTTGATTGCCCGTTTCCAGGTTACGTCCAGTTTCTCCACAATCCCCTCCCCTTGCCGGTTACAGGTTTGTTAATGATTCCCGTTAGCCAGCAGTTTACTCTTTTGGCGTATGAGTGAAATGATCCTGATGCTGCCCCAGGCCACGATCATGATGCCCACGACCAGCAGGAATCGAATGACTTCAGGATTGTTCAGGGCGGGATGGAAAGCATGTCCCCTGGCGATCAGTTTTGCATAAAGCCCCAGGGCGAGCATGAAGTAGCCGGGGGCCTCGAGAAGTCCGGTCCGGATTATCTTTCTTTCAATCTCTTTCAGTTTACTGTCGTTATTGTCATGCATTCGTGCTGGCATTGAGCAATAAGAAACTTCTTTCATATTATCAATATCTTATCCGGAACCGGCCCCGGCGCGTCTTGTTTTTCAAGGCGATTCCTCCGCGGAGCCGGCGGCGGTCAGCCAGTCTTCGGCGTCGCTTCGGTCTGAAAATGTCCGAACCTGCCAGCCGCGGTTGACGGAAGCGGTTTCATAGAATTGCGTGGCCTCTTTGCTCCGGTCGGATTCAGGATTGACCACCGCCACCCGGCTGTTGCGATCCAGGCCCTCGTCAAAGTACTGCCTGTTCGGCAAGTCCAGAATATCCGCCAGTGATGCAGTAATGTGCATTTTGCTGGCATCGACGAGAAACCTGGACACGCCTCGCGCTTTGCTCAGGGCTACACCCTCTTTTGTGGCGTCACGTATATCCTGGCCGGAGTTGGTGTCTGCGAGTACGAGTTCGATAAACTGTTTCTGCTCATTGAAAGAAATCGACCAGCTCATTGCCCTGCCTTTAAGAAGGAAAAGTGGATCGCGCCCGTTTGCGCTTCTGATTCTAAACATATTACCGCCCGGGGAAAAGGGGCAACCTCTTTGCGAACAGAATTGAATTTTTGATTTGTGCTCCGTTATGAATAATTAAAATCCGGCGGATTTTTTTGAGACAGCCTGGAACATTGCTTCTCCACTTTCTGCCGCGGCGTAGGCCTTAACCCGGGTAAGATGCGTTGAGATAGAATTACTATTCCTTCCTTTTATCTCAAAAGTTACCTTAGGGTGAGTTAGATACCGGCTTGCTTCAGATTCATTATGTTGTTGTCTTTACACTCCACGACAGGCAGCAGCCGGGAGTCGACAACCGCCGCGGTTCTGTGACCCATCCCGGCCAGGTAATCGGGATTTGAGGCGAAAGAAAAGAATTGCTCCACGGATCTTTGCCTGACAAGCATGATCACATCCCATTGTTCATCTTCGGGACCAATAAAGAAACTCCCTCCCTCCCCTAGCAACAGAACCTCACCACCGCTTTCCTTCAGAAACGGCAGGGTGTGATCGATATACCTTTGCAGAGCTTCCCTGCCGGAGATCTCTGAATCCGGCGCAGTTCGGGATTCTCACTGTAATCGGCGATTTCTCTCAGGCGCAGCATATTGAGCATGACGACCTCTCCCGGGATATTTCGTCTTAACAGGGCGGCACCGTTTTCTTGAGTCGGTTCCAGGAAGCGATCTTTCACAATCCACAATCCTTACAATAGTCGAGTTTTGTAATTATGTGTTCGAGAGCATGTCATCACGGGCTGTTATGTCACCAGGGTGATCTCGTCGCCAATCCGGATAACGCCGGTCGTGCCAACGTTGCAGTATAGGCCGAGATTCTGATCCGCGTCTTTCACGATCGTGCGCAATATCGACGGGTCCCTGGCGATAACGTCGCCCTGGGAATGAATGGTGATGGCACAACGGGGCGACGGGGCGTCACAGGCCAGCTCCGCCTCGCCCAGCCTGATGGTCTTCCCGAGCCAGGTATTTTCAATCAGCTCAGGGTCCTCCCCCGTATCGATCAGGATATTCGGCCTGAAGCGCAGCGTGGACCAGTCCGCGTCCGGATTCCGGGAGCGCATGAACGCCAGTGACGAGGTCGTCAACAGCTGTACCGGCGTGACATCGAAATACGTCCCCGGCACGGACACGTATTTCATCAGGATCTCGGGAAACTGGTTCAGATCGGGAATGGGCTCGCCGGGTTCGCGCGCGAACTCCCTCCGCAGGGATTCCTCGTCCACCGGCAGCCGGCGGTAGTGCTCGGCGTCCTCCGGCGGCACGATGGGCCAGACGGAGACAGGCTTGCCCACCAGCTCGGACAGCCGCCCGTTGATCTCGCCGGAATCGCTCGCCAGCTGCGTCCCGTCCGGCAGGGTAATCATGGCCGCCGGGTAGGGTTCGTCCCGCGGCTCGGTCAGGTAGGTGGCGGAGCAATCCAGCAACCCGGGCATGGTGCGGCCGCTGCGGATCTCCCTGACGGTATCATCCCGGACCGCCCAGCCCCGATCTCCCACCAGGCCCTTGTCGCCTATCATGCACTGGTCGAGACGTTCGCCGCGCATGGATTTGACCGGATAGCGCCAGATCTCCTTCACAGTTCCGATGACTGCCATTCCCCCCTCCCCCAATATTGTTACGGACAGATACCCCGGTATCGATTGGTTACTCCGGTCTGATTATTCCCGATTATCCATTATTTATCGACCCGTTTTGTGACATACCTGCCGCGAAAGTCGCGGGTGATATCGTACACCATGTCCGGCACCAGCTTTCTGTACGCATCTTCATAGCCTTTCGTCCTGACCGAAACGCCGGAATGCTCACTGATGTTCAGATTGCCGAGTTTTCTCTTCCAGGATACCGAGTCGCTCCAGACCGTCGCACCGCCCTTCGTCTCGATAAGCTTGATCGAAAGCGTCGCGTGAAGGGTTGTATTCACGTTGGCCCTGAGCCTGGCGTAATCCTTTAAATCAACATTCGTTTTAATATCCGAGTAAACGATGTACCCGATAAATATTGCGGAAACGTTATACTGCTTGCGGATCTTCTGCATGGCCTGCGAGTCGAGCTGATTCGAACCGATGTTTCTCAGCACATTTCTTTCGGTTCCAAGCTCCACTATCGGAATGGCCCCTTGCGCCGAATGAATCGCGTTCTGGAATTGATTGGTTGCATATTGCCCCATCGAGGGCTGCGCATTATCCGAGAAGCTAATCAATCCCAGGCGCCCGAACTGCGAAAGGTCGAGGCGCGGCGGGGAATAGACTCTGACCGTTTTCGTGCATGAAGCAATGGAAAGGATAGTAAAACCCAATAAAATACAGCCTGATAACTTCAATAAACTATTTTTCCTGGCATAACTTTTCATAATCAATGCCCGCCGGGTTGTTCTATTGTTCAATACTGTTTCACATCCGGCTTATACAGCGAGTTGCCCTTAAAACAAATAGAAACAAAGCAAATGGTGCAATAGTTGGCAATAATCGGGAGGACGATACTTGTCTGAAATGGTGCGGTAAACCACCATCCTCTAACAAGGCTTGTTTATTAAGAGGTGGATTTAACTAATGAAATAGCAGCTTTAAGAGGAAATATCGAGCCTTTTATGAAGCATTTCTTTTATGCTTCAATATGTTGCCTGGGTCCGACCCCGGCCTCTTACTAACCAAGCACTCAATAACAAATTTTTGTTTAAATGACTCTACCTTTTATTTTATTGCAGCGATCTGAAAACTGCCATAAAATCCGATAATCTGGTTTTCATCCTCGCTGAATCTTTGTGTCTCGTCCCATTTATTTTGCCATTCTTGTTCTGTTGTGCCTTGCTCTAAATCTGTCTTTTTAAACGCCTTTAGTCCTTCAAGCAACATAATTTTCTGTTCCTTTTTCCACAAAACAGGTTGAATTATGCCGCAGTCTAAAATAGAAAAACCTGCTCTTTTACAAGCATAAAAAAGCTTCATACCAATATCACCATCACGCCCCTGACCCTCTTGCTCCTCTTCCGGTTGTTTAAGTTCTGGAGAATATCCTTGCCAGGCAAAGGTGGGGGGATATGCAAATGCCAAGCTCATTATCCCCTCCTCACCAATATATTTGCCTCCCTCGGCAAGACTATCATAATACGCCTGAATTGCTTTTCGAGGGCTATGCAGATGGTGGAGTAAAAACCTTGAATAGATAAGATCATATTTCGTGTTTAATGTGTCAATTTCATAAGCTGACAAAACCTTTGTTTGTACGTTTTTAATATTTTCTCTTCGAATTCTTTCCTGGGTAACAGCGAGTTGTTCAGGACTGTTGTCAATTGCTGTAACCAATCCATCTGGTCCTGCTTGTTTGGCCAGCCAGGCTGTCATGACACCTGCCCCACAACCAATGTCTAGTATTTTCATTCCGGATTTTAAACCTGACTTTAACGCAAACGCCTGGGTTGTCGGGTTATAAGATGAATCAAGAATGTCATAATTCAGACCTTCTTTACCAATTTCAAATTCATATTTTTCTGTATTACTTATTTTTCTGCTCATTTGTCACCGACCCATTTCGCTTTGAAGTCAGGCAATATTCTGGGTGAATCTACATTTCGGGTATGCCGAGCAGGCCCAAAATTGACGGCCAGCGCCTGCTCCCCGTTTGGCTGTACGGACAATCAGTGGGCTGCCACACTTTGGGCAGCGCCGAGATGCATTTGGATTCGAGCGTTGCTTTAAATTATGAACATGTTTTATGTTAAGAATATGCTCAGATTTCAGTCGCTTAGTTTCTATCTCATTCAGCAAACCAGCAACCTGTTCTTCTGTAAACACCTGGGACTGGAACGATTTAATATAAGAAATGAAACCTGTCCCGGAAGTAACGTTAGGCGGCATATTTGTTTTAAAGGTGCTTTTGCCTACAAACGCCACGACTGAATGGACTGTTTCAGAGGGGATCTTAAGTGCATTCTCGATAGCTTTTGCGTGCTTATAGTTTTGGCGCAAAGGGTTCTGGAATTTGTAGGTGTCCCCATAGATATTCTGGGTCCATTTTGAATCTTCTTCTCTTCCAAATATCCAGCCTTGCATATTTTTTGTTTCGAGGACAAAGACGCCGAAGCGAGACACAAACAAATGGTCAATTTGTGTAGCGCCATCAGGAGTCCGCAGCATAATATTATCCAGTCTATGATATATGTTGCGATCGAGTGTCACCCACGAAATAAGCCGGACACGCCACTCGCCCAAGTGGCCTTTAAACCAACGTGTTTTGCAAAGCCAACCAATAACAACAGCCGCGATTACAAGCAAAATGATATCTGACTGATTCATTGTGAATCTGCGGTTCTACGTGTCATTTAGAGCCAGGTCTTGAATCCTGAAATTCAAAATTCAAGACCTGATCTCATTCTTGCTGATATTGAAATAGGTATACTATCCCCGGAATTCCCGACCTCTTTAGCCTGTGAAAAACGTGGTCCGTCCCCGATTACTCTAGAGCCCCAGCTTTTCCAGCCTCTCTACTTCCTCCCGGTAGGGTTTGATGCCGCGGTACATCAGGTAGGTGGCAGCTGGAAAAAGGACAGCGGCGGTAATCAGGAGTGCTTTCCAGATCTGCTGCTCGTTGCCGACGATGAAAGTGCTCACCCCACCTATCACCGCCGGGCCGAGTGCGCCGAAGAAGGTGAACATGAACAGGTAGAGGGCGGTCACCTGGCCGCGCATTTCGTCGGGCGCGATGCGCTGGATTGCGGCGTTTTGCGCCGGAGCGCCGGCCAGGCCGAAGAACGCGCCCAGCGCCATCATCGCCAGCGCCAGCTCACCGGTGGGCATCAGCGGCATGGCAATCGTGACCACCGTGGTACAGGCAAAAATAATCGCGGTCGCGCGGATGTTGGCGTCCTTGTAGCGCTTGCCCAGCCAGGAAACGAAAATCCCGCCCACGGCAACGCCAAGCAACATCGCTACCAGCAGCATCACGCCGAGCGCGGCACCGATCTGCGCTTCGGTCCAGCCGTAGGTGCGTGTCATGAAAGGCACGCGGAATTGCGGCAGACCCTGCGATTCGGTGGCGGACATGGCGAGCGCGAGGAACAGCGGCAGGAAAACCCGCTTGCGTTGCCAGATGGCAACGACGGCATCGAAACCCATGAACGCGACTATCTTGCGTGACACCGGGGCGTCCGGCGGCACGAGCTGCCTGGCTTCGTGCGAGCTGCGCCGCGGCGGCTCCCTGACAAGCAGGAAGATGAACCCGGCCACCAGGCAGGGCAGACCGACCATCAACAGCACCAATTGCCAGCTGAATATCGTGATGCCAAGGAACGAAACCGTCTCGCCAAGACTGTTGGTCCAGGCGATCATCCGGCCGCCGAGGATATTGCCGAAAGACAGTCCAAAGATGAATCCGAGCTGCAGAAGCGCGAAAACCACCGGAATGCGCTTCGGGCGGAAATAGTCGGCCAGCATCGAGTAGGAGCCCGGACCCTGTGCCGATCCACTTGCCCCGACGAACAGCCGCGTACAGACAAGCTGCCACAGGTTCTGCGCCAGGCCGCCCAGCGCCATTATGGTGCCGAGTACGGCAATCCCGACGGAAAGCACGTACTTGCGCGGGTAGATGTCCACCAGGCGGGCGAGAGGAATGCCGACAATCACGTAGGCAACAACGGTCGAGGGTCCGAGCAGCAGCCCGAGCACGAAGTCCGACATGCCGAAGCTGTGCTTCATCTTCTCGGCCAGCAGGCCGAATGCAGTCTGGTCAAGGAAGGCAAGGAAGGTCGCAAAAATGATGGCGAACAGGGCGAAGTACCCCGCCGCCTCGGACGGCCACGACTGCGACCCGGCGCCATCAGCGCGCGTTTCCGCGTTGCGGGCGTCGTCAGCCAATTGCTTGTCGGTTGGCGTGATGGCCATTCACAGTCTCCGCTGGTAATTCAGGGACAGTATACTCATTTGCGCTTTCAGGGTCAGGTCTTGCATTAACTTATGGCATTTCAAGGCCTGACCCCATACTTGCTAATATTGAAACAGGTATACTGTTTCCAGAATTCCGAACTTTTCCCTTAATGATCTTGCTTCTTCTATTACGGTGCTGGCCAGCCTTTATTTATACCTTCGACGCTAATCTTTGTCAGTTGGTCCTCTGTAAGGCCGTGCTTTTGAGCGACCTTCGCCTTATATTTCTCAGTAAGTTTGCGTTCTAGTTTTATCTGTTTCATGATCTGGCTGTTTGGTACACGTGCCATTGCTTCATGTGTAGCGCGATCCTCAGCAGTTGCAATCTCCCGATATGTCTGTTGCCGTTCAGATTCCGAAAGCCCAAAACGCTTTTCTGGAGTTGCTGAGAGGGCAGAGAGGCGCTCGTTACTGATGATGACATGTGGTTTACTCTTATCATCGGAATAGCTTTCCGCTAGCATGCCTATCCAAAGACCTTGGCCGGCGAGAGCTTGTTCTTTGCTACCGTATACGTAAATGCATATGTTGGTGGCTGGGTTATGATATTTGAATCCCCGACGAGAGAGGTCGGCATGGTAGCGCTTCAATATCTCAGCCTTCAAGTCGCCCTTGGACGGAATGCCTGACACGATAATATGTTGCTCGATTTGCGTCTTGATAGGCTTGTCGTATATCTTCTCTTTAACTAGAGTGTAAGTTATATCATCTGCTCGGCTACTGTAAGAAATGATGAGTAATAGCACTGCTATTATCACATTTAGGTGCCGTAGGCGTCTCGGTAATGTATAAATCATGTCTTTTCTCATTGTATAGTTGTTTCGGCACATCTAATTTTTCATTTTTATCCTGCCTTGTTAACCATAGATTTTTCAGTTCTGCCAGTTATTTCTTTATAGTTTTTGGCCACAATGAGGACAGTAGTCGAGTGATTTCTTCTTATTAATCTCCTCAACAAATCCTGCTCCTAGAATTCCTGTTGGCAGTGCAAACATGGCGATTCCAATAATTGATATAATGCTGGCACAGAATCTTCCTATTAAAGTGACGGGATATATATCTCCGTACCCGACAGTCGTTAATGTGGCAACTGACCACCACATGGTCGCAGGTATACTAGAAAATTTATCTGGCTGGACCGTATTTTCACAGTAATAAAGCACGTTTGAAGATATTATGAGGACAAATATCATTATCACAAAAGTTAGGATGAGCTCTTCCTTTTTTGAGTAAAATACGTTCTTTATTACATTTAGCGATGAATAATAACGTGCAACTTTTGCAATACGCACTATTCGCATGAGGCGTAATATTCGAAGTGCTCGTAAATCCAGGCCTGTAAATGGAAGATAGAACGGTAGAAATGCCAATAGATCAACAATGGTCATTGGTCGAATAGCGAATCGGACCCGTCCTGAGAATGGCGTATTATAGCGAGCATCTGCAGTACATGACCAAAGTCTCGCCAAGTACTCTACTGTAAAAATAATTACAGAACATATTTCGAATATGTTCAGCAAATATCCATATTTCTGTTGAACAGAATGTACGGTGCCAATAATAACTGCAATTACATTAAGGAATATAATTGTCAGTATAAAGATGTCGAATATTCTGCTTGCCCTATCTCCACTCTTCGCTACTTCTATAACTTCCCAAATTCTTGCGCGAATATTCATTTGATATTTTTGTTGTCTTCTGCATTAGTCAGAAGAAAGATAATCTTTGCGATTACAAAAGGCCTCTCAATTTTTAGAATTACCGGGCGGCCAGAGCCTGATTTTGTGATTTCAACATATTCCTGATCTATATCGACATCAAGATCCTCGATATCATTGAATCTGATCTCAGTCGTTCCTTCGCCTACAAGTAATACTCTCTTGTTAGTTACAACAAGTGTTCCTTCCCTCCTCGTTACATACTCGTAACCGCTTTCAGTATTTCTGGATTTTCGCTTTGACAGCACGCTCCCAGGCGCCTGATAGAATGCCTTTTCACTTTTCTGTATACGGACCACAAGGTCACTTTCGGGAACTGGCGGAAGTGGAATTTGCAATTTTTGTGCATCAACTATGTCATTCACAATTTCTAATTCATGTTGTATTTCATTTTGTGGTATCGCAAGCCCCTTAATCAAGTTATGTAATTTATTAAGTTCTTTTTCTGTGATTTCCCTATCTTGTATTGCCTCTAAGTAGGCTGATGAAAAGATTTCTTTCTTTATGTTAATTTGAGTGCCTAGTTCTAGATGAAGTACATCTTCAGCAGTGGCAATTATGTTTGCCTCCTCATCCGTTATAAAACCATCATCCAGGATCTTGTCTAGAATGGCATGATAAATATCAGTCTCTATTGATTTTGTCGTGCTCAAGCTAGCAGTATTTTTTGGTAAGTTCTTCTGAAGATCTCGAATGTTTGCGATTTGTGTTGCTGATGGCAATTCTTCATGAGAAGAAACAAAAACTGAATCGAGTATATTCTTATATGATTTGAGATGTTTTTTTCTATTTAACTGAATCGTTGTGTGTATTAGTGCTGAACCTGCTATTACAGCTACTCCAGCGATAAATATCTTAGGGTTATCAATAAGCCAAGTGAGAAGCCAAATTCCTGCAGCCGCTCCAATGATTAGCAGGAGTACTGTGGCATTATCCTGGCCATCAGAATTAGCACGATTTTGCGAATTCGGAGATTTCAGGTTTTTGCGGTAGTAAAGTCCGTAGCGGCCACCGTGTATATATGTACCACGTGGCCCACTGCCTAGACGCGCCCCTTTAACACCGCCGGATACACCAATACCGCTTCTTGATACATTGAAACGAATTGGTCCGGCCCGAAAACTCTTTCTTAAATACAGTCCCATATTTCAGTTCAATATAAACAAATTGATATATTTCTATGTCTATAGAACAGATATCAGGCTAAAATGCTGCGCCTCGCTCAAAAACGGCAAGTCATTCATTCTGTTGGCTGAACAGAGTCAGTGACAAATGAGAATAATTTGTTATTGTCCTCTTTGAGCCTGTGTGAATCGTCGTCTATCCCCGATTATTTTCCCTAATTTTTAGATATTATTTCCAGACTTTTAATTTGATTTAAATTGTCGACCTTGGGCGTAAATATTCCTATATACTTATCGGGCACAAATGCTGCTATAGCATTTGATACAGGGCCATCTTTTATATTGTAATATTTTATTATGGCACTTCCCCATCGAAACTGCCTGACTTTGTAGGTTTTTACTTTAAGGTTATGTTTGTTGAAGTAATCAGTTGGCAGTTTTGCAAAAAACATCAAGTCCTCATTGTCATTACATCCCGAGTATCGAGAATAAGTTATTGTAGGATAATGCGCGGAATCGTTATTATCATCGGCGAACTTATTTATTCTCCAGAGCGGATACCAGTCTCCGGCCATTCTAACTCTTACGTTGCCGACCACACCATCTCCCGTTAGCCCGATTTTATATACATAAAATGAAAATCCATTACTGCAGCTATCCATATATATAGTGAGAAATCCCAGCAACAGAAAAAAGGTAGATGCCGAATATACAAACCACTTCGGATATTTTGCTTTGGTTCCGTTCAATTCTATTTAGTGAGTTAAATAAAAAATGCTCTGACTCCTGTATTTTATTCTTTCATGTCAAATGAGATATATTATTTGACGATGACTTCATTTCGTCATTTCGGGGACAGTATACTCATTAACTGAAATGCGTATACTGTCCCCGGAATTCTGCCGGTAGCGTGTACGCAGATCGTGAAATTCAAGATTCAAGGCCTGGCTCCGACCTTCCTTTAGTTTATTCTCCTGTGCCCCTGAGGCATGGAGTTGGCGTTGGTGACAAATGAGGATCATTTGTCACCGACTCCTTCAGCTTGCAAAAATCGTGGTCCGCCTCCGATTAAGTTTGAAAACAATTAATACTGACTACTTTGATTCTTCATTCCGTCATGTCAGGACCTAAAGAAAATATTATTCCTATTAGTATCGGAGGGAAAAAGGGCAAATAATACATATAAATATTTCGAAGTTTATATGAACTATCTGGATCCATAAACAAAGAAATAATAATAACAATTAATACAGATATAGTACTACTCCCCCACCCCAGGATGAATCTTTTCATACTTGATAGATTTTTATCTCTGGTATAGGAGTACAATCCACCAACGATCCCTGAAAAAATTATAATTAAAATTGTTTCCATAACTATATCTAAAATTAATTGATGCTATCTCTTTTTAGGCGTTGGAGTCAGGTCTTGCATTAACACATGTAGTATCGCAAGACCTGACCCCAATTGTTTTGGTCGCAACCAGTGTGTGGTCACGTAATTAGGGACAGACCACGGTTTCCACTAAAACTGTGGTCTGTCCCCGATTATTCCGACTGCGATCCGGCGCCATCAGCGCGCGTTTCCGCGTTGCGGGCGTCGTCAACCAATTGCTTGTCGGTTGGCGTGATGGCCATTCACAGTCTCCGCTGGATATTCAGGGACAGTATACTCATTTGCATTTTCAGGGTCAGGTCTTGCATTGACATATGGCATTTCAAGACCTGGCCCCACTTCCTGCCTATTCTCCTGTGTCCCTGGGGCATGGAGTTGGGGTCGGCTGCAACACCATGTTATGCCGAACGCTCATGGCAGTAGCAACCAAGTCACCTGATACACTCTACCAAGAAGGTATTGTGCCTGCTCAATTGGACGCTCCCGCCTAAAGCGAGGAGATATCTCTGCTTGGAATCTCGAGTCTAACGTCCGGCTAATCAGGCTATTACTTAGTTCAACGATGTAGTTTTCATCGAGGACATTCTGCTTAAGTTCAGGTGCATGCTCCTCGCCGCCAGAAAAGGACCTCTGGAATTTCCTTGGTTCTGAATGAAGCGTCGGATCGATTCCTCCCGGAGCATAGGTGACATTATGTCGATCCGCGTCTCCAATTCTTCCCACGTCCATCGGGTCCAGAAGGATGGAGTTCGCGGCAACAGAGCCAGCCCTAAAGTGTGCCTCTAACTCATGGCTCAGGTGGAATTGAGGAGCGCAGTAAAAGGCATTGCCTTTCGTCGTGCTGAGGTCGCACAACGTCTCGTGCTGATCATTATCAATTGGGAAGCGGAAGTAGGGCCCGCCGTGAGCATTGTAGAAGTTTGCGTTTCGACCGGCGCGTTGCTCTGCGAATGACGACACCTTGTGCTGGAAGAAGACAGACTTCGTAAATACTCCGGTCCTGAGTCGAAACTCAACGTCGTAGCCGAGATCTTTCTCAGCATTCTGCGTCGGAATATGGGGGTGGCTAGCGAGCAACGCTGCATGTGTTTGGCAATACTCAGCATTGAAACAGAACTCAAAAGTGCGTTCGCTAAATCCAGGGTTCACGATGTACTTCCCATTTCTATATAACGACTGAACTCACGGGCGCGAGCCTTGCGTGCGTCCGTGTGGAGTGAGTTGTTATGTTTCTGGTGGTAGTCCAAGTTGTTTCCTTATTTTTGCTTCTACTTTATGTGCTTGTTCTGTATCACTTGTATTTGAAAACCCAATTAAATGCCTTGCCGCATCAGATGGCGCCAAGCCTTTCCTTTTTAGATAGAATAAATACCATACAGGTAGATCTAGTATTGCGGCTTGTAATTCTGCTGATGATTTTCTATTTGCAAGAATTCTTTGTCTATGAAGTTCTTGCATTTCTTCATTTAAGCCAGTTGCATTTATAACTTGTGCGTAATAAACAAAATCAGATAAAACTTTATTTCTAAGATTTCTATATCTCAAAATAGGCTGCATAGAAAATGTAGTAAACCAATAGCCAAAAGCACCGGCTAATATTCCTATTAGTGCTGCTAGTAGCTTCATGTCCATTTATCTGTATTTTCAAGAAACATAACGACCAGGGTATGCGGAAAATCAAAAGGGTCAGTGTCGTTTGAAATATGTTGATGTTGGCCCTGCGTATTTTTATTGAGTTAAAAATCAATTGACACTGACCCTTTTGATTTTCCGTAATTAAAATCGTGGTCTGTCCCCGATTACTCCTATAACCATAAGATTTCGGGGACTGTATACTCATTAACTGAAATACGTATACTGTCCCTGGAATTCTGCCCGGATGAAATCAATCGACACTGACCCTTTTGATTTCGGTTTGATAATATTTATGATAGTCGATGCGCAATTAGACCCGTACTAATAAACAAGGGTTGTGTTGGGGCATCTTCAATTGAATTTATTATTTTCCAAGATGACTCAACCTCGTCATGATTAACAAGAAAGTCAAATGCATTTGTTATTACGCCACCAGTTTGGTGATCAAGAAAGCCACTGATATTCTCTATTTTTGCATGTCCGAAGTAGAATCTTTGCTCGACGTGTACATTTGCCGTTAAAGTAATTGGCATTTTCAGTTCCGTTTCAGGATTTACTCGCATTAGAGTCGTTCCCTCGTATATCGGTTGATCTTCGTGAATTCCTGGATCTATTGGATATTTATTATCGAACCAGTTGTTAAACATGGTTTCGATTAGAGGTGGTCGTCTTTGTTCATTTTCATCAAATAATTCATTGTCATTCATGTCATATGGGATTACCCAATGATGCGGCGAGCTTACAGAGAATCGAATAGCAATTGCAGCTGAGCGATAATCTACTATGCATGGAGCTGTTGCTGATACTTTCCATTTGTGGGGTTCTGTATCGACAGGACTGTATAAGTCAATTCGTAATTCCTTCGCTCTTTCCAATGCACCGCTAGTGAATCCTTTAGGGCACACCAACACACCCCTATGTGCGCCAACATCTTGAATAAGATCGTAGAAAGTGCCGATTTCACGAACATCTAGTTTTTTTACATGATCTTTACAGTCTATGATTATCATGAATTCATATTGACCAATCCGATCTCTAACCAACACATCGATTTGCCGTGTTCTTTTGCCAGTGAGAGTCGGCAAATGGACGTTATGCTCAACTTTTGAATTGGGGGCAAGTCGACTTTGAATCCGAGCCACTAGTTTTTCAAGTGCGATACTATCTTTCACCTTAACAAGCACCCCTTTTGACGACTAACGTCCGCGTAATTAGGGACAGACCACGATTTCCACTAAAACTGTGGTCTGTCCCCGATTACGCTCTGACCCCAATTATTAGCGCCGCGTACGTTCTCGGCGTCAAGTGAACCGCCTGGTTCGGCTATTTTGCTTCATTAATATTTGCCTCAATTAGACCGCTGGCATCGAGCAAACATGAGATATTGAATTTGACTTCAAGGTTAAAACTATTTTTGGCTGTGAATGTTGAAGTAACCCTTGTGCGTCCATTTGGATGTTCAGTTACAGCAAGATCCATGATGCGAGAGAAATCGACGGTGCTGGGGTGGGGTGCGTGCTGTTTTGCATATGCTTCACACAAACCAACCGCTTGGGTTTTATCAATGTGTTTCTTTTCTGTCAGTCGTATGTCCTTTTCGACATCAGCTTTGGAGAAAAACGCATTGAATGTATTTCTTCCTTTACCACAAGTGACAAAAAATACTGGATTATCTTTTGTGCCTTTGCTGCCGGAAATATAAGCCGATGAAGGATCAATGTCTTTGCAGCGTGCATTTTCGCGGTAAACCTTGTTTACACCTGCCACGATAACCGCTTTGTATGGGCTTGTATTTTTGTCCCAAATGAAATCTTTCTCAGTGAATATTTCCTGACCTGATGCGTCAGTTTGTTTTTTCCTCAAAAACTTACTGAGAACCCACCCCCTATGGGAGTTTGAAAGCCAATCTGGATCAGTTACCCTGACTTTGGACCATTCACCCTGTGTACATTCTTCCAAGACGGTAACGGTATTATCAATTGTAACGTAGATATTTTTCTTTAAAATTGACGAAGCTTTTTGGTTAATGATTTTGTCGTAACTTGTGCCGGGGCCAGTGCGAACGTTAATGTTCGAACCATCTACCTTGTATGTTTTTCCTGTCCTCTTGCTCGATGACCCACATTCGACCATGCTTCCAGCATAAACTTGGCCCTGAAATATTAAAAATCCCAACAGAATAGCAGGAACCAATTTGTATTTTTTCATTTTCTTCCTCCCTTTGAAGCCGAACACCCAGTTAAGCTTCCAAGCGGTTCTGGCGGAAAGATTGCCTTAGCAATTTTTGCGATAGGTTCCTTGGTCCGCTTCAACTTTATGTTATGCATCGACACTTAGAACTTGAGGTTCGTATTGATGTCCTTGGTTTGCCTAGCTATCGCTAGCTCCCTCTCAAGTGCATCCTGTTTTTTTCTTCTCGCTGTCTCTGCGTCTCTCTCCAGCCTGTTTCGATACACATTCGGCACTTGAGCAAGCCACTGCTTAAAGTGATCGATAATTCTCTGAGCTTCAACAAACTGGATTTTGTTGTTAGAGCCCTGCTGTTTTTGCATATTCTGCTGCCTGTCTACCGATCCCGGTAAGCACATATGCGGCTTCAGAAGGCCCCATTAGCTCAACACGACGAATCGTATTAAAGGATGCCAATACTTCGAGTTCTTCATCTAGCTTCATAGTACCATCCCAGAATTTTGTACCAGTTTTCAATTTGTTTAAAACATCACTAGTCCATATAGCTGTTGCAGTCTGCTCTAGACCACCACTACTAACACTTTTCTTTTGCAATGGCACCGTTGAGATTACAGATAGTAATTTTATTTGAACGTGCGAAAGTCTAGATAGATGCTCGATTATTGAGAGTTTCCTCGGATCAGTAGAATGCTTATGCTCTCCGCAGGCTGCAACTATGCGCCCTAAGTCTTCTACTTTTTTCACATCAGGTTCGAAGGACACATTATCAGCCATTAATCGAAAGGTAGCTAAGGCTTCTTCAGAAGAAAACCATTCTTTATCAAGAATAGAATCATCAAATTTTTGAATCTGTTCTGACAAAGCATTTACTGCACTTTCAATATTCCTAAGCCTGATCTCATCGGCTTTATCAAAGAGCAAATGGTCAAGAGCACCTCCAACAACTGGAATAGAAGTAACTGCAGCTCGAAGCCACGTCATGCGTTCTGGGACTAGTTCTGGTAAATTCTTGGACTTCATACTGTCATTTCTGGGTTCTAACGTTCGCGTTGAACGGCGCGATCAACAGAGCACAGCGATACTTACGAGCGTCCGTTTTCGAACGCGGGGTTAGACAACGATCTTATGCTGCAGAAAGCTAGGCAAAGTTCGCGCCGCATTTATCTGAAACGAAAGTAAAATAACCGCTTAGTAGCCTGAGCGGCATTAGCGGTAGCAAACATTTTCGCAAACGTCTCTGATCGAACGGCATAAATAGCTTCTGAATCTCGCCAATACGTAATTCGCACGGAGCGAAGCCACCACCATCTATACAGCAAGAGAGCTATTCCTGGCAATGTAAAGACCGGTGTTAAGACCGGCGGCCAGTCAATGCCTGCAAGAACGAAAACCCACGGCAAGCCTACTAGCGCAAGACCGGCGACAAGCATGCGCTGTCCGAATGCACTGCACTGGCCACATACCGGAATGGCGTACTTTCCGCTGATGGTCGTGAAAAAGACGAAGTAATAGCCCGAATCACGAGCGTATGACCGAGACATCATCGTCGTTGGCTGAAAGCGCTCACAGAAAGGACAAAGATTGGGCCAATTTATATTTATATAATCAACTGGAACAAAGTAAGGCACAGTATGTCTCGTCTAACGCCAAAGCTCAGCCGCCGACCGACTGCACAGCAGTTGGGCGGTCGGCTGGAGCGGTTTGTTGGGGAGCTCAACCATCAAAGATGTCGCAGCGTGGGCACTTCCAACCCGCGCCATCGGGCCTATCAGGATGAATGTCATTCCCAGGCGGGTCAAATTCATGATAGTTCTCGCATTCCTTCTCAAACGCTGCTTTAGCGGAAGATGCGTAACTGTATTTGAAAAATGGGCGTTTGGTTTTATCCACCCACGACTTCAGGCGTGAGTTAACGTCTTTGTCTGCTCGGCCTACGTATCCAACCATGAAAGTGCCCTCGTCGTTTTTCTTTCCTAGAGCATAGTTACCAGGAGATGTCCTTGTGACTTGCCTATCAACTGTGTCCCCATCGAGTTTGTGAGGACCATTCATGTTTAGTGATGCCATTTTGATACCCCCGTGTCTACCCAACTATAAGTAGACACCCTAAAAGCTCCATGGCGTATCGGCTTTTCGGGCGCATAACATTCTGGGGTATAATAAAAACAACAACTAGACTTTAAATGAGGGAGCCTAATAAGGGAAAAAAACAACACGTGGAGGGCGTAACACTTCATCCCGCCCTGACTGTTCGAGTCCATACTGTTGCTTGATTGTGATACTGCAGTAACTGCACCAGCAAAGCTGGCACATGGTGGGTACAACAATTGAGCCTGTTCCATGACAGGTGCCCCCGAGATTGTTGGGCGATTCTGCGATCGCCTCTTTCCTTTTATCCCCTTAGCAGTAAATAAGCATGGGACAGCATCCGGGCAAAATCAAGGTTGGAGGCATTTTCAGGCCCAAAAGATTTCTCCCTTCGGTCGAAATGACAAGGTTTAGGAGAGGAGGGTGTAAGCCGGAATGACGACGGGAGGGAATCTGGGACCCGAAGGCCCCTCCCCTATTTCTTCTTCGGCACGTACAGGTCGGTGATGGTCCCCTCGAACATCTCCGAGGCGAAGGCGACGGCCTCTGACAGGGTGGGATGGGGATGGATGGTGCGACCGATGTCCTCGGCGTCCGATTCCATTTCGATGGCGTGGGTGACCTCGGCGATGAGGTCGCCGGCGTTGGGGCCGACGATGCCGGCGCCGATGATGCGATTTGTTTCGTTATCGAAGATTAATTTGGTGACGCCTTCGCTGCGGCCGAGGCCCAGGGGAAGGAACCCCTGCCGAGAATATCGGTGTCAAGTCTTGCAATGCCATATGCGTTAATGCAAGACCTGACGTCATTTTTTTCAGCAGAAACCTCTCAACTGGCTTGTTTCAGCGATTCGACCTCATCTTCAAGTTTTGAGCCCAGCCGATCCTTTTCCACTTCAAGTTCGTAGCTTGTTTGCAGGTTCAACCAGAATC
>Ga0102944_1000616_pt1 | contig 26447 bp, 22 predicted proteins | sample SalPonD_shore_MG_FD_78172 | JGI IMG/M metagenome (GOLD analysis project Ga0102944, IMG submission 78172) | Salt pond soil microbial communities from South San Francisco under conditions of wetland restoration - Salt Pond MetaG... | ecosystem: Environmental > Aquatic > Marine > Intertidal zone >...
CGACAGCAACGTCAACGGGCCCTTCTTCATGACCCGGGCGGCCGTGCCCGTCATGCTGGAACAGGGCTGGGGCCGGGTGCTCAACGTGTCGATGAACCACGCGACCATGCGCCGCCGCGGCTTTTCTCCCTACGGGCCGTCCAAGGCCGCGCTGGAATCGGAGACGATCATCTGGGCGCAGGATCTGCAAGGGACCGGCGTCACCGTCAACGCCCTGCTGCCGGGCGGGCCGACGCTCACCGGCATGATCCCCGACGGGGTTCCGGATGCGATCCGGCGCGGCCTGCTCCCGCCGGAGGTGATGGTGCCGCCGTTGCTGTGGCTCGCCTCCCGTGCCGCCGACGGCGTCACCGGGCGGCGCTTCAACGCCTCCGCCTGGCAGCCGGACCGGGACGACGACGCCAACGTGGCGGCCATAACCGAGGTCGCGGGCTGGACCGGGGAGCGCTGAGCGGGAGCCGGTACCGGTGTCTCCGGCACCGCCGCACCCGGGTCCCCCGGTGGACGCCGGTTTGCGCCCGCCGCGGCGGGGTACTACGGTTTACGTAACCCGGCCGGGAGCATTGCCACGTCTCGCGGGCCACGTGAGTGGCCAGGGCGTCGGCCGTTCGGCGGACCGGAGCGCCGAGATGCGACATTACCCCTGATCGGGTTACCGATGTGCCTGCGTGCGACCAACGACAGCCACCCACTGACGCAGGAGGGAGGTGCACATGGATTTCCCGATTCCCACGGAGAACGTCGGCTCGCTGCCGCGGCCGCTCAAGCTGCAGAACGCCATCCAGGACTACGAGCAGGGCAGGATCAGCGAATCCGAGCTGCGCCAGGCTCAGGACGCGGCCTGCCGGGACTCGATCGAGCGCATGGAGCGGACCGGGCAGCCGGTCGTGACCGACGGCGAGCAGCGTAAGTCGAGCTTCGCCACGTACCCGCTCGTGGACACCCTCGGCGGCAAGGGGCTGGCCGACAACCTGGCCCCCGGCGGGCAGTACTTTGCCTACTTCGACGACGGCCATCACCGCCAGCTGCCACGGCTCACCGGCGGCCCGTTCCGTTACAAGACCTACGCCGCCGAATACCTGAAGGACTCGATCGGCCTGGCCAGCAAGCCGGTCAAGCAGGCGGTCATCGCACCCTCGATGCTATCGCTGCTGTATCCCCTGGACGAGGAGGTCCCGGGCTACTCCCGCGAGCAGTTCCTCGACGACCTGTGCGACGAGTGCGAGAAGGACATCCGCCAGTGCTTCGAGGCCGGTGCCGAGCGGGTGTCGATGGACTTCACCGAGGGGCGGCTGGCGTGCAAGAACGATCCGCGCAACCCCTGGACCGGCCGCGGCATGCTCGACTTCTTCATCGAGCTCAACAACCGGGTGCTGGACCGCTTCTCCGCCGACGAGCGGCGCAACATCGGCATCCATACCTGCCCCGGCGGCGACATGGACTCGGTGCACAGCGCCGATGTCGACTATGCCGAGCTGCTGCCGAGCATGTTCCGGATGAACGCCGGCTACTTCCTGATGCAGATGGCCAGCGAGGCCGACCGCGAGCGCATCTACAAGCTGGTCGGCCAGTACAGCCGGGACGACGCGAACGGCATCCCGCAGATCTGCCATATCGGGGTGATCGACCCGCTCAACCCCGAGGTCGAATCTTCCGGGCACGTACGCGACGAGCTGCTCACGGCCGCGAAGTACATCCCGAAGGAGCGGCTCGGCTCGACCGACGACTGCGGCTTCTCGCCGTTCTCGATCGATGCCAAGCCGAAGCACGGCTCGCCGGATTTCGCGCGCGACATCGCCTTCCGCAAGATCCAGGCGCGGGTCGAGGGCACGAAGATGGCGGCAGACAAGCTGGCGGTCTAGGCCCGGCCGACCGCGTAACGACCGACGCCCCCACGGTCCGCTCCAGCGGGCCGTGGCGGTTTTTCGTTCAGGACCGCGGGGCGCAGCGTTGGGAGTTTGACGTTAAAACTTCACAACTTAGTTTAGTAACGTAACTCACCCCGATACCCGCGAACGGGCTCACTTGCCCGACCCGGGCGCCTTGTAACCTGACTCACCGGGCCCGGGGGGGACCTCCCCGCGGCCGAAGATCACGCTGCTCGGGCGGTTGCTCAGCCGACGGGTCAGGCGGTCGACGTGGCCCACGGTCTCGTCCAGGTGATCGGTCAGCCGGTCGATGCCGGGCAGGGTCTGGTTGGTCAGCTGGTCCATCGCCTGGCCCGAGGTCTCGCCGACCTGCCCGAATACCCGCGCGTCCTTGCGCATGGTCTTGAGCAGGGCGTGGCTCTCGGCGAGGGTCTGGTGGGCGCTGTCGATCATCGGCGGCAGCCGCTTCAGCGCCGGCGTCAGGTGGTCTTCCATCGTGTTCAGCTTGCGCGTGGCCTGGTCCAGCTGGGCCAGGATGGCGCCGAAGTGCTTGCGGTTGCTGTCGTTGAGCAGCTCCGAAAGCTGCGTGGTGATCTTGCGGGCCTGGTCCAGGAGCTTCGTGCCCTGTTGCTCCGCCTGCTGCAAGGTGCTGGGGCGCATGGGGATCACGGCCGGGTGCTGGCGCGAAGTCTTGAGCGGCTTGCCGTTCCCGCCGTCCTCGAGATTAATGTGGGCCATCCCGGTCAGCCCGGTCGAGCCCATCTTGGCGTAGGTCGAGCTGGTTACCGGTGCCTTCTTGACCAGCGTTACCAGGATGCGAACCTTGTGCGGGTCCCCGGGGGCGAGTCCGATCTTTTGCACCGTCCCCACCTGGATGCCCTTGTAATTGACCGCGGCCTGCGGGTTCAGCCCGCCCACCCCGTGGGTCGAGACGATGTAATAGTAATTGACTTCCGGACGCCCCGCCTGCATCCACCATACGGCAAACCCGGCGCCCGCGCTGAGCACGAGCAGGAAGGCCACGGCGACCAGGGCGTGCGCTCGATCTTCCATCTCGGGTCACTCCAGCTTGTCGAGCACGGGCTGGCCGCGCTCGCCGTGAAAGAACGCCTGGATGAACGGATGATCCATGCGCGCAACCTCCGAGGGCCGTCCGAGAGCCACCACCTTGCCGTCCGCCAGCACCGCGACCCGGTCGCTCAGCGCCGCGAGGCTGTTGACGTCGTGCGTAACCATCAGCGCCGTGAGCCGCAGCTCCGAGTGCAGGTCCGAGAGCAAATGGTCGAACTCGGAAGCGGAGTCCGGGTCGAGCCCGGTGGTCGGCTCGTCCAGGAACAGCAACCCGGCGTCCAGCGCGAGCGCCCGGGCCAGCGCCACCCGCTTGACCATCCCGCCGGAGAGCTCGGCCGGCATCTTCCAGGCATCCTCGGGGTCGAGCCCCACCAGCTCCAGCTTCACCATCACCAGCTCGTGGATGTAGTCCTCGCGCAGGCTCTCTCCGAGCACCGCCATCTCGCGCAGTGGAAAGGCGATGTTCTCGAACACGTTGAGCCCGCTGAACAATGCGCCCTGCTGGAACAGCACGCCCCACTGGCTGCGCAGCGCCTGGGCCGAGTACAGGTCCACCTTGTAGACGTCCTGGCCCAGCACCCGCACCGTGCCCCGGTCCGGCTTGAGCAGACCGATGATCTGGCGCAGCAGCGTGGTCTTGCCCGAGCCGCTGGAGCCGACCACGGCGAGCACCTCGCCCTCCTCCACCTGCAGGTCCACGCCGCGGTGCACCCAGCGCCCCCCGAGGCGCTTGTGCAGGTCACGCACGTCCACGATCACGTCCGCGGCCATGCGCTCAGACTCCCACGTGGGACAGCAGCACGCCAAGCGCGCCGTCGATGGTGATCACCAGCGACAGGTTCACCACCACGGAACGAATCGTATTCTCGGTCAGGCTGCGGGTGTCCGGTTCCGCGATCAACCCGTAGTAGCTGGCCACCAGCGCGATCATGCCGCCAAAGAGCACGCCCTTGCCGAAGCCGATCAGCCCGTTGGCCCAGGGCACCATGTGCGGAAACTGCTCCAGCCACAGCATGTAGCCAACGTTGAGCTGGTGCTGGGACATGTAGGCGGCGCCCACGATGCCGGCGAAGTCCGTCCACAGCACCAGCAGCGGCATCGCCAGCGCGAGCCCGATGACCTTGGGGAAGACGATCCGCAGCGTGGGCGAGATGCCGAACGCTCGCAGGGCGTCGATCTCCGCGGTCATGCGCATCGCGGCGATCCCGGCGGTAAAGGCCGACCCGGCGCGCCCGACCAGGATCAGCCCCACCAGAAAGGGCCCCAGCTCGCGCAGGAAGGCCACGCCCACCGAGCCGATGATCGCGGTGTTGGCGCCGAAGTTTTTGAGCTGCTCGCCGATCTGGTAGGACATCACCACGCCCACCACCAGGCCGATGAACGTCAGCAGCGGCACCGACTGGGCCCCGGCGCGGTAGACCGTCGCCGAAATCTCGCGCAGCGGCGTGGCGCGAGGATGACGGACGCAGTACCAGGCGTCGATCATCAGCCGGCCGACCAGCAGCAGCAGGTCGCCCAGCTCCCGGAACAGGCGCATGATCGCGGCGCCGATTTCCACCAGGATCACGAACCGGCGGTGCACCGGCGCCTCGCGCTCCCGGCGCCCGGCCCGCTCGAGGTACTCGAACAGCTGCCGCTGGTCCGCGCGGCAGTCCAGCTGCCGGGGCAGACGACGACCCCAGGCACGCCACAGCAGCAGCGCGCCCGCGGTGTCCAGGGCCACGATATCGCGCAGGCTCCAGGCGTCAGGCACCTGCGAGGCCGCATCGCGCATGCCGCTCTCGAACCTCTGCTCGTCGCTCGCGATCTCCGCCAGGGTCCAACGCCCGCTCAGGCGTACCCGGGGCTCCCCGGACACCTGCGCGATTTCCCAGGATGGTGTCTGAGCTTCCATCCCCGGCACGTCCTCCCATAGAAAGCGGAATCAGTCGCCGCGCCGGGCGGCTGCGCGGCGCGTACAGCATACAGGCCGGCGCCGAGGGATGCGGCCGCCGTCTCGGGACCGCGGATGACTGCCACCGGTCGAAAGTCGGCCGGGCGGGCCGGCACGTGGGCGGTTCCCGGCTCACGGGGCGAGCCGGGCCGGCACGCCGGATCGGGTGACCCCGCCTACACCATGTCAGCGGGGCACGCCGCGCGCAACTCGGCGGGCCGCATCTCCCCCCGGCTGCCCGCTGCCCGACGGCCCTTCCTGCAGCAGCCCGCCGCCGTACGGCGGCCGCGAACGGCAGCCCGCGGCGCGCAGTCAGCCGCGCTCGAACACGCCCCGGTCCCGTTCTTCGGCGGCCATCTGCCGGACCACGTAATGCTTCTTCTTGCCGGTGGCCGTGTACGGCAGCTCGTCGACGAAGCGATAGTAGCGGGGCCGCTTGTACGGCGCCAGGATGGCTCGGTCGCTGCAGTGCGCCGCGAGCTCCCTGGCCGTCAGCGACGGGTCCTCCTTGACCACGTAGGCCACCACCGTCTCGCCCCTCAGCTCGTCTGGCACGCCGACCACCACGGACTCCTGCACCTTCGGGTGCATGGCCAGCACCTCCTCGACCTGCACCGGGTGGATGTTCTCCCCGGCGGAGACGATCATGTTGTTCTTGCGACCGACGATGGTAATGAATTCGTTCTCGTCCCAGGTTGCCATGTCGCCGATGTACAGCCAGCCATCATGGAACACCCGGTTGCTGTCGGCCTCGTCGCCGACGTAGGTATAAGCGCTCTTGCCGGGCGCGCGCACGATGACCTCGCCGACCTCCTGGTTGTCTTTCGCCACCGTCTCGTGGGGCTCGGCCCGCCGGTCCGGGAACACTTTCACCACCGCGACGTCGTCATCCGTGCAGGCGCGGCCCGCGGAGCCGGCCATCTCCGGCAGGTCCGCCGGGCGCAGGAAGGTGTTCCAGAACGCCTCCGAGGTGCCGTAGCCGTTGAAGATGTTGGGCGTAAGCGTCTCGTGGAAGCGGATGCAGTCCTCGCGACCCAGCGGCGCCCCCATGGTGACGATGCCCTTGAGCGCCGACAGGTCGAACGGACTCTTCTGCTGGGTGGCGCTGAGCAGCTTGAGCATCGGGGGCGCCCCGACCAGGAAACTGACCCCGTATTTCTCCGCGTACTCGAGGCAGGTTCGCGGCGTGAACTGGCGCAGGATCACCATCTCCGCGCCGACGTAGAGCGCCGCGGTCGGCCCGCCGGCGTGGATGCCACCCCGATGAAACCAGGGGCTCATGTTCATGGTCCGGTCGGTGGGCGCGAGCGGGAAGTGCATGATCACGTCGTGGGCCGAGAGCACCTCGTTGACGTTGTTCATGGGCACGCCCTTGGGCTGGCCCGAAGTCCCGGAGGTGTACAGCCGGGTGACCTCGTCGTAGATGTGCATTCGCCCGCCCGCGTCGGGCTCGGTCTCCGGACGGTCCGCGACATACTCCGAGTAAGGCACGTGCCCGCGGGCCGGCCCCCGCGCGCCTGCGGCATCGACCATCACCACCCGCCGGGGCCGGTGGCTCGCCATCGCGAGGGCCTGCTCGGCCGTCTCCCGTCCGTCGGCATCGTAGATGAACACCGCCGGTTTGCTGTCGTCGATCATCCAGGCGGTCTCGCTGTGGGAGAGCTTGAAGTTGATCGGGCAGTTGATCGCGCGCAGCTTTTGCGGCGCCAGGTAGGCGAACACGAACTCGGGCGAGTTCATCAGCTGGTACATGACCACCTCGCCGCGGCTCACACCATCACTGGCCAGCGCGTGTGCCAGCCGGTTGACGTCCCGGTTGAGCTCCGGGTAAGCCCAGGTGCGCCCACGCAGGGGACAGGTCATCGCCGGGCGCGTCGCGAAGCGGTGAACGTTGCGCAGGAAGCCGTTCAGGAACGTGAACTCGTGCTCGAAGGTGTCCTGGAACATCGAAACGTCGTAGCTGAGACTCTCTTCCATGGTTACGCTCCCCCTCTCGCCTTTTGCCATCTTCAGGGCGCCCCCGCGCGGCCCCCGGGGCGACCCGGCGCCGAACGCTGACACGGAGCGCGTTTAGCTTGCTCGCAAACGCGGCGACAGAGCAAACCTCGGGCACCGGGGAACGCGGCCTGATACCATCCCGGCGACAGCTGGCCGGCCAGACCGGCCAAACCCCGACAGCGAACGAGATCCGGCAATCATGGAAAACGAACCAAGCCCACGATCCCCGGACGGCGACGCGGATCGCCTCGCGGGCTTGCTGGAGGCCCGCTACAGCTGCCGCGGCTTCCGACCCGAGCCGGTGCCGCGGGACACCATCGAGCGGGTTCTGGCCGTCGCCCAGCGCACCGCTTCCTGGTGCAATGCCCAGCCCTGGCAGGTGACGATCGCCAGCGGCGAGGCGACGGCGAAATTCCGGCACGCGCTTCACGTGCACGCCGCCGCGGGCGACCCGCCGTCTCCGGATTTCGCGTTTCCGGGCCGGTATACCGGCGTCCACCGCCAGCGCCGGCGTGAGTGCGGCTTCCAGCTGTACGATGCCGTCGGGGTCGCGCGCGGCGACCGCGAGGCCGGGATGCGCCAGCGTCTGGAAAACTTCCGGCTCTTCGGCGCGCCGCACGTCGCCATCGTCACCACCGAGGCCGATCTCGGGGTCTACGGCGCGGTCGACTGCGGGGCATACGTGTCGAATTTCATGCTGGCCGCGTGCAGCCTGGGCATCGCCTCCATCGCCCAGGCCGCGCTGGCGTCCTACCCCGGGTTCATCCGCAACTGGTTCGAACTTCCCCCGGAGCGCCTGGTGGTGTGCGGCATCTCCTTCGGCTTTGCGGACCAGAGCCATCCGGCCAACGGCTTCCGGACCGGGCGCGCGCCCCTGAACGAGGTCGTTCGCTGGGTCGGCGACTGAGCGTTTCGCGCCTGCCGGGCCGTGGACAGACGGTTCCGGCCACGCCCGCGGGTCTGCCGGCGGGCCGCCGCCCTTGAAGGGTGGCTCCGGTCATGCTAGGGTGCAATACAGGTATTCTTGTACCGGTTTGCCTCATTGGCCCGCGCGGGGACACTCGCTGCGCGGACCGGGGCAAACGGCGTGTCGCGGCGAAACGCCGGGCAAGAGCAGCGGCGACATACGGGAGGCGATCATGGCCCTGAAACCGGAGTTCCAGACCGGAGATATCATCGAGGCGGGTGGCGAGACGTACCAGCTCGTCGGGCAGGATCACACGTATGCCCTCATCATCCCGTTTCCTTCCGAGAACCTGGACAGCGAACGGATCGAACGCGAACAGCTCGTCCGCGACTACCGACGCATCGGCAGCGCCCCCCTTCCCGCGCCCTCCCCCTGCGCGGCGGGCAACGGGTGCCCGTTCAACGGCCGCCCCGTGCCGGTGGAGTTCTTCTCCAGGGACAAGCTCGCCGGTTAGCCCGCATATCTCACCACCCTCCTGCTGCGACCGCCGATGCGCTCGCCCTGACGGGACGTACTCCCTGCAGCCGGCTTGCCCTAGCATCAGCTACGCCGGCACCGCCCTCCGGTCCGTGCGCCCCGTCAGACCGGCGCCTCGGCGCCCTCGCGACGAACGGTGGTGTGATGTGCGGGCTAGTCCCGTCCGGCCGCGCCGGGCGGGCGCCCCCGCTCGCCCTGGCCGTCCATCTCCCGGAGCTTGAACCGCTGGATCTTGCCGGTCGCGGTCTTGGGGAGCTCGTCCACGAACTCGATCCAGCGCGGATACTTCCAAGGGCCGATGCGCTTCTTGACCCCGGCGACCAGCTCCGCGCTGAGCCCGTCGTCCGGCGCCACGCCCTCGCGCAGCACCACAAAGGCCTTGGGCTTGATCATGCCGCGCCGGTCGCGATGCGGGATGACGGCCGCCTCCAGGACCCGCTCGTCGGCCACCAGGCTCGACTCCACCTCGAACGGCGAAGTCCAGTTACCGCTGACCTTGAGCATGTCGTCGGTCCGGCCACAGTAGTGGAAGCACCCGGATTCGTCCCGGTAGTACTGGTCCCCGGTGTAGGTCCAGGGTCCCTGGAAGGTCTTGAGACTCTTCTCGCGCTGGTTCCAGTAGCGCTCGCCGGCGCTCGGGCCCTTGACCACCAGCTCGCCGATCTCGCCCGGACCGAGCTCGCGGCCCGCGGGGTCCACGAGCCGGGCCTCGTAACCCGGTGTGGGGGTTCCCGAGGTGCCGTAGCGGATATCTCCGGGCTTGTTGGTCAGGAAAATGTGGAGCATCTCGGTGGAACCCACCCCGTCGAGGATCTCCGCCCCGAAGCGCTCTTCCCAGCGCCGGCCGATGTCGGCGGGCAGCGCCTCGCCGGCCGACAGACAGCGCCGCAGGCGCGGCGAACCGCTGCCCCGGTCGTAGCGCGTATCGGCCAGGATCGCCGCGAACAGGGTGGGCACGCCGCCGAACAGCGTGGGCTGGTGTTCGCGCAGCGTGCGCATCACCGACTCGGGCGTGGGGCGTTCGGCCAGGTAGGCCGCCGTGGCGCCGACGGAAAACGGAAACGTCATGCCGTTGCCCAGGCCATAGGCGAAGAACAGCTTCGCCGCGGAGAAGATGAGGTCGTCTTCGGTGATGCCGAGAACCTGCCTGGCGTAGAGATCCGACGTCGCCCGCAGGCTGCGGTGCAGGTGGCACACGCCCTTGGGCGCGCCGGTCGAGCCGGAAGAGTACAGCCAGAAGGCGACATCGTCGCGCGAGGTCGGCGCGGCGGACAGCGACGGGGATGCCGCCGCCATCAGCTTCTCGAGCGCCGGCCCGGCCCGATCTCCGCCCGCGTCGACCACCACGTGCTGCAGGTGGGACAGGCCCTGCAGGGCGGGGGCGAGGGCGTCGCAGAGCTCGCCGCTGACCACCAGCGCACGCGCCCGGCTGTCCTCGAGGATGTAGCGATAGCTGTCAGCGGTCAGCAGCGTGTTCAGCGGCACCGGCACCAAGCCGGCCTTGATGGCGCCCCAGAACACGGCCGGAAACCGGACCGTGTCCTGCATCACCATCGCCACGCGCGCCTCCTGCGGGACGCCGAGGTCGCGCAGGGCATTGCCGACGCGGTTGACCATCTCGGCCAGCTGCGCGTACGTGTACGCGCCCGCATCGTCGACCACGGCGCACTTGCCGCCCCGTCCGAGTGCAAGATGCGAGTCGATGAAATCCTGTGCCGCGTTGTACGCCTGCGGCAACTGATCCCACGCCATTGCCTGTGCATTTTCGGCCATAACTCCTCCTTGCCCGGACTCCCCGGATCCCTTCTTGCGCCGGTCTCTCGGTATGGACAACACGGGACGGCCCTCACGAGCCCCGATCGCCCCTGTTTTCGCAGACCGCAGGCGACCTCCCTTGTTAAAGATGCATGGAAAAGCGTCGCCCCGTTGAGCCCCGCCTGGCGGAAGCGATCGGTCTGTGCCATTTATGCTAAGACTATCCACAATACGTCTTTATTGATCTGAGTCAGTTGCGCCAACGACAGGGCGCGCCGTCCGCGTGCCGGCACGGCCAGAGTCGCCCTTCCGTGTCCCGCCGGGTCTTCCCCGGGCGGCCGGGCATCTTGCGGGAAAATCACCGGGATGCCACGCCGGCCTCCCGGGCACGTTCCACGACGCGGGGACCGAGCAGGCACGCCTTGCGCGCAACCTGTTCGAAGAGATAGCCGGACCCTCCCTCGCCCACAATGGTGACAAGATCGGGACCGTCGAGCACATGAAGCCCGCCCAGCACGTCGATCCCCCGCGCGAAGAACGGATGGGGCCACAGCGGCGTCGTGGGACCCGCCATGATTCGCAGGCGAGCGCCCCCGGCCCGGGTGAGCAGTTCCTCGAGGCCGCCCTCGACCAGGGCCGATCCGGTGAGCACCAGCACGCTCGCCCGGCGCACGGCCGCGGCGGCACGCTCGGGCGGCACCCAGAGCGCATGCTCGTCCGCCTTGAGCGCATCGCGATGACGGTCGATCACGCCCAGGGCGGCGACGCGGTGTTTGAGCTTCTTCAGGAACGGGAGGAATGCCCCCACCATGACGACCCGGTCGTCCTCGGCGATCGCGGCGGCCGCGAGCGCGTCCAGGTCTTCCCGGAGCACGCCGGCCGGCAGGCCGGCGCTTGCCCTCGCCAGCGCCGACAGCGCGTTCAGCGTCGCCACTCCCAGCGAGCGCCAGAGCGGATGCGGGGAGGCGGCATAGCGCGCCAGTTCCCACGCGCCGGTCCCGATGAGCTGCCCCGCCGGCGGAGCCGCCGCCGCGGTCTTTGGACAACACACGCTGTCGCCGAGCTCGCGCGGCGTAAACGCCACGCCGACCTGCCGGGTGGACAACCGCACGGCGGTATAGAACACGCCGACACGCACGTCGTCGACCACCGGCTCGTCATCGAGCCGGCCGTGCAGATCGACCAACCATTCCGTCACGATTTGCATCCGGTCCTCCCGCCGCGCGCGGCGGGCCGGTCGCCGACGACGTGGCGCGACCGCGCGCCGCCGGCTGCCCCCGCGCGCGGGAGCGCAAGACCCGACCCGGAACCGCCGCGCATCCTGCGCGGCGGCCCGGGCCAATCACCACCAGCTGCGAATCTTCTGACGTCGTCCGGCATGGCAACACCCGGAGCAGACCGTCCCCGGCCGGCCGCGACCTCCATCCGCGCGCCGGGCCGGTTCAAAGCGAGCCCGCGCCGGCCGGCTCCGGGGATGCCTGACCACCCGACCCGGCCCGGCGCCGGTACAGCCGCAAGGCCAGCAGCACATCCCGCTCGAGCAGTACACAGCCCAGCCCGAACGACGCGGCGCCGGCCTCGAAGGCGAGCGGTATCCCCGCGATTCCGGCCAGCAACAGGATCAGGCCGGCCAGATGGACCCGGAACTGGCGCTTGGCATGGGCCGGGGGGATGACCTGCTTCATGTGCGGCGCGGCCCCGGCGCCCGGCCGTCCCGGCGCGGCGGGCGCCAGGGCCAGGTGCAGCCACACCAGGAACGGCACGATCTTGTACAGCATCCCGTTGATCACCGCCAGGGCGAATCCCGGGATCATAAGCGCGCCCAGGAGCACCGGATAGCGCGGGTCGGTCGCCAGCGGCGCCCATACTCGTCCGGCCGTCCACAGGACCACCGCGACGGCCAGGCAGACCATCCCCAGCTGCCAGTACCAGACGGTCGCATCGGCCAGCCGCCGGCGGCGCCGGTGCTGCAGTGCGAGGGTCACCACGGCGAAGGTCGCCAGCCCGACACCGACCAGGCCGAACGCCAGCGCGGGGGCCCACGCCGGCGCCGCCACGTGCCGCAACACGAGGCCCAGGACCAGGCCGCCGAAGATCCAGCCACCCAGGCCGCGCATCAGCCAGCCCGGGTAGGCGGGCGTCAGCTGGAACATGGGCACGACCTGGTAAGCGACCGCGATCACCAGCAGCGGCAGCCACCCCGCCAGACCCCAGGCCACGTGATCGTCGATCCAGGCGAAGGCCGGCGGCGTCAATCCGACATAGGCCAGCGCAAGCCACACCCCGAAGGCCGCCGTCAGCAGCAACGCCCCCAGCGCCAGGCCCAGCGAGCGGACGGACCGGCCCCGGACGCTCACCCGGCTCAAGGCCATGGCCGCCGCACCCAGCAGGAGCCCCGCGCCGAGGGCAAGAGCCGCGGCGGCCGCGCCCATGACCCATGCGGGCGCACCGAGGAAACCCAGCACCAGCAGGACAACGCCGACGCACAGGAAGAGATGCACCCAGGTGCTGATCAGGCGCGACCGCGGAAACCGCTGGCCGACGACCACCGGGAACACCTGCATCAGGGCGCCGAACATGACCATGGCCATGTAGCCCAGGGTCAGCAGGTGCGTGGTCGCCAGCACGGCCGGCGACCAGCGTCCCGCGAACTGCCCCGGACCGGCCCACAGCATCAGGGCGGCGGCCACCACCCCGAACGCCGGGGCGGTGGCAAAGAAGCGCCCCGGCACGGTCAGGGCCGGGCTCTCGTCGAGGGAGAGCTGGCGGGTCGAGAACGTCACATTACGCCTCTCGGGCTGCGCGCGGCGGAAGCGGCGTCAGAGACCGCGCATGCGGTCCAGGACCGCACCCGCATCCTCGCCGAGCTTGCCGTCCGCCATCGGATAGAGCATGTTCTCCTCTTTCATGTTGTGCTGCTGCAACATGACCATCAGGGTTTCGGACGTGCCCAGGTAGGTCTCCGCATCCCCGGAGTCCAGCGCCATCTGGAGTTGCTCGAGCAGCTTCCGCATCTCCTCGTGCTCGGAACGCATGACCAGGGTCGGTCCGTCGGTCAGCCCGCTGCGCTGCTCGAACTCGGGAAACAGTACGTCCTCCTCCATCTCGAAGTGCTGCTCGATCATCGCCCGGAACCCGGTGAACTGCTCGCTGGCCGCGTCCCAGTCGTCCCCGTCCACCGCTGCCTCCGCGTCCGCCAGCTGCCGGTCGCAGGTGCGATGGTGGTGGGTCATGTAATCGCTGATCATGCCGTTCGTGCTCATGTCCTTCCTCCCGCCCGGGTGCGCGGCCCCGCGGCGTCGGCCGGATGGCCGGTGGCCCGGGCCTTGCCGCCGACGTTCAGGCGTGCAGCTCCTCGTATTTCGCCAGCAGCGTGTCGTGATCTTCCTCGAACTCGGGGTTCGGGATGATGCAGTCGGCCGGACACACCAGCTCGCACTGCGGCTCGTCCTCCGCCCCGACGCACTCGGTGCAGCGGAAGGGGTCGATCACGTAGGGCTCGCCGGCGGTGATCGCCTCGTTGGGGCAGTCGGCGACGCAGGCGTCGCAGAGCGTGCATTCTTCGGTGATCATGAGTGCCATGACGTTGCCTCCTCTCAGCTGGCCAGAAGGGCGCGACGCTCTTCCCGGCCCAGTTTCTCGTAGCGGAATCCGCCCCAGAGAGCGGCGCCGATCGCCCCGGCGTAGATGGAGTCGGGGTGGTTGTTGACGGTCACGTCGAGCTTGTCCTGCTTGGTGGCCTCCCGCAGTGCGGCGAGCAGGCCGGCGTCGAGCGCCAGGCCCCCGGTCAGCGTAACGGTGCCGTCCTTGACCTTGATCGCCTTGAGCAGCTTCGACAGCCGCCGGGCCATCGAGTCATGGATTCCGCGCAGAATGTTCGGCCCGGAGATGCCGCGCGAGACCATGTTGATGACGTCAGTCTCGGCCAGCACCGCGCAGATCGAGGAGACGTCCTCCGGGGCGTCGGCCTGCTGCGACAGCGCGCCGATCTCGTCCTGCGCCACGCCCAGGTAGCGGGCGATGTTCTCCAGGAACTGCCCCGAGCCGGAGGCGCACTGGCTGGTCATGCGGTAGGTGAGCACCTTGCCCCGCTCGTCGACCCGGATCGCCCGGCCGTGCAGGGCGCCGATGTCGAGCAGGGAACGCGTTTCCGGATCGAAGTAGATCGCGCCCCGGGCGTGCGTGGTCATCGAGTAGAAGTGCCCGGTGTGGATCTCCAGGTTCTCCCCCTCGCCGGTCGTGGCGACGTAGCTGACGTCGTCCGGCGAGAGACGCGCGTCCTCCACCAGCTCCCGGTAGGCCCGCTCGGCCAGCTTGTAGGGATCCCGGTTGCGGATCCGGTCGGTGCGGCGGGCGAGCCACTCGTTCTGGTCGCCTTCGACCTCGAACAGCACCGTCTTGACGGCGCCGGTCCCGATATCGATGCCTGCGGTAACGGTCATGGTCATGCCTCCACTGCTCGCCGGGCGAACTCGGCCGCCCCGTGGGCGCCGGTGTAGATCGAGTTCGGGTTGATGTTGAGGGTGCACTCGCCGTAGTTGTCGGTGACGAGCTCGCGCAGCTCCTTGACCGCGGCCTGGTTCTTGGCCACCCCGCCGGTGAAGGTGAACTCGTCCTTGACCCCGCCCGAGCGCGACAGGATCGACATCGCGCGCATCACGATCGCCCGGTGCAGCCCGAGCAGGATGTCCTCACGGGCATCCCCCAGGGCGAGACGGTCGCGCAGCTCGGCGCCGGCGAACACGGTGCAGGTGGAGTTGATCCGCACCCGCCGCTTCGACTGCATGGCGATCGGTCCCAGGTCCTGCAGGCCGATGTTCATCTCATCGGCGATATAGCCGAGGTAACGACCGGTGCCGGCGGCACAGCGGTCGTTCATCTGGAAGTTCTCGACCACGCCCTCCTCGTCCACCTGGATGGCCTTGGTATCCTGCCCGCCGATGTCCAGCACCGTGCGGGTGTTGGGATACATCAGGTGAGCGCCGAGGCCGTGGCACAGGATCTCGGAGCGGATGTGTTCCTTGGAGAACGGCAGGCGCACCCGGCCGTAGCCGGTGCCGACCACGTAGAACTCCTCGATCGGCCGCTCCAGCGCGCTGCGGATGCGCTCCTCGATCGTGCGAAGGTCGAGCCCGTGGGCGATCTCCTCGCTCTCGGTGCTCTCCAGCGCGGTGAGGAATTTCCTGCTGAGATCGCCGCTCGGCGGCCGGTTCTCGACCTCGATGATCGACTTGTCGTAGAGGTTGAGCAGCGCGTCGAAGTCCGCCTCCGCCTGCCGCGCGACGGTCTCCGCCAGCGCCATGTAGCGTGAGCCGGCCAGGTCCCGGAAGAAGTCCGACTTGCGTTCCGCCCCGGGGGCGTAAAGCGCCACTCCCTCCTCGCGCAGGCGCTCGAAGATCCCGTCGAGGGCCTTCTCGAGTGCCGCGGACATTGCCTCGTAGCGCTCCAGGTGCGCGTTCTCCTGACAAGTGCGGTGCAGGTCGTCGACCTGGTCGAGGAACTGCACCCGGCGGAAATTGCGCTCGAGGCTGTCGAGGAAGGCGCGCACGTCCTCGTCCTCCTGCGCGCCCTCGCTGAGCTCGCGGTGGAACAGGGTCAGGCGGGTACTGATCAACGCCTCCTCCTGGGCCACCGCACAGGCCGTGTCGTAGTTGGAGCGGGAGTTGGTGATCCCCCGGCCCAGGATGGTCCCGGCCTCGTCCATCATCACGGCCTTGGTCGTGGTGGAGCCGAGGTCGATGCCGATAAAGGTCTTCATGCCGCGTTCCTCCCGCCTCAGGCCGTTGCCGCGGCGTGATGCCCGCGGCGCTTCTGGTCGATCATCTGGAAGTAGCTCTCCAGGCGGTTCTTGACGTTCGCCGCGGAGAAGTAGCGCGGGTCGACCAGGTCGGTCTCGACGAACCCGCCGGGCTTGCCAGTGCGCTTCTCGATCTCGCGCAGCATCAGCAGCTGTCCGGCCGAGAAGCTGTTGCAGCTCTTGATGGAGTTGATCAGCAGCCCGTCCGCGTCGTAGTCGTTGACGTACTTCTCGAGCATGTCGATGCGCGTGGGCAGGTTGTTGTTGGTGTAGCACCCGAGGCAGTAGTCCGCGAGGCTCTCCAGGGGATTGTCCGGGTCGTGCCGGAAGCCGAAGTCGTAGAGCCCGCCCACCTTGGTGTAGGTGCTGGCCACCACCACCGCGCCGTCCTCGTAGAACATCTTCCAGAAGTCGCGGAAGCTGGTGTAATTGGGCGGGCCCTCGACGACGATCCGGTACTTCTGCTCGGGCATGTCACCGTCCGGGGTCACCGGACCCTTCCCCTGCGCGACGCGCTGCTCGATTTCCTGGCGCAGCAGCCGGTAGTACTCGGTGGCGTCCGGGGTGCCGCGGAAGGCGGTGAAGATCGGCCCGATGTAGTACACGCCGCCGAAGTAGGCGTCGATCGGCGAGGGCGTGCGCTTGCCGGTCTCCAGCACCCAGACCAGGTCGTCCTCGGCGCGGGCCGACTCGCGCAGGTACTCGCGCAGGCGGTCGATGTCGAAGCGCACTCCGCTGATCTCCTCCAGCGTCGGGATCACCTTCTCCTTGAGCTGCTTGACCACGTAGTTGCGCATGTTGTCCGTGACCACCCCGTCACCGGCGTAGGGCACGTGCAGCATGACCGTGGGGCACTTGTACTCGTGCCGCAGCAGCTCGAACCACTTCATGAAGGTGTAGCAGCCGGTGTAGGACAGCAGCAGCACGTCGGGCTCCGGGAACGGCTTGCCGTTGGGGGCGATGTTGCCCTTGGCCATCATCCCCAGATCCGACTTGACGTAGGTGCACACGTCCTCCGAGTGACCGGCCTTCTCGGCCGCCATGATCATGCCGCCGGAGGCCTTGCGCATCCCGTTCTGGATCGCGTTGATCTCGGGCAGGTTGTTCAACATGTCGAAGCACATCAGCAACTCGTTGAGGTTGCCCGGCACGAAGGTGGAGGACACCTTGCGCCCGTGCTCGGCGGTGCTGGTCAGGAGGTCGTAGTTCCTCGCGATCATCTCCTTCTGCTTGACCATCGAGGCGTCCTTGACGACTTCAGGCTTGTTCGGTGCGCTCATGACTCACTCCCACAGCTTGATGGAATCGGCGAAGGTGCCCGCCTGCTCCCGGATCGGCTGCATCTGGCCGGAGTTCTCGGCGTACTGCAGCGCGATGTAGGGGATGTTCTCCTCGGCCAGGCGGCTCTGGAGCATCGGCTGATCGAGCAGGGCGGGATCGCAGAAGCTCGGCGCCGCGAAGATGACCCCCTCGGCTCCGCTGCTGCGGACGGACTCGACCAGGAACCGGCCCTTGTCCTGCTCGCGCTCGACGTACTTGCACGAGGTCTCGACCGAGTGCTCGAGAAAGGCCCGCGACAGGTTCTCGAGCGGGTCGCCGTCGGTCGGCACGGCCTCCATCAACCAGCGGTTGACGAGCATGTAGTCGTCATCGACGACGTAACATCCGGCAATTTCGATTGCTTTTACCAAATTAAGCGGTGGCTGTTCGCAGAACGAGCCGGTGATCGCCGTCCGGCAGTTGTCGCGGCGCGGCCGGTCCTCGGCCTGCGCGGCTGCCATGTAGTCCACCAGCATCCGGTTGTGCTCCTCGACCGCAAGGGTCATGCCCGCCCGCATCAGCAGATAGACCTCGCTGGTGGGTGCTTTCCAGGGCTCGCGCGCACGCAGCTCGTAGACGGCCCGCACCAGGCGGCGGTTCTCGTTGTACAGGGCGATGGACTCGTGCAGCGCCGCGTCGGTGATCTCGCGACCGCCGAGCTGCTCGAGACCCTCCTTGAGTTCCTCGAGCTCGTGCCGGTAGTACCGGCCCCCGATCTCCGGGTCGAAGTTCTGCGGCGTGTCGAAGAAGTGCACGTACACGCCCGGGAAGTTGATCTTCCACATCCCCGAGAGGTTGCGCATCACGTCGCAGACGAACGGGAACAGCATGCCGTCCACGAAGTCCAGCCTTCCGGTCACGCCGAGCTCGACGGTCGAGCGCGGAATGCGGCAGATGTAGCTCTGGTAGTAGGCGTCACCGTGGATCACCTCGAGCTGGTCACCGCCGCCGAGAATCCCCAGCGGGAGCATCCCCGCCGCGTGGATCAGCTCCCGCGGCACATACACCGGGGTGAAGCCTACGACCTTGCGTCCCTCCCCGGCCGCCTTCCACTCCCGGGCATAGCCGAAGTTGAGGTCGTCGAACAGTTCCTGACAACGCTCTATGATTTGTGCGGTGGACATCTCAGCGATCCTCCCACGCGGTCGGTTGCTTCTCTAGAAACCCGGTCAGGCCCGCGACGGCGTCGTGGGTTGACATCAGATCGGACAGGTAAAGCTCCTCGACCTCGGACAGCCTCGCGCGTACCCGGCGAACCATGTCGGCACGCGCGGCGCGCACGGCGACCCGGAGGCTCGCGGCGCTGTGCGGGGCGAGGTGCTCGTCGAAGTAGGCCAGCGCAGCACCGACCGGATCGTCCGACACCGCGTTGACCAGGCCGGCCGCCCGCGCCTGCCCGGCGTCCAGCGAACGACCGGAGAACAGCATGTCCTCGGCGATCGCGCGCGGCATCCGTTCGGGCAGCAGGCAGGAGCCGGCCGGGGCGAACACCGCCAGAGAGATCTCCGGCTGGCCGAGCCGCGCCTCCGGCCCCGCGAACAGGAGGTGGCCGGAAGCGGCCACCTCCAGTCCGCCGCCCAGGCATTGCCCGCCGATCGCGACAAGGATGGGGACCGGGTAGTCCAGCATCCGCAGCACCAGGCCGTGGAGCGCCGTGAGCATCCCGGCGCAACGGCCCGGCAGATGCTCCTCGACACTGGCGCCGAAGCTGAAGTGCGGACCCTCGTGCTCGAGCAGCACGCCGTGCAGGTGCGCCTCGTCGGCCGCCCCGGCCAGCGCGGCGTCCAGGGCGGCGATCATCGCCGCGTCGACGATGTTCGCCTTGGGCCGCGCCAGGCGCAGGCGCAGCAGGCGCCCGTCCCGGTCGTGCTCGACTGTCAGCGGAGAGTCCGTCATGGCTCAGCTCCTAACCCCCGGCATCAGGCTGTCGACCAGCTCCTCGCTCCAGGGGGTCCCCTTCGCCAGGGCCTGGCGCAACCCGACGAAGTCGGCCTCGCGTCCGGTCTCGCGGTTTCCTTCGTTGAAGGCACGGAAACCGGTACGGGCCTCGGTGAGCATGTTCAGCGCCAGCCACGCGCGGGAGCCTGCATTGTTGCGGTTCCAGGCATCGAGCTTCGGCTTGCGCAGCTCCTCGACCGTCTTGATGGTGCACTCCGGGAAGGTCATCAGCAGCTTGGTGCACAGCGCCTCGACCTTCTCGTCGAGCAAGCTCAGGTCGACCTCGCCGCGCGCCATGAGCTCCTTGGCCTGCTTGCGGGCCTCGCCGGTCTTGGGCTCGCCCAGCACGATGCGGCCGTACTCGTCCAGATAGCGGTCGGTGATCACCATCGGATTGGGCACGAACTTGCCGTCGAGCTTCAGCGCCGGGACGATGTCGTTGAGCAGCCCCATGCGGTAAGCCTTGTGCGCGGACCACGGCTCGCACAGCACGCCGGTGTCCATCGCCATCTCCGAACCCAGCATCACGGGCAGGAAGTCGGTCGAGCCGCCCAGGGGCGAGGAGCCGTGCTTGGGACCGGCCTGGCCGAACATGGCCAGGTCCTGCGCCACCGTGAAGTCGCAGGCCATGCCGATCTCCTGCCCGCCGCCGATGCGCATGCCGTTGGCCCGGCACACCACGGGCTTGTCGGCGTTGAGGATGGTCGTGACCATGTCATTGAACAGGCGCAGGTACTGGCGGTACTCCTGCGGATTGCCGGCGTAGTACTCGGCGTACTCCTTGGTGTTGCCGCCGGAGCAGAAGGCCTTGTTTCCGGTGGCCGTGAACACGATCGCGTTGACGTCGCGCGCCATCGAGGCGCGGCGGAACGCCAGGACCACGCCCTTGCACATGTCGGTGGTGTAGGAGTTGTACTGCTGGGGATTGTCGAGGGTGATCCAGGCGTTGTAGACGCCCTCGGCCACCGTCCCGTCCGGTCGCCTGGCCGGGCGCTTCTCGAACAACACGCCCGGGACTTCGGCCTCCGGGACCAGGTTGTGATCCTTGAGCTCGCCGGGGGCGTCCGCGCGGATGATTTCCTCGATCGCACGCGTGGCGGGCTTTGCGGTAGCTGCGTCGTTCATGATCAGAACTCCCTGGTTCGTCTCTTGCCGCGGGTCAGGGCACCAGGATGGCGCGCCGGCCAAGCTGGTGCGCGTGGGCCCGTTCGAATATCTCGTTGATCGCCTCCAGCGGGTGCTGCTCCACCGTGCTCGCGAAATCGATCTTGCCGTCGAACACCAGGTCCAGCGCCGCCGGGTAGTGTTCCGGCAGGCAGCCCCAATTGCCGAACGCCCGGCCGTGGAAGGCCATCAGGTTCGACAGGCGCAGCTCGACCTTCTCCATCGTGAAACCGACCACCGCGAGCGTCGCCGCCGGGACCAGCAGGTCGTAAGCCGTGCGCTGGCCGGCACCGGTACCGGAGCACTCGAAGATCTTCCACTCGCGCACGGGCAGGTCGTGGGCGCCGGCGTACTCGCGGATTCGGCTGCGGATCTGCTTGCCGCTCTGGCCGCTCGCGTCGATCGCCAGCGCAGCCCCGGTGGCCGAGGCGCGCTCCAGCTTGGCCGGATCGACATCGACGGCCACGACCTCGGCACCGAAGGCCCGCGCGATCTGGACCGCGTAGCCGCCGACCCCGCCGACGCCGACCACGGCGGCCACGTCCCCGGGCTTCACGTCCGCCTGCAGGACCGCCTGGTAGGGCGTGGTCACGGCATCGGCGACCACCGAAACATCGGCAAGGTCGAGCCCGGCCGCCGCCAGGCGGTCCTCGTCCACCGGGCACAGACCGCGTGCCGGCACCAGCACGTGGCTGGCGAACCCGCCGTGCATGTCGTTTCCGGGCATCTTCTGGTTCGGGCAGACGTTGCCCAGGCCCCGGCGGCACAGGTCGCACTCGCCACAGGGCATCACCGCCGGGACGATCACGGCCCGGCCCAGGAGATCCTCGAACGCGGCGGCGGCGCCGACCACGCGGCCGCTGATCTCGTGTCCCAGGGCCAGCGGCAGCGGCTGATTGGTACGCACGCCGTCGTAATAGAAGCCGAGGTCGGTGTGACACACGCCGCAGCCGGCCACCTCCACCACCACCTGGTCCTCGCCCGGCTCGCCGGGCTCGAACGCCTCGCGCACGAGGGGCTTTCCGCTTTCGGTCATCATCCAGCGATACGCCATGGCCCAATGCTCCTGATCGGTGTTCCAGCCACCGCCGCCGCCCTTGACGGCCCTTTTAAAGAATAATAGTACTAGATTACCTATTTGATCGTCAAGCCCCACTTCCGCCAGCCCTCCCGGGCTTACCCGGCGAGCCTCGAGATCGCCTGCCCCGTCAGCAGACGCGCCGCACGGCGACGGTAACGCGGTGCGGTGGTGGTCGTGCGCAGCGGCGCGAGCTGCTTTTCCGCGAACTCGCTCAGCTCCCGGATCAGGTCGTCATCGAGCGGGGCGTCGATCCTCTCCTCGAGCCCGCGCACCAGCACCGGGCACGAGTTGGTCCCGGTGTAGGCCAGGCGCAGCGTGCGCAGGCGGTCCCCCGCGCGCTCGAGGGCGCAGGCGACGCCGACCACCGGGAAATCGATCGCGTCCCGGGCCCGCACCTTCTCGTACGTCGTCCGCAGGCCGCGCGGGGGCGGAACGTGCACCGCCACGATTAGCTCCTGCGGCAGCATCGCCAGGGGCGTTTTGCCGTCCTCACGGTAGAATTCGGTCAGCGCCAGCGACCGGCTTCCGTCCGGTCCGGCGAGCTCCACCTCGGTCCCCAGCACCAGCAACGCCGGTGCGAGGTCGCCGCTGTAGACGGCATAGCAGCGGTCGCTCTTGATTACGACATGGCACTTCTCGCCACCATACTTGAGGCAGTACCCCTGACCGGAGCGCCACCAGTCGCTCTCGTTGTAATACAGGCAGCGGGTGTCGAGGCACAGGTTGCCGCCCACCGTCGCGCGTACGCGGTGGGTGGGTCCGGCGACGCTCGCTGCCGCCCGGGCGATCGCCGCGAAGCGCTCGACTACCGCGGGCTCGGCCGCCAGGCGCGCCAGGGTTACCCCCGCGCCGATGCGCAAGCCGCCGTCCGCCGTCACCTCCAGCGCCCCCAGCTCCGGGATCCGAGCCAGGTCGATCAGCATGGACGGCGTCCCGAGATCGCGCCCGAGGTTGGGTATCAGATCCGTGCCGCCGGCGAGGAAGCGCGCGTCGGGCTCGGCCCCACGGGCCGCCACGGCATCCGCGATGCTCTCCGGACGGCTCAGACGAAACTCCGGCAGGCCCTTCATGAGACTTCCTCCCCGCTCGTGGCCGGCGCCGCCCGGGCATGCTCGGCCGCCTGGCGGTCGAGCGCCGCCGCCAGGCGCTCCGGTGTGATCGGCATCTCGCTCAGGCGCACGCCCACCGCGTCGGCGATGGCGTCGGCGATCGCCGGCAGCATGCCCGCGACCCCGCCCTCGGAGGCTTCCTTGGCGCCGAACGGCCCGTTGGGGTCGATGCTCTCGATGATCCCGACCTCGATCTCGGGCGAGTCCAGCGCCGTCGGCACCCGGTAATCGATCAGGTTGACGGCGAAGGGCGTGTTGTCCTGGTAGCGACCTTCCTCGTACAGTGCCTGACCCAGCCCCATCCAGGCCGCCCCCTGCGCCTGCCCCTCCACGGCCAGCGGATTCAGCGCCCGGCCGCAGTCCAGCGCCGCCCAGACCTTCTCGACCCGGACCCGCCCGGTGATCTCATCGACGCTGACCTCGACCACGTTGGCCGCGTAGGAGAACCCCATCGTGCCGCCGACGGCGCCCCCGCGGTGCTTGCCGCCCTGGTACTCCTTCGGGCAGGTGAAGGTGCCCTTGACGGTAAGCTCGCCGGCGTCCTCGAGCGCGGCCGCGACCGCCTCGTTGAACGTCAGTCCCTGCCCGGCCGAGTCATTGACGCCATACCACTCGCCCATGCATTGGATGTCGCCTACGGGAAGGTCGAGCTTGCGCGCGGTGGCCGAGGCGAGAACGTCGCGCAGCCGGCGCGCCGCATCGAGCGCGGCGTTGCCCACCATCAGCGTCACCCGGGAAGAGTAGGAGCCGTTGTCCTTGGGCGTGACCGCGCTGTCGGAGGCGACCACCCGCAGCCGGTCATAGTCCAGCCCGAGGACCTCGGCCACCGTCTGTGCAACCACCGTGGAGGAACCCTGGCCGATCTCGGCGGCCCCGGTCAGGATCGTGACTGCGGCATCGAAGCCCACCTTCAGGATCACCACTGCGTGGGGCTCGCCCGTGCGGTGGATGGGTTTGGACGCGCCGCTGACGAAGTGGGAGCAGCCGATCCCCAGGCCGCGGCCGCGCGGCAGTCGGCCGCGGCGCTCGCGCCAGCCGCTCGCCTGCTCCACCCAGTCCAGGCACTGCGGCAGGCCGTAGCTCTCCACCCGCAGGCCGTTGGGCGTGACCGCGGGCGCGGCCAGCAGATTGCGTCGGCGCAGGTCGATGGAGTCGATCCCGAGTTCGTCCGCCATCTCGTCCAGCAGCGCCTCGAAGGCGCCCCGCACGTCGACCGTGCCGTGGCCCCGCATGGCCCCGCACGGCGGGGTGTTGGTGTACACCCGCAGCCCCTTGTAGCGCACTGCGGGCAGAGTATACAGAGCGTGCAGAAGGGCCCCCGAGTAGAGGATCGTGATGATGCCGTAGCCGGAGTAGGCGCCGCCGCGCTGGAGCACCTCGCAGTCGCAGGCGGTCAGGCGCCCGTCCCGGGTCATCCCGAGCTTCATGCGCACATCCGTCTCCGGGCGACCGCGGTGGGTGAGAAAGGTCTCCTCGCGCGTGAGCACCATGCGTACGCGCCCCTGGGCGGCCTTCGCCAGCAGCGCGCAGACCAGCTCGAAGTTGAGCACCTCGACCCGGGCGCCGAAGCCGCCGCCGATGAAGGGCTTGACCACCCGCACGCGCGAGGGATCCATATCGAGGCAGCGCGCCAGCATCAGGTGCAGGTAGTAGGGCACCTGGGTCGTGCTCTGGACCGTCACGTGCCCGCGTTCGGGATCGAACTCGGCGATCGCGGCGTTGAGCTCCATCTGGGCGTGTTGCGCCTCGCCGTAGTGGAAGGTCCGCTCCCGCACCAGATCGGCCAGCTCGAACCCGGCCTCGACGTCGCCGAAGTCGTTGTCGACCGAACGCACGATGTTGCCCGGCGCGTCCTCGTGCAAAAGCACCGCCTTCGGCGCCATCGCCTTCTTGGCCTTGAAGTAGGCCGGCAGCGGCTCGTACTCGATCCGGATCGCCGCGAGCGCCGCCTGGGCCGAGGCCTCGTCCTCCGCCGCGACCGCCGCCACCGGCTCGCCCCGGTAGCGCACCCGGTCGCGGGCCAGCGGGTACTCGTTCATGGCGATGGGCAGCACGCCGTAGCTGAACGGGCAGTCCTGCCCCGTGATCACCGCGATCACCCCGGGCACCTCCCGCGCCGCCGTGGTGTCCACCGACACGATCCGTCCGTGGCTGATGGAGCTGCGCAGGAGGCGCCCGACCCAGGCCCCCTCCACCGGCAGGTCGGCGGTGTAGCGCGCCCGCCCGGTGACCTTGTCCACGCCGTCGATCAGCGGCTGACGCCTGCCGATCCTCGCTTCCGGCCGGGTCCTGTCCTCGGGCGCGCTCATGCCAGCGCCTCCCCGGCCGCGGCCGCCCGCACCGACTCGACGATCTTGACGTAGCCGGTGCAGCGGCACAGGTTGCCGGCCAGCGCCTCCCGGATCTGCCGCTCGTCCGGGTCGGGGATGCGCCGAAGCAGCGCCTCGGCGGCCATGATCATGCCGGGAGTGCAATAGCCGCACTGGGCGCCCAGGCGCTCGTGGAAGGCTTTCTGCAGGCGATGCAGCCGGCCGCCGCGGGCCATCGACTCGATCGTCTCCACCGCGCGGCCGGCCACCGAGTGCGCCAGCGTGATGCACGAGAGCACGGGCTCCCCGTCCACCAACACGGTGCACGCTCCGCACTCGCCGCCGTCACATCCGCGCTTGGTGCCGGTCAGCCCCAGCTCCTCGCGCAGGTAGGTCGCCAGCACCGCATTCTCGGCCACGGCATCCTCGCGCACCCGGCCGTTGACCGTCACACGCAACATCGATTTCATGGCTCCTCCTGCGTGTCGCCGGCAAGCGGAATCCCGTCGCCCCGGCCAATTGACGTATTGTCGTACCGTGTTACCACTTTAGCCTGGATCGAGACCGGCGTAAAGCCCGCCGCGGGTCCCGGTTGCTCAGAAGAACGCCTGGATGCCGGTCTGGGCGCGACCCAGGATCAGGGCGTGGATATCGTGCGTGCCCTCGTAAGTGTTCACCGCCTCCAGGTTCAGCACGTGCCGGATCACGTGGTATTCGTCCGAAATGCCGTTGCCCCCATGCATGTCCCGTGCCTGGCGCGCAATGTCCAGCGCCTTGCCGCAGGAGTTGCGCTTCATCAGCGAGACCATCTCCGGACTCGCCCGACCCTCATCCATCAGCCGCCCCAGACGCAACGCCCCCTGCAGCCCCAGCGCTACCTCCGTCTGCATGTCCGCCAGCTTGCGCTGGATCAGCTGGTTCGCCGCCAGCGGCCGCCCAAACTGCTTGCGCTCCAGCACATACTCCCGCGCCGCCTGCCAGCAGAACTCCGCCGCCCCCAGCGCGCCCCAGGCAATCCCGTAACGCGCCTTGTTCAGACACCCAAACGGGCCCTTCAGCCCCTGCACCCCCGGCAGCAGGTTCTCCTCCGGAACCAATACGTCCTGCAGCACGATCTCCCCCGTCACCGAGGCCCGCAGACTGAACTTGCCCTCAATCTTCGGCGCCGACAGACCCGCCATCCCCTGCTCCAGAACAAACCCGCGAATCACGCCCCCGTCGTCCTTGGCCCACACCACGAATACGTCCGCAATCGGCGAGTTCGTGATCCACATCTTGGCCCCGTTCAGCCGATAACCGCCGGACACCGACCGCGCCCGCGTCTCCATCCCCCCCGGATCCGATCCATGGTCCGGCTCGGTCAGCCCAAAACAGCCTACCCACTCCCCGCTGGCCAGCTTCGGCAGGTACTTCTCCCGCTGCGCCTCACTGCCGTACGCATGAATCGGGTGCATCACCAGCGAAGACTGCACGCTCATGCTCGAGCGGTAGCCCGAGTCCACCGCCTCCACCTCCCGCGCAATCAGCCCGTAGCTGACGTGACTCAGCCCCGGACACCCGTACCCCTCAATGGTCGGACCCAGCATCCCCAGCTCCCCCATCTCGCGTACGATCGAACGCTCAAAACGCTCGTGCCGGAAACCCTCCCGAACCCGCGGCA
>Ga0102944_1000617_pt1 | contig 26407 bp, 25 predicted proteins | sample SalPonD_shore_MG_FD_78172 | JGI IMG/M metagenome (GOLD analysis project Ga0102944, IMG submission 78172) | Salt pond soil microbial communities from South San Francisco under conditions of wetland restoration - Salt Pond MetaG... | ecosystem: Environmental > Aquatic > Marine > Intertidal zone >...
GGGCAAAAAATGGATCGCGCGTTTCTCGGTGGGCAGCGATCGCTACATGTCGGCCTTCGAGCCGATCGAGGACGACTCGGGCCAGCGCGTCGGTATGCTCAGCACAGCCTATCTCGAAGAGCCCGTGCAGGCCGCGTACCTGCGGGCGCTCGGTTGGCTGGGGGTGGTGTCGCTGTTGAGCATGGTGTTCGCCGCGGCAGTGGCCTTTCGCGGGGCCGGCTCGATCTTTCGCCCCATCGAGGCCATGGCGGCGGTCGTGCGCGCCCAGCAGGACGGGCAACCGCGGCGCATCGGGCCGCTCGCCTCGAATGACGAGATCGGCGCACTCGCACGCCAGTTCGATACCATGCTCGACCTGCTCGACGAGCGACATCGGGAGCTCGAACGTGCGGCCGAGCAGCTCGAAGAGAAGGTGGCCGACCGTACCTGCGAGCTGCAGGAAAAGAATGCGCGCCTGGAGGAGACCATACAGCTGCTGCATCAGACGCGTCGACAGCTTGTTACGGCGGAGAAGCTGGCGGCCATTGGCGAGCTGACCGCGGGCGTGGCGCATGAGATCAACAATCCGGTGGCCGTGATCCTCGGCAACATGGAGGTGATTATCAGCGAGCTCGGCGAGCAGACCGGACCTATCGAGACTGAGATCACGCTCATCATGGAACAGATCGCCCGTATCCGGGTAATCGTCGATCAACTGCTGAGTTACGCCCGACCCGGTGAGTACGCCGGCGGGGTCGAGGAGGTCGACGTCAACGCCATGGTCGACAACACGCTGGTTCTGGTGCGCCATGAGTTCAAGGACAAGCACATCGATGTCAAGACCGATCTGCGCGCCACCCGCCCGGTGCGCATCGTCGCCCAGGAGCTGCAACAGGTGCTGGTCAATCTCCTGGTCAACGCAGCCCATGCCATCGACAGCGAAGGGACCATCGATATTGATACGGCGGATTGGGAGGGCGACGCCGTCGTCATCAGGGTGACGGACAACGGCCGGGGTATCCAGCCGGAACATCTCAACCGCATCTTCGACCCGTTCTACACCACGGACCAGACCCACGGCACCGGTCTGGGTCTGTCAGTGAGTTACGGGCTGGTGCAGCGCTACGGAGGCCACATCGGTGTCCACTCGCGGCCGGGCGAGGGGACGTGCTTCGAGGTGTTTCTCTACCAGGAACCGTCGCTGCGCGACGCAGAGGTCGGCTCGGACGTGCGTGGACAGATCGTTCAGTCGTGACATCCGCGCGAATTGATGCACCTACCACAACAGGGGGCCAGCGATGGATGAAGAAGTGTTCAACATGCAGGTGCGTAAGTTTCTCAAGAAAGTCGGGATTACGGCACAACAGGAGATCGAACGGGCGGTTCGCGCGGCGCTGGAGGCCGGTGAGTTGGGCGGCGACGAGACGCTGCAGGCGAGCGTTACCCTCGATGTGCCGTCCCTGGCATTGCGAGTGGAGATCGGCGATGCCATTCGACTCGAATAGTTTCGGTCGACGAGCGTCGTCGCCGCCGACAAATACCAGCGACAAAATGTCCCGGTCGCCGAAGCCCTAGGTCAAAATGGCTCACTAAGGCTGGCCGACCACCTCCGTATCCGCTCACCGCGGGCGTCTTGCCACCGCTTCAGGCTGGTATGGGTTTTGCTCTCTTGTCTGGAGCAGCGGAGGTATGCCCATGTCAGCAGCCGACAGCCCGCCGAATCCGCGGGCCCTTGTTACCGAAGACGCGTTTCCCGTATCGCTCATCCTGGCGCGCGAAGAGGTCCAGGTGGGGCGCTGGCGTGCGCCGAGCTGGCGCGTGCTCGGCGTGCTTGCCGGAGCCCCGGCGGGCGTTGACGATGCGGCCGATGCCACGACTCATCACGGCGAGGCTGTTGGAGACGCTCCGGCGCCCTCGTGCCGGCACATCCTCTCTGAGGAAGGCCGGCCCGCCTATCTGTGGAGCGGGTTCACGCTCCGACTCTATCGCGACAGCACCGAAAGCTACTGGCACAACCTGCTGGGGCGTCAGCCCTCGCTGTTCGTCATCTGCCGCACGGACGAGGAGACGGGCGAATTCGAGCCGTGTGCCGTCAGTGCGAACTACGACGAGGCCGGGGCGTATATGGAAGCGGACGACACCGTGTTGTCGGCGCCGATTCCCCCCGAGATCTACCGCTGGATCGAGGAGTACGTCGTGAAGTATTTCCGCCCCGTCGAGCGCAAGGTGCGCAAGCGCCGGGACTGGTGGCTCGAGGAAAAGGACCATGACGCAGGACCCAAAGTCGGCCGTTCGTCCTGACATAACGCCGGGGTCGGAGGAGGCCGAGGCGGGGACGGGCGACGAGAGCTTCCTGGACCGTTGGTCGCGGCGCAAGCAGCGTGCGCGCCGTGGCGAGGCGCAGCTACCCGAGTCCCTGGCGGGGCGCACCGACCAGGACAGCCCCGCCGCGCCGACAGGCGATCGGAGTGTCGCCCCCGATACGGATTCCGAGCCCCCGCCGCTGGAATCCCTGGACGCCGAGAGTGATTACAGCGCGTTCTTCTCGCCGAAGGTCAGTGAGGAGCTGCGCCGAATTGCCCTGCGCAAGCTGTTTGGCAGCGGCAAATTCAATCTGCGCGACGGACTGGATGATTACGACGACGACTATCGCACCTTCGAGGCCCTCGGAGACTGGGTGACCTCCGACATGCGCAGCCAACTGGAGCGCGAGGCGCGAAACGCCAAAGACCAGACCGCGCGCGAGACGGCCGGGGACGAGAGTGACCGTGTCTCGGCCGTATCCGGCCAAGGCGACGAGGCGCGAGAGGTCGAGGCGCAAGCGCCGACGGCGGCCGGGCAAGACGCTGAAGACGATGGCCGGACGGCGAGTGAGGAACCGGAGGAGCGGGACGTATGAGCGAGGTGATGGAGTTGACGACAAACGGTGCTGCGGATGCGACCGGTCCGGCGCTGCCGGCCAGCGGGCGGGACGGGCAGGCGCGGGCGGCCGCCCTGCAGAGGGCGTCTTCCGCACCTGTGCCGACATCCCTGATCGGATACGAGTCGCGAGGCCGGCTTCTGGTGATCGGTCCGCGCGAACGGGCGCTGGCGGCGGCGCAGACGCTGGGCAAGCGCCTGCAGTGCGTGGTGCTTGCGACCGGGTCTGCCGAGGGTGCGTCAGCCGGCCGGCCGGCCGGCGAAGGGGCCCCGCTGCTGATCGAGGGCCGCCTGCACAGTCTGGCGGGACATCTCGGCGCGTTCAGCGCCAGTGTCGAACGCAACGGGCAGGTCATCGACCTGGCAGCCGTGGTCGGGGACCAGGGTCCGGCACCGTTCGATCTGGTATTGAACCTTGCAGCCGAGCCGCCTCGGGGCGAGTCAGTCGAACCACAGTTCGGGGCGGAGGTCGCTCCCCTCGGCTATTTCGCGCCGCAGGACGAGACGGCGCTGACGCACGCTTTGGACGAGCTCGGCGAGCTGGTCGGTGAGTTCGAGAAGCCGAAGTTTTTCGATTACAACCCGGACATCTGCGCGCACGGTGCCGCCGGCCTGACGGGATGCCGGCGCTGCATCCAGGCCTGCCCGACGCTGGCCATCCACTCGCTGGGCGAGCGCATCGAGGTCGACCCCTACCTGTGTCAGGGTGGGGGCAGCTGTGCGGCGGCCTGTCCGAGCGGCGCCATTACCTACGCCTATCCCGCGGCCAACGATCTCCTGGATCGGCTGCGCGAGATGCTGCGCACCTACCGCGAGGCGGGCGGGGAGTCCCCCGCGGTCGCGTTCTATGGCGGTGACGACGTGACGCGGTGGATCGGCCAGGGACTTGCGCAGGCGCCCGAATCGGTGCTGCCCGTGCCGGTTGAGGAAATCGGTTCGGTCGGTATGGACGTGTGGCTGACCGCCCTGGCCTACGGCGCGCACCATGTGGTGTTGTGCGTGCCGCCGACGACACCGGAATTGGTGGCTCGCGAGTTGGCGCGGCAGACCGATTATGCCCGGGCGATCCTGGAAGGTATGGGCTATCCGCGGGATCGCCTGGCGGTGGTGACCGCCAATGACGCCGCATCGCTCGCATCCGAGCTGCACGCGCTGCCAGTCGTTGCGGGAAACGCCCCGGCGGCCTATGCCACCTTCAACGAAAAGCGCAAGACCGTGCGATTCGCCGTGGAGCACCTGTACGAGCTGAGTGAACAGCGTCCGGTCAGCGCACCGCTGCCGCCCGGCGCTCCGTTCGGCGAGGTTCAGGTCGACAGGGACGCGTGCACGCTGTGTATGGCCTGCGTGTCGGTGTGTCCGGAGTCGGCCCTGAACGACGGCGGGGAGCTGCCTCAGCTCAAGTTCGTCGAGGCCAACTGTGTACAGTGCGGTCTTTGCTCCAACGCATGTCCCGAGCGCGCCATTACCCTGTCTTCGCGTATGGCCTACCAGCAGGAGCTGTGGCGTACCAGCCGGGTGCTCAACGAGGAGGAGCCCTTTGCGTGCATCGTGTGCGGCAAGCCCTTTGCCACGCGCGCCATGATGCAGCGTATGACCGAGAAGCTCAGCGGGCACTGGATGTTCCAGAACGAGACAGCCCGGCGGCGCCTGCAGATGTGCGAGGACTGCCGCGTCGCGGACCTGTATGCCAACGAGAGCGACATCCAGGTGCATCGATGAGCGGCGCCAATGGATTGCATCGGGGCGCATATATTCTCGGTCGGCGGATGCCCCTTCGCGTCCCAGACGCGTCAAATTGTCGCAGCCCGCGGAGCCCGTACGACCCGGCAGGCCTTGAGATGCATCCGAATCGGCCATCCTGGGACATTGTGTTGCAGCCGAATCGGGCATAGCGATTGCTGCCAATCAGAGGAGATTCATCGGTGGAGCCCATGCAGCCTAGTACGCAGATCAACACTCTGGCCAACGACGAGCCCGGCGATGTGTTAGGCGGGGCCGGCCAGACCGGCAGCGAGTCCGATGTCGATGGGCTGCGGGCTCACACGTACGGCCTGTTGGCCGCGCTGCTGGCCCATCCGCCGGTGCAGGAACTGGTCGATATGCTCGCCGCAATAGAAGAGCCGGACGAGGAAGTCGACGATATCGCCACCGCCTGGCGCATGCTCAAGCTCGCGGCGCAGCGAAGCGAAGTACCTGCGTTGGACGACGAGTTTCACGATCTGTTCATCGGCGTCGGGCGGGGCGAGCTGGTGCCGTACGGCTCCTGGTATTTGACCGGTTATCTCATGGACCGGCCACTGGCCGAGCTTCGCGGCGACCTTGAGGCACTGGGCATCGAGCGCAGCGAAGACACAAACGAGCCCGAGGACCATGCGGCTGCGCTGTGCGAGACCATGGCACTGTTGATCACCAGCGAGGACACGGGCCTCGAGCACGAACAGCGTTTTTTTGCACAGCACATGGAGCCCTGGCTCGGCGTGTTCTTCCGGGATATGCAGACGGCGAATGCGGCGTGCTTCTACCGCGCAGTGGGTCGGTTGGGACAGGCCTTCGTCGAATTGGAGAGCCGTTATCTGGCCATGGCGGTCTGAGTGGGCCGGCTGGTGCATTCGGTGACCGTATTTAACCGTATTGATGTGACAGGAGGAGAGGGCGATGAAGCGACAAAAGGGCACAACGCCTCGGGTCAATAACGAGGGTCGGCGCAACTTCATGCGCACCTTGGCGATTGGCGGCGGTGCCGCCGGCCTGGTGGCTGCAACCGCGCGCTTCGCCACCGAGGACGAGACGCCGTCGCGGCAGGGCGCTGAGGCAGGCACGCAGCCGGCGACGTCCAAGGGCTACCACGTCACGCCTCATATCGAGGAATACTACCGCAAGGCCGCGCTATAGGCGCCGCCGCGCGGACAGGGGTTCTGACCCCGCAGACGACCCAGACTAGCGGGCCCCGCGCAGGGGGCTGGGATAACGGGAGATCGAGTCATGAAACTGATCAGGAAGCGCGATACCGTCCTGGACGCCACTACGGTGTCGAACCACACGCCATCCGTCTTCCGCGGAGCGGCCATCGACCGGCGCACCTTCCTGCGTCGTTCGGGGCTGGCTTTGGGCGGTGCGGCCGTTGCCGGCGCGCTGCCTCTGGGCATGATGCGCAAGGCGCATGCCGCGGACGACCGGATGAAATACGCGCCCAAGGCGAACGTCAAGACCGAGGTCAAGCGCAGTATCTGTACCCACTGCTCGGTCGGCTGCGGCGTTATCGCCCATCTCCAAAACGGGGTGTGGACCGGCCAGGAGCCTGACTTCTCGTCGCCTTTCAACCTGGGCTCGCACTGCGCCAAGGGCGCCTCGGTGCGCGAGCACGGCATGGGCGACAAGCGCGTCAAATATCCGATGAAGCTGGTCGACGGCAAATGGAAGCGCATCAGCTGGGACGAGGCCATCGAGGAGATCGGCAACAAGCTGCTCGATATCCGCAAGAAGTCCGGCCCCGATTCGCTGTGGATGGCCGGCTCGTCGAAGGCGAGCAACGAAGGCTCCTACCTACAGCGCAAGTTCGCGGCCTTTTGGGGCAGCAACAACGTCGACCACCAGGCGCGTATTTGCCACTCCACCACGGTGGCGGGTGTGGCGAATACCTGGGGTTACGGGGCAATGACCAACTCCTACAACGACATGCACAACTGCAAGGCGATGTTGTTCGTCGGGAGTAACGCGGCCGAGGCCCATCCGGTGGCCATGCAGCATATCCTGCGCGGCAAGGAAAACGGCGCCAAGATGATCGTCGTCGACCCGCGCTTCACGCGCACGGCCGCACATGCCGACCAGTACGTGCGTATCCGTCCCGGCACGGATGTCCCCTTCATCTGGGGTTTGCTCTGGCACATCTTCGAAAACGGCTGGGAGGACAAGGAGTATATCCGCCAGCGGGTCTACGGCATGGACGAGATCCGCGCCGAGGTGAAGAAGTGGACACCGGCGGTGGTCGAGAACGTCGTCGGTGTGCCGGAGAAGGAGATGTACGAGGTGGCCAAGACCATGGCCCACAACCGTCCCGGCACCATCGTCTGGTGCATGGGCGGCACCCAGCATCACATCGGCAACAACAACACCCGTGCCTACTGCGTGTTCCAGCTCGCGCTGGGCAACATGGGCACCTCCGGCGGCGGCGCGAACATCTTCCGCGGCCACGACAATGTGCAGGGCGCGACCGATATCGGACCGAACTGCCATACCCTGCCGGGCTATTACGGCCTGTCGGCGGGGGCCTGGAAGCATTGGGCGCGCGTGTGGGATGTCGACTACGACTACCTCACGGGCCGATTCGACATGTCCCGCAAATACGATTCCGGTCACGGCAAGCAGGCCTATACGATGAACATGCCGGGCATGCCGGTCTCGCGCTGGTTCGACGGTATCCTCGAAGACAAGGAGCACCTGCAGCAGAAGGACAACGTCCACGCGATCTTCTTCCAGGGCCACGCGGTCAACAGTCAGACCCGCGGTCCTGATATCAAGAAGGCGCTGGAGAAGGTGGACCTGGTCGTCATCTCCGATCCGTATCCAACCATGCTGGCGGTCATGAGCGACCGAAAGAACGACACCTACCTGTTGCCGACCTGTACCCAGTTCGAGCAGCACGGCTCGGTGACCGCATCGAATCGATCGCTGCAGTGGCGCGAGCAGGTGATCGAGCCCCTGTTCGAGTCCAAGACGGACATGGAGATTCTGTATCTCTTCGCCAAGAAGCTCGGGTTCGCCGACCAGATGTTCAAGCACATCAAGGTCGAAAACAACATGCCCAGTATCGAGGATACGCTGCGCGAGGTTAACCGCGGCACCTGGACCATCGGCTACACCGGTCAGAGCCCGGAGCGGCTGAAGGCGCAGGCGAAGTATCGCGACACCTTCAATACCACGACCCTGCGCGCCGAGGGCGGACCGCTGGACGGCGAATACTACGGTCTGCCGTGGCCGTGCTGGGGCACACCTGAGCTCAAGCACCCCGGCACGCCCATCCTCTACGACCCGAGCAAACCCGTAGCCGAAGGCGGCCTGACCTTCCGCGCCCGCTTCGGCGTCGAGCACAACGGGGTGAGTCTGCTGGCCGACGGTGTCTACAGCGTCGGTTCGGAAATCAAGGATGGCTACCCCGAGTTCACGGCCGACATGCTCAAACAGCTCGGCTGGTGGAACGATCTCACGCCCGACGAGATGAAGGCGGCCGATGGGCGGAACTGGAAGACCGACCTGTCCGGCGGCATACAGCGGGTGGCGATCAAGCACGGCTGTGCCCCGTTCGGCAACGCCAAGGCCCGAGCCGTGGTCTGGCAGTTCCCGGACCCGGTGCCGATCCACCGCGAGCCCCTCTACACGCCGCGTCACGACCTGGTCAAGGAGTATCCGACGTATGCCGATCGCAAGGCCTTCTGGCGCCTGCCGACACGCTACGAGTCGATCCAGGTCAAGGACTACTCGAACGAATACCCGTTGATCTTCATCAGCGGACGCATTGTCGAATACGAGGGCGGCGGCGCGGAGACCCGTTCGAACAAGTGGCTGGCGGAGCTGCAGCAGAACATGTACGTGGAGATCAATCCGGCGGACGCCAATGATCGCAACGTACGCGACGGCAAGATGGTCTGGCTGGAAGGCCCCGAGGGCGGGCGCATCAAGGTCATGGCTATGGTGACGCCGCGCGTCGGACGGGGCGTCATCTGGACGCCGTTCCACTTCGGCGGATGGTTCGAGGGCGTGGACCTCGAGCCCAAGTACCCCGAGGGGACCGCACCCTACGTGCGCGGCGAGGCCTGCAATACGGCGACGACCTACGGCTACGATTCGGTCACGCAGATGCAGGAAACCAAGGCGACCCTGTGTCGCATCATGCCGGCCTGAGAGGAGTGAGCGACCATGGCACGAATGAAATTCCTTTGTGACGCCGAGCGCTGTATCGAGTGCAACGGCTGTACTGTCGCCTGCAAGAACGCCAACGAGGTGCCTTGGGGCGTCAACCGTCGACGAGTGGTTACGCTGAAGGACGGCGAACCGGGCGAGAAGTCCATTTCGGTGGCGTGCATGCACTGCACCGATGCGCCCTGCGCGGCGGTTTGCCCCGTGGACTGCTTCTATACCACTGACGACGGCATCGTCCTGCACGACAAGGACCTGTGCATCGGCTGCGGCTACTGCTTCTACGCCTGTCCCTTCGGGGCGCCCCAGTACCCGCAGCAGTCGGCCTTCGGCGTGCGCGGCAAGATGGACAAGTGCACCTTCTGCGCCGGCGGTCCGCTGCCGGACAATTCCGATGCCGAGTACGAGAAGTACGGTGCCAACCGCATCGCCGAGGGCAAGCTGCCGGCCTGCGCCGAGATGTGCGCCACCAAGGCTCTGCTGGGCGGCGACGGGGATATGGTGGCCGACATCTATCGCAAGCGTGTTCTCAAGCGCGGCGGTCGGCCCAAGTCCTGGGGCTGGGAGACGGCCTACGGCGGCGGTAAGTAAGGTCGCCCCGTAGGGGCGCATCGAGCGGGAGGAAACGGTATGTCCATACGCTTGACGATATTCGCCGCGCTGGCCTTGCTCTTGGGCGGGTTGGTGGCGGGGTGCTACGAGTCGCCGGACGCGACACTGCACAAGCCTGGCGTGTACAAGGGCGGCCGGGATCCGCTGCAGGCACTGGAGAAGACCGAAAAGCAGCAGCAGCGTCTGCGCGACCGGTTCAATCTGGTGCAGACGGATCGGTAACGGTCACTGATAATGGATATAGGCATGAATAAACGGCTATGGGTCGGACTATTGGTGCTGGTGGGCGTGATGTTCACTGCAGGGTGTCAGCGTATCCACGAGCCTTGGACCAACAACGGCAAGGCGTGGAAGCAGGAACACTTTCGGACGGATGCACCAAACAAGGAACTCCGCGAGCGTCTGATGACGACTCAGATAGACCGTTGACTCGGAGGACGTAACTATGGCAAGGCAGGCGCACAGCAAGCCGGGACCAGCTCAAGGCGTAGATCAGACTCGGCGGCGAATCCGCCACCGTCGCATCATGATGTGGAGCCTGGTGGCGATCCTGGTCGGGTCCATCGCGCTTCCCTTCAGCGGCTACGTCTACACCGCGATCACCAGCGCGCACGCCGCGACCGAACAGAACTCCAACCCCATTGCCAACTACTGGCGTGCCGTACGCGAAGGCGACAAGGGAGTGACCACGGCCGATGGGCCCTATGCGACGTCCGTGTTGATTCAAAACGGCGGTCAGAACTGGCGCGCCGTGCGCAACGGCCCCATCGCCAGCATTTCACCGTGGCTATTCGCCGCGGTGCTGCTCGCGATAGGTTTGTTCTATCTCATCCGCGGGTCGATGAAAGTCCACGCCACGCGTTCGGGCGAAATGGTCGAGCGATGGTCCATGTTCGAGCGCGTACTGCACTGGTACACCGCAATCCTGTTCATCATCATGGCCATTACCGGCCTGAGCCTGCTGTTTGGCCGTGCCGCCCTGATCCCCGTGTTCGGACTGCAGGGCTTTGCGGCCTATGCCGAATTCGCCAAGGACGTGCACAACTACCTCGGCGTGCCATTCATGGCCGGCGTTATCGTGGAGGTGGCCATCTGGATTCGCTACAACACGCCAAAAGCCTATGATTGGAATTGGCTGAAGCGCATGGGCGGGATGTTCAGCAAGGACCCATCTTCCCATCCGCACGCTGGACGCGCCAACGCGGGCGAAAAGCTGTGGTTCTGGTACATCGCCACGTTCGGCCTCATTGGAGTATGCGTCTCCGGCCTGGTCATGGATTTCCCTAACTTCGGGCAGAGTCGCGAGGTCATGCAGTGGGCCAACGTAATCCACGCGACGCTGGCGATCATCTGGATCGCGATTTCCTTCGGTCACATCTACCTCGGGAGCATCGGCGTGGAGGAGGCCTTCCACGGCATGACCAAGGGTGTCGTGAGCAAGGAATGGATGATGCAGCACCACGACCAGTGGTACGAGGAAATGCATCAAAAGGGCACGGCGGGTCAGACCGCGGGCGCGCAGCGACCGCCGGCCTCGCCCGGTCCGGCCTCCACTTAGGCGCCGCGCGCGGCCCCCTGGCCCAGCGACGCGGCGGGGAGGGCAGAGCGATGAACACGATACGCATCACGGCGTTAGCCGGCCTTCTGGTCGCGTCAGCGTCGCTGCAGGCGGCGAGCGTTGCCGTGACCATACGCAGCATCAGCGCCGACGGCGTCGGCGCGGCCTTGGGCACGATCGTCGCCGAAGACACGAGCGCGGGAATGCGTCTGACGCCGTATCTCCACGGACTGCCGCCGGGCGCGCACGGCTTTCACTTGCACACCGTTCCGAGCTGTGCGCCCGGTCGCAAGGGCGGGCAATGGGTCGCCGGCCTCGCCGCCGGCGGGCACTACGACCCGGCCAATACGGGCCGTCACGCCGGACCGGTCGGCGATGGCCACCTGGGCGACTTACCCGCGCTCGTGGTGGACAGCGACGGCACGGCGCGCGAGCCGGTTGTGGCACCGCGTCTGAGCGTCTCGCAGCTTCTCAATCACGCCTTGGTAATCCATGCCGGCGGAGACAACTATTCCGACGACCCGCAGCCGTTGGGCGGCGGCGGTGCGCGTATCGCCTGCGGAGAGATCGAATAGCTGTGATCCAACCGGGCTCGGGCCCGGGGCAGGCGTGCTTGGATTCCGGCACAGCGTCGGCGGCATACCGCGGCGCGTACTATAGTTGATGTATGCGAGTTTTTCCGGCGAGGCGGGCGCGTGTGCTGATGGGTGCGGGCCTGGTAGTGGCGGCGTCCCTGCTGTTGGCGGCGCTCTGGCAGCTGGCCTCGTCGCATTCCTCCGGGCGCGCCGACGTCAATCGTACGGATGCCCGCGGGCGTACGCCGCTGATGGTCGCCGCCGGCCAGGGCGATGCAGAGCGCGTGCACCGGCTGCTCGAGGAGGGGGCCCGGGTGGATGCCCGTAATCCCAACGGTGGCACAGCGTTGATGTACGCGGCCGTCAATGGCGATCGGTCCACCCTGCGCCTGCTGCTGGATCACGGAGCGAAGGTCAATGCGGCAGGTGCCAACGGCTGGACGGCGCTCATGCTGGCCGCCGCCAAGGGTCATGCGCCCGCTGCGCGTCTGCTGCTCGAAGCGGGGGCCGACCCCGCCGCCGCCGATATCTTCCAGTGGACCCCGTTGATGCGAGCGGCCTACGAAGGCCGGCGCGAGGTCGTGCATGTGCTGCTGAGCTCTCCGGGCGCTGCAGTGAACGCCCGGGACGACCGCGGCGCCACCGCGTTGCATCATGCCGCGGCCAAGGGCGACCGCGTGATCTGTCGATTACTGTTGGCGCACGGTGCCGACATCAGTCTGCGTGACGCCGCCGGACGTACCGCTGTGGACGTGGCGCGCCTGGCCGGCCATGACGACCTCGCAAGGTTTATCGCTGCTCAGGGACGTTGAGCGTCGTCCTCGCGAGTGCTGCGGCCGTTGCGGCGGCTAGATTGGCTGGCGTCCAGCGCGGCGGATCCGCGTATCGTCAAGGGAGCGTCAACAAAGCACCTGCGTTCGGCTGTAATGATCCAGCGGGACGACGGTCGCCGTGTCGGTGACCTCGTGGCGGATGTTCTGGTCGACGTACTCCAGTGACAGGTGGAAACCGAACTTGTCGAAGAACCGGTGGAACAACGTGCCGCCGTAAGTGCCGCGCGCATACAGGCCGTCTTCGCGGTCTTCATAATCGAGCAGGATGGCGGCCAGCGGTTGGGGCGCGGGGCCGCCCAGCACGCGGGCCCCGGCGGTCGCGTCATAGACGCTCTTCTCGGAGCAGCAGTAGATCACGCGGTCGCGCCGTTCCTGTTTTTCGTTCTCGTCTCTGAAGTTGACCGGGTTGGCCCGGTAATTGATGAAGCTGACGGCATGGGCGGGATAGGTCATGCGGTGGGAGCAGATGGCCGAGAAGGCGACGATGGAGCGTTTCGGACCGATGCCGCCGCGCCAGGTGTAGCGCTGCCCGGCCTTGGTCCGCAGCGTGGTGCCGCCCTTTACCGGTTCGCCCAGATTCAGCAGGAAACAGGGCGTACTGATGTAAGGGTAGTGAAAAATGTAATTGCGTCCGGCTTCCAGGTCGCCGGCGCGAAAGGGATTGCCGTCGGCATCGACCAGCCGGACGCGGTGATATTCACGCGCGGTGCTGTCTTCGGGCAGCGCGAGCGCGCCGCGCGCGCCGACCAGTGCCATCGCGGAGGCGCACAGGCGCACGAAACCGCGGCGATTGATGCGGGAATCATGGCTCATATCGACCACCCCGGCGAAGCCGGTGATTGTCCGCGTGCATCGGGCCGACAGCGGCCGCGTGGGAACACGGGATCAATATCTGAACAACACTAGCACAGGGTTTGAAGGCCGGCTACGCGGCACTAGAAGTCGGCGACGAACAGGTGTTTGTCCTCCGGGCGATCAATACAGAAACGATACATCTCCAGGCACATCTCGATGAAGGGCGGTTCGAAGTCGAAGCTCTGACTGTCGGCGAACACCTTGAGCTCGCGTAGCTCCGCCGCGCTCAAGTGCAGCGCACTGGTGATTTCGTCGGCCATATCGAGCGGCGTCAGAGAGCTGGGCGGCACGGCCTGGCCGAGGCTGAAGAATTCGCCGATGTCTTCCAGGGCGTAGTCACCGCCCTGGTAGAGGTGGACGCGTTGACACACGCCGCCGGCCCCCACCCAATACACTCCGCGCTCCGCCGCTTTGTCTTCCACGTTATGGCCGTTGGGCGAAGGTCCGACGTTGCCGGGGCGGGTAGTCACTTCGAGGCCACATGGGCTATGCCAACCCGAAATACTCGCCCAGCGACAGCGCACGTGAGGTGCCGTCTGAAAGCGTGACAATGGCCTCGCCTTGAGGGCCGAGGTCGACGAACGTTGCATCGAGTGCTCCACCGGGCAGCTCAAAGCGGCAGGTTTCGTCGATTCCGGCGGGGCGCTGCAGCCACGCGCGGCGCACAGGTGTCAGACCCTCCTCGGCCCAGCGATTGATCCAGGACAGGAACTGACGGGCAAACGCGACGAGCAGGTCCGCGGCATCGCCCTCGCTGTCACCGTCGGTACGCAGGCTGGCCGCGGCGAAGCCCAGTTCGGCCGGAGCGGCGCGCACGTTGACCTGAATCGCCAGCGCGAGCCACTCGGGAATTCCCTCGCCGGTATCCGACGCCGGCCGCAGCGGGCCGACGGCCAGGTTCAATCCGCCCACCTTGGCCCGACTGAGCAGGATGTCGTTGGGCCAGCGGTAGCGCAGCTCGGTCATGGGCGAGACCTGTTCGGCAATGGCACCGCCGAGCGCCACTTGTGCCACCAGTAACGATTCCAGCGCGTTCGCCAGATCGACCTCCGGGCGCAGCACGAGGCCACAGTGCAGTGCGCCCGGCGGCGATAGCCAGGGCCGGTCGAGTCGGCCGCGCCCGGCACTTTGTGAATGCGCCCACAAGAGGGTGCCTTCGTCCGCCCCTTCGGCTGCATAGTCCACGGTGGCCGTCAGCATGTCGTCGACGGCCTCGCACGTATGCAATTCGTACAGGCGCGGCAGCTCGCCGACGAGATCGCGCTCCGTGTGTTCGCGGATCATGTCCATCTTAGGGTGCCCTATGCTCAGGCAATGCCTTCGGATTCGAGCAGCCGCTCGTAGGCCGGCAGCGTAAGAAACTCGGCGAATTCGCGGTCCAGGCACAGGTGCTCGAATACGTCGCGTGCCTGTTGAAAATGGCCGCTGTCGAAACGTTCGGCGCCGACCTCGTCACGCACCACCTGCATTTCCTCATCCAGGGTCACGCGCAGGCGCTCGGCGTCCAGGGGCGCATCGCCGACCGCGGCCTCGTGGTGCAGCCACTGCCAGATTTGGGCGCGGGAGATCTCCGCCGTGGCCGCGTCCTCCATGAGATGATAGATGGGTACGGCGCCCGAGCCCCCCAGCCATGCCTCGAGGTACTGGATGCCCACGCGCATATTGTAGCGCAGGCCGTCGTCGGTACGCTCACCGGTAGGCACTTCGACCAGCTCAGCGGCGCTGACCTCTACGTCCTCGCGTTTGCGCTCAATCTGATTGGCCGAGGGCATGTGCGCATCGAACACTTCGCGCGCGACGGACACCAGCGCAGGGTGGGCGACCCAGGTGCCGTCGTGGCCGTCCTGTACCTCGCGCAGCTTGTCGGCTCGCACCTTCTCCAGGGCCTGGAGATTGGCCTGCTCGTCGTTCTTGATGGGGATCTGGGCCGCCATGCCGCCCATGGCGTGCACCTCGCGCCGGTGACAGGTCTGGATGACCAGCTGGGTATAGGCGCGCATGAAGGGTTGGGTCATCGTGACCTGCTGGCGGTCGGGCAGCACATAGTCCGCCCGATTGCGAAAACGCTTGATGAAGCTGAAGATGTAGTCCCACCGCCCGCAGTTCAGGCCCGCCGAATGCTCGCGCAGCTCATAGAGTATCTCGTGCATCTCGAACGAGGCGGGGATGGTCTCGATGAGCACTGTCGCCTTGATGCTGCCGCGGGGAATGTCCAGGGCGGCCTGAGCGTGGTTGAACACGTCGTTCCACAGCCGCGCCTCCAGATGGCTTTCCATCTTGGGTAGATAGAAATAGGGTCCGCTGCCCGCATCGAGCAGGGCACGGGCGTTGTGATAAAAATACAGCCCGAAGTCGACTAGTCCGCCCGGTACCGGTTCGCCTCCCACGCGCATGTGCTTTTCCCATAGATGCCAGCCCCGCGGACGGACCAGCAGCACCGCCAGCTTGTCCTTGAGGGCGTAGTGCTTGCCGCTGCTCGGGTCGGTGTATTCGATGCTTCGCGCCGCGGCGTCACGCAGATTGTTCTGCCCGTGGACCAGGTTGGACCAGGTCGGTGTATTGGAATCCTCGAAGTCCGCCATGTAGCAGTTGGCGCCCGAGTTCAATGCATTGATCACCATCTTGCGATCGGTCGGCCCGGTGATCTCCACGCGCCGGTCTTTCAGGTCGGCAGGCAGCGGTGAGACCGTCCAGTCGCCGTCGCGCACGGCACGTGTCTCGTCCAGAAAATCCAGGGGCTCGCCCCGATCCAGCCGGGCCTGGCGCTCCTGGCGTGCAGCAAGGCGTTCCTTGACGCGCGGCGTAAATTGGGCGGCAAGGTCGGCCACGAAGCCGAGGGCGTCGGGCGTGAGAATGGCATCGCGGGCCGGGCCGAGATCGAGGCCGCTGGGTTCGAGGAGCTCGTACGACGTCGTGTTGCTCATGTCGGTGTCCTCTTGTCGAAGTGAAGGGCGTAGAGCGCCCGTCCCTGGGCGCACCGTCGCGCGGGTCTAGCGACCCGCCTGTTGCCTATCCGTGGCCATACGCCAGCCTTGGCAGCCAGGTGATGATGTCCGGAACCGCGATGCACAGCAGCAGTCCGATGAACTGGATGGCCAGGAAGACCAGAGACGACTTGAAGATGGTCGCCATGCTGATCTCGGGTGGGCACACGCCGCGCAGATAGAACAGCGCATACCCGAAGGGCGGGCTCAGGAACGACATCTGCATGTTGACCAGATACAGCACGCCGAACCACAAGACCACCTCGCTTCCGGGCACGCCCGGCAGGCCGAACAGTCCCTGAAAATGCAGCGACTGAATGATCGGCACGAAGATCGGCACCGTGAGCAGGAGAATGCCGACCCAGTCGAGAAACATTCCAAGGAAGATCAGGATGACCATCATCAGGAACAGGATGCCGTAGGGATGCAGTCCCGTGCCCAAAATGGACTCGGTGATGAAGGTCTGGCCGCCCTGCAGGATGAAAAAGCCCACGAAGATCGAGGCGCCGAAAATGATCCACAGGACCATGGCCGAGGCTCGCGCCGTCGTGACCGAGGCCTCGCGCAGGATCTTCAGGTTGAAGCGCTTGTGCATGGCCGCGACGATGATGGCGCCGAACGAGCCGATGCCGGCCGCTTCCACCGGCGTGGCGATGCCGCCGAACAGCAGGCCCAGTACCAGGAACACCAAAAAGATCGGCGCAATCAGGTTCAGCAGCAGGCGCAGCTTCTGTGCCCAGTTGACGCGTTCCTCCTTGGGCAGGGAAGGGCCCATGGCGGGGTTGATCCAGGCGCGTATCACCACATAGGAAATGTACATGCCCGACAGCAGCAGACCGGGCAGCACCGAGCCCAGATAGAGCTGACCGACCGACTGCTGCGCCACCACAGCGTAGAGGATGGCCAGGATGGACGGCGGGATCAGGATGCCCAGCGTGCCGCCCGCCATGATCGAGCCCAGGGCGATCTTGTGATCGTACTTGCGTTTCAGCATTGCCGGCAGGGCGATGATACCCATCGTAACCACGGCCGCACCGATGACGCCCACCATCGCCGCCAGGATTGTCGAGGCGAGGATGGTCGCCGCGGCCAGACCGCCGCGCAGTCCGCCCATCCACTTGTAGACCACGTCGAACATCTCTTCGATGAGTCCGGCGCGCTCGAGCATGGAGGCCATGAAGATGAACAGGGGGATGGCAGCCAGGTTCGGGTTGGTCATCAACGGGAAGATGCGCGTGGGAATGATGTTCAACATGGTCTGGCCGCCGACCAGATAAATGAACACCACGCCCAGTCCGCCGACAACGAAGGCCATGGGCAGGCCCATCATCAGCAGCAGGGCCAGCGAGCCGAACATCAGAAACGTCAGCTTGCCGATGCCGACGTCGCCCAGGCTCCCGCCCAGGGTAAACAGGAAGTGTTTATCGCCGTAGGGGTCGTAGAAGAGGATATTGATGAGCTCGACGACGACGATGAAAGTTACCGTCGCGATGGCGAGCAGCATGACATAGTGCCACAGTCTGTCCCACACGGACTGACTTGCCGTGTTCTCGGCCGCGAAGTTACTCATGAGCGCTTTGCCTCCCCCAACTGGCGATATATCTGAATGTCTTTGAGCAGCTTCGAAATACCGGCAAGCGCGAGGATGACTGCGCCGAGCACCATCATGCCCTTCACCGGATAGTACTGAATGCGCCACGTTTCATCCGTTACCTCGAGCATCGACAGCGAGTCGGTGAAGAAGCGCCACGACGTGCCGACCAGAGCGAGGGAGAATATGAACAGAAACAGCGACGTGAAGATATCCATGCCGACTTGCGCCCGCTTGGGCAACTTGATGTAGACGACATCGACCCGGACATGGTCGCCATGGAGCAGCGCGAAGCCGCCGGCGAGCAGGTACTGCATGCCGAACAGCAGGTAGGATGCCTGGTGTACCCAGATGGTCGGCGCGTCGAACAGGTAGCGCGATACGACTTCGTAGAAATAGGCGCAGACGGCGTTGACCGTCCACAGGGCGACGAACACCCCGGATTGTTCGCTGATCCAATCGAAGATGCGCGTGACGACGTTGCCCTTTGCATGCAGGGCGGGATCCTCTTCGGCCAGATAGGCCAGCGCTGTCTCTTCATCGGGCGTAGGGGTACTCGGTTCGCTCCCCATGCCTTCGGTGTGGGTGCCGCGGGTCAGCCACATGAAGATCAATGGCATGATTGCAAGCCAGCCCCAATACAGCCAGTGGGGCATGACGAAATTCACAGACTCGGCCATGATGCCTCCGTTGTTCTAACGCTATGACAGCGGGCGGCCGTAGCCGCCCGCTGTCCCGGAATCACACTAAGGATGTTTACAGGCTCAGGCCCTTGACGTCGTCCTTGGTGATGTAGCCCATGTATGGGTTGAGCATGTAGTCGAGATGAATCTTGAACACACGCTTGGCATCGGCGTTCTTCTTGGCCCACTCGAACCATACCGGCACCGCGGCCTTGCGGAAACGATGCACGTCCTCGGCCGACAGGCGCGAGACCGTGGTGCCGGACTTGAGGAACTTCTCCATCGCGACCAGGTCGGCCTTCTGGATGCTGGTGTAGTGGTGCACCGAGTAGGTCTTGACCTGATCTTCGACGAATTCCTGCATCTTCTTGGACAGGCGCTTCCAGGCACCGAGGTTGACGGTCAAGTCCATCAGGTCCACGGGCTGGTACAGCGAGGTCTGGCCCGGAGGGCCCATGCAGATGATGTACTTGGTGATCTCGGCGAAACCGAGGTCCCAGTTGATGGCGGGGCCGACGTAGTCGGCGGCATCGATCGTGCCTTTCTCCAGGGCCGGGTAGATGTCCGAGCCCGGCATACTCGTGGTGCTGACGCCGAATTTCTCGAATACCTCGGCGACCATACCCCCGGGCAGGCGAATCTTCATGCCCTTGAGCTGATCCAGATTTTCCACTGGGGTCTTGGAGTGGATGATGTTGGCGTCGTGTTGGATCGGCCCGACATAGAACAGCCCGTACTTGCTGTAGATCTCGCGGGTTAGCTCCAGCAAGCCGAGGCCGTAGAACATGGTTTCCCACTGACCCGGCTGATCGGGGCCGGCCGGATAGGACGACAGGAACACCGAGGCTGGAATCTTGCCGGACCAGTACAGGCTGAACGGGTTCATGGCCTGGAGCACGCCGCTGCGTACCGCGTCGAACAGTGCGTTGTTGTCGGCGGCCACGGCCTTGGCGGGGAACGGCTTGAAGGTCAGCTCGCCGCCGGATTTCTCCTTGATGTCGTTGGCCCAGCCCTCGAACAGACGGTAACCGGTGGTGCCGGCGTCCCAGGTCGACTGGACCTTCCATACGTGACCCTTGGCAGCCTCGGCATTGCGGATGTAAGGCGCCCCCAGGATCGCCGCCCCCCCAAGGGCGGCCGATGCCTTCAGGAACTTGCGTCGCGCGGACCGATTGGGCTGTGTGGGCTTGTCGGATTTATCGTTCATCTTGTTTTCCTCCTAGCTGACAGTGATGGGCGACAGGTCAAGGTGCAAAGGCGCCGAGCCGGCGGGTCGCAACGCGGGTACGGCGTGGGTGTGTCCTGCGCAAGGACGGACTCGAGAGGGTGGTCGCGTACAGCGCACAGGGGCGGTGAAATGGGCGGCGCGGAAGATCCGCGCGGCCGCGTAGTGGCATCCATGCCGTTGGGTCGGGGGGCTCGTTATCAAGTGCTGCGGGTGCCATCCGGGTCACTGGGTACCTGGGCCTGTCGATTACGGTGGCGGTCGTGGATCGTCGAGGCGATCCGTTGGTTTGGCCGAAGCTCGGCCGCCGGCTCTCCGGTTAATGCATAATTATGAATTACTATAGGTTCGTCAAATCATGATTGGCAAGCCCAAGGATGAAATGGGCGAAATATCGTATTCCTTTAATATAGTGAAATGATTATTCGGCCGGATTCAGGCCGCAGTCTGCCAGCACTACGTGGAGGTGGCGGGGGCCGTGGGCGCCTAGCTGGATGGTCTGTTCGACATCGGCGGTGCGCGACGGTCCGGTGACCAGATTCACGGCGCGCGGTAAGGGTCCGCGCGCGCGCAGCCAGGCCCAGGCATCCTCGAGGTGGTCGACCAGGGCGTCGCTGGCGAGCACGCAGATCAGGATATCGGGCAGAAAGTTCAGGCGCGTCGGGGTCTGCGGACCGGCGCACAAGACCAGGCTGCCCGTTTCGGCGATGCCCAGGGACGCCAGGGTCAGCGCGGCGGGCGTGTCGCCGCGCGCCGTTTCGACGACGGGCCGCTGCGCGTCGGGCCAGGGCAAAGCCTGCAGCGCGGGATGATCGGCGGCGATCGGTGGGCCCGTGATGCCTTTCTCATTCAAATAGATGGCGACGGTCTCCACGACGGCCCGGCCGTCCGCCGCGTGTGTCCAGGTCGCGGCCGCCGCTTCGAGGCGATTGGTGAACGCCTGCAGGCGGGCGCCGCCCGCGCCGGCTGGCTGCGGCCCCACGGGGCGCTCGCGCAGACGCATCGTTGCATTGGTATCGTCGGATTGCCGCGCGGTGCGGCGCACGCCGCCGATGCGCGCCAGGATGGCCTCGCGGTCCGACTCAGCCACGGCCGCGTCCCGCGCGTTGTCGCCACTGTTTCTGGAAGGTGTCGCCGGCCGGGGCGGGCAGGTCGCGCGCCGCGGTCCAGGCGCCGGCCCCGGGCAGACGCCGCAGGCGCCCGCGTCGTCCGCCGAGCGCGGCCAGCACACGCACCCCCCAGCCCATGGCCCATCGATACAGGCGCGGCCGGCGGGCCAGGAAGGCCCAGGCGGCGAGCCCCCAACGGCTCCGTTTCGAGCCGCCGCCGACGGCGTATTGGCGCACACGCAGGCGGCGGAGCAGGGCCGGCAGGGGAATGGACATGGGACAGACGGCCTCGCAGCGCCCGCAGAGGCTTGAGGCATTGGGCAGGTCGCCGGCCTCGCCGAGTCCCTGCATCAGGGGGGTCAGCACCGCGCCCATCGGGCCGGGATAGACCCAGCCGTAGGCGTGCCCGCCGACCGCGCCGTAGATGGGGCAGTGATTGAGGCAGGCGCCGCAGCGGATGCAACGCAACATGTCGTGGAACTCGTTGCCGAGCATCTCGCTGCGGCCATTGTCGACCAGCACGACGTGGAAGGCCTCTGGCCCGTCGCCGTCCTCGGCGCGGCGCGGGCCGGTGAACAGGCTGGTGTAGGCGGTGAAGGCCTGGCCGGTCGCGCTGCGCGCGAGCAGGCGCAGCAGGACACTGGCGTCCTCCAGGGTCGGAACGACCTTCTCCAGCCCGGCCAGCACAATGTGCGTTCGCGGCAGCGTGGCCGTGAGATCGCCGTTACCCTCGTTGGTGACCACGATGGCCGAGCCGGTCTCGGCGATGAGAAAGTTGGCGCCGGTGATGCCGACGTCGGCGCTGAGAAAGGCCGCGCGCAGGCGCTCGCGGGCCTCGTCGACGATTTCGCGTGCCGAATCCAGCGCCTCATGATGGCCGTGGTGTTCGCGGAACAACTCGGCGATGTCCTGGCGGCTCTTGTGGATGGCGGGGGCGATGATGTGACTGGGCGGCTCGTGGGCGAGCTGGATGATGTACTCGCCGAGGTCCGTCTCCACCGCTTCGAAGCCGTCCGCCTCCAATGCCTCGTTGATGGCGATCTCCTCGCCGACCATGGACTTGCCTTTGGTGACCCGCCTCGCGCCGGCCTCGCGGCACAGCTCGACCACGATGCGGCGCGCCTGCTCGGGCGTGCGTGCCCAGTGTACCCGGCCGCCGCTTGCAATCACCTGGGCCTCGAAGTGTTCGAGATACTCGTCCAGATGGGCGAGGGTGTGATCCTTGATGGCGCGGGCCGATTCGCGCAGGGCTTCGAATTCGGGCAATTCGTCCAGGGCGGCGCGGCGCTTTTCGATGAAACCGCCGCCCGCCTTGTGCAGGGCCCGCTGCAGGCGTTCGTCGTGCAGTGCGACGTGGACGTTATGTTTGAAGGTGTGCGCGGTCGACTTCATGGGCGCCCCTTGCCTTGGTCTCGCGCCTCACCCAGGCCGGGCCCGTCCGCCATGCCGGCCAGGACCTCGGCGATGTGATAGACGCGCACCGTACTGTCGAGCCGGCGCAGGCGCCCGGCAATGTTCAGCAGACAGCCCAGGTCCGCGGCGAGCAGCGTGTCGGCGCCGGTTTCGTGGATGCGTGCGACCTTGTCGTCGACCATGCGCGCGGAGAGCTCGGGGTACTTGACGCAGAAGGTCCCGCCGAAGCCGCAGCAGACCTCGTTGTCCCCGAGCTCCTTCAATTGCAGACCGTCGACGCGTTCGAGCAGCCGTCGCGGTTGCGCATGGACCCTCATCTCGCGCAGCGAGGAGCAGGAGTCGTGATAGGTCGCCTGCCCGGTGTAGTGCGCGCCGAAGTCGTCCTGGCCGAGCACATCGGTAAGAAAGGCGGTCAACTCGTGCGTGCGCTCGGCCAGATCGCGGGCGCGATCAGACCAGGCCGCATCGTCCTCGAACAGCGTCGGGTAGTGGCACTTGAGCATGCCGGCACAGGAGCCCGAGGGTGCGACGACGTGCTCGAAACCTTCGAACGCGGTAATGACCTGACGGGCGATGGCGCGGGCGTCGTCGAGGTCGCCGTTGTTGTAGGCGGGCTGGCCGCAGCACGTTTGTACCGGCACCTCGACCTCGCAGCCCGCGCGCTCGAGCAGGTTCACGGCGGCGAAGCCGACTCGGGGTCGGTACAGGTCGACCAGGCAGGTGACGAACAGCGCGATGCGCATGCAATGCCTCGGCTAGGACGCCCGCAATGGGACGCCCGGTTCGGAACGATGGGTCCATAGTAGCGGCTCGCGCGGCCGCGTCAAACGTTGGCGGTGCTAGGCGGCGCGCGATGGGCGGGGTTGGCTGCCCTCGGGCAGGAACGGCACCATCAGGGCGGTAACAATGCTGAAGCCGACGTTCAACCATAGGATGGCTGCGATACCCCAGTCGTCGACCAACAGGCCGAGCAGCATGACGGTCAGTGCGCCGAGGGCGTTGGCCAGGCCGAGGGCCAGGCCCGAGCCCAGCGAGGGGTTCTCCGGCAGGATGTCCTGACCCATCAGGATGGCGAGGGGCAGGCTGGCGAACATGGCCACGCCCAGCAGGGCGAGCAGCGGCCAGGCCAGCACAGGCGGGGCGAGCAGGAATCCGGCGAGCAGGACGGCCGAGGCGACGGTGGATAGCAGGAGCACCGGACGTCGACCGATGCGATCAGCCCAATGGCCGCCGCTCATATTGCCGACGATGCCGACCACCAGGAGCGTGGTGATCAACGAGGCACCGCTGATCAGCGACTCGCCGCGCTGGTGCCACAGCAGCGGCACGAAGGTGACCAGACTGAAGGTCAGGGTGGCGCGCAGGGCCGAGAAGCTTACCACCCGCGCCAGGTCGGGCAGGTGCCGCCGCCAGGCCACGGGCCCGGCGTCGCGGTGGCGCGGGGCCAGCTTCGGCACGCGTGCGATCAACAGGGGCAGGGTCAACACCATCGGCAGGGCCAGGATCCACAGCCCGCGCGTGCCCAGCGCCACGACGACGAGACTGGCCAGCAGGGGCCAGATGCCGCGGCCGAGCTCGCCGCCAACCAGGAACACCGACATGAACAGGCCGACCTTGGCGCCGGGTCCGTTCGATTGCGCGCGGGCGCGCTGGTGGGCCAGCTGGCGTGTGGCCGCCATTCCCTGCGGGTGAAACATGGCGTTGGTGAAACCGATCAGCAGCAGCACCGCGATCAGGCTCCAGTAGCCGGGGACCAGCCCGACGAGGGCGCCGCCCGCTGTGGTGCCCGCGATGCCGATGAAGATGAGGCGCCGCCCGCCGATGTGATCGGACAGCCAACCGTACAGGGGCTGCAGCGCCTGACCGAGCAGCAGGGCCGCCATGACCGTACCGGCGAAGGCGACCGGGATGTTTAGCTGAAGCAGGACGGCCGGCAGCACGCCGGGCAGGTAGTTCGCCGCGCCGTCGTTGAGAAAATGGGCCCAGCTCAGTGTCAGCAGGCGACCGCGCGAGGGGACGGTCTCGCCGGCGTTCGTCGTGGTTGGGTCGGTGCCTGAGTTACCCAGGGGCGGGGCGGGGGCGTCGTGAGTTTCGGTGTCCATCGGATGCGGTGGATTCTACCCGATGTCCGCGCCCCTGGCGATTGCCGCCGCGTATGTGCGCTCAATCGTCAACCGCTCGCTGCGCGGTTCCAGTGTCCGTGAAACTGCCCTTCTCGATCGACGCGTTCGATGCCGTGGGCGCCGAAGTAGTCGCGCTGCGCCTGAATCAGGTTGGCCGGCAGGTGTGCGCTGCGGTAGGCATCGAGATAGGCCAGCGCCGACATGAGGCCGGGCAGGGGGACGCCGCGCTCGGAGCCGCGGCGAACCACTTCGCGCAGCGCCGGCAGACCGTTGGCAACGCGCTGGGCGAAGTCCTGGTCATCGAGCGGGTGGACGCGTTTGGGTTCGGCCGTGTACAGGGCGCGCAGGTCCTCGAGCAGGTCGGCGCGGATGATGCACCCGCCGCGCCAGATGCGAGCGACATCCTCGAGCTTCAGCCCGAAGCCGTGATGCTCGTCGGCGGCGCGCAGCAGGTGCAGCCCCTGGGCGTAGCTCAGCAGCATGGCGGTATACAGGGCCTGGCGCAGGTGTTCGATGAATTGCTCGTCGTAACCTTTGGTGGCGTCCTTGTCCGGGGGCGGGTCGGGCAGGCGCTGGCTGAGCTCGCCGCGGCGGCGCCGGTCGACCGACAGGGCGCGCATGCCCACGGCCGCGTCTATCGTCGGCACTGCCACCTCCAGGTCCATTGCGTCCTGGGAGGTCCAGGCACCGGTGCCCTTCTGGTGGGCGACGTCCAAAATGAGGTCGATGAGCGGGCGGTCGTCGCCGGGCTCGCGCTGGTCGAAGATGTCGGCCGATATCTCCATCAGGAAACCGCGCAGCTCCGTCTCGTTCCATTGCGCGTACACGCGCCCGAGTGCCTCGTCATCCAGACCGAGCAGTCGGGCCATCAGGTCGTAGGTCTCGGCGATGAGCTCCATGACGGCGTACTCGATACCGTTGTGGACCATCTTGACGTAATGACCGGCGCCGTCGCGGCCCAGCCAGGTCACGCAGGGCTCGCCGTCGACCTTGGCCGCGGCGGCGTGCAGGATGGGGGCGGTCTCTTCCCAGGCCGCCTTGGACCCGCCGGGCATCATGCTCGGGCCGTGGCGTGCGCCTTCCTCGCCGCCGGAAATCCCCATGCCGAGGTAGTGGATGCACTTGTTCTCTTCGCGCGAGAGCTCGCGCAGGCGCCGGGTGGTGTCGGTGTAGTGGGAGTTGCCGCCGTCGATGATGATGTCCTGGTGGCCCAGGTGGGGGCGCAGTGCCTCGATCATCTGATCGACGGGCTCGCCGGCCGGGACCATCAGCAGCACGGTGCGCGGCGGGCGCAGCGCGCCGGCGAACTCGGCCAAGTCGGTGGTTGCCCGGGTACGTTCGGCGAGTGCGGGGTCCTCGGCCGCTGTCTTTCGAAAGGCCTCGACCCGTTCGGCGTGCCGGTTGTAGCCGATCACGCGGTAGCCGTGCTCGGCGATGTTGAAGGCCAGGTTGGCCCCCATGGTGCCGAGGCCGACGATACCGATGTCATAGTGCTGTGTTGGCATGGCGATGTCCTTGTGGGTAGTGCGGCGGCGGTTCAGCCGTTGGCGACCTGCTTGCGCCGCGAATCGATGGTCTCGAGCAGGTGGTCGAAGGAGGCGGAGAACTTGTCGACGCCCTCGCGCTCCAGACGTGCCGTTACCTGATCGAGTTGGATGTCGAACTCGGCCAGTTTGACCGGGATGCCGCGGGCATGATCCAGGCGTTCGCCGATGCGATTGACCGCGCGGCCGTGGTCGCGAAAGGCCTCCAGCGTCTTCAAAGGAAGCGTGTTGACGGTATGCGGGCCGATCAACGACTCGACGTAGAGCACGTCGCTGTAGTCGGGGTCCTTGGTACTGGTGCTGGCCCACAGCAGGCGCTGGGGGCGTGCCCCGCTGCGCTGCAGGGCCTGCCAGCGCTCGCCGTCGAAGATACCCTGGAAGGCCTCGTAGGCCAGACGGGCGCTGGCGATCGCGGTCTCGCCGCGTAGCCAGCGCGCCTCGCTGTAGCCGTTGCCCACGCTGTTGAGATGGCTGTCCAGCAGGCCGTCGAC
>Ga0102944_1000621_pt1 | contig 26266 bp, 16 predicted proteins | sample SalPonD_shore_MG_FD_78172 | JGI IMG/M metagenome (GOLD analysis project Ga0102944, IMG submission 78172) | Salt pond soil microbial communities from South San Francisco under conditions of wetland restoration - Salt Pond MetaG... | ecosystem: Environmental > Aquatic > Marine > Intertidal zone >...
AAAAGAATTGTTTCCCAGGTAGGTCAGTCATAATTATCAGTAGATAATTGTAGTCATATCATATTTAACTTACAGATAGTAAAATAACTTAATAAATGATATTTCAGTTACCAAATTTCAGAATATTATCAGGATTAATTTTATTAATGATCCTGGGTTTTGGTTGTTCTAAAAAGTCATCCAAATTAGTTTGGCATAGCGGGAATGGATATCGCTGGGCTACTGTCTCCCATAATACTTCAGGGGTCGGTTTTAAAAAATTAAATGCTGATCAGACCGGGATAAATTTTATTAATCATTTGTCAAAAGATGATATCACAAAGAACAGATATTATTTAAACGGTTCGGGGGTGGCTGCAGGGGATGTTAATGGTGACGATCGTGTTGACCTGTATTTTACACAACTCGACGGACCCAACCATTTATACCGGAATCTGGGAGGATATCATTTTAAAGATATTACCGATTCGGCTGGTGTTGCTTTGAAGGGCTATCACAGTACCGGTGCCACTTTTGCGGATGTTGATGGAGACGGTGATTTGGATCTTCTGGTTACTACTTTGGCTCAGGGGGATTTTTTATTCAAGAATGATGGGAAAGGTCATTTTACACGGGATAATAACAGCGGTTTGGAAGGTAAAAAAGGGAGCATGACTATGACGCTGTCTGATATTGACGGGGACGGTGATCTGGATTTATATATAGCTAATTATAAAGAAAAATCCGTACGGGATTTATATAAACCAGGCCAGCTTTCATGGGATAAAACCACTATAAAGTATGGCAATAAATATCAACTGATTTCTCCATTCGACAAATATTATAAAATTATTCAGACACCAAATGGCCCAACACGGCGAGAGATTGGAGAAAAGGATGAATTATATATAAATAATGGCAAGGGCCATTTCACTAAAGTCAAAGATTTACGTAACCGTTTTCTTAATGAAAATGGATTACCGGAAGGCTTGAACCCGGATTGGGGTTTAAGTGCCAGGTTTCAGGATTTGAACGGAGACGGATTACCCGATTTATATGTCTGCAATGATTATTGGACACCGGATCGTATTTGGATGAACCAGGGCAATGGCATATTTAAAGCTATAAATAAACGAGCAATACGGAACCTAAGTTTTTCTTCAATGTCAGTTGACTTTTCTGACGTGAATCGAGACGGTAAAATGGATATTTTTGTCACCGGTATGTTGAATCCTTCACATAAAATTCGAATGAGGCATTTTGCCAATTATCCTCCTCTCATGCCGGGAATTGGTGATATTGATAGTCAGCCACAATATGTCGGTAATACGTTATTCATGCAGAGGAAGGATGATACTTATTCTGAATTGGCAGAATACAGCGGGTTAAAATCTACCGGGTGGTCGTGGGCTACCAATTTTCTTGATGTTGATTTAGATGGTTATGAAGATCTGATCATCAATAATGGGAATTTGTATGATGAATTGGATATGGATACTCAGGAGTATCTTGGGCAATTAAGCAGGAATATGAAAGGAGGTATCAAGGGGTATATTTTAAAATATCCGTCTTTGAAACTATCCAATATCATATTTCGCAATAATCATAACCTGACTTTTTCAGACAGCAGTTCTGCCTGGGGGGTTCATGAGAAGGATGTTTCTAATGGCATGGCACTGGCTGATCTGAATAATGATGGTGTTTTGGATATCATTGATAATCGTCTTAACGAGAAGGCTGCAGTATATGAAAATATCGCTTCAGCAGCACGAATAGCTGTACGGTTAAAAGGCCGGATGCCCAATACGCAAGGGATCGGTGCTGAAATAAAATTAATAGGTAAACCGGTTGATCAGACAAAACAAATTACAGCCGGTGGCAGCTATTTATCCGGAAATCAGGCTGAAGCGGTTTTTGCAGCAGGCAAAGGGAATACCAATCATAAGCTCATTGTCACCTGGCCGGGCGGCGAGAAAAGTGTTATCGACAGTGTGAAAGCCGACCGGATATATGAAATCGAACAGCCCGTAATAACCTCAGTTCATGCAAAAACTGTAGCCAGATTAAAAAATAAACCACATTATATATTCCAGAATATATCTCATCGTATCGACAATATTCACCATGAAGATCCATATGATGATTTTAAAATCCAGCCTTTGTTGCCTTTAAAACTCAGTCAATTAGGTCCTGGAGTAGCATGGATTGATTATAATAACGATGGTTATGATGATTTGATTACAGGAAGTGGTCGGGGGGGCAGATTAAGTATTTATAAAAATAATCATGACGGATACTTCACTAAAAAAATACTTCCGCCCATAACAAAAGTTGCTCCGGCCGACGAAACGGCTATTATTGGCTGGCAAACGAAGGATGGTACGAGATTAATAGTAGGCAGCTCCAATTATGAATTGGTAAAACCTGGTATGCCATCAGCTTATCAATATCTGATTCACGCTGGGAAAGTGACAGAAACCGGTAAAATTAGGGGGATACCGTCATCGACCGGAACATTGGCAGCAGCCGATTATGATGAAGATGGTGATTTGGACCTTTTCGTTGGTGGGAGGGTCATGAGGGGAAAATATCCACAAAATGCCACTTCCCGGTTATTTCATAATGATGATGGACATTTTGTGATTGATAAGAAGAATTCGAAATTACTGCAGAATATTGGTCTCGCAACACAAGCAGTGTTTACGGATTATAATCAGGATGGGTGGCCTGATTTATTAATAAGTACGGCATGGGGTACATTGAAACTGTTTAAAAATAATCATGGAATTTTTAAAAATGTTACGAATATCGCGGGTTTAAGTGCCTACGAGGGTTGGTGGAATGGCATTGCCACAGGTGATTTCAATAATGATGGATATCCGGATATTGTGGCTACGAATTGGGGTGTTAATAATAGCTATTATCGTCATAATGTACCCCAACATCCCGTAAAGATATTTTATAATCATTATAAAAATGACAGTCGTAACAAAATTCTTGAAGCCTATTACGACACCACATTCGATGCCTATGTTCCGAAAAGGAGATTATATAAAATATATAAGTCGATTCCGAGCATTACGAGATATGTGAAATCATATAAACAGTTTTCCAATTCCACACTTCGGGAGATCATAGGAACGGATCTAACATATATGCCCCAAAAAGAAATAAACACCCTACAAAGTATGGTATTTATAAATAATGGGAAAGGTAAATATGAGGCACATCCATTACCTGTAAATGCCCAACTTACAGTCTCATTTTATGCTGGTGTTGCTGATTTTAATAATGATGGGAATGAAGACATTTTTTTAAGCCAGAATTTTTTCGATTTGCCTAAACTAACACGACGACAAGACGCCGGTCGCGGACTCTGGCTGGAAGGCGATGGGAAAGGTAACTTTAAAGCCGTTCCGGGTTCAGTCACGGGGATTAAAATATATGGAGAGCAAAGAGGTGCGGCTTTAGGTGATTTTAATCACGATGGTAAGATAGATCTTGCTGTTTCTCAAAATGGTGCTGCCACAAGACTCTATTTAAATACGGCTAAAATGAGGGGAATAAGTGTTCATTTAATTGGTCCCGATAATAACAGGGACGCTGTAGGTTCCGGTATTCGATTAGTGTATAAAAATGAAAAAAAAGGACCGCTAAGTGAGATTCAAGCCGGGTCAGGATATTGGTCACAAAATAGCTATACTCAAATAATGGGACTTAATAAAACGGCAGAACTTAAAGGCATTGAAGTAACCTGGTTCAATGGAACAAAAGAGTTAGTTAAAGCTCAAAAAAATAAATGGACATACGTGATTCGCTACCAATAATAATAAATGTAGAAGAACGAACGCACCATGTGTTGAGTTGTTTTCTTGGGCTGTAAACCGATTTGGATCAGTATGGCTATCTTTTTGTACTGATTACAACTACGAACATTATAGTGGAAAAGGAAGTGGGAATATCAACCGGCTTCAAAAATAAAAAAGCGCTTGCATATAAGATGTAATATCCTTATTAATAAGGGTAGTAAATACACTTATTCGAAATGGATCTGGTTGCTACTTGTTTGAGGCACGTTAGATTTACATTCTGTAATGTTCATGTAACACATAGATCAGCAAGTCAATACATCAATATTTACAGTTTTATAATACGCAGAATGAAAGGTATGAATATGGTTTGCTGATTTTTGGTGCCCTGTTATTACGAGTGTACAAATCCATATTGAAAGTGTTATGTAAAATTTTTGATTGGAGTCAGTCTTTAATAACGGTTTAGTATATGTCGTACCATACTAAACTGATTTTTCTCAACGATTAAACAACTAATGGTTATGACACAAATTCGTAAGTATTTCGGCTTGTCGCTATTATTAATTGTATTCTTCAGTTATAATTCGGTTTATGCCCAGCAACAAAATAACATCACTGTAAATGCGGACCAGGGATCGGTTAAAATCAGTAAATACATTTATGGTCAGTTTGCTGAAGATCTTGGAAATGGTTTATATGGTGGAATATGGGTCGGTAAAAATTCCAAAATCCCAAACATTGATGGTATGAGAAAAGATGTCATCGATGCCCTTAAAAAACTGGATGTACCGGATGTGAGATGGCCGGGTGGTTGTTTCGCCGACCGATATAACTGGAGAGATGGTATAGGACCAGAAAAAGATCGGCCTAAAAGAGTAAATATGTGGGGACAGGTAACTGATTCAAATCAATTTGGGACAAATGAATTTCTTGAATTTTGTAAACTGATTGGTGCGCAACCTTATATGGCTGGTAATGTTGGTAGCGGGTCCGTTAGAGAACTGAAAGATTGGGTAACTTATCTGACTTATCCCGGGGATAGTAAATTAGCCAATTTGCGTCGTAAAGACGGACATCCAAAACCATATCATATAAAATTCTTTGGTGTTGGTAATGAAAGCTGGGGTTGTGGTGGTCAAATGACGCCTGAACATTATGCAAATGTGTATCGCCGTTATTCTGAATTCTTACCGAATTATGGTGGAAATCACATCTTCAAAATTGCCAGTGGTCCTAATGGAGCCGATTATCACTGGACGAAAGTGATGATGAAAGATGTCGGATACCGTATGAATGGTTTGTCATTGCACTATTACACGATCGCCGGTCCGAGCTGGAGACATAAAGGTCCATCAACCAATTTTTCAGAGAATTTGTATTTTGATGGTTTACAAAAAGCTATGAAAATGAATGAAATCATCCAGCGGAATTCGACAATAATGGATGAATATGATCCTCAAAAAAGAATAGCACTTGTTGTAGATGAGTGGGGTATTTGGACCGATCCGCTACCCGGTTCACATCCCGGTTTTCTCCGTCAGCAAAACTCTCTTCGGGATGCCCTGATTGCTTCGACGACACTCGATATCTTCAATAAACACGCCGCCCGTGTGAGAATGGCGAATATTGCACAAATGGTGAATGTACTTCAGTCTATGGTTATGACTAAGGGTAAGGAGATGTATTTGACCCCCACTTACTATGTATTTGAAATGTATAAAAAGCATATGGGAGCAACGTACCTGCCACTTCACCTTAATGTTGAAAATTATACCTATGATGGGAATAGCATTCCATCCATAACGGCCACGGCCTCACAGGATTCAACAGGGAATATCCATTTAACAATTAGCAATTTGGATCCAAATAAAAACCAAAAGGTAAAAATAGATTTCCGGGGTGTATCCGTCCGCCATGTTTCAAATGGCATGGTTTTGACAGCTAAAAGTTTTGATGCCGTCAATACTTTTGACAAACCCAATACTGTTAAACCGGAAACATTCAAAGATGCTAAGTTAGACGGCAATACTCTTATTATAAATATGCCTTCCAAATCACTTGTTTCCATTGATTTAAACTAAGAGAAACGACTGAAATCACAGATACTGATCCAAATTCGTCTGACGGTTTTGGATCAGTCTTATACTTAAAACCTTGCTTCCCGATCTTTTACTGAATAATCATGAAGTTAAAGTCATTATTCCTGACCGGATTCCTTCTTATTCTACTTTCATGTGGAAAAGTTCCTGGTAAATATATTCTGAAAAGTCCCGATGGACATATAAAAGTCAGTTTAGTTGTATCTCCTAATCATGAAGCTTTTTATACCATCGTGCGAAATGACTCATTAGTATTCCGGAAATCGCGGTTGGGCCTGGTTCGGAATGATGGGGATTTTTCGACCGGCCTTAAGCTTTTATCGGCTTCTGAGGGTAAAATAATCCATGAAACATATACTCTGAAAACCGGGAAAGAAGCTGTAAGAAAATATACAGCTAATGAGCAGATTTATCATCTCCAAAACGAATCCGGTCAAAAGTTAAATATTAATTTCAGAGTATCGAATGACGGGGTCGCCTTCAGATACGAGTTTCCTTCGAGCAGCAAAAAGATAAAAAAGATTGAGAAAGAGGTTACCACCTTTCATTTTCCGGACAGTGCCCGTGCCTGGCTTCAGCCAATGGATGTGGCAAAAACAGGATATAAGCATACCGATCCATCGTATGAAGAAGACTATCTTCAGAATATTAAAGTCGGTACTCCCTCACCTACAAAAGCCGGATGGGTGTTTCCTGCATTATTTAAGTCAGGTTCAAATTGGGTTTTGATCACAGAAGCAAATCTGGATAGTTCCTATTGTGCCTCGCGTTTACAGCAGGATTCGCCAGATGGTAACTACAAACTCGGATTTCCTGGTCCCAAAGAAGTTTATACAGGCCGCGGGTACAAACCTAAATCAAAACTTCCGTGGAAATCACCCTGGAGGATTGTTGCCGTGGGTAATTTAAAAACGTTGTTTACATCCACTCTGGGAACAGATCTGGCTGCTCCTGCTGTGCAAATGGATTCTACATTCATTAAACCCGGCCGATCGTCCTGGAGTTGGGCATTATTAAAGGACAATTCAATAAAATATAATATCCAGAAACAGTTTATTGATTATGCGGGCAATATGCTTTGGAAATATTGCCTGGTAGATGTGAATTGGGATACGACGATCGGCTATACAGGAATTACAAAACTTGCCGATTATGCGGCAAAACGAAACGTAGGGCTTTTCTTGTGGTACAACTCTTCCGGCAACTGGAATACAACAACCTATCACCCTAAAAGTAAGCTGCTGACCCATCAGGATAGAGTTAAAGAATTTAGAAGGCTTGAAAAAATGGGGATCAAGGGTATAAAAGTTGATTTTTTCGGAGCTGATGGCCAATCTATGATTGCCTATTATCTGGACATCTTAAAGGATGCCGCTAAATATCATCTTTTGGTTGATTTTCATGGTGCTACATTGCCAAGGGGGTGGGAACGGACCTATCCGAACTTATTAACGATGGAAGCTGTTCGTGGATTCGAATATATCACGTTTTTTCAAAAAGACGCCGATAAGGAAGCGAATCATTGCGCCATGCTACCTTTTACCCGGAATATTTTTGATCCCATGGATTTCACCCCGGTCTGTTTCTCAAAGATCCCCGGTATTAAACGAAAGACTACGAATGGGTTTGAATTGGCATTGTCGGTTGTAATGACTTCAGGATTACAGAATTTCGCAGAAACGCCCAAAAGTATGTCCGGAGTACCGGTTTATGTAAGAAATTTCATGCAGGGTGTGCCGGCAACATGGAAGAATACCCGTTTCATAAAAGGATATCCCGGGAAACTGGTAATACTGGCCCGGCAATCTAAAAATGGCTGGTGGTACGTGGCCGGAATAAATGGAGAAGATATTCAGAAAAAAGTGACAATTAATTTATCGTTTCTTAGATCTGATAATAAGGGTACGATTATTAAAAGCGGAACCGGTCAATTTTCATTTGATAAAGAAGATGTTAGCATTCCTGAAAATGGAAAATATACAGTTAACCTGAATGGTAACGACGGATTCGTAATGATTTTCAAATAAATGGAATATACCGTATAGAATAATGGAAAAAGTAAGAGTAGTGTTATTATCGGCAATTATGATCGTTGCCACGATATTCATGGTTTCATGCAACAAGCAACAAAAGGAATCACAAAAGAGTATCTATGCGCCGGGAATAAAAGATAATTACCGGGACATCGCTGGTATCCGGCATTATAAACAATGGGGAACTCATAATGTCCATGATCCCTCATGTATTAAAGCCGGTGATTATTATTATTTATTTTCGACGGATGCCATATATCATCCCAGGGGTGTTTCCATGAAGTCGGATTCCATTCATATCGGAAATATCCAGGTGAGAAGATCAAAGGATTTGGTGCATTGGCAATTTATGGGCTGGGCTTTTACTCATATACCGGACAATATCGTTCAATATATAAAGAATGTATCAGGTGGTAAGAAACCTAATGGTATTTGGGCGCCCTATATTACTAAATTTGGCGACCAATTTCGTTTGTATTATGCCGTATCAGTATTTGGTGCCAATACTTCCTATATCGGGCTGGCAACGAGCAAATCGCCGATGGGGCCGTGGAAACAGATGGGTAGTGTTGTCAAGACGGATACCAATAACGTGATGAATGCCATTGATCCTACAGTTGCAAAAGATCCGAATAATGGCAAAGAATGGTTGATCTACGGCTCCTATTTTAATGGGATTTATTGTCTTCCATTGAATTCCGCGACGGGGCTTGCAAAGAATCCGGGAGGCCACGGTAAGCTAATCGCTAAACGTGCTAATGGAGATACACAAATTATTGAAGCACCTGAAGTGATTTATAATTCCAAATTGAAAAAATATTTTTTGTTTGTTTCGTACGGGCCATTATTTACTCATTATAATGTTCGCGTAGGCCGGGCAGATAAGCCTGACGGACCATACTATGATTTCTACGGACATAATATGGCCAGGCCACAGAATAATTATCCCGTATTGACATATGCTTATCGTTTCAGGAATCATCCGGGTTGGGCCGGAGTCGGCCATTGTGGCGTCTTGGATGACAATGGACAGTATTTTATGTTTCATCAGGGCAGACTGGCACCCGGTAATGAGATGATGGATTTACATGTTCGCAAAATATTCTGGACTCCATCCGGCTGGCCGGTTGTATCACCCGAACGATATGATGCTATCCCGCAAACACCTATAACTCAAAATGATATTAAAGGTAAATGGGAACAAATAAATCTGCATACCATCAAGGATACGGTGAAACTGTGGCAGGGACAAATACCTCCGGGTGGCTGGCATTATGATACTACAGAATTCGATAATTCCATTATTAAAAATTATTTGAGTTCAGGTATGATCGATGGTAATCCTCAGGAAACCTGGAAACTGGATGGAAAGCATCTGGAAATAATAAATTCCGAAAAGGAAGACACCACTATTCTAACGGTATCTAATGGCTGGGATTGGGAAAATAATCGAAAGACTATCGTCTACACCGGTTTAGGATCGAATGGCTTTAGTATTTGGGGTAAGAAAGTAGAATTGGAATGAGATAATTGTTACCGGATGTCGGATTCGGTAATACATTGATACCAAAGAGGAAATAATATTCTTTTATTCAATCCCACTAAGTTAAGTAAGATTGGCGGATCGGTACATTATACTCCATTTGAGGCTATTCATGTTTATCCCTTTTCGTAGATTTTAGGAAGCTATTTAACAACCGTTTTTAAGAATAAAGACTTATCCAGATAAGTCCCAGGGAAATTAATATAATTGGCCAACTGTATAACGGGTGGAAAGAACTATTCCTGATACACCTGCCCCATTTGCTGGTGTTGAATATATTTTCTTAACCAGTTTTCACATTAATTACCATGTGATTCGTCCGTTCTGACTTCTATTGGTTAAAGAAACAATAAAAAAGGCCCGGAAATACTCCCAGGCCTTTTAATTTTTCTGATTACAGAATTACATAAATGAATTGTTTGTTAATCTTCCGGATCAGATAGTTCTTTCTGTTCTTCCGGTTCCTCACCTTCTGTTTTAGAAGGCCAGAACAAGTATACATACATTACTCCCAAACCGAAGAGTAATATACCCCACCAAAATCCGGCATGGAGTCTGGCCAGAACGACATTCGGTTCAGGTGCCGATAAAAAAATGGGTGGTAAGCTTACCACGAAAATTATGATTCCATAAAGCGTAAGTAATGAACCGATGAAAAACCAGATAGATATTCTTGCATCTTCGCCCATAATAATTTCCTCCTTACCAGAATATGATTTGTAATATTACGAAAACGACAGAAACAATTCCTGCCCAGAAAATCGGCCTTTGGGTTAACCGTAGATGTCCCTCGGAGGGAAGTTCGGTACAACCTCTCACAAGTCCTGTTAGTTCGGCTTCCGGCTTCGGTGTTGTCATATAACTAACTACAACAGTTACAGCCACACAGATTAACCATGACCATAAGGCTCTGTACATGTCTTCAGCCATAGCTTTAGCATCAGCAGATCCGGCAATAATACTCAATGCGGCAGGATCGAGTCGTACCCAAATCCACATACCGATCGAGGATGCCATACCAACAAGCAGGCCCCAGAAACCACCTTGAGACGTTGTGCGTTTCCATAACATTCCAAGAATAATTGTTCCGAACAACGGAGCTATGAAGAAGCTGAATAATGCCTGGACATAATCCATAATACTTGCCGACTGCTCAACAAGATAAGCGGTACCAATACTTATGATCACACCAACGAATGTGCTCCAACGACCAATTTTGACATAATGCTTATCGGAATATTCCTTAGGTGATAACGCTTTTTGAATCGGTCTATAGATATCATACGTCCAGACCGTTGCAAATGCACTTACATTTCCGGCCATACCGGACATGAATCCCGCAATAAGAGCGGTTATACCCAATCCTAACAATCCGGGACCAAGATAGCGAGCCATCATTAACGGGAGTATTTCATTATAGCTTTGAGCACCGGATGCAATGGCTTGATTTTGTCCGACAAGACCTGGCATAACAGCCAAACCGATAAGTCCCGGAAGGATGACAATGAACGGAAGCATCATCTTAAATGCCGAACCAATGATAGGTGCCATTTTAGCTGATCGGAGATCTTTAGCAGAAAGCAATCGTTGGACGACCAGGAAATCGGTAGTCCAGTAACCGAAAGAAATCACAAATCCCAATCCGAAGATAATGCCTATCCAGTTGATACCCATTGGGTTGTTGGTATAATGGCCCAGTGAGCTCCATAAATGTAAATAATTACCACTTACATTATGATGAATTTTAGCAACCAAACCGCTCCAACTCCCAACTTCAATTAATCCAAGAATGGGTACCAGCAGCGATCCAAGCCAAATGAGCATGAATTGCAATACTTCATTGAATATTGCCGATAGAAGTCCGCCAAGTCCGACATAGACCATCACAGTTAGTGATGAAACCCATATACTAAAATTAAGATTCCATCCTACTACAACTTTCATGACAAGAGCCATAGCGAACATATTGACACCACTCATCAAGACGGTCATTAGTGCAAATGAAATAGCGGCAAGCATTCTGGATCCTTCGCCAAATCTCAATTTTAGATATCCGGGAACGGAGTGTGTCTTAGATATGTAATAAAAGGGCATCATAATGATACCAAGGAAAAGCATTGCCGGAATAGCTCCGATCCAATACCAATGCGTGGCAAGAATTCCATATTGATATGCGGAAGCAGCCCAACCCATTAATTCAAGTGAGCCGAGATTCGCTGAAATAAAAGCAAGGCCGGCAATCCATGCCGTCATATTCCGTCCTGCCAGGAAAAAACCTTCACCGGTTTTGGTAAAGTTTTTCAAATAATAGCCAATACCTAATACAAGCAGAAAATAGAGTACAATAATTAACATGTCTCCCCAGCCCAAAGATACGATCGATTGGCTATCGAGGAATGTTAAAAATGATAATATATTAACAAGCATTAGTATCCTCCCGTTTTTTATTACTTAACAGGCAGGCAACAGAACCAGGAATAGCAAAAGGATGTGGAATTACTTTCCAGATTAAAGGTTGCATATGATTTCTATTTATTTTTGTGTTAAAAATAAGATTAAGAATGTTCCTGCATTCCCGACTTATCGCTTAACATTTGTAATGAGAGTTATCATTAGTTTTTAATATGCCAATACCCGAAAATCACTTATAAAAATATTGGAAACGCTTTTACAATTGATTATGGGTATTACGCAAAGACATTTTTTAAGCAGACTATCAATGTGTTTTTGTTACTATTTTTTTGACACTGCCCATAGCACTGATCAGCAATACTGATTATAAGTGTCATTGTAACACTTTTGTTGTTCGTGTGCAAATCTTTTTCCAAGGAATTTTAAATTTCTGGAATTAGTTGCTATAGCCGTAAAAGATCAATTAGTATAAATGATTTGGTGATAATGCGGTGATAGTACTAAAATTCCTAATTACAAGCGGAATAATTACTATAATTTATTTTAGTACACTGTATGTGTTTCTGTGTTATTTTAACAATCTTTTCAGATTTATTATAAATAATTTTCCCGAATCATAACATATAGCATTCTAAGCATTATACCTGCAAATATTGTAGTGGCATATTAATGATGTAGTTATTATTTAGGAAATTATAAAGCATATACATCTTTATAACTCGCAAGAATTTATAAGGTGCCTTGATATTGTGAAAATTTTATCCTGCAAAAAATATTATTTATGATCATTATATTTGGTTTTCAAATATAGAGGAGATGTGATCTTTTATACAGATTATTATGGCATCTACAGACGTTCGTGAAAATTGGAGATTTATCAGGTAATAAGTTGATTATTAATTAATAATACTAAGTTTAAGATAAGTTGTTATGGGGAATTATTATGACGAGCATGATCGAATATTAGTAGCTGTTGATTGTATTATTTTTGGTTTTGATCGCGAAAATTTAAAACTATTATTGATCAAGCGTAACTTTGAACCCGAGATGGGGAAATGGTCATTAATGGGTGGATTTTTAAAAAAAGATGAAAGTCTGGATGAAGCTGCGGGTCGCGTTCTTAATAATTTAACAGGTTTAAAAAATGTATATCTCGAACAGTTACACGGATTCGGAGAGGTGGATCGTGACCCGGTAGAGCGAACTGTGTCGATTGCCTATTATGCTCTCATCAATATACAGAAACATGATAAAGAATTAGTTAGAAAGTACAGTGCTCACTGGTTCCCTATTGATGGTATACCCAATTTAATATTTGATCATAACGAGATGGTGGAAGCCGCGAAGTCACGGCTTCGTTTTAAAGCTTCTCATCAACCTGTCGGGTTCGAACTTTTACCTGAAAAATTCACATTACCTGAATTGCAGCAATTGTACGAAGCCATATATGAAACCTCTCTGGATAAAAGGAATTTTCGTCGTCGTATCCTTTCAATGGATGTGCTCATTAAGACTAATGAAAAGCAAAAAAAATACTCCAAGAAGGGAGCCTTTTTTTATAAATTCGACGAAGATAAATATAATAAGAGAATTAAGGATGGAGATAGCCTTATCTTCAAGCCACTGAAACCGTAATATTCCCCATACTTTTTAAATAGTATCGTTTTTTTGAAGTCATAGATTTTTTATAGAGGACAGGAGGTCTTGCAAACCACATATTAAAGTGTTATAATAACACTTAATAGAATGATGCAGGACTATGCTGCTATCATTTGTAATCTAATTTAAGAGTTTGTTTAAAATAGGGTTATGAATGGCGTTTAGTGATCAATATGTAATAGGGATTGATTTTGGAACCGATTCCGTAAGAGCAGTAATCGTACAAGTTACAGGGAAGCCTCTCGCAGAAGCAGTACGTTACTATCCAAGGTGGCGTGATGGTAAGTATATTGACAGTTCGGTCAATATGTTTCGTCAACATCCGCTGGATTATCTGGAAGGTCTGGAAGAATCCATTAAAGAACTACTTTCCAAAGTTCCAAATAACATTGTAAATAGTATAAAAGCGATTTCAGTAGATACCACAGGGTCCACTCCCGTGGCTGTAGATGTCGAGGGCAGTCCGCTTGCCTTGAAAGATGAATTCAAAGATAACCCGAACGCGATGTTTATTCTTTGGAAAGATCACACTGCTGTGAAAGAAGCTGATGAGATAAATTATTTGTCAAAAAACTGGGATGGAGTTGATTATACCAAATACATTGGAGGTATCTATTCATCGGAATGGTTTTGGGCAAAGATATTACATACGCTTCGGGAAGATGATAAAATAAAAAATGCAGCTTATTCATGGGTTGAACATTGTGATTGGATTCCATTTGAATTGACGGGGGGAAACGATGTCCGTAAGATGAAACGCAGTCGTTGCGCCGCCGGTCATAAGGCCATGTGGCACGAAGATTTCGGCGGACTTCCATGCGAAGATTTTTTGATTAGCATAGATCCGCTTTTAGGTGGATTGCGCGAGCGACTATACGAGGATACCTATACGTCAGATCAATCGGCGGGTATAATATCTGAAAAATGGGCCGAAAAATTAGGTTTACCCAACGACGTAGAAATTGGCGTTGGTGCATTTGATGCCCATATGGGAGCCGTCGGTGGTGAAATCGAACCATACTACTTAAGTAAAGTAATGGGAACATCCACTTGTGATATTCTCGTAGCTCCCGAAGAGGAAGCCGGTGATAAACTGGTTAAAGGTATATGCGGTCAGGTTAGCGGATCAGTAATTCCCGGTATGCTTGGTTTGGAAGCGGGACAATCTGCTTTTGGTGATGTCTATGCATGGTTTAAGAATGTGCTGATGTGGCCAATGCAGAATGTGATTCAGGAAAGTGATGTATTAAGTGAATCTCAGAAAGAGCAATTACTTAATGAGGCTGCTGATAAAATGATTCCTGTTTTAACCAAAAAGGCCCGTCTCTTACATGGTAAGGAAACCGGTATTATGGCATTAGATTGGTTGAACGGAAGAAGAACGCCGGATGCTAATCAGCTGTTGAAAGGTGCTATTTGGGGACTTGATCTTAGCAGTGATGCTCCTAAAATTTTCAAAGCGCTTGTCGAAGCCACCTGTTTCGGAGCTAAAGTTATTGTAGACCGTTTTGTAGAGGAAGGAATACCCATCAAAGGAATTATTGGTTTGGGAGGTGTAGCAAAGAAATCACCTTATATAATGCAGACTTTGGCTGATATTTTAAATATGCCTATAAAAATTGCTCAAACAGATCAGACTGTGGCCCTGGGCGCTGCTATGTTTGCAGCAACGGTTGCCGGATTGTATTCTGGCATAGACGAGGCAAAAACGAATATGGGACAAGGGTTTGACAAAGTTTATCAACCGGATCCCGGCAACGCCAAGTTATATGAGAAATTATACGATGAATACAAGGCGATGGGTAAAATCGTTGAAGAACAAACAATGAATTCACAAAAAACTTATACAAAGTCAGTTTCAAATGAGTGATTTCAAAGAATTAAAAAAAGCTGCATATGAAAGTAATATGAAGCTTCCGGAATTGGGGTTAGTGCTTTTTACATTTGGTAATGCAAGTGCAGCAGATCATGATCGTGGTGTATTTGCCATAAAACCAAGTGGAGTCCCTTACAAGGATTTAAAACCAGAAGACATGGTTATCGTTGATTTTGAAGGTGAAGCCGTTGAAGGCGACTTGCGTCCATCTTCCGATACAAGAACACATGCCGTCTTATATAAGCATTGGAGCAATATAGGTGGTATCGTTCACACTCATTCTACCTATGCGACAGCATGGGCCCAGTCACAGACAGATATTCCCATTCTTGGAACAACACATGCTGATCATATGCCTGTTGATGTTCCCTGTGCACCTGTTATGAATGATGAAATGATAAAGGGTAACTATGAATATCAGACAGGATTTCAAATACTCAATGTATTTAAAGAACGCTCCCTGTCGTATGAAGAGGTTGAAATGGTGTTGCTAGCTAATCATGCTCCTTTTACATGGGGGAAAACAGTTGAAAAGGCAGTTTATAATAGTGCCGTACTTGAGGAAATAGCCAAAATGGCTTACATCGCTTTAAATGTTAATCCCGACGCTCCGCGATTGAAGGATTCTCTCATTGAGAAACATTATTTGCGAAAACACGGCAAAAATGCTTATTACGGACAAAATTCATAAAAATATTCACCAATTTGATAGTAAGAAATGATTGAAAAAAGAAAGCCAAAAATTGGCCTGCTGGGTATTATGCAGGAGCTTTATGACAAATCACTACCGGGTATCACTAAGCGTCAGGAAGCTTATGGACGGGAAATTTGTGAACAATTATCTGACGTAGCGGATTGGGTGTTTCCTAAAGCTGCCCGAAACAGAGAAGATATAGAAGAAGTTCTGGGTCAATTTAATCAACAGGGGCTGGACGGTGTAATGATTGTTATGCTTACTTATGGTCCGGCGATGAGAACAGTCAGGGCACTGCAAAATAATAATCTCCCAATCTTATTGGCCAATACACAGCCGGAACCTATTGTAGGTACCAAATGGGATATGGCTGATTTAACTTATAATCAGGGTATTCACGGTGCACAAGATATGGCAAATGCCATACTGAGAACTGTCGGTGATAATTTTGAGGTTGTATCAGCTCACTGGAAAAGTGACGAATTTAAAGAGTATGTTGGTAACTGGGCCAGTGCCGTTCAGGCTGCCCAGGCGTTGAAAAAAATGAAAATTGCAGCCATAGGTAAAATGCACGGCATGGGTGATACCCTTTCTGACGAAGCAGCTTTTACACGTGTTATCGGTCCCGAAGTTAATCGTGAGTATATCGGTGAAGTTTACCGTAATATGGAAGCTGTTACGGAAGATGAAATTGATGCCCAAATGAAAAAAGACCGTGATAATTTTGATGTGGATGATGATATGCCGGGTGAAAATTTCCGTTACGCCGTTCGCATGTATCTCGGTTTTAAAAAATTCCTTGAGGATGGTGGATACTCCGGTTTTTCTGCTCACTTCGATACATTTAAAGGTGACGGCCGTTTTGATCAAATCAATATGCTGGCAGCTTCAAACCTGATGGCAGAAGGTTATGGATATGCTGCTGAGGGTGATACGAATACTGTAAGTATAGTAGCTGCAGCACATGTTCTTGATAAAAATGCGCATTTTACTGAAATGTATGCCATGGATTTTGAGAAAGATTCCATGTTGATGAGTCATATGGGTGAAGGTAACTGGAAAATTGCCAGAAAAGATAAATCTATCCGTTTGGCTAATCGGGAACTTGGTATCGGGGATCTCGAAAATCCACCGACAACCGTATTTATGGCTGAACCCGGACCTGCCACGATCGTGTCTCTTGTTCACCTCGTAGGTGAAAAATTCCGTCTCGTTTGTGCTTATGGTGATATTCTGGATACGGAGGAAGTTAAGACCATTGAAATGCCATATTTCCATTTCAGTCCTGCTTCAGGTGTCAGAAAATGTAATGACGGATGGCTTAAAAACGGTGGAACACATCATCAAACGCTCCTTCTTGGAGATAAACGAAAAAAATGGCAAATGCTTTGCCGAATTTTAGGTATCGAGTACGTAGAAGTGTAAGCGTAATCAGCTTCGTTACTTTAACCCGGGTTTGAATTGTTTTCGAGATAAAAAAACTATTTTCGCCCGGGTTATCAATATTCCTCCGGTTATCCCTTGTTGATTATAAGCTTCACAAGATTGAAAATTATTCAGTATCAAATTGATGTGATACTAAAATTAGCATTTGGGAATTTGATTGCAGGTTAAAAGAATTATTTTCACACATTTATAAAATCTGTTATCACTGCTTCTTATTCAGGAAAGGTATCTCCATTTGTCTAAGCTGAATAAATAAAATGATTCCTATAAACCTGTTACTTATATCTTGATCCGGAAATCTGTTTGATAAAGCGTATTCGGGTACATCGATTTTCGCTTTTGAGTTGTGTGAGAGTAACAGATACTGATTTTGCAATGTTTGTGACAGTAGAGAATAGGAAACACGATTAAGACTGATTTTTTTAAAGATTATTTACTGATGGATAAAGTTAAAACAAGAATTGATGACGAAATAACGTTAAAAGCGGCTGATAATATCAGAATACTTTCGGCAGCAATGGTTGAAAAAGCCCGTTCAGGTCATCCGGGTGGCGCCATGGGAGGAGCGGACTTTATTAATGTTCTTTTTTCAGAATTTCTGGTTTATGATCCGGATGATCCGACATGGCCATTCAGAGACCGTTTTTTCCTTGATCCGGGACATATGTCGGCCATGCTTTATTCCGTTTTAGCATTAACAGGATCTTATACTATAGATGACCTTAAAAACTTCAGGCAATGGGGGAGTATAACGCCCGGTCATCCGGAGGTTGATATTCAACATAGAGTTGAAAATACATCCGGTCCGTTAGGTCAGGGTCATGCGAATGCTGCAGGTGCAGCTATTGCCGAACGTTTTTTAGCGGATCGTTTCGGGGAATGGTTGTCACATAAAAGTTATGCATTCATTTCCGACGGAGGGATACAGGAAGAGATATCACAGGGGGTCGGCCGAATTGCAGGACACCTTGGCCTAAACAACCTCATCATATTTTTTGACTCTAATGATCTCCAGCTATCTACCGCCACAGATCAGGTAACAAGTGAGGATACGGCTAAGAAATATGCAGCCTGGGGATGGAATACTATAACGATTGATGGCCATGATATAACTGAAATCCGGAGAGCTTTGACAGAAGCTCAAAATGAGAAGAAAAAACCGACGTTGATTATAGGTAAGACCATTATGGGTAAAGGCGCTGTGACCGATGAAGGTCATAGCTTCGAGAAACAATATTCAACTCACGGGCAACCTTTGAGTAAAGCCGGAGCATCGTTCAGTAAAACCATTCAAAATCTGAATGGCCATCCTGATAATCCTTTTAAAATCTTTCCGGAAGTAGAGGATTATTACGATTTAGTTAATGACCGTAAGCGGGCTATAGTATCCGAAAAGAAAAAATTACAAAGGTCTTGGGAAGAAAATAATCCCGAACAGGCAAAAAAATTACACCAGTTTCTATCAGGAAATATACCTGATATTGATTTAAGTAAAATAAAACACAAAGCGAATATCGCTACGCGTGTTGCCTCCTCGAATGTCTTGTCATATTTGGCCGATCATGTTGATAATATGATTGTGGCGTCAGCAGATTTATCTAATAGTGATAAGACAAACGGTTTTTTGGACAAGACAAAATCATTTTCATATCAGGATTTTTCCGGTGCTTTTTTACAAGCGGGTGTTTCCGAGTTAACAATGGCTGCTATTGCTAATGGTATGGCATTGCATGGAGGTATTATTCCGGTATGTGCAACCTTCTTTGTGTTTTCCGATTTTATGAAACCCGCTATTCGCCTGGCTGCATTGATGGAGTTACCGGTTATCTATATCTGGACTCACGATTCATTTCGTGTTGGTGAAGACGGGCCAACTCATCAACCCATAGAACAGGAAGCGCAAATACGTTTATTGGAACAACTGAAGAATCACTCCGGTAATAACAGTTTCCTTGCACTGCGCCCCGCTGATGCTGCTGAAACGACAGTGGCCTGGGAAATGGCACTTCGAAATACCAAGACCCCTACCGGTTTGATTTTATCGCGTCAGAATATTGATGATATACCATCAATTAAGGATATGGATCGTTACAGTGATGCTCAGAATGCGTCTAAGGGAGCGTATATTGTGCAAGAAACAGAGGATGAGCCGGATGTCATATTAGTCGGTAATGGTTCGGAAGTCGCTACATTGATAGCCGGAGCAGAGTTACTTGAAAGAGAAAAAAAATTAAACGTCCGTGTAGTATCAGCCATATCGGAAGGTTTATTCCGTAAACAACCTGAAAACTACCAGGCAGAAATAATACCAGATAATATCCCCGTATTGGGTCTGTCGTCCGGTTTGCCAGTTACACTGCGAAATTTAGTTGGTCCGAAAGGAAAATGTGTTGGATTGGATCATTTTGGTCATTCCGCACCGGCAGAAGTTTTGGATAAACAATTTGGCTTTACAGCTGAAAATGTTTTACAAGAGGTTGAGAAATATTTGTTTGAATACCGTTTGTAGAAAAACCGTTTATAAAATTTAAAAGAACTAAGGCAATGAATTTTGAATTTGCTGCATGAGATTATTTTTGACATATAAATTAATCATCTAAACATCAATGATATGGTACATTTTATGAAGATCCTTTCTCTATTGCTTGCTTCATCGCTATTGGGAATGATTCAGGGTTCACCAAATGTGATAAAAAAGAAAAAGCAACAGAACCAAACAGGTTTGAAAAAAGCTAATTTCCAAAAAGTTATCAATGGGAAGAAGACCAATTTATTCTTTTTGAAAAATGATAATGGTATGGAAGTCGCTATTACAAATTACGGTGGAAGGGTTGTGAGTATCATGGCGCCCGATCGTAATGGCAAGATGGCTGATGTTGCTCTTGGTTTTGATCGTTTAGATGGTTATCTGAATAATAATGAATATTATTTTGGCGCAGTTATTGGGCGTTATGCCAATAGAATTGCCAAGGGACGGTTTACCTTAGATGGTAAAACATATCATCTTCCGATAAATGATGGTCCTAATAGTTTACACGGTGGCAATAAAGGTTTTTTTGCCAGAATATGGGATGCCAGGCAATTAGACAGCAGGAACTTACTTCTTACCTACGATTCTAAAGATATGGAAGAAGGATATCCGGGTGATTTGAAAGTTCAGGTTCTCTACACGTTGACACAGGATAATTCTATTCGAATTGAATACACCGCTGTCACCGATAAACCAACCGTAATTAACCTAACCAACCACACTTATTTTAATTTAAATGGTGCAGGCAGTGGCAAAATTACTGATGAAAAATTGATGATTAACGGTGATTCATATACACCAATCGATGATACTGAAATACCGACAGGTAAGATAGATCCTGTTAAGGGAACTCCGTTTGATTTTACATCGCCAACAGTTATTGGTAAACGCATAAATGCGGATAATCAACAGATTAAATTCGCAAAAGGATATGACGATAATTGGGTCCTTAATAAAGATTTCAAGGGACAACTAAGTCTGGCAGCGCGTGTTACTGATCCAAATAGCGGCCGGGTGATGGATGTATTAACAACCGAGCCGGGTATACAATTCTACAGTGGTAACTTTCTCGATGGAGTGAAAGGTAAAGACGGAAAACCGTATAAATATAGAACGGCCCTTACACTGGAGACGCAACACTATCCTGATTCTCCTAATGAACCTGATTTCCCATCGACTGTTTTGAAACCTAATCAGATATTCCATTCTATCACCATATATAAATTCCGTACAGAATAATAGGTGGTGATTCTCCTATGGTTAACAGTGATCAATGATCGGTTAACAATAATACGAAGTCCTGACGCGGTATGCCTCGTCAGGGCTTCTTGTATTTATACCGTTGGTAAATTGCATTTCATAAGTCACAGAATTCGGATATTGTTGGTGGGGATTATTTGTTGATAGTTAGTAGTATAGGTTTATAAACATACCAATGCTTCTTTCCATAAAAATCATCTCCTGATCACATGACCGCCTTTGATCGGGTATCCGGAAAGACATTAATCATACCTGTAAACGTAGTTTTCGGTATGTACCGATCACTGCATACTGTTGGATTCCTGTCAGGAGAGGAATGACAAGATCCGAAGCCTTAGATAGACTTTAAAACTTCATTTCCAATACATTGCACAGTCATCATGAAGCAATCGAAGGTACTTTTAAATTTCTAATCTTTTAACTCCAAATCTCAAATCTGTATTCCCTGATGTAATTACCCGGATCCCGGATCCTTAGTTACGGATGGCGTCATTTGGGGTATGCATTAAAAATTAAAATACCGACATCAGACATTTATAAATCCTATTACTATGCCATTGTTAGTATCATTTTCACCTTTTCAATAGTTTCTTCAGATAATGTAATACCTGAGGCTGTGACATTATCCCGAATATGTGAGGGTTTACTTGCGCCGACAATAGCACTGGAAACTGAGGGTAATCGTAACACCCAGGCAAGTGCTAATTGTACCAATGTCATTCCTTCATCATCAGCCAGTTCCTGTAATTTTTCGACTTTGATCAGATTTTCTTCATTCAGAAGACGTTGTACAAATCGTTTACCTTGTGGATCCATCGCCCGGCTGTTTTCCGGTAGCTTTTCTCCGCGTTTATATTTTCCCGTCAGAACACCTTGTGCGAGAGGGGAAAAGACGACATGTCCCACTCCGTATTTTGTTGCCGTTGGTATAACATCATCTTCAATATATCGCTGAAACATGTTATACCGGGGTTGATTGACGACTATTTTGTCAAGAGTATATTGGTCGGCAATTCTAATGGCTTCGGTAATTTGTGGCGCCGACCATTCGCTAACCCCGGCATAAAGTATTTTCCCCTGCCTTATTAAGTCATCAAAAGCGCGAAGTGTTTCATCAACAGGTGTTTCAGGATCATAGCGATGACAGTAGTATATATCCAGATAATCGACACCCAAACGTTTCAAACTGGCATGGCATTGATCCATTATATGTTTTCGGGATAGCCCACGGTCATTAGGGCCATCACCCATGGGAAAATAAACTTTGGTTGAAAGAACATATCTATCCCTTGGGTATTGTTTCAACGCTTTTCCAACAATCTTTTCTGCTTCGCCCTGCATGTATACATTAGCCGTATCAAAAAAGTTAACACCTGACTCATATGCTTCATGGATGATATTTCGTGATTTTTTCTCATCAACATATCCGGCATAGGTAAGCCAACTGCCTAAACTGATTTCACTGACTTTTAAACCTGTTCTTCCCAATCGACGATAATTCATGAAAATATTTTACGGATCTTATAATTAATATTGAACGTTTAAGAATAGTCATTCTTTTGGAACTACAACATAGTTAATATGTTATCAGATGATGCAGGTATTTTTTCAGTAAACCAAATATTGCTACCGGACTTTTAATCTAATGAGTAAAAAGGCGTAAAAATCACAATAACACGATATCATATTTTTATATTTATAAGTTGGTATATCATCTTCAGGTTAACCGGATGACAAATTTGAGATTAAGGTTCATTAAAATACAACAATTCTGTGAAGTGAAATTAGTAAGAATATTTTCAATCTGTTTTACGATTACTTGTACTATTTGGTTGACAGCAAGTGCTCAATCTAAGAATGATTCACTTAAGGTAAATCTTAAGTCGATTAACGTATATGCTGCGCATTATGGCATTAGCCCCGAATCTACACCATTGTCAGTTAGTTATATTTCAAGATCAAATGCGGAGTATGATAAAACACCGGCTCTGACTCTCGATCGCATCACGTATAAGATTCCGGGACTTTGGGTGAGTAACAGGGAGAATTATGCCCTGGGAGAACGAATTACTATACGCGGACTGGGTTGGAGAGCCGCTTTTGGCGTTAGGGGAATCCAGGTTATCATGGACGGAATTCCATTGACTACGGCTGACGGCCAATCTGTTTTAAATATAGTCGACCCTGCATTCATAAGAGATATGAAGGTTATCAGGGGACCCGCATCAGCGTTTTGGGGTAATAGCAGCGGCGGCGTTTTATATCTATCAACGAGACCGCCCAAAGATATCGACTCACAAGTCAGGGTACGGGAAATGCTGGGATCGTATGGAATGGGTAAAACGGATGTTCAGTTGACGCAGAAAATCGGGCTTAGCCGATTCAGTGCCTACACATCTTATCTTCATAGTGATGGTTACCGCGATTACAGTAAGGTTCGTTTAAGCAGAACGGGTCTTACCGGAAGTATACCTTTAACCGGGAAAAGCGGCATTAATTTATTTGGAGCTTATGAGTCCATGCCGGAAGCCCGGCATCCGGGAACATTAACAAAACAACAGGTAGAACAGGATCCGCGTCAGGCAAGGGCTTATTTTGTTGATAATAACGCCGGTAAGATGTCCAGGCAGGGTCAGTTGGGAGGAACTTATCATGATGTAACCGGTATAGGTACATTCAGGGCGACGGTTTACGGTATCTTACGTGATCTTAAAAATCCCCTGCCTTTTGTATATATCAAATTACATCGTCTTGCCGGTGGAGTGCGGTTTACACTCCAAAATGAAAATGAATATTTCAGATGGAATGTCGGGTATGGTGGAAAATTACAGCATGACTTCCGATGGAACTGGAATAACAGTCATGGAACACCACTTCCGGGTGACAGCCTGACTATCGATCAGCTTGAACAAGTATACAATCAGGCCGTATTTGGAAATATAATGGTGCCGTTGAATAAATGGAAAATAAGCCTGAGCCTGCGTTATGATTGGTTGCGTTTTACCGCTGATGATCATTTGCAGAGGCCCAATCCCGGTAACAGTCAATCGGGAAGCCGTAATTTTCAGGCGTTAAGCCCATCAGCCGGAATCAGTTATCAAATCAATGATTCCAGGATCTATGCAAGTATGAGTACGGCATTTGAAGCTCCGACAACAACCGAACTGGTAAATCGCCCGGATGGCGGAGGAGGTTATAATCCGGATATTAAACCTGAGCACACACTCAATTTTGAAACAGGGGTGCAAGGTCAAATTAAAGCAGCCTCACTAACCTACGACCTTGCATTATATACATTATGGATTCGTGATATGCTGATGCCTTATGAGAGTGCCAGCGAAAGGGTTTATTATCGCAATGAAGGGAAAACACACCACTGGGGAATTGAAGCGAAAGTAGACTGGAAAGCTCAAAGGAATTTTAATCTGGGGGTGACATATACTTACACACATGCAACATTTGTTACAGCTCAGACGCTATCGAATCAAAGCCTTGATCATCATGCTATTCCCGGTATTCCACGGCAACGGTTAAATGGATTTATCCGTTGGTCACCGGATCCATTATGGTTTTCTCTTGATGCTGAAAGTGTTAATGCGTATTACGTGGATAATGTAAATACTGCAAAAAATGAAGGATATATCGTTTTTAATGGGAGGATAAGTACTAAAAGTATTCGCTTAAGTTCGGGTATTTCCGTGGACCCTTTTATTTCCATAAAAAACATATTCAACAAACAATATAACGGATCAGTACAGGTGAATGCCACGAGTGGGCGATATTATGAACCGGCAGCCGGACGTAACTGGGCCGCCGGCATTACCTTAAGATATTAAAGTGTAATAAGTTATTGAGTATAATTAGAGTGCCGGATTATAACTTAATACACCTAATAACTTAATAACTCTCTCTATGCTATTTCCCGGTATACATGATGCGCCATACGGTACCATGCGAATCATCCGTAACATACAACGAACCATCTGGTCCTTGTGCGAGTCCAACGGGGCGGTGTTTTGCCTGGCCCGGTGATGATAATTGGTTAACACCTGCAAATCCTGTGGCAAAATTATCCCATTTATCAGAAGCGGGTTTATCTCCCTGAAATGGTACAAATACTATTCTGCCGGGAGCTTGAGGTAAAGGAGCCCTGTTCCATGAACCATGAAAAGCGATAAATGCACCGTTTTTAAATTTGGATGGAAACTGATTCCCGGTATAGAACATTAGTCCCAATGGTGCCCAGTGTCCCGGAAACGCCATTATGGGATCATCATAGTTTGCAGCACGTCCTACTTTTTGGCCGTCCCCACCGTATTCAGGTGCAAGGACATTTTTATGTTGAAACTGATCATAATAAGCATATGGCCAACCAAAATTGGATCCGTCTTTTACTAACATAAACTCTTCGGCAGGTAATTCGGCACTTTGTTTTTGAGTAAAATATTTCGGCCAGAGTTGATGCAACTGATCCCGGCCGTTTTGTACGACATAAAGTTTATTCACATCGGAATTCCAGGTGATTCCCACACCATTTCGTATCCCGGTTGCGTAATGATGGGCATTAGCCAATTTCTGATCTTTTTGATCCGCTTTAAATTCCCAGACGCCGGCACGTGTTTTCAATTGTGGACAAGGATCCAGGCCGGGCACTCCTTTAGAGCGTTCAGGTTGCTGACAGGCATTGGTCGGGCTGCCGATATCCAAATACATGTTACCCTGATTATCAAAAGTAATAGACTTTGTATGGTGATCTCCTTTATGCGGTAAGTTTACCACAATATGTTCAGGAGTACCATCGGGTACCAATTGACCCTTCGTTAGTTTATATCTCCAGACAGCGGTATCGGGAGCAAAATAAAGGTAACCATCGTGGATAGCTATTCCGTTACCACCGCTATTACCAAAATATTTAATGACGTC
>Ga0102944_1000622_pt1 | contig 26247 bp, 23 predicted proteins | sample SalPonD_shore_MG_FD_78172 | JGI IMG/M metagenome (GOLD analysis project Ga0102944, IMG submission 78172) | Salt pond soil microbial communities from South San Francisco under conditions of wetland restoration - Salt Pond MetaG... | ecosystem: Environmental > Aquatic > Marine > Intertidal zone >...
CAGCGCAAGGTGGAAGGCCGCAACTTCGACATCCGCAAGCAGCTGCTGGAGTACGACGACGTCGCCAACCAGCAGCGCCAGCTGGTGTACGAGCAGCGCCGCCACCTGATGGAGTCCGACGACATCTCCGACACCGTCGAGGCCTTCCGCGAGAACGTCCTCGACGCGGTCTTCCACCAGTACGTGCCGCCCGCCTCGGTGGAGGAGGAGTGGGACACCGCCGGCCTCGAGGAGGGGCTGTACCACACCTACGGCGTCCAGATTCCGGTCCGGCAGTGGCTGGAGGAGGATTCCTCGCTGCACGAGGAGACCCTCAAGGAGAGGCTGTGGGAGACCCTCGAGGCCCAGTACCGGGACAAGGAGTCCCAGGTGACCTCGGAGGTCATGCGCGAGTTCGAGAAGGTGGTGGCGCTGCAGGTCCTGGACACCCAGTGGAAGGACCACCTGGCCGCCATGGACCACCTCAAGGAGGGCATCCACCTGCGCAGCATGGCCCAGCGCCAGCCCATCCAGGAATACAAGCGCGAGGCCTTCGGCATGTTCGAGGAGCTGCTGGAGCGCTTCAAGGTGGAGGTGGTGGGGCTGCTCTACAAGGTCCAGGTGCGCGCCGAGTCGGACGTGGAGGAGCTGGAGGAGACCCGCTCCGAGCCGGCCGACATCCAGTACCAGCACCCCACCGCCGAAGGCGCCGTGGCCTCCGAGGCCGTGGCCGCCGCCGGCGGCCACGGCGAGCCCGCCCCGGCCCAGGCGGGTGAGCAGGAGGCCCCGGCCCAACCCTTCCAGCGCGAGGGCCGCAAGGTGGGCCGCAACGAGCCCTGCCCGTGCGGCTCCGGCAAGAAGTACAAGCAGTGCTGCGGTAAGGCCAGCTGAGCGTGGCCGTCGGTGCCGACATGCGGCCGGAGCTCGCCCCGGTCGCCGGGGTGCGGCTGGCGGCCACCGCCGCCGGCATCCGCGCCGCCGGCCGCGATGACCTGACGGTACTGGAGCTGGCCCCGGGCAGCCGCACCGCCGCCGTGTTCACCACCAACCGCCTGCGGGCGGCGCCGGTACTGGTGGCGGAGGAGCACCTGGCCGCGGCCGCGCCGCGCCTGCTGGTGATCAACACCGGCAGCGCCAACGCCGCCACCGGGGCGGCCGGCATGGAGACCGCCCGCGCCGTGTGCGCCGCCGCCGCGGAGGGGTTCGGCCTGGCCCCGGAGCAGGTGCTGCCCTTCTCCACCGGGGTCATCGGCGAGCCGCTGCGCCTGGAGCCCTTCGCGGCCGGTCTGCCCCGCTGCCGGGACGGGCTCGCCGCCGACGCCGCGGCCTGGTGGCGGGCCGCCGACGCCATCCGCACCACCGATACCCGGCCCAAGGCCGCCAGCCGCACCGTGGAGCTGGACGGCGAGCCGGTGCACGTCACCGGCTTCGCCAAGGGCTCGGGCATGATCCACCCCAACATGGCCACCATGCTGGCCTTCGTCGCCACCGACGCCGCCGTGGCCGACGGCCCCCTGCGCGACCTGCTGCGCGAGGCGGCCGACGGCAGCTTCAACCGCATCAGCGTCGACGGCGACACCTCCACCAACGACGCCCTGACCCTGACCGCCACCGGCGCCGCCGGCGCCGCCCCCCTGGAAAGCGCCGCCGATCCGCGCCTGCCGGCCCTGCGCGAGGCGGTGGCCGCCGTCTGCCGCGACCTGGCCCTGGCCATCGTGCGCGACGGCGAGGGCGCCACCCGCCTGCTCACCGTGCGCGTGGAGGGCGCGGCCGATGCCGCCGAGGCCGCCCGGGTGGCCGACTCGGTGGCCCGCTCGCCGCTGGTCAAGACGGCGCTGTTCGCCGGCGATCCCAACTGGGGCCGCATCCTGGCCGCGGCAGGCACGGCCCTCACCGGCGAGGTGGACTGGGGGCGCGTGGACCTGCATCTGGGCGCGACCCGGGTGGTGCGCGGCGGGGTGGTGGCTCCGGACTACACCGAGGCCGCCGGCGAGGCCGCCATGGCCCCCGAGGAGGTGACCGCGACCCTGTCCCTGGGCCGCGGCGAGGCGGCCGACTGGATGTGGACCTGCGACCTGACCCACGAGTACGTCACCATCAACGCCGAGTACCGGTCGTAGCCGTTTCGGCGGCGTAGCGCGGACACGGCAGGGGGCGCGGAGGAGGGCGGATGGCAGCCGGCCCCGAAGCCGGGCCGAGTGCCTCCGTCCAGCCCTGCCGGCTTCCTCCGCGTCCCCGGCGGGCCGGGCGCTTACTCCCCCCGAGGTCTGCCCTTGGCAACCCCGCCCACCGAACCCGACCTCCACGTGGCCGTGGGCCTGATCCGGCTCGATGGCTGCTTCCTGCTGGCCAGCCGCGATCCGCAGCGGGTGGGCGGCGGGACCTGGGAGCTCCCGGGCGGCAAGCTGGAGGCCGGCGAGAGCGCGGGTGCCGCCCTGACCCGCGAGCTGGCCGAGGAGCTCGGCATCACGGTCACGGCCGCCACCCCCTATCCCCCCTACGATCACGCCGGCACCTATGCCGTGCGCCTGTATCCCTTCCTGGTGACCGCCTACGACGGCAACCCCGCCGGCCGCGAGGGCCAGTCCCTGCGCTGGGTGCGGGGAGAGGAGCTGTGGGCCGAGGCGGCGGACATGCCCGGGGCCAACGGGCCGCTGCTGGCCCACCTGGCCGCCAGCGGGTTGCATCTGGAGTAGGAACGGCGGGCGAAAATGCCAAGGCGCCAAGCCGCCAAGTAAGACAATGGCATTGTGGGGTTGTAGCCGATCCCCCCGGGGCGGAAGTGGCCCGCCGCCCCCGATTTCGCCAAGGCACTAGTCTCATCCGGGTACCTTGGCGGCTTGGCGGCTTGGCGTTTCAGGTCTGGCCGTTAAGTTCGGAAAGAAACGCCCGAACCGCCGCCGCCGGGTCGTCGGCGGCCAGGATGGCGTCCATGCAGGCCACACCCGCGGCCCCGGCAGCCAGGGCCTCGGCGGTGTTGGCCGGGCCGATCCCGCCCAGGGCCAGCACCGGGACCGGGCTGTAGGCGGCGAGCTTGGCGAAGCGGTCGGGCCCCAGGGTATCGGCGTCGGGGTGGCTGCGGGTGGGGAACAGGGGGGAGAGGAGGGCGAAGCGGGCGCCGATCGGCCCCGCCCGGTCCAGGCCCTGGCGGTCGTGGGCGGCTACCGAGAGGGGGCCGTCCCAGACCTCGGTGGAGGGGCGCAGCACGCCCTCGGCCAGGTGCAGGCCGTCGGCGCCCACGCGCCGGGCCAGCTGCTCCCGGCCGGCCACGAAAAGCGACGCCCCCCGGGCGCGGGTGGCGCGCCGGAGGGCGTTCGCCTGCTGTTCGGCCTCGTTGTCGGGGAGGTCCTTGTCGCGCAGCAGGACGGCCGGGAGACCGGCCTCCAGGGCGCAGTCCACCACCTCCAGCAGGTCGCGGCCGCCGGTGCGGTGGCGGTCGGTGACCAGCAGCAGGCGCGGGATCTCAGCCGTCGCCTTCCCCCATGGCCTCGGCGATGGGGGCGCGCAGCTTGGTCAGGGCCTTGCGCTCGATCTGGCGCACCCGCTCGGCGGAGACCTCGTATTCGTCGGCCAGCTGCTGCAGGGTGGCCGGCTCCTCGGCCAGCCAGCGGCGCTGCACGATGCTGCGGCTGCGGTCGTCGAGCCCCGCCAGCGCCGTGCCCAGGGCGTGGGTGCTGCGCGCCTGGTACTCGCTCTCGGCGACGCTCTCCTCGGTGGTGACGCCCTGGTCGGGCAGCACATCCACCCGCGTGTCGCCGTCCTCGTCGTCGCCGAGGGGCTCGTTGAGGGACTGGTCGCCGCGCGACATGACGGCGTCCATCTTCATGACCTGCTCCACCGGAACCTGCAGGTCCTCGGCGATGCCCTCGGCCTCGGAGCGCGACAGCCAGGAGAGGTGCTTCTTGGCCTTGCGCAGGTTGAAGAACAGCTTGCGCTGGGCCTTGGTGGTGGCCACCTTGACCATGCGCCAGTTGCGCAGGATGTACTCGTGGATCTCCGCCCGGATCCAGTGGATGGCGAAGCTCACCAGGCGCACGCCGCGGTCGGGGTCGAAGTGCTTGACGGCCTTCATGAGGCCGATGTTGCCCTCCTGGATCATGTCCGCGAAGGGCAGGCCGTAGTCCTGGTAGCCGCGGGCAATGCGCACCACCACCCGCAGGTGGGACAGCACCAGGGCGCGGGCGGCCTCGACGTCCTCCTGGTCGTGGTAGCGGCGCGCGTAGTCCTGCTCCTCCTGCCATGACAGGAGGGGCAGCTGCCGAACGTAGGAGAGGTAGCTCTCCAGCGAGCCGCTGTGGGCATCGATCGAGAGGGCCAGGCTCTTGGACGCCATGGGCGTTTCGTCCCCTGTCTTGTCTGCTTTTCCGGGTTCCTGATGCGGCATGGGCCGATGGCTCGGCCCCGCGGCCGTCCGGCCGCTGCACCTGTTCGTTAGTCGCTGCCACACCGTCGGAGTTCCCGGACGTCTACCCACGCTAACATCCCCGATATGGGGTCGCCACGGCCGCCGTTCAAGCCGGCTCGATATCGCGCAGGTGGCGCCCCACCGCCAGGCGGCTGCCAAGCCAGCCGAGCCCGCCGCCAACCGCCAGCAGGCCGAGCAGGTAGTCCGGGCCGGGGCCATAGAGGGCGAAGCTGGCGCCGTAGCGGGCGGCGAGATCGGCCGCAGAGGTGCCCAGTACGCCCACCGCGACCGCCACCAGGACGTCGGCCACCAGCGCCGCCAGCAGGCCCTGGAGCAGGCCGGTGTAGAGGAAGGGCAGGCGCACGAAGGCGTCGGTGCCGCCGATCATCTTGGTTACCTCGATCTCGCGCCGGCGGTTGAGCACCGCCAGGCGGATGGTGTTGCCGATGATCAGCACCACCACCGCCCCCAGCAGCACCGCCGTCACCCCGCCGGTGCGCCGCAGGAAGTCCACCGCCGCCTGGAAGCGCTCCACCCAGCGGCGGTCGTACTGCACCTGGTCCACGGCCTGCCAGCCGCCGATGGTCTCGGCCAGCGCCGCCATGCGCGCCGGGGAGCGGCGGCCCGGCCCCAGGGTCACCCGGAAGCTGCCGGGCAGGGGGTTGTCGGACAGCCCCTGCAGGGCGTCGCCCAGACCCAGCAGGCGGGAGGCCTCGTCCAGGGCCTGGTCGGGCGGCACGAAGTCGACCGTGGCCACGCCGTCCAGTGCCCGCAGGCGGTCCTCCAGCGCCCCCGGGTCGCCGGGGTCGGTGGCCAGGAACACGGACAGGGTGCCCGGGGCCTCGAAGTGGCCGGCCAGGCGCTCCAGGTTGTCCGTGACCACCAGCAGGGCCGCCGGCAGGGCCAGGGCCGCGGCCAGGACGAACACCGTCATCAGGGTCGCCCCGGGGCTGCGCGCCAGGCGCCCCAGGACCTCGCCCAGGATCTCGCGGTGCTGACGCAGGGGGACGCGGAGCACGCTCATGGGACGGTCATGCCACCAGGTTGCCCTGCTCCAGCCGGATCTGGGGCAGCCCCAAACGCTCCGGCTGGCTCAGGTCATGGGTGGCCACCAGAACGGTCATGCCGAACTGGTGGAACTCGTAGAACAGGTCCATGATCTCGTCGGCCAGCTGCTTGTCCAGGTTGCCGGTGGGCTCGTCGGCCAGCAGCAGGTCCGGCTTGTTGACCAGCGCGCGCGCGATGGCCACGCGCTGCTGCTCGCCGCCGGACAGGGTGATGGGGTACTTGTTGCGGTGGCGCTCCAGGCCCACCCGGTTCAGCACTGCCTGCACCCGGCCGGCGATCTTGGCGCGGGGGAAGTTGGATACCTGCAGCGCCAGCGCCACGTTGTCGTAGACGGTGCGGTCGAACAGCAGCTTGTGGTCCTGGAACACGGTGCCGATGGCGCGGCGCAGGAAGGGGATCTTGCGCCGCGGGAGGCGCGAGATGTCGGTGCCGTCCACCAGTACGCGGCCGCCCGAGGGGCGCTCGATGGCCGTGGCCAGCTTGAGCAGGGTGGACTTGCCGGCGCCGGAGTGCCCGGTGAGGAAGTGCATGGAGCCGGGCGCCAGCTCCAGCGACACCCCCTGCAGGGCGGCGTGGCCCTGGGGGTAGCGCTTGGAGACGCGGTCGAGCATGAGCATTGGTCCAACCCCCTGGTGATCTCTGCGGCCCCTTCCGGCCTCTTTTCGGACAGGGCGGAACTCTGTCCGGCGCCCGGAGGACCAACGGGGCAGATGTCCGGGCCGGTGGTCGCCGCTTCCTTTTTACCCGGGCCTACTCACCGGTGTCCAACAGGGCGTCGACGAAGGCCTCGGGCTCGAAGGGGCGCAGGTCCTCGGCCGCCTCGCCGACGCCGATGTAGCGGATGGGCAGCCCCAGGCGCTGGGTCAGGGCCACCAGGATGCCGCCCTTGGCGGTGCCGTCGAGCTTGGTGACGATCAGCCCGGTCAGCGGCACCGCCTCGTGGAACTTCTCGGCCTGGGCCAGGGCGTTCTGGCCGGTGGTGGCATCCACCACCAGCCAGGTCTCGTGGGGGGCGTCGGCGTCCAGGCGGTTGACCACCCGCCGCACCTTGGCCAGCTCCTCCATGAGGTTGGCCTTGGTGTGCAGGCGCCCGGCGGTGTCCGCCAGGAGCACGTCGGTGCCGCGGCTGGCGGCGGCCTGGACGGCGTCGTGGACCACCGAGGCCGAGTCGGCGCCGGTGTCCTGGGCGATCACCGGGGCGCCGATGCGCTCGCCCCACTGCTGCAGCTGCTCCACCGCGGCGGCGCGGAAGGTGTCGCCGGCGGCGAGCATCACCGACAGGCCGCGGTCGCGGTAGCGTGCGCCCAGCTTGCCGATGGTGGTGGTCTTGCCGACGCCGTTGACGCCCACCACCATCACCACCCGCCGGTCCTCGCCGGGGCTCCAGTCGACCGGGGGCGCGTCCACCGTCAGGGTGTCGATCAGGTGGCTGCGCACTGCCTCCACCACCGCCTCGGGATCGGTCAGGTCCTTGCGGCGGACGCGGTCGGTGATGGCATCGATGATCTCGCTGGTGGTCTCCACCCCGATGTCGGCGGTGATCAGCAGGGTCTCGAGCTCCTCGAGCAGCTCGTCGTCGATCTGCTTCTTGCCGGCCACCAGGCGCGCCAGCCCCTCGGTGAAGCTGGAGCGGGTGCGCGCCAGCCCGCTCTTGAGGCGGGCGAACAGTCCGCCGTCGCCGCCTTCGCCGCCGCTGCTGCCGCCGTTGCCTTGCTTGCGCTTGAACATTACGGGTCTTTTGCGTCCATCCGGTGCGTGGGGGGCTATGATAACCTCTCGCCGACCCGCGAGCACGACGTCTCCGCGCCCGGTCCAGCCGACACCTCGCATTCGACAGGGAATGGATCCATGCCCACCCGCCTATTGCTGGCCCTCGCGGCCCTGCTCCTCCTCCCGCCCGCCGCCTGGGGCGCCGAGGTGGCCTCGCGCACCCTCGACAACGGCATGGAGGTGTTCGTCCGCCCCGACCACCGGGCCCCGGTGGTGACCTCCATGGTCTGGTACCGAGTCGGCGGCATCGACGAGCACCTCGGCAAGACCGGCATCTCCCACGTGCTCGAGCACATGATGTTCAAGGGCACCAAGAAGGTGGGGCCCGGTCAGTTCGCCGAGATCATTGCCCGCAACGGCGGGCGCAACAACGCCTTCACCGGCCAGGACTACACCGCCTACTTCGAGAAGCTGGCGAGCGACCGCCTCGACGTGGCCCTGCGCCTGGAGGCGGACCGCATGGTCAACCTCCGGCTCAAGCCCAAGCAGTTCCGCAAGGAGGTGCAGGTGGTCATGGAGGAGCGCCGCATGCGGGTGAGCGACGACCCGCGCTCGCTCGCCCACGAGACCCTGCGCTCGGTGGCCTTCGACGCCCACCCCTACGGCTACCCGGTGATCGGCTTCAAGCCCGACCTCGATCGCCTCAAGGTGGGCGACCTCAAGCGCTGGTACCGCCACCACTACAGCCCGCGCAACGCGCGCCTGGTGGTGGCCGGGGATGTCGAACCGGCCAGGGTGTTCCGGCTGGCGGCGAAGTACTTCGGCGACCTGCCGCCGGGGCCGAAGCCGCCTCAGGTGAACCCGGAGCCGGTGCCGGCGCCGCGCGGCGCCCGCGCGGTGGACCTGGAGGCGGACGCGCGCGTGCCCTACCTGGCCATGGCCTACCACGTGCCCAACCTGCCGGCCGCCGACCAGCAGTGGGAGCCCTACGCCCTGCGCCTGGTGGCCGGTCTTCTCGACGAGGGCCGCTCGTCGCGGCTGCCCACGCGCCTGGTGCGGGGCAGCGGGGTGGCGGCCTCGGCCGGCACCTACTTCAGCCCGGAGAGCCGGGCCCCGGAGCTGTTCTACCTCGAGGGCACGCCGGCCCCCGGGCATGACCTGGACGGTCTCCAGCAGGCCCTGCTGGGCCAGGTCGCCGAGCTCCGCGACAAGCCGGTGAGCGCCGACGAGCTGCGCCGGGTCAAACGGCAGATCGCGGCCAGCGAGGTCTTCCAGCGCGACTCGGTGTTCTATCAGGCCATGCAGATCGGCCAGCTGGAGACCATCGGCTACGGCCATGAATACCTCGACACCTACCTGGAGCGCATCCGCGCCGTGACCCCCGAGCAGATCCAGCAAGTCGCCCGCAAGTACCTGACCCCGCAGCGGCGGACCCTGGTCCGCCTGCACCCCGAACCGCAGCAGGGCGCCGCCGGCGCCGGGGAGGGCGGACAATGAGCGCGAACCTGCCAAGCCGCCTGCTTGCCCCCCTGCTCGCCCTGCCCCTGCTGCTGGCCGGCTGCGCCGCCGGGCCCGGGGCCGAGCCCCCGGCGGCCAAGGACGACCACAGCGCCGCCTACGAGGTGCCGATCCAGACCTGGCGCCTGGACAACGGCGCCCGGGTGCTCTACGTGCACCGGCCGGAGCTGCCCATGATGAGCCTGCAGGCGGTGTTCGACGCCGGCAGCGCGCGCGACCCCGAGGGCAAGTACGGCCTGTCGGCGCTCGCCGCCCGCCTGCTCGACCAGGGCGCCGGTGACCTCTCCGCCGACGAGCTCGCCCGCCGGGTCGACTCGCTGGGGCTGAAGTTCGGCGCCGGCAACGGCCGCGACCAGCTGTCGGTCCAGGTCACCAGCCTCACCGAGGGTGACACCACGGCCAAGGCCTGGGAGCTGCTGACCACCGCCCTCACCCAGCCGAGGTTCAGCGAGCGCAGCCTGAAGCGGGAGCGCAGCCGACTGCTGACGGCCATCCGGCGCGACCGCGAGGACCCGCAGGCGGTGGCGGTCAAGGCCTTCTACCGCCAGGTCTACGGCGATCACCCCTACGCCCATCCCAGCGAGGGCGTGCCCGCCGGGCTCAAGGCGGTCGCCCGCGACGACCTGAAGCGGTTCGCCAAGCGCTACTTCGTCGGCAACAACGCCACCGTGGCGGTGGTCGGGGCCATGGACCGCGATGCGGTGGACCGGCTGCTGGAGCGCACCCTCGGCCGCCTGCCGGCCGGCAAGGCGCCGCCGGCCCTGCCGCGGGTGGCGCCCCTGGACGGGCCCAAGGAGGTGTTCATTCACAAGGACGTCACCCAGTCCCACGTGCTCATGGGCCAGCCCGGCACCACCCGCGACGCCGAGGACTACTTCCCGCTGCTGGTGGGCAACTACAGCCTCGGCGGCGGCGGCTTCGCCTCGCGCCTGATGAGCGTGGTGCGCGAGCAGCACGGCCTGTCCTACAGCGTGTTCTCCACCTTCGCCCCGCTGGCCCGGCGCGGCCCGTTCGTGGCCGGTCTGCAGACCGGCCACGACAAGCTGCCCCAGGCGCTGTCGCTGATGCGGCGCGAGGTCAAGCGCTTCGTGGCCAAGGGCCCCACGCCCGACGAGGTGGATGCCGCCCAGCGCTACCTGACCGGATCCTTCCCGCTCAAGCTGGAGAGCAACCAGGATCTCAAGGACCAGCTGACCACCATCGGCTTCTATCACCTCGGCACCGACTACCTCGACCGCTACCTGCAGCGCGTGCGGGAGGTGGACGCCGCCGAAATCGGCCGGGCCATGCGCGAGCGTCTCGATCCGGCGCGCATGGTGACCGTGATCGTCGGCGCCGAGCGCCCCGAAGGGTTCGGTTCCGGCGGCAATCCGCCGGAGCGGTGAGGAAGTTGGCCGGAATTGTTCCCAATCCGGGGTGGGTTGTGGGAACCTTATAGCTGCAAATGCCGCCGCCGGGAGGGGCTGAGGCCGCCCGCGGCGATCCATGGGGGCGGGCGCCGCCGCGCTTGGGGGGGAGCGAACGGGCGGGGCCGAAGCCGGAGGGAGAAGACATGGCCGACGTGGTTCAAAGGGTGCTGCTCGTGGAGGACTCCAACTCCTCCCGTCAGATGCTCGAGCACATCCTGCGATCGGGGGGCTTCGACGTGATCTCCGCGGAGAACGGCGTGGAGGCCCTGGAGGTCCTGCAGCAGCGGCGCCCGGACGCCATCGTCTCCGACATCATGATGCCGGAGATGGACGGCTACGAGTTCTACCAGAAGGTGCGCGCCCAGGGCCGCTACGCCCTGGTCCCCTTCCTGTTCCTGACCGCTCGCGAGGAGATCCAGGATCAGGTCTACGGCCTGTCCCTCGGCGCCGACGACTACATCACCAAGCCGATCGAGGCCGAGGAGCTGCTGGCCCGCATCCGCACCGCCCTCCAGCGCACCGAGCGCTTCTTCCAGGTCTACCAGCGCGACCCCATCACCGGGGTCATGATGCCCGAGCCCTTCAAGGAGCAGGTGATGGCCGAGGAGGCCCGCGCCGAGCGCTTCGGCCGTGAGTTCTCCATCGTCACCCTCAAAATCGACCAGCTCAGCAGCTACCGCAAGGAGTTCGGCGACTTCACCGCCGACAGCTTCCTCGAGCAGGTGTCCAACCTGCTGCGCGACAACATCCGCAAGTACAACCAGATCAGTCGCTCGGGCCCCGATCACTTCACCGTGCTGTTGCCGGAGGCCAGCGCCCAGGACGGACAGGAGGCGGCCGCGGTGTGGAAGGATCGGGTCGCCAACGAGAAGTTCGTCTCGCCCCAGGGCGGCCGGGAGCTCGATGTCACCGCCACCGCGGTGACCGCCACCTACCCCGACGACGGCGGCACCGAGAAGCTGCTCGAGCACTGCGGCGTCGGTCTCGAGCGCAAGTGGTAGCGGCCCTCCAGACGGCAGGAGGCGGCAAAACGCCAAGACGCCAAGGACGCCAAGATGCGCCAACAACGGCGTCTAAATCCCGGGTGCTCCGGCCCGTATCCTTTTATGGCCCGAAGGGTTGAGGCCGTCCCGGCCCTGCCCGTGAACGGCAACCGAAAGCTGCCCGCTCCCCGGCTTCCTTGCTTCCCGCCCAGCTGGGCCTCCACATCGCCCCTTTCCCCGCCTTGCTTGGCGCCTTGGCGCCTTGGCGTTTGCGGGGGTTTGCGGTGCGCGTGATCGGCGGCTCCGAGCGTGGCCGGCGCCTGGTGGTGCCCAAGGGCCGCGACGTCCGGCCCACCCCCGACCGCGTGCGCGAGACCCTGTTCAACTGGCTGCAGGGCGAGGTGGAGGGCGCCGCTGCCCTCGACCTGTTCGCCGGCAGCGGCGCCCTGGGCGTGGAGGCGCTGTCCCGGGGGGGCGCCTTCGTCACGTTCGTCGAGAACAACCGCGCCGCTTTGGGGGCGCTGGCCGGCAATCTGGAATGGCTGTCCAAGAGCCCCCCCCATGAATCTCCCCCCCCAGGGGGGGAGACAGGCCCGCTCGGCAAGAATGGGGGGGATTCCGGCGGTGGCGCCGGTGACGGCTCGGGCGGTTCGGGCGAGGCGGGCGGCAGCCGCTTCGAGATCGTGCGGGCGTCGGCCTGGGGCTTCCTCGACCGGCCGCCGCCGCGGCGCTACGATCTGGTGTTCCTGGATCCCCCCTATGGCCGCGGCTGGGCGGCGCGCGCCGCCCAGCGCCTGGCGGCCGGCGGCTGGCTGGCCGCGGAGGCCGCGGTCTACGTGGAGACCGGCCGGGACGAGGGCGCGCCCGCCGTGCCCGCGGGCTGGCGCCTGCGGCGCGAGGGCACCTGCGGCGATGTGGCCTACCGCCTGTACCACAGCCAAGGCAAGGAGACGGCGTGAGCGGCGAGACCCCCGGCGGCAATCCGCGCGTGGCCCTCTACCCGGGCACCTTCGACCCCATCACCCGGGGCCACGAGGACCTCATCCGGCGCGCCAGCCGGCTGTTCGACGAGCTGGTGGTGGCGGTGGCGATCAACGCCAACAAGGACCCCTGGTTCCCGCTCGACGAGCGCACCGGCCTAGTGGAGCGGGTGGTGGGCGATCTGGACAACGTGCGCGTGGTGGCCTTCGAGGGCCTGCTCATCGACTTCGTCCACGCCCAGGGGGCCGGTGTCATCCTGCGCGGCCTGCGCGCCATCTCGGACTTCGAGTACGAGTTCCAGATGGCCTCCATGAACCGCAAGCTCGACGAGCAGGTGGAGACGCTGTTCCTGATGACCGGCGAGTCCTACACCTACCTGTCCTCGGGGCTGGTGCGCGAGATCTTCCGCATGGGCGGCGACGTCTCCGCCTTCGTCCATCCCGAGGTGGTGGCGGCCCTCAACCGCCGCCTGCCGCCCGGCAAGGGGCGGTAGGCCGGGGCTGCGCCGCCGGACCGCCCCGCCCAGCAAGGAGCCCGCCATGTGCCGCTCCCGCCGTACCCGCCTCATCCCCCTGTTGCTGGCCGCCGCGGCCGCGCTGCTGGCCGCCACCGCCGGTGCCGCGCCCCCGGAACCGGGCAAGGCGGCGGTGGTCAGCGCCCACCCGCTGGCCACCCAGGCGGGGCGGCGCGTCCTGGACCGCGGCGGCAACGCCTTCGACGCCGCGGTTGCGGTATCCGCGGCGCTGGCGGTGGTGGAGCCCTACAGCTCCGGGCTGGGCGGCGGCGGCTTCTGGCTGCTGCACACCCGTTCCGGGCGGGACGTGATGGTGGACGGCCGCGAGCGGGCGCCGGCCGGGGCCGGCCGCACCATGTACCAGAACGATGCCGGCGAGGTCATCGACGGCGCCTCCATCAACGGTCCCAGGGCCGCCGGCGTCCCCGGCGAGCCGGCCGCCCTCGCCCGCATCGCCCGCAAGTACGGCCGCCTGCCGCTGTCGCAGTCGCTGGCCCCGGCCATCCGCTACGCCCGCGAGGGCTTCGAGGTGGGACCCACCTACCGCCGCATGGCGGAGTTCCGGCGCGACGTGCTGCTGCGCCACGAGCGGGCCGCGGCGGTGTTCCTGGATGACGGCGAGGTGCCCGGCAAGGGCTGGCTGCTGCGCCAGCCGGCCCTGGCCCGCACCCTCAAGCGCCTGGCCGCCGAGGGCCGGGCCGGTTTCTATAAGGGCCCGGTGGCGCGCGAGCTGGCACGGGCCAACCAGGCAGCCGGCGGCCTGATCACCACCGAGGACCTGGCGGCCTACCGGGTCGAGGAGCGCGCCCCGATCACCGCCGAGGTGGCCGGCCACCGCATCGTCTCGGCGTCGCCGCCGTCCTCGGGCGGCGTGGCCCTGGTGCAGATGCTGCGCATGCTGCGCGCCCGGGACTACGGCCAGGCGGACCGCATCGAGCGCGTCCACCTGTTCATCGAGGCCATGCGCCGGGCCTACCGCGACCGCGCCGTCTATCTGGGCGACAGCGACGCCGTGGAGGTGCCGGTGGAGCGGCTGATCAGCCGCGACTACAACGCCGGCCTGGCGGCCACCATCCACCCCGAGCGGGCCCTGCCGAGCAAGTACCTGCCCGGGCCGCCGGCCGCCCGGCGCGAGGGCCACGACACCACCCACCTGTCGGTGATCGACGGCCGCGGCAACCGGGTGGCGGCCACCCTGTCGGTCAACTACCCCTTCGGCTCCGGCTTCGTCGCCGGCGATACCGGGGTGGTCCTCAACGACGAGATGGACGACTTCGTGGCCAAGCCCGGCGTGCCCAACGTCTACGGCCTGGTGGGCGGCGAGGCCAACGCCATCGAGCCCGGCAAGCGGCCGCTGTCGTCCATGAGCCCCACCTTCGTGGAGGGCCCGGATGCCACCCTGATCGTCGGCACCCCCGGCGGCTCGCGCATCATCACCATGGTGGCGCGCGCCGTGGCCGGCATGATCTGGGACGAGGGCGGCACGGACGCGCTCGGGCACTGGGTCGACCGGCCGCGCTTCCACCACCAGTACCGCCCCGACGCGGTGCAGGTCGAGCCGGACACCTTCACCGACGAGCAGCGCGCCGCCCTGGCCGCCATGGGCCACCATTTCAAGGCGGTGGGCCGGCGCTTCGGCGACATGCAGGCGATCCTGTGGCACCGCGGCAGCGGCGAGCTGCAGGTGGCCTCCGATCCGCGCGGCGAGGGCGCGGGCACCGTGTTCGAGCCCGCCGCGCACTGACCGCGCGGCCGGGCGAGGAGGCTTGGCGTGCTTCCCATCCTGTCCCTGCTGCTGGTGCTGGTGCTGTCGCTGCTGGTCACGCGGGTGGCCACGGTGGCGCTCACCTACACCGGCCTGTCCCGCGCCACCGCCCAGTTCCAGGCGCGCTCCGCCTTCACCGGCACCGGCTTCACCACCGATGAGGCGGAGAAGGTGGTGCGCCACCCGGTGCGGCGGCGCATCGTCATGGGGCTCATGCTGCTGGGCAACGCCGGCATCATCACCGCCGTGTCCGCCCTCATCCTCACCTTCGTCGGCGACGGCAGCGGCCACCCGGCGCTCAAGCTGGCGGTGCTGGTGGCGGGCCTGGCGGGGCTGTGGGGCCTGGCCTCCAGCCGCTGGGTGGATCGCTACCTGTCCCGCCTCATCGCCCGCCTGCTGAAGCGCTATACCCGCCTGGACACCCGCGATTACGCCGGCCTGCTGCACCTGGGCGGCGAGTACATGGTCAGCGAGCTGCAGGTGGAGCAGGGCGACTGGCTCGCCAGCCGCCCCCTGCGCGGCCTGGCCCTGCGCGAGGAGGGCCTGCTGGTGCTGGCGGTGGAGCAGGTCGACGGCACCTTCGTCGGCGTCCCCGACGGCGACACCCGCTTCGCCCCCGGCGACAACGTCATCCTGTACGGCCGGGCGGCGGCCCTGGACGAGCTCGACGACCGGCGCGCCGGCCGCCGCGGCCAGGCCAGCCACCGCCGCGCGGTGGCCGAGCAGGAGAAGGGGGAGGAGTGAGGCCGCCGGCGGCCGGAAGCGGGCTCAGGTCTGGCAGCGGCCGCAGTAGAAGCTGGAGCGCTGGGCGATCACCGACCGCCGCAGGGGATGGCCGCAGCCCGGGCAGGGGGCGCCCTCGTGGCCGTAGACGGCGAGCTGCTGGCGGAAGTAGCCCGGCGCGCCCGCGCTGTCGGTGAAGTCGCGCAGGGTGGTGCCGCCGGCGGCGATGGCGGCCTCCAGCACCGCCCGCACCGCCTCGGCCAGCCGCCGGTAGCGCTCCCGGCCGATGCGCCCCGCCGCCCGGCCGGGATGGATGCCGGCCCGGAACAGCGCCTCGCTGGCGTAGATGTTGCCCACGCCCACCACCACCGAAGCGTCCATCAGGAAGGCCTTGACCGTGGCCGTGCGCCCGCGGCTGCGGGCGTACAGGTAATCGCCGGTGAGCTCGGGGCCCAGCGGCTCGGGGCCCAGATCCGCCAAGCGCGGGTGGGCCGCCGGCTCCTCCTCGGTCCACAGCACCGCGCCGAACCGCCGCGGGTCGCGCAGGCGCAGCACGCCGCCATCGGCCAGCAGCAGGTCGAGGTGGTCGTGGCGGTGGAGCGGCGTCTCCCGCGGCACCACGCGCAGGCTGCCGGACATGCCCAGATGGATGAGCAGCGCCGCCGCCGGCCGGCCGCCGCGCGCCAGATCCAGCACCAGGTACTTGCCCCGCCGCGTCACCGAGCTCACCGTCAGGCCGCGCACGCGCGCGTCGAGGTCCGCCGGCACCGGCCACCGCAGCCGCCCCTCGCGCACCACGGCCCCGCGCAGCTGCCGCCCCTCCAGGTGGGGCGCGATGCCGCGGCGGGTGACTTCGACTTCGGGGAGCTCGGGCATAAAGGCAGTGTTCAGTGTTCAGTTGGCAGTAAACGGCAAGCCGATCGGTAGAGGGTCCCGGATTGCTCCGATGCGTCAGAAGACGGCAAGCCGCCGTTTCTTCAAACTGAACACTGAATACTGCCAACTGAACACTGGCTTAGTTCCCCGGCGGCGCCGGCGCCATATGGCTGATGCGGGTGCGCTCGTGGCTGGTGTGCAGGCGGACGCGGCCGGCATAGGGCAGGTGCAGGCGGTACAGGTTCTCCAGCGGCATGCCCAGGGTGTGGGCCATCACCGTGCGGATGACCCCGGCGTGGGCCACGAACAGCAGGTGCTCGCCGCCGCCCGCCAGGTGCTCGCTGTAGGCGGTCAGCACCCGTTCGGTGAAGCGCTCCATGGGCTCGGCGTCCGCCGGCCGGCTGCGCCAGGGGTCGGCGCGGAAGGCGGCGAAGCCCTCGGGGTCCTCGGCCTTGAGCTGTTCCGGGCTCTTGCCCGCCCAGGCGCCGTAGCCCACCTCCACCAGCCGTTCGTCGCGCTCCACCGCCAGCCCCATGGCCGCGCCCAGGGTGTCGGCGAACTCGCCGCAGCGCAGCAGGGGCGAGGTGACGATGCGGTCCCAGGGCCGGGCCTCCCCCACCGCGGTCCACATCTGAGACCAGCCGCGGGCGGTCAGGGGGTCGTCGGTCTGGCCGCGGTACTTGCGGCCGCCCTCGGGCTCGCCGTGGCGGAGGAGGTCGACGGTGCGTTCCATGGGGTGCTCGCCGGTTGGGGTGGGTTGCGGGAGCCGCCATTTTACCGGAAGCCGGGGTGGGGTTGCCGGCGGCCGGATCCGGGGGCCATGCTGATCCCATAAAGTCTGTGCGTTTGTTTTTTAGACCTTGTCTAAAATTGGTTTGGCTGCTACTAATATTCTTACTTAACAGCCCGATCATGGGAACCGCAAGGAAGGAGAAAGGGGTATGCAGGTGAGCCAACGATTCCGGGCCGGCCGGATGCTGGCCGCGGCCGGGGCGATGCTGCTGGCGGGCAACGCCGCCGCCTACGACTGGCAGGCGCTGCCGGACAAGGCGCCGTCGCCCGACCACAACCCCACCACCGAGGCCAAGGTGGAGCTGGGCAAGAAGCTGTTCTTCGATCAGCGCTACTCGGCCACCGGCACGGTCTCCTGCAACACCTGCCACAACATCATGGAGGGCGGCGACGACGGCCGGCCCACCTCCATGGGCGTGCACGGCCGCACCGGCCCGCGCAACGCGCCCACGGTGTGGAACTCGGCGTTCAACTCCACCCAGTTCTGGGACGGCCGCGCCAAGAACCTGGAGGAGCAGGCCAAGGGCCCGGTGCAGGCCGATGTGGAGATGGGCGTGGAGCAGCTCCAGACCGCCCTCGAGCGCGTGACCTCCATCCCGGCCTACCGCGACATGTTCAAGCAGGCCTTCCCCCGGGATGACGACCCCATCTCGGTGGACAACGGCGCGCGCGCGGTGGCGGCCTTCGAGCGCACGCTGATCACCCCCAACAGCCCCTACGACCGCTACGTCAAGGGCGACAAGGACGCGCTGAGCGAGCAGCAGGTGCGCGGCATGAAGACCTTCAACCAGGTCGGCTGCACCTCCTGCCACAGCGGCCCGGTGTTCAACGGCCCGCAGATGAACATGGCCGAGGGCCAGGGCTTTTACCAGAAGTTCCCGACCTTCACCGACAACCAATATGTCGACAAGTACGACCTGATGGCCGACCAGGGCCGCGCGCGCGCCACCGGCAAGGACGCGGATCAGCACATGTACAAGGTGCCGACCCTGCGCAACGTCGCCCTGACCGCGCCGTACTTCCACAACGGCAAGGTCAAGACCCTGCCCGAGGCGGTGCGCGTCATGGGCAAGGTCCAGCTCAACAAGGACCTGTCGGATAAGCAGGTGGCCGACATCGTGGCCTTCCTCAAGGGCCTGACCGGCGAGTTCCCGCAGATGACCCTGCCGCGCCTGCCGTCGAAGCCCGGCGAGACCATCGTCGAGGCCGGCGACACCAAGGCCGGCGGCGGCGCCCACTGACCGCCTGACCGCCGCCGCAGCGAAGCAAGCGCCCGCCAGCCGGCGGGCGCTTTTTTTGCCCGTGGCCGCGGCGCCGGGCGCTAGTGCTTGCCCGGCGCCATGGCCACGCCGCGGCGCTCCCAGTTGATGTAGGCCTCGAGCTGGAGGAGCTTGTCCGAGTCCAGCGGCAGCGGCTCGCCCTCCAGGGGGTTCTCGATGCACCAGTTGATCATGTTGCGCAGCTCCACCACCTCGCCGATCTGCTGCTGGTACTTGGGGTAGGTCTCGGGGTGGGTGTCGGCGGCGTCCGGGTGGCAGCCGTCGCAGGAGTGGCCGTTGGTGCCCAGCTCGGCGCTGTGGAACAGCGCCTCGCCCTTCTCCGCCACCGACTTGAACTGCTGCTGCCAGTCCGCCAGGTCCTGCTTGGTGAACTCGTCCGCCGCCGCCGGCCGTGTGCCCAGGGCCAGGACCAGCGAGGCCAGAACCACGGGGGCCGGCGCGAGCCGGAGAAGCCGATTGCTGATCATGGGATAGCCTCCTTGTCCGGAGCTCAGTAGTGGTTCTGGGGCGGGATCCGGTCGGCCGGATCCTGGTACTTGGTGTCCACCGGGTGCCCCGCGTCGGCGTCATAGGCGATGGTGCGGTTGGTGTTGCGCCACAGGGTGTGGTGGATGGTCTCGCGGCCGCTGATCAGGTCCACCGAGCCCCAGCCGGTGCCGTCGCGCGAGTTGTGCGGGTCGGCCCGGTTCATGAATACGGTGGTCTTGGGGATGGCGTTGTCGTGCTGGGCGTAGGACTCCGGATAGGGCCACGGCCAGGCGGTGGCCATCATGGCCTGGAAGGTGATGTTGCCGATCTGGTTGTACATGATCTGGTGCACGTGGCCGTGCAGGACGTTGACCCGGTCGAAGGGCTGCAGCAGGGCCTGCACCTCCTTGGCGTCCTCGGTCCAGAAGTTCCAGGGCCGGTAGACCTGGTACAGCGGCGAGTGCGACAGCACCACGATGGGGGTGGAGCGGCTGACGTTGGCGAGGTCCTTCCTGAGCCATTCGCGCTGGGTCTCGCCGACCATGAAGGGCGAGCCCTCCGGGTTGTCCAGGCGCGCCATCTGCTTCATGCGCTCCATGGCCGAGGGCCAGCGGTTGTGGGTCCACTCATCGAAGGTGAGGATGCTGTTGAGGACCACGAAGTGGACGCCCTTGTGGTCGAAGCTGTAGTGCAGGTCGGAGACGTTGTCCTGCCAGTAGCGGCCCAGGTCCAGGTAGTAGTCGTGCTCGCCGATCACCCACTTCACGTCCAGGTTGCGGATGCCGGACATGATCTCCAGGCCGTGGTCGAGCTCCTCGGCCTTGCCCAGCTGGGACAGGTCGCCGCCGTAGACCACGAAGTCCGGCTTGGGCGACATGAAGTTGAGCTCGGTGACGGCGCGCTTGAGGCCGCCGTCGAAGTTCTCGTTGAACTCGGTGCCCTTGACCTGGGTGAGATGGGAGTCGGAGATGTAGGCGAAGGTGAAGTCCTGGGCGTCGGAGGCCTGGGGCTGGCTGCCCATGCCCCAGCTCAGCTCCACCAGGCTCAGCGGGATGGCGGTGGCGGCGCCGGCGGCCACCGTGCCCTTGAGGAAATCCCGGCGCTTGAATCGGTTGCTCATGGTTGGCCCTCCCTCGGTTGAGCCGGTCACTTGCCGCCGTTGTCGGCGAGGTCGCTGAAGCGCGGGCTGGTCAGCGTCTTCAAGAAGGCGACCAGGTCCTGCTTCTCCTGGTCGGTGAGGTCGAGCTCCTTGATGCCGCCGTCGAGCAGGGGGTTGGCGTTGCCGCCCTTGTCGTAGAACTCCACCACGTCCATCAGCGTCTGCTCGCTGCCGTCGTGCATGTAGGGCGCGGTGACGGCCACATTGCGCAGGGTCGGGGTCTTGAAGCGGCCGACGTCCTGCGGGTCGAGGCTCACGGTGAAGCGGCCGAGCTCGGCGACCTTGCCGTCGGTGAGGATGGTGGTGTCGATGTCGGCGTCCCCGCCCTCCTTCTTCATCTTCCGGAAGCTGTCCACCAGGGCGAAGACCTCGTCGCCGATGCGGTCCCAGCCCACGCCGAGGTTGTGGAAGTCGTTGTCGGTGAAGGTGGCGTAGTTCTGCTCGATGGTGTGGCAGTCCACGCAGCGGCCCTTGTTGCGGAAGATCTTGAGGCCGCGCTTGGCCGACTCGGAGATGGCGTCCTCTTCGCCGCCGTAGCGGTAGCGGTCGAAGGGCGAGCTGCCGGACACCTGGGTGCGCTCGAAGGCGGCGATGGCCTTGGTGACGTGGTCCATGGTGATGTCGCCCGGGGCCACCCCGAACACCTCGCGGAACTGCCTGGTGTAGCCGTCGTCCCCGCGGATCACCTCGAGCACCGCGTCGTGGCTCTCCAGGCCGTGCTCCACCGGGTTCACCAGCGGATCGAGCGCCTGGGTCTCGAGGCTGTCGCGGCGGCCGTCCCAGAACTGGGTCTCGTAGTAGACGGCGTTGACCACCGTGGGCGTGTGGCGCGTGCCCTTCTGGTCGTTGATGCCCTTGGCGATGGGCAGATCGTCGGTGAAGGCGTTGTCCGGCTGGTGGCAGCTGGCGCAGGCGATGGTGCCGTCGCCGCTGAAGCGCTTGTCGTTGAACAGCTGCTCGCCGAGATCCGCCTTGGCCTGGGTGACGGGGTTGTCCGCCGGCACCGGCACCGGCGGCAGGCCCAGCGGCGGCTCCTGCGGATCGAATGCGGCGGCCGCCGGGCCGGCGCTGGCCAGGAGCAGCGCGGCCCCGGCGAGCCATGCGGTGGGGCGAGGCATAGGGCTCCCTCCCGGTAGATGCAATTTCGAATTGTACTAAGTCTAAATTGAAAACGGATCGAGAGGGCTGTCAAGGCCGGGCGGGAATTTAAGTTTTTCGGAAAATTCCAATACTTGCGGGGCTGGGCCGCCCCGGCTAGCTGTCAGACCCCGGGGGGTCGGGGAAGGCGGAGGCGTGGCGGGCCCGGTTGCGGCCGGCGGCCTTGGCGCGGTAGAGGGCGGCGTCGGCCCGGCGCAGCAGGTCGTGGCCCGATTCCTCCCGGACCAGCCCCGCCACCCCCAGGCTGATGGTGACCTGGCCCACGTCCGGGAAGGGGTGCTCGGCCACCGCCCGGCGCAGGGCCTCGGCCACCCGCCAGGCGTCCTCGGCCCCGGTCTCCGGCAGCAGCAGCAGGAACTCCTCGCCGCCCCAGCGGGCCATGGTGTCGGTCTCGCGCAGGCGCCCGCGCAGGATGTCGGCCATGGTCTCGAGCACGCGGTCACCCACCGGGTGGCCGAAGCGGTCGTTGATCTCCTTGAAGTGGTCGATGTCGAGCATGATCAGGCTGGCCGGGGAGCCGTAGCGATCGACCCGGTCCTGCTCCCGCTCCAGCAGCTGCTCGAAGGGCAGCCGGTTCACGGCGCCGGTGAGCCGGTCGAAATTGGCCCGGCGCTCCAGCTCCTCCTCGGTGCGCTTGCGCTCGCCGATCTCGTTGGCCACGGCCACCAGGTGCAGCGGGTAGCCCGCCGCGTCCCGGATCACCGACACCGACAGGTCCACCCACACCGGATGGCCGGCGGCATGGACGTAGCGTTTCTCCATGCGGTAGTGCTGCCGCCGCCCGGTCTGCATCTCGCGCAGCAGGGCAGCCTCCCGGCCGCGGTCGTCGGCGTGGCTGAGCTGGTTGAAGTGGCGGCCCACCAAGTCCGCGGCGGGCCGTCCGAGGAGGTCGGCGAAGGCGGCATTGACCATCTGGATGCGGGCGGACAGGGAGCAGAAGGCGATGGCCGAGGCGCTGGCGTCGAAGATGGCGCGGAAGCGCTGCTCGCTGTGCCGGCGGGCGGAGATCTCCCGCTCCAGCTGGCGCCGGCTGGCCAGGTTGAGCAGCCACATGAAGCCCAGCGACCAGCCGAACACGGCCATGGCGAGGACGGTCTTGGACAGGCCGTGGAACATCGGCGCCCCCGTCAGGCCGTGCAGGGGCGGCCGGCTGAGGGTCAGCCCGGCGCGCACCAGCAGGCCGGCGGCGGCCACGGCAAAGGCGACGGCGGTGAAATAGTGGCCCCAGGTGCGCAGCCCCGAGCGGGGCGCCAGCAGCACCCCGGCCCCGGCCAACAGGAACGCCGCCCCCGCCACCGACACCAGCACCACCCGGGCGCTCAGGTCCGGTCGGATGTAGGTGAGCACCGCGAAGCCGGCGGCTGCCGCCAGGAACACTGCCAGGGCGCCGCGCTCCGGGAAGGGCCGTTCGGCGTAGGCGTGCAGGGCGCGCAGGATCAGGACGGCACCGCCCAGGACGAGGGTGTTGCCGAGCACCACCGACAGCAGATCGGGCACCCCGCCGCGCAGGGCGAACAGCAGGTAGCCCGCCGCGGCCACGCCGTGGCCCAGGGCCCAGGAGCGGCCGGCGAGACCGCCGGCGCCCTGGCGATTGAGGGTGGCGAAGGCCACCGCCACCAGCGCCCCCATCCCGGCCAGGATCAGGAACAGGGTGCGCAGGTCCACATGGATGGATATGGCATCGATCACGGCCGCCCCCGCGGCCCCCCCCTCATTCCCCTTTTACAGGGTTTTGCGGGCTCCCGGAAAGGCGGCCGTAGACTAGCCGCCCCGGCGGGAGTCGGTGCGTTCCGCGGGCGCCGCCTGCGGGTCGGGCTCCACGCGGTCCCGGCCGGCGCTCTTGGCGGCGTAGAGGGTGGCGTCGGTGCGCTGCAGGAGGTCGCCGACCGCCTCCCCGCTCCGCAGTGCCGCCACCCCGACGCTGATGGTGATGGACAGCTGGCCGTCGAAGGCGTGGCCGGCCACCGTGCGCCGCAGCTCCTCGGCCAGGGCCAGGGCGCCGCCGACCCCGGTCTCCGGGAGCAGCACCAGGAACTCCTCGCCGCCCCAGCGGGCCAGCGCGTCGGTCTGGCGCAGGCGGTCGCGGATCAGACCGGTCAGGCCCTGCAGCACGCCGTCGCCGGCGGCGTGGCCGCGGGTGTCGTTGACCGTCTTGAAGTGGTCGATGTCCATCATGATCAGGCTGGCGGCGGTGCCGTAGCGGTCCACCCGGTCCTGCTCCCGCTCCAGCAGCTCGCCGAACCGGCGGCGGTTGAGGGCCCCGGTCAGGGGGTCGTAGGCGGCCTGCTGCTCCAGCTCGTGCTGGCGGGCCTTGCGCGCGCCGATGTCGTGGGCCACGGCCACGAAGTGCAGCAGGCGGCTGTCCTCGCCGCGCACGGCGGAGACCCCCAGCTCCACCCACAGGGTGCCGCCGTTGCCCTGGACGAAGGACGCCTCCAGCCGGAAGGGGTCCTCGCCGGTGCGGCGCAGGTGGTCGCGCAGGCGGCCGCTGCCGGTGTCGTCGGCGGTCCGCGCGAGGTCGGTGAGGCGCTGGCCGGTGAGCGCCGTGGGCGCGCGCTGGAGGAGGCGGCCGAAGGCCTGGTTGGCGAGCAGGATGCGGTCCTCCGGGTCGGCCAGGGCGATGCCGGTGGCGCTGTCGTCGAAGATGGCGCGGAAGCGCTGCTCGCTCTCGCGCAGGGTCTGCTCGCGGCCGCGGCGGACCGTTACCTCCGCCTCCAGGTCACGGCGCAGGCGCAGGGTGAGCAGCCAGAAGAAGCCCAGGGTCCAGCTCACCAGCCCCACCAGGACCACCGCCATGCTGTAGCCGTGGATGGCCGAGGCCTCCATCAGGCGGTTGCCCATGGGCTGGTGCAGGGTGTCGGCGAAGCGCAGCAGCTGCACCGCGGCCACCGCGGCGAAGGCGGTGGCGATGAGGCTGTGGCCCCACCGCCGCTGGGCCGCCGGCAGCCGCAACAGGGTCAGGGACCCGCCCAGCAGGATGGCCGCCCCCAGGCCGCTGACGGTCAGGGTGCGGACGCTGAGGTCGGGGCGCAGGTAGGTGTAATAGGCCAGCACCAGCGTGGCCGCGGCCAGTCCGGCGGCGGCCAGGCGGTCGGGGAAGGGCTGCCCGAGCAGCTGGCGCAGGCCCTTCACGATGAGCAGGGCCGCGGCCAGGATGGCGGGGTTGGCCAGGAGGATGGACAGCAGGTCGGGGACCACGCCGCGCAGCCCGACCAGGAAGAAGCCGCCCATGCCGAAGGCGTGGCCCAGGGCCCAGTAGCCGCTGGCGCGGCCGCCGGTGCCCTGCAGCCACAGGCCGCTGAACACCAGGCTGGCGAGCAGGGCCACGGAGCCGATCAGCACGGCCAGGGTGCGGATGTCCGGGGTGAAGGCGGTGACGCTGTCCACGTTGGCGGGAGCCCCTGCACGGTTCCTGGTGGTGCGGCTCGTCCCCCCGTTTGCCCCTTGGCGGGCCGGACGGCGCCGGCCCCTATCCAGTAGCCCAACTCGCGCCGCGGCGCAACCTTTAGCCGGAACGCCCGCGCAGGGGCGCGGCCAGCCCCGCCAGCAGCAGGGCCGCGCCGGCCGCGGCCAGGCCGCCGGCCAGCCACCAGCCGGGGAAGCCCAGGCGCGCGCCCAGCTCCGGGATCATGGCCACCACCGCGGCGCTCAGCACCAGCGCGCCGCCGGCCCCGGCCAGCGCCAGGCGGGCGATGCCCCGGCGCACCTCGGCGCGGATCTGCTCCAGCTGCGGCCCGCGCAGGTTGAGGGTGAGCTCGTCGTTGAGGGCGCGCTCCAGAAAGCCCGCCGCCTGGCGCGGCAGGCCCGGCAGCAGCCGGCCCCACTCCGGCGCCTCGCGCCGCATTTCCCGCCACAACCGGCGCGGCCCCTTCTCGTCCACCATCCACTCGCGCAGCAGCGGCTGCACCGCGGTCCAGATGTTCATGCGCGGATTGAACTCGCGGGCGATGCCCTCGACGTTGACCATGGTCTTCTGCAGCAGGATCAGCTGCGGCTGGGTCTCCATGTGGAAGCGCCGGGTGGTCTGGAACAGCCGCATCAGGAGGTGGGCCATGGAGATCTCGTGCAGCGGCCGGTCCAGCACCGGCTCGGCGATGGCGCGCAGGGCGTCCTCGAAGGCGGCCATGTCGGTGTCCGCGGGGACGAAGCCGGCCTCCAGGTGGACCCAGGCGGCGCGCGGGTAGTCGCGCTCCAGGAAGGCCAGCAGCATGTCCGCCAGGTAGCGCCGCTGGTCGGCGGCCAGCGTGCCCATGATGCCGAAGTCCACCACCTGCAGCTGGTTGGCCGCGCCCACGAAGACGTTGCCCGGGTGCATGTCGGCGTGGAAGTAGCCGTCGCGGAACACCTGCTGGAAGAAGACCTCGGCGGCGTGCCGCGACACCGCCTCCACGTCGGCGCCGGCGCGCTCGAGGGCGTCGCGCTCGTCGATGGGCACGCCGTCGATCCACTCCAGGGTCAGGACTTCGCGCGCGGTGCGGTGCCAGTGCACCCGCGGCACCAGCAGCACGGGGTTGGCGCGGAAGTTGCGCCGCAGCTGGCTGGCGTGCGCCCCCTCCCGCTCCAGGTCCAGCTCGTCATGGATGGTCTTGGCGAACTCGTGGACCACCGCCACGAACTTCAGGCGCCGCGCCTCGGGATGGGCGCGCTCGGCGAGCGCCGCGATGGCGAACATCACCGCCAGGTCCGTGTCGATGAGCCGCTCGATGCCCGGCCGGCGCACCTTGACCGCCACCTGGGTGCCGTCGGGCAGCTCGGCGCGGTGGACCTGGGCGATGGAGGCCGAGGCCACCGGGGCGCGGTCGAAGGCCGCGAACAGCTCGCCGATCTCCGCGCCCAGGGCGTCCTCGACGATGGCCGCGGCGGCGTCGCCGTCGAAGGGGGCGACGTCGTCCTGCAGGTAGGCCAGCTCGTCGATGATGTCCGCGGGCAGCAGGTCGCGGCGGGTGGACAGGATCTGGCCCAGCTTGATGGACGGCGGCCCCAGGGCCTCCAGCGCCAGGCGCAGGCGCCGGCCGCGGCCGTGCTCGCGCAGCATGCGGTTGCGGAAGGGGATGAGGCGGCTGACCCAGGCGTAGGGCCGGAAGAGGGGGATGAGCCCGAGCAGCTCGTCCAGGCCGTACTTGGCGAAGGTGCGCGCGATGCGCAGCATGCGCCAGGCGTGCCGCGGCCCCAGGCGGCGGTAGCCGGGAGGTCGGGGGGTCGCCCGCGCCAAGGGCGGCTACGCCTGCGCCTTGAAGCCGGTGTGCAGGGCCACGATGCCGCCGGTGAGGTTGGTGTAGCCGGTGCGCACGAAGCCGGCATCGGCGAACATCTCGCGCAGCGTGCGCTGGTCCGGGTGCTGGCGGATGGACTCCACCAGGTACTGGTAGGACTCGCGGTCACCCGCGATGAGCTGGCCCAGGCGCGGGATGATCTTGAACGAGTAGGCGTCGTAGAAGGGCTTGAGCGGCATCACCGGG
>Ga0102944_1000623_pt1 | contig 26238 bp, 25 predicted proteins | sample SalPonD_shore_MG_FD_78172 | JGI IMG/M metagenome (GOLD analysis project Ga0102944, IMG submission 78172) | Salt pond soil microbial communities from South San Francisco under conditions of wetland restoration - Salt Pond MetaG... | ecosystem: Environmental > Aquatic > Marine > Intertidal zone >...
CCGGTCGGCAGGGACTGCACGTCGGCCGGGATGTCATGCACCACCCAGTGCCACCAGCCGCCGACGCGAGGCGCGTCCGGGTCGTGCACCGTGATGGCGAAGCTCTGCGTCCCCTCCGGGCTGCCGCTCCATTCGAGGGCCGGCGAGCGATTCGCCCCCGTACAGCCGGACCGGGCATAGACGAATTCACGGCTGATCGTGCCGCCGGACTGGAGGTCTGGGCTGGTGACGTGGAAATCGTCGGCCGGGGCGAGGGGCGGTGCCAGCACCAGCACCAGGCCCGCGAGCGCGGGGATGCGGATCATTGGGCTACCTCCATGCAGGAACCGGCCGATCGTGCCGGATCACTCCCTGGCGCGATCATCGCGCGCGGAGACCAGGTTTGCCAAGTGCTCGACGTACAGGGCGGTTGCGCCCGCCACGGCGACCGGCATGGCCATGAGATTGAGAATCGGGATGGCGGTGATGATCATCACGGCAGACCCGAAGCCGAGCGCCAGCGCGCGCCGGCGGCCGACCAGGCGGCGACCCTCGCCGAACACGACACCGTGGTTGCCGAGCGGGCAGTCGGCGTACTCGAGGGCCATCATCCATGCGCCGAAGGCGAACCAGAGCGCCGGCGCGAGCAGGTTCACGAGCGGGACGAAGAACAGCGCCAGCAGCGGTATGGACCACAGCGCGAGATAGATCATCTTGCGCACCTCGGCGCCGAAGCTCGCGCCTGCCTCGGCCACGAGGCCGCGCTCGGTGCCCTCCGCTCCGCGCGCGCCACGCAGATGGCGCTCGACGCGCTCGGCCAGCAGTCCGTTGAAGGGCGCGGCCACGAGGTTCGCGACCAGCGTGAAGGCATAGAACAGCACCAGCGCCGCGCCGAGCGCGAACACGAGCCAGAGCACCACGCGCACCAGCGCCCAGTCGAGCCATTGCGGCAGCAGCCAGTCGATGAACGTCGAGAATTCGCTCGCACCGAACCACAGGGCGCCGGCGAAGAGGATCGCGTTGACCAGCAGCGGCACGAGCGCGTAACGGAACACGCCGGGCGCGCGCACGAGCGAGAAGCCGCGCAGGGCGTATCCGAAACCACGGGCGAAGTCGGTGATCATGCGCGTTCCACGGACCGGGGACGGCTATTCGGGCAGGCGCCGCGCGAGCCGCCGGCCCTCGCGGACCGCGAATGCGCGCACGTCCGGCCAGAAGCGGTCGAAGGCGCGCTCGACGTGCGGGTAGGCATCGCCGAGATCGCGCCCGGTCTCCGCGAGCCGGTTCGGCCGGGACAGGCGCCGCCCCATGCGCGCCAGCGCGTGCACGATGCCGTCGAATTCCACGTACGAGCCGAGCCAGTCATTGCCCGTGAACGACGACAGCATGGGTTGCACCGTGTCCGGCATCCGGGCCTCGCGCGCGTTCAGCACCGCGTACACGTGCCGGCGGAAGGCGGCGAAGCCGTCGGCGTCGTGCGCCTGCCAGCGGCGCGCAAGGAAATGATCAAAGGCCATGTCGATCGCGATCCCGGCGAAGCGGCGCCGCGCCCGCGGCATGGCATGCACGGCCCGCGCGACCTCCGGGTGAGCGTCGGTGTACACGTCGAGGGATCGATGCAGACGGATGCCGCGCACGACCGCGACGGGAAAGCGGCCCTCGGGCGTGCCCTTCACGAAGTCGCCGAGGAAGTTGCCCACGATCGAGTCGGGTGAGCCGTCGGCAAGGCAGAGATGCGCGAGAAAGTTCAAGGCCCGGCGCGCCTCGCGCGGGACATGGTGGGGCCGTACAATCGCGTTCCATGAGCAGGCATGGGCAAGATCGTACCCCGAGACTGCGGGATGTGGCGAAAAGCGTGGGGGCCGCGTTCTTCGGTGTCCAGAGCGACGCCAACCGGCGCCGCGATTTCACTCGGGGCAACCCCGTACATTACGTCGTCGTCGGGGCGCTGGCGACGGTCGCCCTGGTCGTGTTCCTGTACGGCGTCGTGCAGGTCATCCTCGCCTCCGCGGGCGTCGGCTGAGGGGGCGAGGGATCGCACGCGGCGTGCGGGTCCGCAAGGCCGTCACCGGCAGCCCGATCCCGATTCAGCCGATCGCCCCGCCCGCGCGCAGCGCGCCGCCGCCGGGATTGCCGGACAAACGGACACTACAGCGCCGCGATGCGGTCGCGGTGCGCGCGCAGCTCGTCGAGGTTGTGCGCCATCTCGTCGCGCTTGCTGCGCTCCCTGTCCACGACCTCGCGCGGTGCCTTCTCCACGAAGCTCGTGTTGCCGAGCTTGCGATCGACGCGTTCGATTTCCTGCTCCAGCTTGCCCGTCTGCTTGTCCAGGCGGGCGAGCTCGGCCTCCTTGTCGATCAGGCCCGCCAGCGGAATGAGCAACTTGAGATCGCCGACGAGCGCGGTGGCGGCCTGCGGGGCCTGCTCCTCGTCCGTGATCCACTCGATCGACTCCAGGCGCGCCAGGGCCGTCAGCGCGGCGCGCTGGCGCTCCACGGTCTCGCGGTCGCCGGCGTCTCCGCCCGCGAGGCGCAGTGCCACGCGCTGGCCGGGGGCCAGGTTCATCTCGGAGCGGATGCGCCGCACCTCGAGCACCACGCGCTGCAGCCAGTGGATCTCCGCGACCGCCTCGGGATCGAGCAGCTCGTCCTGCGCGCGCGGGTAGGGCGCGAGCATGATCGTCTTGCCGTCCCTGCCCGCCAGCGGGGCGACCTTCTGCCACAGTTCCTCGGTGATGTATGGCATCACCGGGTGCAGCAGCCGCAACAGCGCCTCGAGCACGCGCACGAGCGTTCGCCGCGTGCCGCGCTGGCGCGCGGTGGACGCGTCGTCGTCCGTGAGCACGGTCTTGGCCAGCTCGAGGTACCAATCGCAATACTCGTCCCAGGTGAACTCGTAGATGGCCTGGGACGCCAGGTCGAAGCGGTAGCCGGCGAAGTGCTGCTGCACGGCGCGCTCGGTTACCTGCAGGCGCGAGACGATCCAGCGGTCGGCCATGGTCAGCTCGACCTCGCTGCCGTCGAGACCCGTGTCCTGCCCCTCGGTGTTCATGAGCACGTAACGGGTTGCGTTCCACAGCTTGTTGCAGAAATTGCGATAGCCCTCGACCCGGCCGAGGTCGAAGCGGATGTCGCGGCCGGTGGATGCGAGCGCGGCGAACGTGAAGCGCAGGGCGTCCGTGCCGAAGGCCGGGATGCCGCCAGGGAAGTGATCGCGCGTCATGCGCGCGATCGACTCGCGCATCTGCGGCTGCATGAGTCCGCGCGTGCGCTTCTCCACGAGGGACTCGGCATCGATGCCGTCGATGAGGTCGATCGGGTCGAGCACGTTGCCCTTCGATTTCGACATCTTCTGGCCCTCGGAGTCCCGCACCAGGCCGTGGATGTAGACCTCGCCGAACGGCACGTCGCCCATGAACTTCAGCCCGAACATGATCATGCGGGCGACCCAGAAGAAGATGATGTCGAAGCCCGTGACCAGTACGGAGGTCGGGTAGAAGGTGCGCAGGGCCTCCGTGTCCTCGGGCCAGCCGAGCGTCGAGAACGGCCACAGCGCGGACGAGTACCAGGTGTCGAGCACGTCGCTATCGCGCTCGAGCGCCAGGTCGTCGGCGAGCCCGTAGCGCGTGCGCGCGTCGGCCTCGGTGTGCGCGACGTAGATGTTGCCGTCGGCGTCGTACCATGCCGGGATGCGATGGCCCCACCAGATCTGGCGCGAGATGCACCAGTCCTGGATCTCTTCCATCCAGTTGAAGTAGGTCTTCGCCCAGTTGCCGGGCACGAAGCGGATGCGCCCGTCGCGCACGGCCTCCACGGCCGGCTCGGCCAGCGGCTTCGCGCGTACGAACCACTGGTTCGTCAGGTAGGGCTCGATCACCGCGCCGGTGCGGTCGCCGCGCGGGATCATCATGCGGTGCTTCTCGACCGACTCGAGCAGGCCGGCGGCGTCCAGGTCGGCGATCACGCGCTCGCGCGCATCGAAGCGGTCGAGCCCGCGGTACGCCTCGGGGGCGTTGTCGTTGATGGTCGCATCGGGATTGAAGACGTTGATGCGCGGCAGGTCATGCCGCTCGCCGACGGCATAGTCGTTGAAATCATGCGCCGGCGTGATCTTGAGGCAGCCGGTGCCGAACGCGGGGTCGACGTAGTCATCGGCGACGATCGGGATCTCGCGCCCGGTCAGCGGCAGCGTCACGGTCTTGCCGACGAGGTGGCGGTAGCGCTCGTCGTCGGGGTGCACGGCGACCGCCGTGTCGCCCAGCATGGTCTCCGGTCGCGTCGTGCCGACCACGACGTGTCCACTGCCATCGACGAGCGGGTAGCGCAGGCGCCAGATATGGCCCTGCTCCTCTTCGGACACCACCTCGAGGTCGGACACGGCGGTGTGCAGCACCGGGTCCCAGTTCACGAGGCGCTCGCCGCGGTAGATCAGGTCCTCGTCGTAGAGCTGGACGAAGGTCTCGACGACGGCCTTCGAGAGCCCTTCGTCCATCGTGAAACGCTCGCGGCTCCAGTCCGGTGAAGCGCCCATGCGTCGCAGCTGCACCGAGATCTGGTTGCCGGACTGTTCCTTCCACTGCCACACGCGCTGGATGAAGGCCTCGCGCCCGAGGTCATGGCGCCCGGTGCCTTCCTGCGCCAGCTGGCGCTCGACGACCATCTGCGTGGCGATGCCGGCGTGGTCCGAACCGGGCTGCCACAGCGTGCGATCGCCGGACATGCGGTGATAGCGGATCAGCGCATCCATGATCGTGTCCTGGAACGCGTGGCCCATGTGCAGGGTGCCGGTCACGTTCGGTGGCGGGATCATGATGCAGAACGGCGGGCCGTCGCCGCGTGGCTGGAAATGCCCGTTACGTTCCCAGAGCTCGTACCAGCGGCTCTCGATCGCGTGCGGGTCGTAGGTCTTGTCGAGTGTCGTCATTGGCTGTCGAATGTCGGCACGGGAGGGTTGGAGCAAAGCCGGAAAGATAGCACAGCGGCACGCCTCGCTCCGACCCGGCCGCCGATTCCGCGGGCCGGCACGGGCGTGCCCCCGGTGGCTCAGGACGTATCGTGTGTCACCGGTGGGTCGGGGCGCTCGATGCGCGTGTCCCGGTACAGCAGCCACGCCACCAGCAGGCACGATGCATAGACGCACCAGCCGCTGAACACGACGTCACTGAGGAAATGCCCCCCCTGGGCGATGCGCACGAACCCGGCCAGCGCGCCGAGCGCGATGCCGCCGTACAGCCACCGGCGGCGACGGAACGCCCAGGCGATGGCCATGAAGTAGAACCCGGCGGCGGCGTGTCCGCTCACGAACGAACAGTTGGTATCGCACTGGTTCGCGGGCTCGAGCGCGGGCGTGAACGTGTGTTCGCCGGCGAACTGGGCGACCTCGTGAGGACGCGCCCGGCCCCAGTGCTCCTTCAGGATGCCGTTGACCAGCAGCATCGGGCCGATGAACGCGACCAGCAGCAGGTAGATGCAGGCGCGCTGCGTCACCGCCGGCCGGCGGACTCGCCCCGTTCGTGCAGCGATCCAGCCGCCGATCGCGGCCAGGATCACGACCCAGCCGATGTACTGGAACACGCGGTAGAGCACCCGGATCGGGATCGTGTCGTCGAGCGGGAATCCGTGCCCGGGCACATAGAACAGGCGGGCCACCGCCAGGTCGATGCCCGGCCAGGCGCTGAACACGGCCGCGCAGGCGAGGAAGCCCAGGACGTCCGGGCGCAGCAGCACCCGACGCGCCGTACGCGCGGGGGCCGGATCGGTCATCGCCCGGGGCCTCCCGCATCGGTGGCCCGGATCGGGCGGATCACGTAACCGTACAGCGCCGCTACCAGGGCCAGCACGGCCAGCACGACGGCGAGCGGGCGCGCGCCGGCGTCGGCGTAGGCGCCCGGGTGGACCAGGCGCGCGATCGCGAACAGGCACCAGAGCGCGACCAGCAGCACGTGGGGCACGGGGCGCAGGCCGATCGGCCAGGCGTCGACCACCCGGAGCGTGAGCCAGGCGGCGCACGCGCCCGTGGCCGCGCCGAGCAGCACGTCCAGCGGCCAGTGCGCGCCGACGATCACGCGGCTGATGCCGACGAGGGTCGCGGCGAGGACCCAGGCACCGCGCCAGCCGGCGCTGCGCGCAAGGCGGATGGCGATGCCGGCCAGGGTGAACGCCGTGATGGTGTGTCCCGACGGCGTCGAGTGAGAGAAGTAGGCGGGGCCGACCAGGTGAAAGGTGCCCGGCGGCAGCACGGCCGGTGGCCGCGCGGTGTCCAGCAGTTCCTTGAGCCCCTGGCTCAGGGCACCGCCGATCAGCAGCGCGATCAGCGCGGCCCAGAGCAACGCGGGATAGCGTCGCGCGAAGATCAGCACGGGGACGAGTGCGGTCAGCGTGCCGCCCATCGAGGTCAGCGAGGCCCAGGCCGCGTTCGGCAGCAACGGACCGATGCGGTTGATCGGGGTGAACAGGCCGTGCGGGCCCAGGCTCGCGAGCAGCAGCGCGGCCAGTGCCAGCGACACCGCCGCGATCGCGGCCAGCCAGCGATCGCCGCCCGGTGCGTGCCAGGCGGGCGCCGTGCGCGCGGCCTCGAGTCGGGTCGCGAGCGGGTCGAGCAGCGCGTGTCGCAGCGCCGTTGCCGTGCCTCGTGTCATGAGTCCGCCGGCACCCGGATCAGCGCGATACCGCCCGCGCGGTAGAGGGTGTCGAGCGCGCGCCCGGGGAAGCGTGCCTCGAGGTCGTCGACGCGGTGGGCGCGCGTGAACACGGTATCACCCGGTCGCGGCGCCCGGTGCGGCGTGGACGCCCGGCGGTACACGCTGAAGCTGGGCTTGTCGACGCCCCAGGCGATGACCGGGCCGGAGCTCTCGCGCGCGAGCAGCGCGGCCTCGCGCACGGGCGTCTGCTGGAGGTTGGCCAGTGCCGGCGTCACCACGGCAACGAGGCACAGCGACTGGATCGCGCCGATCGCGAGCAGGCGGCGCACGGGCGGCCAGGGCAGGAAGGCCACCGCGAGTCCCGCCGTCACGGCGGCGCCGACGGCAACGTAGTACCCTGTCCCGAACGCGGCGGGGCCGCGTGCCAGGAGCGCGTGCACGTCCGGCGCATCGATGTGCGCGTAGCCGTACGCCGCGAGCGAGGGCAGGGCCAGCAGCCCGGCGGCGAGCAGCAGCGGCGGCAGGAACGCCAGTATCCGGCTGCGCAGCGCATCGCGGTGGCGGGCCATCACCAGGGCGAGCGGAGTGAGCCCGTAGAGGATGTAATGCGGCAGTTGCGTCGCCGACAGCGACACGAGCACGAACACGAGGGCGAACCAGGTCCAGCCGAAGCGCTCGTCGTCCGGCAGATCGCGGAATCGGCGCAGGCGCGGGAGGGTTGCGAGGAACCAGCCGGTGAAGGGCAGCAGCACGATGGGCAGCACGACGAAGTAGTACCCGAGGGAGCCGCCGTGGCTTTCCATCGTGCCGGTGAAGCGACCGAGGTTGTGCTCGAGGAAGAACGCACGGAAGAAGCCCGCGCCCTGCTCGAGGTACACCACGACGTACCAGGGGACGTTCACCGCGAGGAAGATCAGCCACCCGACGGGCGTACCGATCGCGCGCAGCCAGTCACGCCAGCGGCCGCTCGACGAGAAGAACAGGAGACTCGCGACGGCGGGGATGCCGACCGCGACCGGGCCCTTGGTGAGAAAGCCGAGTGCGAGCCAGAGCCAGGTGCGCCACAGCACGGGACGGCGCGGTGCCTCGTACCAGCGCACCATGTCCATGAAGGCGAGCGCCAGCCACAGGTTGAGCAGGCCGTCGGCCGTGGCGACCCGACCGATCACGCCGGAGCCCAGGCCGAACGCGACGACCATGGCCGCGGACGTGGCACCCTCGGTGTCGTCGCGTTCTCGCACGAAGCCCCACAGCGCCAGTCCCCACGCGAGCGCGGCCAGGGCCGAGGGCAGCCGGAAGGCGAGTTCGTCGGGTCCGAGCAGGTGCACGAACACGGCCTGTGCCCAGTACGTCAGGATGGGCTTGTCGTAGCGCGGCTCGCCGTCGACCGTGGTCGATCCGTACTGGCCGTTCGCGACCATCTCGCGCGTGGCCTCGGAAAACGCGCCCTCGTCGAGATCGAACAGGGCATAGCCGCCCAGGTTGACGAAAAAGGCGAGCAGCAGGGCGGCGAGCACGAGGATTCGCTGCCCGCGCGGGTCGGCGATGGCGTGCCTAGCGCTGGTCGCGGCCGTCATCGTCGCTGCGCGCGGTCGAGGGGGTGTCGCGTGCGGCCGGTTCCTGCCAGGTCGAGGCGTCCGCCGGCGTCTCGCGACCGATCGTGTACGGGTGCAGGCGCGACGAGCCGAAGAACGTGCGCGCGACGAGCTCGGCCAGGACGCCGGTCGTGAGCAGCTGCAGCGAGGCCACGAGGAACAGGATGCCGACGAAGAACAGCGGTCGTCCGCCGATGTCCTGGCCGTAGCCGAACTTCACGACGAGCAGCCAGGCCATGATCGCGCTGCCGAGCGCGCCGACGAACACGCCGATGGCGCCGAAGAAGTGGCCGGGGCGCGTGCGGTAGTGCAGGAAGAAGAAGGCCGTCAGGAGGTCGAGCAGCACGCGCATCGTGCGGCCGATGCCGTACTTCGACACGCCGCGCTCGCGCGACCGGTGGTTGACGACTGTCTCGCCGATGCGCGCCGGCGAGGTCGCGCTCGCGAACCACACGGGAATGAATCGGTGCATCTCGCCGAACAGGCGGATGCGGCGCAGCACCTCGGTGCGATACACCTTCAGGCTGCAGCCGTAATCGTGAATGCGCACCCCGGTCGCGCGCCCGATCAGCCGGTTCGCCAGCCGCGAGGGGATGCGCCGCAGCGCGTTGTCTTGGCGCTTGCGGCGCCAGCCGCACAGCAGATCGAGGTCGCGCTGGTACAGCTCTTCGATCATGCGCGGAATGTCGGCGGGGTCGTTCTGCAGGTCGCCGTCGAGCGTGGCCACGAGCGTGCCCCGCGCGGCATCGATACCGGCCTGCATTGCCGCCGTCTGGCCGAAGTTGCGGCGCAACTCGATCACGCGCAAATGGCCATCGCGACGCACGGCCTCGGCGCGCAGCGCCTCGACGGTGCCGTCGGTACTGCCGTCATCGACGCAGATCAGCTCCCAGCGCCCGGGATACTCCGCGAGCGCACGCTCGACCGCCTCCACGAGTGGCGCGGCATTGTCGCGCTCCTGGTAGAGGGGGACGACGACGGACAGGCTGTCCGGCTCGGCGCTCAACGGCAGGTTCCTGGCATGTCCCGGGGCAAGCGCGAGAGTATGAGTGTGGACGACCCGCCGAGGCAACCGGCGGGCCGCGCCATGGTGCCGCATGGTTCGTGCTCACCCGTCATTGGCGCGGGCCGCGCGACGCGACAGGGAGACCCAGGACACCGCGCCGCAGAGCAGCGAGCTGCCGAGCACGAACAGATGCAGTTGAACGGCGGCGGCCAGCGCGGCGGTGGCGGGTACACCGGTGGCGGCGAGCGCCGCGGTCACGGCGGCCTCGTAGGTCCCCGCGGCCGCGGGACCCTGCACGGGGATCAGCGCCGCCACCTCGGCGGCCACGACCGCGAGCAGCGCGGAGCCGGGGTCGAGCTGTGTCGCCGCCGTCAGCCACGTGCCGAGTGCGGCGAACTTGAGTACCCAGGCCGCGAGTGTCCAGCCGCCGAGATGCAGGTACGCCCCCACGCCGGGTGGCGCGTGATCGCGCACCGCGTGGAACAGGCGCCGGAGGCGGCCGTCGTGACCGATGCGCTGCCACCCGGGCCGGCGCAGCACGGCCCAGACCACCAGCGGCCCCAGCAGCGCGGCCAGCGCCCCGAGGGCCGCGGGCGCCTGGCCGGCGGGCGCGAGCACGGTCGCGGCCGCGAGCATGCCGAGCACCTGCACGTCGAGCAGGCGGATCCAGAACAGCAGTGCGAGTCCGGCACCGAAGCCGTGGCCCGTCTCGCGGCGGAGCAGCCACGGCAGCGCGAATTCGCCCGAGCGTGCCGGCAGTGTGTTGATGGCCGCGAGGTGGACCGTGGTGACGCGCAGCAGTGTGAAGAACGTCGGGCGCGGCTCGAGCGCGAGCCCGATCCGCACGGCGCGCGCGGCGTAGCTGCAGACCATGAGCGCGAAACACAGTGCGATCGGGCCGGGTCCCGCCGCCAGCCAGGCCGCGGCGATGCGGCCCCAGCCGACGAAGCCCTGCACGAGCGCGACGACGACGAGTACGAGGCCGACCCCGGCCGAGCGCCGCAGCCAGGGAGGGATGCGCTCGACGCTCCGCATCATCGTGCCCGGCATGGTCCGTCGAGTCCGTCGTGCATGTCGCTCCCCGCCCGCGCGCGGCGCCATGATACATGTGTGCGCACCTCGGGTGCCCGGGTCGCGCGCGCCATGGTTCCCGCGTCGCGTGGGGGGCGTACCTGCGTGAACACCGTACCCGTTGTCTGGATTGCCGCGGGCGCTGCGCTGCCTGCAATGACGGCGGTCCCCGTCAGGCTGAAGCCTGACCCACAAGGGATGAGCCGGGCCTCTGTGGGTCAGGCTTCAGCCTGACCGCCCATCCGCGCAATCGTCTCGCGACCGTATCGTCCCGATCGCGTTTGTCGCCGGATTCGGCAGGGTGGGTGAAACCCGCGCGTTTACCATGTGCTTCGACATCCCGCGAAGGCCGATCCATGGACACGTACCCGCACCGCATCGTCTGCCTGACGGAGGAAACGACCGAGACGCTCTACCGCCTCGGCGAGCAGCATCGCATCGTGGGTATTTCGGGCTTCACCGTGCGCCCGCCCGAGGCGCGGCGCGAGAAGCCGAAGGTGGCGGCATTCACCAGCGCGAAGCACGAGCGCATTCTCGAGCTCGAGCCCGATCTCGTGCTGGGGTTTTCCGACCTGCAGGCGGATATCGCCGCCGCGCTGATCCGCGCCGGCATCGAGGTGTATGTGTTCAATCACCGCACGGTGGACGGGATCCTCTCCATGGTTCGCCGCCTTGGCGCGCTGGTCGGTGCGGCGGCGCGCGCGGACGCGCTCGCGGACGAGCTGACTGCGCACGTCGATGCGGTACGCCGCCGCGGCGACGTCCTGCCGCGACGACCCCGGGTCTATTTCGAGGAGTGGGACGATCCGCCCATCTGCGGTATCCGCTGGGTGAGCGAGCTGATCGCCATCGCGGGCGGCGAGGATGTGTTCGCCGAGCGCGCGCGCAGCCCGGACGCGAAGGGCCGTATCCTCGCGGATGCCGACGAGGTGATCGCGCGCGCCCCGGAGATCGTGTTCGGTTCGTGGTGCGGCAAGCGCTTCCGCCCGGAGCGGGTCGCGGCGCGCCCCGGCTGGCACGCGATTCCCGCCGTGCTCGGCGGGAATCTGCACGAGATCAAGTCGGCGGATATCCTGCAGCCCGGGCCCGCCGCGCTCACCGACGGCCTCGACCGGCTCGCGGCGCACATCCACGCCGTCGCGCGGGCGTGACATCGCGATCGTCGCCGACGATTCAGGTCTCGCTGTCGGATTCGCCGGGATGCCGGCGCTGCTGGCGTGCCTTTACCTGCAGCGCGGAACGGATGGCGCGGGCAATGGCGCGCTCGATCTGGGCGACGTAGCGCTCGACCACGCGGCGCGAGATTGCCTCGATCTCGGCCTCGGAGAGGCGCGGCTGCCGCGAAGCCCCGTCGGTCGCGCCCGGGTCGCGCGAATTGCCGTTTCCGGGGCGGACGATGTCTTCGAGCATCGGGATGTCGTCGTCGTTGTCGCCGGCCATGTCAGTCCACCTCGTGGTGGTGCAGCTCGTAGCCGCGATCGCGGTAGAACGCGTATCGCTCGCGGCCGAGGCGCCGGCTCTCGGCATCGTGATTGATGATCTCCGCGACCCGCTCGAAGCGCGAAAAGAACGCAGGGACCTCCGCGTGCTCGTTCACGAGCATCTCGCGGCCATCGTCCGGCTCGCCGTCCCCGGCGACGATCACGGGGCAGGCAGGGTCGGCGTTGCCATCCGCCACGCGCTCGTGCGGCAGGAAGCTGTCCTGGCGGAACGTCCACATGCGGTCGTCCAGGGCGGCGGCGCGGCCGGCGTCGGGCACGTGCACCCATACGCGATGACCCAGCCGGTAGGCCTTGTCCACCAGCCGGCAGAGGTAGGCCTGGCGCCGCGCCTCGTCATCGTCGGGCAGGATGTAGAAATCCACCCGCGTCATCGTGTCAGGCCTGCACGTGGTGATCGAGGATGTACTGCATCAGCAGCGGCACGGGCCGACCCGTTGCCCCCTTGTCGGCGCCGCTCGTCCAGGCGGTGCCCGCGATGTCCAGGTGGGCCCACCGGTCGTAGTCGCGCGTGAAGCGCGCGAGGAAGCAGGCCGCCGTGATGGTGCCGGCCGGGCGCCCCCCCACGTTCGCGAAATCGGCGAACGGACTCTTCAACTGCTCCTGGTATTCGTCCCACAGTGGCAGGCGCCAGCACCGGTCACCGCTCTTCTCGCCGGCGGCCTGCAGGTGCTTCGCCATGCCGTCATTGCGCGTCAGCAGGGCCGACGCATGTGCGCCGAGCGCGATGATGCACGCGCCCGTGAGCGTCGCCATGTCGAGCACGGCGTCGGGCTCGAAGCGTTTCGCGTAGGTGAGCGCATCGCACAGGATGAGCCGGCCCTCGGCGTCGGTATTGAGTACCTCGACTGTCTGCCCGGACATCGTATGGAGGATGTCGCCGGGACGGGTCGCATTGCCGTCGGGCATGTTCTCCGTGCTCGGCACGACGCCGACCACGTTTGCGCGGATGCCCATCTCCGCACAGGCGCGCATGGCGCCGAACACGCTCGCCGCACCGCCCATGTCGTACTTCATTTCGTCCATGGCCGCGGCGGGCTTGATCGAGATGCCACCGGAGTCGAAGGTCACGCCCTTGCCGACGAGCACGACCGGCTTCGTGTCCGTCCGGGCGCCGCGGTATTCCATGGTGATCAGCTTGGCCGGCTGGCGGCTGCCCTGGCTCACGGCGAGCAGTGCGCCCATGCCGAGCTCGGCCATGTCGCTCTCTTCGAGCACCGTCGTGGTGATCGTGTCGAACTCGCGCGCGAGCGCCCCGGCCTGCTCCGCGAGATGCGTCGGCGTGCACACGTTGGCCGGCCGGTTCGCGAGATCCTTGCAGAACGAAACGCCGGCGGCGATCGCGCGGGCCTCGGCAATGCCCGCCTCGGATGCCTTGCGCGCGTCGGCTTCGACGGCCAGCACGAGGCCCTTGAGTGGATGGGTCGGCGTCTCCGGCTTGCTCTTGAACTCGTCGAAGCGGTAGCGCGCGGCTTCCGTGGCCTCGACCGTCGCGCGCGCGACCGCGTGCGCATCGGCACCGCGCACGCGCAGGTCCGGGAGACAGCTCACCGCCGTCGCGGCGCCGCTGCGCTCGAGCAGCCGGGTCGCGAACGTCGTCGCGCGACGGTAGGTGCGCAGGTCCAGCTCGCCGGACTTTCCACAGCCGACCAGCACCACGCGCTTCGCCTTCACCCCGGGCACGCCGTACAGCGTGAGCGAGGTCTCGGGCTTGCCGTCGAGGTCGCCGTCCGCCAGCACGGACTTGATATGTCCGTTACTGGCCTCGTCGATCGCCGCGGCTGCGTCGGACATCCGGCGGCGGTCGAATACGGCCACGACGAGGGCATCGGTCTTCCGCGTGGCGGGATCGGCGGTGGTTACCGTGAAGTCCATCAACGCTCCCTGGCGGTCGGCGGAATGGGGACGAACGGGCGAGAATCGGCCGTTGCGTAGGATTGGCGTCGGATTTTAGGCAAAATCGCGGACGGTTGCAGCCGCATTGGCGCCGCACCGGCCCTGTCATGATGCTTACCGTCGTCGATCGTTACGTCCTGCGCGAGGTCCTGCAGACCTGGACCGCGGTCACGGCGGTGCTGTTGCTCATCATGATCGCGAACTCGCTCGCGTACATCCTCGGCAACGTGGTCGAAGGCCAGATTGCCGGCGATGCCGTCATGCCCCTGCTGCTGACCACGACGACCGGTTACTTCGTCACGCTCGTGCCGCTGGGCCTCTACCTGGGCCTCCTGCTCTCGCTCGGCCGCCTGTATGCCGAGAGCGAGATGGCCGCGTTCGGCGCCTGCGGCATCGGCTTCGCGCGTCTCTACCGCCCGGTGATGATCGTGGCCGTCATCGCGGCCGTGGTCACCGCCGTGCTCACCATCTGGGTCTCACCCTGGGCCAAGCGCGTGGAGCAGGACATCAAGGCCCGCATGGAGGCACGTTCACAACTGGCCGGCATATCCGCGGGGCGGTTCAACCGCGCGGCGGACGGCAAGGTCGTCCTGTTCGCCGAGCGGCGGGGCGACGACGGCCGGCTCACGGGCGTGTTCGTCGAGGCCCGCGACAAGGATGGCCAGACGCATATCGTGCGTGCGGGCGAGGCGGTCGAGCGCACCGATCCCGATACCGGCTGGCGTTACCTGGAGTTTCACGACGGCTATCGCTACACGGGCAACCCCGGTTCGCCCGAGTTCCGCGTAATCCGGTTCGACCGGCACGGCATCCGGTTGCCGGCGCGGCAGGTCCACGAGGAGGGCCTCGATCGCGAGGCCGAGACGCTGCGCAGCCTGTGGCATTCGGGAAAGCCGGCCGACATGGCGTGGATCCAGTGGCGCCTGTCGCTGCCGCTCGCCTGCTTCATGCTCGCCCTGGTCGCGGTCCCGCTTGCGCACACCACGCCGCGCCGGGGTCGTTACGGGCGCATCGCCGGTGCGCTGCTCCTCTATCTCTTCTACGTGAATGCGCTGATGGCGGCGCGCGACGCCGTCGCCAGCGGCAGTGTGCCGGCCGGCATCGGCATGTGGTGGGCGCACGGGGTCACGCTGGTGCTGATCCTGGCCCTGCTGGCGCACCGGATCGGCTGGCGCTGGACGCGATTGGTCGTCCTGCGCCGCACGGGGCTGCCTTCGTGACCGGGCGCCTGTCGCGCTATGTGATGCGTGCGGTGATCCAGGGCGCACTGCTCGTGCTCGCCGTACTCCTCGCGCTCGATACCGTGTTCACGCTGTTCGGCGAGATGGACCACATCGGCCACGGCGACTATGACCTCACGGCCGCAATCGTCTACGTGCTGCTGCGGCTCCCCGCGCGCGTGTACGACCTGTTCCCGACCGCGATCGCCATCGGCGGCGTGCTCGGCCTCGGCACGCTCGCGGCCAATTCCGAGCTGATCGTCATGCGCGCCGCGGGCATCTCCATTCGCCGCATCATCGGCATGGTGATGCAGGGCGGGCTCGTGCTGATGCTCGCGATCGTGCTCGTGGGCGAGGGCGTGGCACCCGAAGCGCAGCAGGCCGCGGAGCGCATGCGCGGCGCCGCGCTGGCAGGCCAGGGCAGCGTCCAGGGCGAACACGGCCTGTGGGTTCGCGACGGTCAGAGGTTCATCAACGTGGGCACCGTTCTGCCCGGGTATGTACTGCGCAACGTCCGGGTGTACGAGTTCCACGACCGCCGGCTCGAACGCGCGGTGAGGGCGGACCGGGCCGTGTACAAGCACGGCGAGTGGCGGCTCAGCGACATCGACAGCACCGTATTCGACAACGGCGGCACGAGCGGTGAGGACGGCAAGCTGCGCACCGTGCACGAGGATTCGGCCGTGTGGCAGCGCCTCGTGCGCCCCGAGCTGTTCCAGTTGCTCGCGGTCAGCCCCGAGAGCCTTCCGATCTGGCGCCTGTACGATTACGTGGAATACCTGCGAAGCAACCGGCTGGACTCGGCCCGCTTCGAGCTCGCGTTCTGGCACAAGATCGCGACGCCGCTTTCGACCCTGGTCATGCTGCTGCTCGCGCTGCCGGTCATATTCGGGTCGCTGCGCAGTGCCGGTACCGGGCAGCGAATCTTCTTCGGCAGCGTGATTGGCCTGGGCTATTACCTCGTGTCGGAGCTATTCGCGCACATCGGTATCGTTTATGGACTGGCCGCTCCCGTCGCCGCCCTGGCGCCCGCCGTGCTGTTCGCCGTCGTGGGTGCGTTCAGTCTCCGTCGCATCGTCTGAGTCCGCCTCCTGCATCGTGCGGACCAGCCGCGTGCCGCTGAGAATGTCGTGCAGCATGCGTCGCCGGGGGTCCGCCAGGGCCAGGACCATGTTGATCGCGACGGGCACCGCGGCGATCGCGGTGTGAATGGGTTTGCCGACGGCGATTGCGGCGGCGAGCACGAACAGCGGCCCGGACCAGAGCGCGATGGCGGCGACGTACCGGATCGCCGCGCGCGCCCAGGACACCGGTGCATCATCTGCGGCGACCAGCCGCACGCGCCACGCGCGCAAACCTACCGTCTGTCCGCCGTGTGTCCAGAAGCCGCCATAGAACGCGAACGCGATCAGCAGCAGGTAGGGCATGAACGCGGTGAACACCAGTGATTCCGGTACCGCCCCGCCGCCGAGCAGCACCACGGGGACGGTTGCGGCAAACAGGATCGCGATGACGACGAGCCCGTCGTAAGCCGCGGCACAGAGCCGTCGCAGCACTCTGCAGGGGTATGGCGAGGACATGCATTCTCCGGGCGCGCACGCGCATTTTCGAAGGTGAGCATGGCGACTTCGGGAAACCCGTGCATGCTCACGCGCGGGGCGCATTGTTGCATGCGAGCGTATTCGATGTGCGATGCGCGAGGAAACTCGATGTCAAACAATAATTGCAAACGTGTGTTGCACTTCTATAATGCGAAGTGCATTGCCACTCACGGGAGTCTTAACGTATGCCCCGCATGAAAGATGACGCGTCGACGGACACGACGGTCGCCGCCGCCATGTCGTCCTCCGGGACGCGAAGCGTAACGGCGAAGAAGCGATCGTCCAGGAAGAAGTCTTCGGGTCGGCGCAAGAAGGCCGGCTCCAAGAAGAAGGCCGGCGGCCGCCGCAAGAAGACGGGTTCGAAGAAGAAGTCGTCCAGCAAGAAGCGGGCCGCATCCAAGAAGAAGACCGCCGCATCCGTTTCCGCCCGCCTGCGTCAGCAGGTTTCCGAGCTGAGATCCCAGCTGCGGGAAGCGACTGACGAGCTCAAGGCGACGCAGAAGCGCGAATCGGCGCTGCGCACCCTGGCCGACAAGAAGGAAAAGGCCATGTTGCAGGCTGGTGCCAAGTGGGAGAAGAAGGAGCTCTCGCGTATCGACAAGCTCGGTGCCACCAAGAAGCGGCGCTCGAAGAAGAAGGGTGCGAGCAAGAAGCGCGGCGCCCGCAAGAAGACTGCATCCAGCACCTAGCTGACCACGTCCGACGTGGTTCTGCAGTCGGGGGACGGCCGCGAGGCCGTCCCCCTTTTCTTTGCGTGGCCCCCGGGTCTCCATGCGCGGCCGCTGCGCGGTGATTGCGGTAGACTGGGCGACGTGCAAGCGCGCGCCGAAGATACTGCGGCCCGGATCGGCGTCCCCGACGCGGACCAGCGGCTCATCGATGCCTTCACCGATGCGCTCTGGATGGAGCGTGGCCTGCGCCCCAACACCCTCTCTTCCTACGCGACCGACTTGCGCGGTCTTTCGCGCTGGCTCGCCGCCCGCGACACGGACCTGCTGCATGCCCGCCGCGACGAGGTCCAGACCTACATCGCGGAGCGTTATGCGCAGCGCGTCCGCCCGCGTAGCATCCGGCGCCTGCTGACCACGCTCAAGCGCTTCTACCGTCACCAGGTGCGCAGCGGCGCGCGTGGTGACGATCCGACCGCCCGCATCGACGCGCCGAAGATCGGGCGTCCACTGCCGCACACGCTGTCCGAGGCGGAGGTGGAGTCCCTGTTCGAGGTTGCGGACATCGAGACGCCGCGGGGGCTGCGGGATCGCGCGATGCTGGAAGTGCTGTACGCCTGCGGCCTGCGCGTGAGCGAGCTGGTCGGGCTCTCCGTCGGCGCGCTCAACCGCACCCACGGGGTCGTGCGATTGACGGGCAAGGGCGGCAAGGAGCGGCTGGTGCCGGTCGGTGATGAGGCCCTCGAGTGGGTGCGCCGCTACCTCGAGACGGCACGCCCGGAACTGCTGCGCCGACGCGCCGGTACCGATGCGCTGTTCGTCACCGAGCGGGGCGGGGCGATGACGCGCCAGGCATTCTGGTATATCGTCAAGCGTCATGCCCGTGCCGTGGGCATCAAGCGTCCGCTGTCGCCGCACACGCTGCGGCACGCGTTCGCGACGCACCTGCTCAATCACGGGGCGGACCTGCGCGCGGTGCAGATGCTCCTGGGGCACAGCGACCTGTCGACCACGCAGATCTACACGCACGTGGCCCGGGCCCGACTGCAGGAGGTGCACGCACGACACCATCCCCGGGGTTGAATCCGGGGGAATGAATTCCGCTGCGCGCGGTCCATCGTTTATCATTTTTCGGAAATCGAGTACTCGATCCATGCCGATTCACAGGATTCTCCGGGTCGCGGCGCTGGGCGCCGCGCTGGCCCTCGCCGCCTCGCCCGCGCTCGCCGCCGATGACACCACGTCCGAAATGCCGGCGGTCGCGCAACTGCGTGCACGTCTCGCCGAGGCCCATCCGAACTTCAAGGTCGACACGATCCGCCCGACGCCGATCGACGGCGTCTACGAGGTCGTATCCGGCGCGGACGTGATGTACATGACCGGCGATGGCCGCTACCTGCTGCGCGGCTCGCTGATCGACCTGCAGAAGAAGGAGAACCTGACGGCCACCGTTCATGCCCGGCTGGTGCACGAGGCCGTGGATGCCCTGGGCGACGACAGCATGGTCGTGTTCAAGCCGAAGAACGGGCCGGCGCAGCACACGATCACCGTGTTCACCGACACGACGTGCCCGTACTGCCGACGGTTGCACCAGGATCTCCCGGGCATGCTCGATCGCTATCCCATCAAGGTTCGCTACCTGATGTTCCCGCGCGCCGGCCTGGATTCTCCGGCCGCCGACCAGCTGCGCAACGTCTGGTGCGCCGACGATCCGCAACAGGCGCTCACGCGTGCGATGGAAGGCAAGTCCGTGCCGGAGCGCGATCCGTCCTGCAAGACCCCGATCCGCCGCCACTGGCAGGTCGCACACCAGATCGGCGTCAACGGAACGCCATACCTGCTGCTCGACGACGACGGTCCCGTGTTCTCCGGTTACCGGCCGGAGAAGCAGCTCGTCGCGATGCTGGGCCTGCGCCCCGTGAGCGAGGATCCGGACCGCGTCGACGCCCAGTAGGCGGCCGCCCGCCGTTCCGGGCACGCGCTCGAGTCGCGAGTCGCTCACCCCGTCCGGGTTACAATATCTTGGGGTCGACGGGCCCTGACCCACTCTATATGGAGTCCCGGAGCCGTCCTGCATGACGAGTGGCGCCTACAATTCTTCCGCGATCGAGGTCCTGTCCGGGCTCGACCCGGTGCGCAAGCGCCCGGGCATGTACACGGATACGCAGCGCCCGAATCACCTGGCACAGGAGGTCGTCGACAACAGCGTCGACGAGGCGCTGGCCGGCCATGCGACGAAGATCGCGGTCACGCTCTATGCGGATGGCTCGCTCGAGGTGATCGACGACGGCCGCGGCATGCCGGTGGACAAGCACCCCAAGCTGAAGAAGCCGGGTGTCGAAGTGATCCTCACCACGCTCCATTCCGGCGGCAAGTTCTCCGAGGGGCACTACCGTTTTTCCGGTGGTCTGCACGGCGTGGGCGTGTCCGTGGTGAACGGCCTGTCGAAGAAGCTCGAGGTCGCGGTGAAACGCGGCGGCAGGGAATACCGCATGGAGTTCGCCGGCGGCAATCCGAAGACCGGCCTCGAGGTCATCGGCAAGGTCGGCCAGCGCAACACGGGCACGCGCCTGCGCTTCTGGCCGGACAGGAAGTATTTCGACAGCGTGAAGTTCAACACGGCGCGGCTGAAGCAACTGCTGCGCGCCAAGGCCGTGCTCTGTCCCGGTCTCACCGTGACCTGGACCGACGAGGCCGCCGATGAAAGGCTCGAGTGGCGCTACGACGACGGCATGTCCGACTACCTCCTGCAGGCGGTCGGCGACGCGCCGCGGCTGCCCGAGCAGCCCTTCGTGGGACACATGACCGGCGAGCACGAGGCCGCGGACTGGGCGGTCGTGTGGTTGCCCGAGGGTGGCGAGGGCTTCAGCGAAAGCTACGTCAACCTGGTGCCGACGCCGCAGGGCGGCGCCCACGTCAACGGCATGCGCAGTGGCCTCACCGAGGCCCTGCGCGAGTTCGCCGACCGCCGCGGGCTGCTGCCGCGCGGCGTGCGCATCACCGCGGAGGACGTCGCCGAGCAGTGCAGCTATCTGCTGTCGGTGAAGCTCGCCGATCCGCAGTTCGCCGGGCAGACCAAGGAGAAGCTGTCGTCACGCTCCTGCCAGGCATTCGTCGCCGGCGTCGTGAGCGACTATTTCGCGCAATGGCTCAACCGGCATTCGCAGTCGGGAGACGCCCTGGCGCAGCTCGCGATCACCACCGCGCAGCAGCGCCAGCAGAAGGCGCGCAAGGTGCCGCGCAAGAAGGTGGCCAGCGGCCCGGCGCTGCCGGGCAAGCTGGCCGACTGCACCAGCCAGGACGTGAGCCGCACCGAGCTGTTCCTCGTGGAAGGCGATTCGGCGGGGGGCTCGGCCAAGCAGGCGCGCGACCGTTCGTTCCAGGCCGTCATGCCGCTGCGCGGCAAGATCCTCAACACCTGGGACGTGAAGCCGGAAGAGGTGTTCTCGTCCCAGGAGGTGCACGACATCACCATCGCGCTCGGCGTGGAGCCGGGCAACGCCGATCTCGGCAAGCTGCGCTACAACAAGCTCTGCATCCTCGCCGACGCGGACTCCGATGGCGCCCACATCGCCACGCTGCTGTGCGCGCTGTTCGTGCGCCACTTCCGCCCGCTGGTCGCCGCCGGCCATGTCTACGTCGCCATGCCGCCGCTGTACCGCATCGACATCGGCAAGAACGTGTATTACGCGATCGACGACGAGGAGCGCGAGGGCGTGCTCGAGCGCATCGCTGCCGAGAAGCAGAAGGGCAAGCCCCAGGTCACGCGCTTCAAGGGACTCGGCGAGATGGATCCGCTGCAGCTGCGCGAGACCACCATGGCGCCGGAGACCCGCCGGCTCGTGCAGCTGACCATCGCCGACGGGGACGACACCAACCGCATGCTCGACATGATGCTCGGCAAGAAGCGCGTGAGCGATCGCCGCAAGTGGCTCGAGGAGCGTGGCAACCTGGCCGAGATCCTCGGCTGAAGGCCGGTGTCGTTCCGGGATCAGGCCGCGGGTTCCTCCGCCTCCGTGGCCGGCACCGACAGCGACCGGAACGACTTGCCCATCGCCACCGAGGTCCGGAAGCGCCGCACGTTCGGGTCGGCGAAGAACAGCCGCCGCGTGAGCACCTCGAAGTCGTCCATGCTCCGCGCCAGCGCCACCAGCACGAAGTCGCCTTCGCCGGTGACGTAGTAGCACTGCTGCACGCGCGATTCGCCGGCGACCTTGCGGCGGAACGCGTCGATCTGCTCCGCGCGCTCGCGCTCGAGCTCCACGATCACGATGAACGTCATCGGGAAGCCCACCGCCGCCGGGTCCACCACGGCGACGTCGCCGGTGATGACGCCGGCCTCGCGCATGCGCCGGATGCGCCGTTGCACGGCCGGCGCCGAGAGCGAGACCTCGAGCGCGAGGCTCTCCAGCGACTGGCGCGCGTCGTGCTGGAGCAGGTCGAGGAGCTGCCGGTCCTTCTCGTCGAGTTGCACCGATTGCATGATTCCTGCCCGTAGTGTCTGAAATACGCAACCAAGTTAAACGAGATGGCCGATCTACGCAAAAACCATGCGCCACGCGCTGGTAAGCTGGCCACAACCCTTCACTGGAGTGGGCTATCGTGGATGCCCTGCACAACCCGTTCCGTGGCGCCGGGCTTGGCGCCGACGCCGGCGTGGCGACAGGCGAGGTGCTGGCGGACGCTTCCGCACCGCGCGCGCTGATCCGGCGTTGCCCCGCGGCAGCGCCCACGCCGCTGCGCGAGCTGCCGGCGCTCGCGCGTGAGCTCGATGTCGGCGCGCTGCTCGTCAAGGACGAGAGCGCGCGCATGGGGCTCGGCAGCTTCAAGGCCCTGGGCGCGGCCTACGTGATCGCGCGCGAGGCCGCGCGGCGCATGGACGAGCGGGGCGACGCATCGATTGGGGCGGAGTGCTCCGACGCGCTTCGCGGTACCGTGTACGCCTGCGCCAGTGCGGGCAATCACGGGCTGTCCGTCGCGGCCGGCGCGCGCGCGTTCGGGGCGCGGGCGGTGATCTACCTGGCGGACTCCGTGCCGGAGGCATTCGCCGAACGCCTGCGGCGCGTCGGTGCCGAGGTCGTGCGGCCCGGCGGCGACTACGAGGATTCGATGGCCGCCGTCGCCGAGGCGGCGGCGCACAATGGCTGGATCCTGCTCTCCGACTCCTCGTGGCCCGGCTACGTGGACATCCCCGCGCGCGTGATGGAAGGCTATCTCGTCATGGGCGCCGAGGTGGCGGACGAATTGCCGGAACCGCCCACGCACGTATTCCTGCAGGCCGGCGTCGGCGGACTGGCGGCGGCGATGACCGCGCTGGTTCGTGCGCGCTGGGGCGACGCGCCCACGATCGTCGTCGTGGAGCCCGAGGTTGCGCCCGCGCTGATCGAGAGCATTCGCGCCGGCCGGCCCGTGCAGACCCGCGGGCCCGCATCGAACATGGGCCGGCTGGACTGCAAGGTGCCGTCGCACCTGGCGCTCGCGGAACTGGCGCGCGGCGCGGACTGGTTCGTTACCATCTCCGACGAACAGGCCGCGGCGACCGTCGAGCGCCTGGCGCGCGAGGACGTCGCGACGACGCCCTCGGGCGCCGCCGGCGTGTCCGGGTTGCAGCACGCGGGCGCGTGGCGCGAGCCGCTGGGCCTGTCCGGCACGAGCCGCGTGCTGGCCTTCGTCACGGAAGGGCGGGAGGACGCCGCATGACCGACGCCGTCGCCACCGGCCTCGACGATCTCGTCGAGTTCCGTCACGCGCTGCATCGCGCCCCGGAGACCGGCTTCGAGGTCTCGGGCACCGCGGCGCGCGTGGCGGAGCGCTTGCGTGCGGCCGGCCTGGAGGTCACCACGGACGTCGGTGGCACGGGCCTGGTGGGCACGCTGCGCTGCGGCGCGAGCCCGCGCACGCTCGGCCTGCGCGCGGACATGGATGCGCTGCCGATCACCGAGGAGAACACCTTCGAGTATCGCTCCGGGGTCCACGGGCGCTTCCACGGTTGCGGCCACGACGGGCACTCCACCATGCTCCTCGGCGCGGCCCTGCAACTCGCGGCGAAGGGTGGCTTCGACGGTACCGTCCACTTCGTCTTCCAGCCGGACGAGGAGAACGGCCGTGGCGCGCAGGCCATGATCGACGACGGCCTGTTCGAGCGCTTCCCGATGGATGCGATCTTCGGCCTGCACAATCTGCCGGGGTTGCCGGTCGGGCACTTCGCGACGAACACCGGCGCATTCACGGCCTTCGAGGAGATCTTCGCGATCGAGATCGCGGGGCGGGGCGGGCACGCCTCGGCCCCGCAGCGCACGATCGACCCGCTGGTCGTCGGCGCGGAGATCGTGAGCGGCCTGCAGACCATCGTCGCGCGCGCCGTGGACCCCGGTGAGTACGCGGTCGTCTCGGCCACCGAGTTCGTCACCGACGGCGCGCGCAACGTCATCCCGAGCACCGTGGCGCTGCGCGGCGACGTGCGTGGCTACAACGACGAGGTCAGCGCGACGATCGAACGCCGCATGCGCGAGATCGTCGCCGGCGTGGCCGCCGCCCATGGCGCCACGGCCACCGTGCGCTACGAACGCGAGTTCGACCCGGCCGTGAACACCGTGGCGGAGGTTGAAGAGGCGGCGCAGGCGGCACGCGGCATCGCCGACGCGGTGGTGGACGCGGCCTTTCCGCGCATGGGCTTCTCCGAGGACTTCGCGCGTTTCCTGCGCCACCGGCCCGGCTGCTTCATGCTGCTCGGCAACGGCACCGAGGGCGCGCATGCATCGTCGCTGCACAGTCCGCGCTACGACTTCAACGATGCCGCGCTGCCCTTCGGCATCGCGTACTGGGTTCGCCTCGTCGAGGAGCGGCTGCGGCCATGAGCGCGCGCGAGCCCGGGCGCGGCTTTTCGGTCTCCGAGTTCGAGCACCGTCTGGCGCGTGCGCAGGCGGCCATGGCGGCCGACGATCTCGCCGCCCTGCTGCTGACCACCGAGCCGGAGGTGCGCTACTTCACCGGGTTCCTGACGCAGTTCTGGCAGAGCCCGACGCGGCCCTGGTTTCTCGTCGTGCCGCGCACGGGCAAGCCGATCGCGATCGTCCCCGGCATCGGCGCGCCGCTGATGGCGCGCACCTGGATCGACGACATCCGGACCTGGCCGTCGCCGCGCCCGGCCGACGAGGGCGTGTCGCTGGTCGCGGAGGCGCTGCGCGAGGTCGGTGCCGATACCGGGCGGATCGGCGTGCCGATGGGCCCGGAGACGACCCTGCGCATGCCGCTGGCCGACTACCGGCGCCTCGGCGAGCAGGTCCGGCGCGCGCGGTTCTCGGACGCGACCGGCCTCGTGCGCGGCCTGCGTACGATCAAGTCGGAGGCGGAGATCGAGAAGATCGCGCACGTCTGCGCGATCGCCGGCGAGGCTTTCGACGCGGTACCGGAGATCGCCGGAGCGGGCCAGTCGCTGGCCGAGACCTTCCGCGCCTTCAAGGTCGCGCTGCTGCAGCGCGGTGCGGACGACGTCTCGTACCTCGTCGGCGCCTCCGCACCCGGCGGCTACGACGATGTCATCTCGCCGCCCGGCCCGCGGCCGCTGCAGGACGGCGACGTGCTGATGATGGACACCGGCACGCTGTTCGACGGCTACTTCTGCGACTTCGACCGCAACTACGCGATCGGCCATGCCGACGACGACACGCGCCGGGCGTACGACACGCTCTACCGGGCGACCGACGCGGGGATCGCAGCGGCCCGGCCGGGCGCGACCTGCGCGGACCTGTTTCACGCCATGCAACAGGTGATGCGCGACGACGGCTTCGAGGCCGGCAACGTCGGCCGCCTCGGTCACGGCCTCGGCATGCAGCTCACCGAGTGGCCCTCGCACACGCCCGCCGACGATACCGTGATCGCGCCCGGCATGGTGCTCACCATCGAGCCCGGGCTCGGCATCGCGCCGGGCCGCACGATGGTGCACGAGGAGGACATCGTGATCCGCGAGCACGGCGCCGAGCTGCTCACGCGCCGCGCGCCGCCCGAACTGCCCGTGATCGACTGATGCACCTGGATTACGACACGGACGACGGTGCCGGGTGGCGTGCCCGGCTCGGGCTGATCGTGCTGCAGGGCGACGAGACGCTCGAGTCCGAGTTTCGCCGTTTCCTCGACGTCGACGGCGTCGCGCTGTACGTCACCCGCGTGCCGAGCGGGCTCGAGGTCAACAACGAGTCGCTGGCCGCGATGGCCGATCACATTCCCGCCGCCGCGCGCCTGCTGCCGCCGGCGACCGAGCTCGACGTGGTCGGCTATGCCTGTACTTCCGGTGCGACCGTCATCGGCACCGACGAGGTTGCGCGACTCATCCGCGGCGCGCGACCGACCCATGATGCGGGCAGCTTCGCGAACGCGGCGATCACCGACCCGCTCACGGCCGTCGTCGCCGCCTGCCGGACACTGGGCGCCGCGCGCATCGGCTTCGTCACGCCCTATGTCGCCAATGTCTCGTACTCGATGCGCACCGTGCTGGAAGGGCAGGGGCTGGAAATCGCCGGCTTCGGCTCGTTCGAGCAGGGGGAGGAGCGCATCGTCGCGCGCATCGCGCCGGCCTCGATCCACGCCGCGATCCTGCAGGTCGGGCGCGCCGCGCCCTGCGATGCCGTGTTCGTTTCCTGCACGAATGCGCGCACGCTGGACATCCTCGACGCCGCGGAATCCGACCTCGGCCTCCCGGTCGTCTCCAGCAACCAGGCGCTCGCCTGGCATATGCTCCGCAGCGCGGGCATCGACGATCCCCGGCCCGACCTGGGCCGCCTGTTCCGCGCCTGAACCCACGCCTGTAAATCCGGGCTGCAGGAATCAATGCCGTGGGTCGGGCTGAAGCCCGACAGGACGCGAAGCGCTGTGTCCGATCGGGCGGTCACGCTGAAGCGTGATCCACACCGGGGGATGCTCTTCGCCGCAGCCCCCGCCCCTGTGGGTCGGGCTTCAGCCCGACGGAACCGGGCCGCCACGGTCGATGTCCGGCGGAAGCCGGACCCGCAAGGGAGTGGCCCGTGGGTCGGGCTTCAGCCCGACGGAACCGGGCCGCCACGGTCG
>Ga0102944_1000624_pt1 | contig 26235 bp, 22 predicted proteins | sample SalPonD_shore_MG_FD_78172 | JGI IMG/M metagenome (GOLD analysis project Ga0102944, IMG submission 78172) | Salt pond soil microbial communities from South San Francisco under conditions of wetland restoration - Salt Pond MetaG... | ecosystem: Environmental > Aquatic > Marine > Intertidal zone >...
ATGAGCATATTTAGCCATCTGCAAATACTGGGCTAGATAACGCTCTTTATTTTTACTCCAATCTTTAAGGGTTTGAGGTTCAACATCCAGGTGCACCCCATCAGCACCAAGCCGTTTAGCATCGCTAAAAAACTTTTTTATGCTTGACCTTTTATCCCTTCTAAACAATACATTACTGCCTTTCATCAATTGGACTTTGAGCCCCTTAAGACGGGCATTTCGGATAAAATCTGCAAGCTTTCGGTCTTTTTCAGATTCAGGTGAACCCGGTGATAATAAAACTGTTTCGAATTGTCTTGAAGTGAGATAATCCAGTAAAAAAGCATTGCTCAACTTTCTAAAAGTGCCTGACCAAATGTATATGCCAGAAGCAATTTTATCGTGTTTCCTTAGCGACGGCGGATTCCAGACGTGGACATACTGCGTAAAAGGCACTTTTGGTGCCAGATTGCCAAGCTGCAACAGCTTGAGATACATTTTCTCTTTCAGGTCGGTTCTTTCCCACAAATTCTGATATTGTGAAATCAACAGGTCCAGCAAATGAGCCGGACTGTATTCCGATGCTGATATTTGTGATTTTGCTTCTTCACCATCAATTTCTTTGGACTGACGCAGGTACCGATAGTAAAGATTCAGGTATTGTTTTTTTAACCCCTCATAATCGGTATGATATTCCCTGAGTTTACGAAGTGCAGTATTATCTTCCCTTTGATTCTGATAATGTTGTTGTTCGCGAAGTGCCTTGGGATATAATTCTCGATTACTCTTAAAAATTGAAACCGGAACTGATAAATTAACTCCAAAAGAAAAATATTCCCGGTCTTGGGATGTGGTGATTGGCAATTGCTGAGAAGAACGGTCATAGTAGTTATAAGACAAATTGGCCGTAAGAGAAATATCGCGCCATGGAAGATATTTCTCTTTAATATTTTCAACAGCCAGCGAATCAACATAAGCGCGCCGGTTGTTGTTTTGAACTGCTTGTATTAAGGGTTCGGTATCAACCGTCAACACAGGGAGCGGAAACCTGAGGTCCTGATATTCATTTTGAATCTCTGTATTTGGCTGATTCTGCCCTTTACTTTCCTCGAGCATTAATCTCGTTTTGGTTACCTCTGCAAATGATTCCAATACTTCATCCCAGGTTTTGTAACCTAAATCATAAAGTTCTTTCAATTCATTCTGCTTGACTTTAAGAACCTCCAGGTAACGCTTCCTGATCTCTGTAGTTCGCTGTTGCATAATCATTTTAAGATGTTCTCTATCACGTTGGTATCGTTCCTCCTGGTATTCTTTTTCTTTCTGTACCTTTTTTATTTGTATTTCCCGCTGTAACTGTTTGGCTTTAAAACGATTATCCTGCCAACCTCCATCCAGAATATCCCAATCCAAACCCAATTGGTATCGTCTCTTGTAAAAAATACCTTCAACATTAAATACCCCTTGCTTTAAATTTTGCATATATCCTGCTTTCATATTCAGTCCCCAATCTTTTAAGGTATTACTTCGCTCAGCTTCCAGTAAGCTTAGATTGGCGGTTCGATTTTTTTTACTCTTTGAACCGTTAAAAAGTGGCTTAATATCTTCTTTGGATGCTTTTAAGGCTGACGGACTAACAAACGAACGCCTGGCTCTTACCACCGAATCCAACCTGCTTATGAGGTTATCCATTCGTGCGGAACGATTATTTTGAGCCTCAGTACCTGTGGGAATAAAAATAACCAGCCACAACGTAAAAGCAGTTATCTCTAGGGTATACCGGAATGCTATACTCCTGAATAAATAAAACACCCACAACTTAGTCACTCCCATTCTTGCTAAATCAACTTTTACGCCGGACTTATTTTGAGCATGTAACGTTAAAATTTTTTTGATAAAAATCTTCTAGATTAACGAATATTAATTTAATCTATTCAACTCGCTAAAAATCATCAGCAAGGCTACATAAAATGTCTAATTAGTGGTTTGTCTTAGTTGTCTTATTTCCTCATTTTATGGCTTTAATAAGAGAAATTTAACGACCTAAATTGCAATAGGCATGAATGAAAAAGCTCCAAAAGTAGGTGTCATCATGGGCAGCGACAGCGATTGGTCTACCATGAAAGACGCCTGCGAGATTCTAGATGAATTTGGTATAGCATACGAAAAAAAAGTAGTATCGGCACACCGTACACCCGACGATATGGCTGAGTATGGGAAATCAGCACGAAGAAGAGGCCTCAAAGTGATTATTGCCGGTGCAGGCGGAGCGGCCCATTTGCCGGGGATGACTGCAGCGCATACCACTTTACCCGTTATCGGTGTTCCGGTTAAGACCAGTACCCTTAGCGGTATAGACAGTCTTTACTCTATTGTACAAATGCCTCCCGGGGTACCCGTTGCAACCGTGGCTATTGGTAAAGCAAAGAATGCCGGTTTGTTGGCAATTCGAATGTTGAGTATGAATGACAGAAACCTGACAGAAGAACTGAAACAATATCACGAACAGATGGCTGAAGAGTCACGAGCCAAGACCAAAAATCTGACCTAATCTTTCAATTTGCTTTCCCTCATTATCCCTTTTAGCTAAATTGTATTAATGATTTAATATCGGATTATAATTTTCACTTTTCCACCAGCATGGCAATCAATATCTATCCTACTTTGGAAACGGAACGCATGCAATTGCGCAAGCCGGTAGCGAAAGATATTCCACATATCGTCAATTATGCCGGTAATCCCAAAATCGAAGAAATGACATTGAATATTCCACATCCTTACCACGAAAAGGATGCCATTTCTTGGATAAACCTGGCATATGAGGGGTTTGAGGATAATTCGAGATACAATTTTGTTATGGATTTGAAGCCGAATAAAGGAATTATCGGGTGTATTGGCTTAGAAATAAATACACGTTTTAATCGGGCAGAACTTGGCTATTGGGTCGCGGAACCTTATTGGAATCAGGGCTATGCTTCAGAAGCTACCAAAGCAATCTTGAGATTCGGTTTCGAAAAAGTTGGTTTACATAAGATCTATGCTTCCCACTATTCTAAAAACCCCGCTTCAGGTAAAGTGATGATCAAAAATGGGATGAAGAAAGAGGGGAAACTGAAAGAACATGTTTTAAAAGCAAATCAATATCTTAGCGTAATTCAATACAGATTGACTCGGGATGAATACCAGAGATTAAAAAATAAATAGGCAAAGATAAATATATCTTTCTACCGTGAATAGTTTTGCATATCTCAACGGATATGCTAAATTTTGTTAAAATTTAACTTAATCAACTATCTTGGCTGATTATAACGAAAGGTTGGAAGACCTGTTGGACCATCACCTTATCGATAATGAGGTGTTAAAAAAGAAAAAGCAACTTGGCGGGGTGGGTTATTTGATTAATGGCAATATGTGCCTGGGCATCTATAATGATTATCTGGTCGTTCGCGCGGGTAAAGCACTGGCGGATTCCTTGATCGAAAAACCCGGAATTGAGCCGTATGATCCCGGTAATGAAGAACTGGCTGATTTTATAATGGTGGCAGAAGGAATTTACTCCCATTCTAAAGCCCTTCAAAAATTTATAGACCGCGGTATCGAGTTTACATCTTCTCTGCCACCCAAGAAACATGATGACCTGCAGGATCTGGATTCGTTTTGAACTGCATTATAGATGCATAAGCAAGGAATGCCATTTTTAAAACTTGGCATTCCTTACTTATTCTTTTCTCTAACCTATCTCATCAAGCAGTTCTACAATCCCTTCGTACATCTCCGCCAGCTGATCACGAGTAGTACAGTACGGCGGCATCAGGTAAAGCACATTACCGAGAGGACGTAAAAGCAACCCCTTATCCACACAGCGCTTTTTTATTGCATCCGCCACTGAATTTAGATAACCGTCTTCATCCCGCAGCACCTCACTGGTATAAGGATCCACACTGACATCCCGACCACTGGTATCAATATTCATGGCGGAGATCGTGCCCAGAGCTCGCAGTCGCTCAAGCCGCGGGTGATCGGCGAGATCAGACAAATGTTCCCGGTGCCATTGTTCCATCTTCGAATAAACCGGTTGATATTCTTCCATCAGTTCACAGGAAGCAATGGCCGCTGCACATCCCAGCGGATTAGCCGTGTAACTGTGCCCGTGCCAAAAAGTTTTCTGAGGATCATTGCTGTTAAACGTATCATAAATTTCGTCGGAAGCCACGGTCGCAGAAAGCGGCAGGAACCCGCCCGTAATGCCTTTTGCCATACAGATGATATCGGGTTCCACTTCCGCCCTGTTACAGGCAAACCAATCACCCGTACGACCAAAGCCGGTCATCACTTCATCGTAGATCATCAAGGTATCACGTTCATCAGCAATTTTCTTCAGCTTCTTTAAAAAGCTCTCCCGACACATCCGCATGCCGCCGGCTCCCTGTACCAACGGCTCAATCATGATCCCGGCATATTCCCCAGGCTTCTTTTCCAACAACGATTCTATCTTATCGATAATAGCATCTTCCCGATCTTCCACCCCTTCGTCATCCATCCATGTTTCAGGAAAAGGGACAAACTCTACATCAAATAACAGATCCTGGAATACATTCGTAAATACCGATCGCTCACCGGCCGACATCGCCCCAAAGGTGTCACCGTGATAGGCCGCTTCGAAACAGATAAACGTCTTACGCTGCTGACCTTTATTAATCCAATATTGATAAGCCATTTTCATGGCTACCTCCACGGCCGTAGATCCGTCGTCTGAATAAAATACCCGGTTTAGGGACCCCGGCAGCGCCCCTGAAATCATCTCTGCAGCTTTCTCGGCCGGCTCATGGGTGAAATTGGCAAAAATAACATGCTCAAGCTTTTCGGCCTGCTCGGTGATAGCCTTTGTAATTTTGGGATGAGCATGTCCAAATGTGTTTACCCACCAACTGGAAATGCAATCCATAATTCGCCGGCCATCTTCAAGCTCAATCCAAAGTCCATCACCTTTTGTAACTTTCAGGGGCGTGGGCGCTTCTTTCAGGATGGTAAACGGATACCAGACATTTGGATGAAACTTAGTCATAAAGTGAATTCCTTATCTTTTATATTTATTCTTGGTTACCAATCAAAATTTCTGTTCAAACGTTTCTTGTAGAGTCGGCGGATTTACATCCTTTAGCTCTTCGATTTGGGCCAACACTTCAATGTCTCCGTAATGTTGAATAGCTTCGTAATTACTCTGATGGCGGGGACCGTTCATTACGACACCCAGCACCGGGATATCACGTTCTCGCAAGGCTTCTAGTGACAGAAAGGTGTGATTCAAGGTTCCCAGCGTACTCCGGACCACCAATACTACCGGCAATTCCAGGTACCTGATCAAATCGATAATCATATCTTGATCATTGACCGGCACTAACAACCCGCCGGCGCCCTCTACTACCAAATGATCCGTAGAATAATCCGGCAATACAAAATCCTTCAAAGCTATGCTCACTCCGTCAATCTCCGCTGCACCATGCGGCGACATGGGGGTCTTCAATCGATATCGTTCGGGCTTTATCTGACTGGTGGGAAGCCCGGTAACGCGCTGAACAAATTCGGTATCCGTTTCTTCTTCGAGTCCGGCCTGTATAGGCTTCCAATATGCAGCATTCAGAGCCTTGGTAAGCATTGCTGAGATTACGGTTTTTCCAATGCCGGTATCCGTTCCTGTGACAAATATTTCTCGAGGCCAGTCTTTCAAATGCATGTCTTTTTTTAGTTTTTTTGATTCTGGCAAAAGTTAAAAACTACCTTTCTCTAATGAAAAACTTGTTTGTTTGCTCAACACTGCTATTTTCAACATTTCCAACTAAATGAATTTTGATCTGTGCCAAAGAATAAAACAACCTACGCGCGACGGCTGACACTTTTTGATGGAATCATGGTGGTTGTCGGTGGGATAATCGGCGCCGGGATATTTCTGAATCCAGCAATTGTCGCCCAACGCCTGCCTACATCAGGACTCGTACTTGCAGCCTGGGCCATAGGTGGGGGAATTGCACTCATTGGTGCCTTATGCTTTGGAGAACTGGGGTCACGACGCCCTCAAGCCGGAGGAGGATATGTATACCTTCGGGAAGCTTTCGGCCCTTTACCTGCCTTTTTATATGGCTGGACCCAACTATTTGTCATCAATACTGGCGGTATTTCTGCGGTAGCGATGACCTTTGCCTATTATGCCGCGAGTTTGTTTAACCTTGGGGATGGCTTTGCAAAGCCCCTTGCAATCGGCTCGGTCGTCCTTTTAACCGGTATTAATTATCTTGGGATAAAACCCGGTAGCATTACACAAAACATTTTCACAGTCCTAAAATTGGTAGCTGTGGCCGTGCTTACCGTTGCGGGGTTAATGCTTTTCGGATCAGGAACAGCTACGGAAACTGTTTCTCAACATTCTTTTGGTCATTGGGATATAATCGTAGCTATGGGAACGGCACTTATCCCGGTATTATTTGCTTTTGGAGGATGGCAGCATGCTAATAATGTTGCAGGTGAGATACGCAATCCAAAGAAAAAGCTGCCCCAGATTACCATCATAGGAATTATCATTGTGATCGTAAGTTATCTACTAGTAAACCTGGCTTATGTATCAGCACTCGGTGTGGATGGACTCGCCTCAAGCAGTGCTCCTGCTTCGGACGTTACCCAAGCTTTGTGGGGCAATTTCGGAGGCAAATTGATTTCGGCCGGTATTGCTATCTCCACCTTTGGATTTGTAAACCTGGCTATTCTTGGCGGGGCACGTATTTATCAAGCGATGGCAGATGATGGCCTTTTTTTCAAAAAGGCGGCCAAACTTCATCCGAAGTATCGAACACCCAGTTTTTCGCTTATCATTCAAGCCGGCTGGATCATTGTTCTTATTTTTTCCGGATCCTACGGGCAATTGCTTGATTACACGGTATTCGGCGACTGGATCTTCTTCGGGCTTATCGCGGCCACGATCTTTTACTACAGAAACAATGATTCCAAAGAAAATTCGGATGAGTCATTCCGAATGCCGGGTCACCCTGTGCTGCCACTGCTGTTTATCCTTGCAGCAGTCTTTGTCGTAGTCAGCAGTATTTTTTCAAATTTATTCAATGCAATGGTCGGAGGCGGGCTTATTTTGGCCGGTATCCCCATTTATCTTTATTGGAAGTCTCAAAAAGAATCTGATTATGAATCATAGTTCCTATATATCCTGGGCAAAAAAACAACACAATATTAAATATAATCTGGCAAGCAGCGGCATGCCCGGTCCTATACTTGAGGACTTGGTTAAAAATCCAAAAAAGATCCTGGAACCGATTGATCATGAAAACGGTTGGGCTCCGCTTATGAGAAGTATCGCTGATCGATATGAGGTAAATCCGGACCAGGTTATTCCCGTGCACAGCGCATCTTTCGCCAATCATCTTGTTTGTGCCCTATTTTTGAATCCCGGTGATGTAGCGCTGGTCGAGAATCCTGCTTACGAACCGCTGGTGTCACTTCCAAAATATTTTAACGCTTCCGTTAAACAATTTGATCGGAATGCTGAGAAAGGCTATCAGCCGGATCCCCAACAAATTGAAAAGCTCATTACCGATAAAACCAAACTCATCATTCTAACAAATCTGCATAATCCTTCGGGAATCCTTATTGATGAAACTGTTCTATGGCAGATTATTGATATAGCGTCAACACACGACTGCTATATTCTGATTGACGAAGTTTACCTGGAATTTCTGTACCCGAATGGTGAACGAACGGCAGCGAAATACAGCGACCATATTTTAACGACCCGCAGCCTGACCAAGGCATTTGGACTGGACGATCTGCGTGTTGGCTGGATCATTGCCGAATCTATTCTTGCTGAACGTATTCGTAAGCTGCAGGATCTTTTCATGACCTCTATGGCCGCCCCAAGTGAACGGCTGGGATTACTAATGCTTGGAAAAGCAGATGAAATGCTGGAACAGAATCTTAGCCAATTAAAATATAATTTCCGACTGGTTGAAGATTTTATTGACAGTCAAGCCAGTCTCTCCTGGCACAAACCCCGGTTTGGCTCTGTAGGATTCGTCAAATATAGCAGTGGTAATGTTGATATGCTGGCCAGCTATCTTGCTGAGAAATATGATACCATCGTCGCTCCTGGACACTTTTTCGGCGCACCCGATCACTTCCGCATCGGCTGGGGGTTACCCACCGAAAAACTGGAACAAGGGCTGGAAAACCTGGGAAAAGTTATTTAAATGATTTAAGGCAAGATCATTCTTTCGAGCATAATCTAAGCCGCAAAATAGATCTTTTTTAGGGTTCGTCTTTTTTCAAAAGAGCAAATATTGTATGCTCAATTCGGGATAACAAGTTATAAGACTTTCAGAAAATACGGGAATGCTCACCCAGCTCCTTTTCAGGAATCATAATCACGTTTTACCGCTAAAAATACTACATGATAACTTGATTTTACCATTCCATCCGAAGAAGAATTCCAGTGATCAACCAGCATTGAAAACTCTTTAGGCGTCAAAGAGCGTCCTTTCTTTTGGGTGGATGCTCCTACTCGCTTAAGTTGACGGAAAAAATCACGGGCATCATCGAAAGTCTGGGTAATAGTATCTTCATAATAATCCACTTGTGCCGGTCCCAATGACATTTTTATGACCATCTCCTCGACATTCGGCAACGTATTCCCGGTAAACGGCAGGCCCAGTTCCCGGCAGTTCTCCCGCCATTCGGGGAAGCTATCTTCTCCCGGAAATGATACGAGCAACAGCCCGCCGGGTTTAGTTGCTTCCAGCCACCGTGCCAGTGTCTGAGCAGGATCCTTAAACCATTGCGCGCTAAATCCGCTGATCGCCATACTGTAAAAGGGTTCATTAACGGGCGGTTGATCTTCCGCATCCTGTACCCGGAAAGAAAGTTGATCGTAACCTCTGAATTTTTTCTGGCAAAAGTCCACCATCTTCTCCGACAGATCAGTAGCCTGAATTTCCCGCCCCTCCTCCTTATAGAGTTTTAACAGTCCTTCGGTCACAAAACCAGTGCCGCAACCCAATTCTATAATCGGTCCGGAAGGTAAAATTCCCGTCCATGGTTCCAATGAAGCAATCATACGTTCAGCAACCTTTCGCTGTACTACGGCGTTTCTATCATAGTAGGGAGCTGCTTCACCAAAGCGGGAAGCTATTTTCTGTTTTAGTTTATCATCCAATACCGCGATTTCATTCATCACTAAAGCTTAATTTCTGATAGTTTTTCAATTTCAGGTATAACAAACTCCAGGCACTGCTTATGATGCGTATAAGGCAGCCCATGCCCGGCATTTTTAATTTCAAAATACTGTGCTTGACTCTGTAAATGGGTATATAATTGTCGCCCCTTCTTGTTGGGCACAATCTGATCATCAGAGCCATGGAGTATACAGATTTTGTCTACTTTTTTCAGTGACTGTACATCTTGCTCCGCATTCTGCAATATCCGTAAATCATCCAATAATAACTGGTGATTGATCTCCCCCATATTATATTCGGGTGGATCTTGGGGAGCGTAACAATTTTCATAGAAATCACGCAATATCTTTTCGGGATTTATTTCAAACTCGTTAATCATTTCCTGCAGAATCAGACGTGAGCGGCGCCGATATTGGGCAGTGTAGGGATGGAAGTATAGGAATCCCCCGGTGATGATCAGTAAATCCGCTTGGTTAAACAAAGATTCATCAATCCAGTGCAGACCAAATGAATGCGTAATAAGTACTGTCGAAACCGGGCTGGTCAGGATCTCTACTTCTTTCGGGTCATTGAAATAACCGCGATCATAGGTTTCAAAATAGCCGTATACATCAAGATACTTAGCCCAGGATTGCCAGTACTGGTCATTAAATCCCCAGCCATGAAAAGCGATGAATCGGCAGTCAGCCATTGCTCAAATTTTTTAAAACCGTTAGAAATTTGTCTATCTGTAATTTTGTATGCTCCGAAGATAAGGTTATTCGGATTCGCGCGCTACCTTGGGGCACCGTCGGAGGACGAATTGCCGTGGCCAAAAAACCTCGTTCTTCCAGGGCCTCTGCCATTTCTAAAGTTTCCTCTTCTTCTCCGATAATTATGGGAATGATTTGAGATTCTGATTCCCCGGTTGAAAGACCTGCTTCATGAATTCCCCGAAGCATATATTTAATATTTTTATGTAGCTGCTCCCGTTTTTTGTCCAGAGAAGGAATTAGATCCAAGGAAGCTTCAATCGCTCCGATTACTGCAGGAGGCAAGGCCGTGGTGTAAATAAAACCGGGACAAAAATTAATCATAAAATCTCGCATCCGGGAAGAACATAGCAGGAAGGCCCCAAATCCGCCAAATGCTTTTCCACAGGTACCTAAAACCATATCAACGCCAGAAATACTTTGCGTCAAGCCCAGCCCTTGCTTACCCCATCCTCCCACGGCATGAGCCTCATCCACAAAAAGCCAGGTGTCATATTCTTCCGAAAGCCCGGCAATAGTTTCCAGTTCACTAAAATCCCCATCCATACTAAAAATGGATTCAGTAATAATAATGACCCGCGAATAATCTTCTTGCTGAGCACGTTCCAATTGCTCTTGCAAATCAGGCATATCATTATGCTCAAACCGACGAAATGTAGCCCGGCTGGAAAGCGATCCCTGGAGTAGGCTATTATGACTTAACTTGTCAGCTAAGATCAACGAATGGCGATCAGCAAGTGTACTGATAATAGTGCTGTTAGCCTGAAATCCGGTATTAAAAACAAGAGCCGATTCCCATCCAAAAGTTTTTGCCAACTTATCTTCAAGCTGCTCATGAATATCATACGTGCCATTAATTAAACGAGAGGCCGTAGATCCCGCCCCGTAGGAATCAGCATACTGTTTCGACTTTTGGATCACCTTCGGATGCTTCGAAAGTCCCAGGTAATCATTGCCGCTAAAATTAATCAGTTTGCTATCACCGGTCTTGAGTTGGGTGGCATCAACGGGTACGTAGGGCTTTAGAGTACGAAAACGATGAACCTGTTTCCGCCTGCTAAGAGCTTCGTCGATAAATTGATGTTTGCCAGAAGATGACACGTTTTATTCTTTTGCCATTGGCTTATTATTATTATTTCCTGTCCAAGTGGAATCACTTTGGAATGTCCGTATCATGGCACGGAACTGACGAACGAATCGACGCTTCTTATATTTTGGAGCGAACTGATCGAATTCAAGTAAAAACAGGCGGTGGGTATCTTCGTCGTAAACGGCCAGATTCACAAATGGGCCGGCCATAGCATCATGGGTCATATGCCAAACCCCTAATGTTTCGTAGGTTAAATTGCCATTTAATTTAAAAGAGGTTGTATTCACCGGATAATGCTTATAATCCGTGGTCACATAGGAGCTGTCACGTGTACCGCGAACCCACTTTTCCATCAGTGAATCCCGTTTGGCATTAATCCAGTCATTACTCAAATAGCTTATATCATCCGTCTTTTTCCACCAGATCCAAAACCATCGATCGTTACTGGGTAACTGTCGGTCCATCGTCAAAAAGTGAGCGGTTTCGCCGTTATGGGTATACATAGTATCAACATTTTTGTACCAATCGTGCTGAACCCGGATCTTCCAGCCATGCTCGTTCCACAGGCTATCTTCGAGCTGAGTCTTTTCGCCGCGATCATAAACCTGGCCTCTCCAGCGGACAAACGTTTTTTCCATCAAATTATCCGTCAATGTCTCCTCGGAATTATTGATTTGTTTGGCCAGTGCTGAATCACTGGGCGCCGTTAAAAGCAAGGACCACTGGTTCTTGTACCATTTATTTTGCAGTGGAAAGGCAAATACTTTCCCATCCCTTACCTGCTGCTCTACTTTATCGCTGAGCAAAGCACGAATAAATCGCGCCGTATTTGTGCTGTCATCGATGGGTGCCGCTACAATAATATTCTTAAACTTTTTCAATTGATTGAGCTGGGCATTATTATCAAAATCCCGGAAGCTCAAATCGAAAAGAGGTTCCGGATTAGGCAAAGTCTGTATCCATCGCCCAAACGTGCCGCGAATAGCATCCGCTGTCTGGCTGTGAAATTGCGTCGAGTCCATCACCACAACTACATGATCAATAGCGCCGCTAGCCTGCTGCCGGTAATCTCCGCTACAACCAACCCACGCAGCAACGATAAATAATAATAACGTCGTCTTAATAAATGACTTCATAGGATTATCTTGTCGTTCAAAATTACGCTTTACCATACTTTAACGATTTAACAAAAGCAAACACCTTATCCTTCCATCCGTCATCAGGATGGTGTTCACGAATGGTATCGATCAGTGCACTTCCCACGATAAAACCGTCCATTTCAGCGGCAATTCGCTGTGCGTCGTTGTAAGATTTGATACCAAAACCGACCATTTTCGGGTTGCGAGTTACATTTCGACGAACGCGATCAATAAAACGTTGCACAGATTGAGCAACCTCTTCCCCATCGCGGGCCCCCGTAACACCGGTTACCGATACGCAATATACAAAACCTTGGGAACGCTCATCAATTTTTTGCATTCGTTCGTCGGAAGTATTAGGAGCCACCAAATAGATAATCGGCAATTCATTAGCTTCAGCATAATTCGAGATAACACCTGATTCTTCTACCGGGATATCAGGAATAATCAGCCCATCTACCCCTGCCTCGGCGGCATCCTCACAAAAAGATGCAGCTCCATATCGCAACACGGGATTGATATAGCCCATCAGGATAATGGGAATCTGCGACTTTTCACGCACCTTACGTACAATAGCCAGGATTTTTTTCATGGTTATCCCCTTTTCAATCGCAACATTGCTCGAATATTGAATGGTAGGACCATCAGCCAGGGGATCACTGAAGGGCATTCCAAGCTCTACCATGTCCGCCCCGTTTTCTTCAAATCCCAGTATCAAATCCACTGTTGCTTCGGGATCCGGATAGCCGGCCGTCAAAAAAAGGCTCATGATTTTGGAAGACCCGTCGTGGCGTTCAAAAAGTTGTGCAATTCTGTTTTCTTTGATATCAATCATTGGTATGTCAGTCAATTATAGATCCTGATCCGCCAGTCGGCAGACAGAACTACATGAATTATATTTTTTAAATGGTAAACCAGTTGATTCCAGCGTACCTGAACAATCGTACGCTCGTATAAAACTTACATATTTTTAGAAATCGTACCCATATCCTTGTCGCCGCGGCCTGAACAATTCAACACTACAATTTCATTCTCTGAAGTCTGGGGCATCAATTCATCCAAAAAAGCCACAGCATGCGCCGTTTCCAGAGCGGGGATAATCCCTTCCAATTCAGAAAGAAGTTTTACACCTTCCATCGCCTGGTCATCGGTGATTGCGCGGTAAGCGGCGCGATTGGAATCCCGCAAGTATGAGTGCTCCGGTCCAATTCCCGGATAATCCAGGCCGGCACTTATCGAATGAGCCAGTTGAATTTGCCCCTCGGCGTCCTGCAACAAATAACTCATGGCTCCATGCAAAACCCCCCGATCACCGATCGTCAGTGTTGCCGCGGTTTTGCCGGTATCGGCGCCTAATCCGGCCGCTTCCAGTCCGTACATCTTTACCGATTCATCCTCGATAAAGGAATAAAATAGCCCCATTGCATTCGACCCCCCACCGACGCAGGCCAACAGATAATCCGGTCCTCGCCCTTCAGCCTCCATGAGCTGACGCTTCGTCTCGTCACCGATCACACGATGAAAATTGCGCACCATCTTCGGATACGGATGCGGGCCAACAACCGAACCAATAATATAGAATGTATCGTCAACATTGGTTACCCAGTCCCTTATGGCTTCGTTCGTTGCATCTTTAAGTGTTTGAGACCCGCTGGTAACGGATCGTACTTCGGCCCCAAGCAAACGCATTCGTTCCACATTTAATTTTTGGCGCTCCATATCCTCTGCGCCCATGTAAACGATACAATCCACCCCAAACTTGGCACAAGCGGTAGCTGTCGCCACCCCATGCTGTCCCGCTCCCGTTTCGGCAATAATCCGTTCCTTGCCCATCCGTCGGGCCAGCAAAATCTGACCAATCGCGTTATTAATTTTATGGGCACCGGTATGACAAAGATCCTCTCGTTTAAGATAAATCTTTGCCTTCCCATAGTAATCTGATAATCGATTGGCATAGGTCAACTTGGTCGGTCGTCCCACATATTCAGTAAGTAACTTCCGGTATTCTTTCTGAAACGAATCATCATTCCATGCCTCATTATAGGCTTTTTCCAATTCTTCTAGCACCGGAATCAGAATTTCAGGGACAAACTTACCTCCAAACTCACCGAAATATCCTTCCTTAGTCGGTTGTGTATACTTCATTTTATATCTCTTACAGTTCGAATTAAATCCTGAACAAGTTCAGGATGACACATGCTTTTCTAAATACTCATTGCCCAAGACTACAGCTCTCCCATCTCCTGCTTATCCCAAATCTCACGCATCTCGTCCATAAAATTTTCAATCTTTTCATAATCCTTGACTCCGGGTTTGCTTTCCAATCCACTTGAGACATCCACTGCATAAGGATGAACCAGCTCGCAGGCCGAACGAACATTAGCCGCATTCAGCCCACCCGACAGAAAATATGGAACGGCCCCTGCCACATCATCAAGAATAGACCAGTCAAATGATTGCCCGGTACCTCCCCATTTACCTTCCACTTTTGTATCAAACAGCAAGAATTCGACATGATCCCAATATGGTTCTACTCGTTTTTTAAGATCTGAACCGGTATCATCCTGCGAAACGTGAATAGCCTTAATAATAGGCTTATCCACAAGTGAACAGTAATCGGGATTTTCATTCCCATGCAGTTGAACGTAATCAATGCCCGTTTGTCGACCGATCATGTTTACATCATCCAGCGCCTGATTTACAAACACACCTACATATTTTGGTCCTTCGAGCCAATTGATAATAGCCCCCACTTTAGCAGGATCAATGTATCGCGGGCTATCTTCATAGAAAATAAACCCCATATAATGAGCTAGGGCTCCCGCTACAAAACGAGCATCCTGCAAAGATGTTACTCCACAAATTTTAACTTTCGTACGTTCTTCAGGGTCAGCAAACATGAAATAAATCTATTTTCCTAGTTCTCAATTAATTCTTTTAGTTGGCGCTTCATTTCTTCGACAGCTTTTCCCGGATCAGGCTGACGCATAAAATATTCACCAATCAGTGCCGCGTGGATTTCTTCATCCATTAATTGCTTTAAGTCACCGGCTGAACTTAGCCCGCTTTCGGAGACCAGCGTTGTACCCTTCGGTGCTTTTTGCAATAATTCAATACCGCGGTGAAGATCCACCTCAAAATTACGTAAATTACGGTTGTTCACTCCAAGAATCTCTACCTGCTCAAAGTTAACATTTTGAACATCCTCCTCCGAATAACATTCCACCAACGCCTGCAAACCAAACTCTTTGGCCGCATGTAGTAGCTCATCAAGCTGATTGCCCTGCGTAACGGTAACAATCAACAGTACAGCATCAGCACCAAAAGCTTTCGCCTCTTTAATTTGATACGGATCAATGATAAAGTCCTTGCGCAACAAAGGAATACCAACTTCTTTAGAAGCAATTTCCAGGTATTCCAGACTTCCTTTGAATGCCGGTTCATCGGTCAGCACAGAGATAGCGGATGCACCTCCTTCCTGATATTGCGCAGCTATACGCTGTGGATCAAAGTCTTTCCGAATCAATCCCTTAGAAGGAGACGCCTTTTTTATTTCCGCTATAATGGCCACATCGTCCTGCAAACATAAAGCATCCTTAAATTTTTTTGGAGCTGTCTCATATAACTCCATGGATTCAAGATCTTTAAAGCTAATTCTCTGCTTTCGTTTTTTAAGATCATATGCCGTCTTTTCGACTATCTCGTCCAGTATATTCGCCATACCTTTTAGTTTGACTCCATAATATCATTCGTAGCTTCACTCATGCGCTTCATTGTCTTTAGCGCTGCCCCGGAATCGATGCTTTCCAGCGCCATCTGCTTTGCCTGCTCCAGCGAGTCAGCCCTGCCGGATACATGAATGCCAAAGGTAGCATTCAAGAGTACAATATCACGATGTGCCTGCTCTCCTTCACCCTCAAGAACCGATCGAATAATTTTTGCATTATAAAAACGATCGCCTCCCTGTAAATCCTGCAGGCTCACCGGACTAAAACCTAATGAAGAGGCATTAAATTCTTTTTCACCTACATATTCATTATTCTTAATTTCATGGATAAATGTCGGGGCAGTTAAGCTGAATTCATCCAACCCATCCCGGGAATGGACACTATAAACACGCTCTGAATCCAAATTTGACAAAATTTGAGCAATTTGCCGTGCTGTACGGTTATCAAAGGCTCCTACTACCTGTCGGCGAACACCGGCAGGATTGAGTAATGGCCCCATAGTGTTGAAAAACGATCGAATTCCCAAAATTTGGCGGGCAGGCATAACATGTTTCATCGTAGGGTGAAAATTCGGAGCAATCATAAAACTTACTTGAATCTCTTCAAAAACCCGCTCAATTTGCTCTTTATGCAGTGTAGCAACAATGTCAAGTGCCTCTAACACATCCGCGCTGCCGCTCTTGCTGGAAACACTGCGATTGCCATGCTTTAACACCGGTACGCCGGCTCCTGCTACCACAAACATTGCTGCAGTAGATATGTTAAAAGTTCCCAGATTATCACCGCCGGTACCGCATAAATCTACGGCTCCGTCTACATCTACTTCAGGGCGTTCGGCCGCGTCACGCATCACTTCAACAAAGGTCGTCAATTCTTCAATAGTCTCCCCTTTGGAGCGCATTCCCAACAAGAAAGCCGATGTCCTTTCTACACCTACATCGCCACTTATTATTCCTCCCAAGGCACTTCGGGCTTCTTGAGGGGTCAGATCCTGCCGCTGTGCCAACTTCTCTAAAATTGGTTTAAAATTATCCATTATTGTGTGGTTTAAATTGATTCAATTTCTTTTTCAGTTTGTAAGATCCAATTCTTAATAAGCTGGGGACCAACTTTGGTTAAGATACTCTCCGGATGAAATTGAATTCCCTCTATGAGATATTTTCGGTGACGTACGCCCATAACCACTCCATCTTCACTTTTGGCAGAAACTTCCAACTCATCCGGGACCTGTTCCGGGTCCAATACCAGTGAGTGATAACGTGTAGCCGTAAAATTATTCGGAATTCCCCTGAAAACAGATTTCCCGTCATGATTTATGATAGAAGTTTTGCCGTGCATAAGTTTTGGAGCATAAACAACTTCGCCTCCAAATACTTCTCCAATTGCCTGATGTCCCAGGCAAACCCCCAAAATCGGTATCTCAGGTCCCAATTCCCGAATAACCGACTCTGTGATACCCGCATCAGCCGGGCGACCGGGACCGGGAGAAATAAGTATTTTATCTGGCTTTAATTCTTTAAGATCCTCGATTTTCAGTGCATCATTTCGAACGACTTTATATTCATCCGCATGCGCAGCCACAATGTGGACCAGGTTATAGGTAAATGAATCGTAATTGTCGATAATTAAAACCATTGTAGCTTTGTTTATGTATGCCATCCTGGACTTATTTCAGGATCTTCTTTACAAAATTTATTTGAGGCATCTCACATAAATTCTTCAATGTTAGATGCACATTTTTCAACTGGTAAAATCGTAAGTTTTTAACAAGCCTGTCACCTCACGAACCGGTTCCATTACCTTTTCAGCTCGCTTTCGAGCTTTTTTTCCGCCTTCGTGGAGGATATCTTTAACGGTATCCAAATCCTGGGCAAGCTCTTTTCGCTTTGTGCGCGCCTCAGCAAAGTACCCTTCAATCATACCCAGTAATTCCTTCTTGGCATGTCCGTATCCGTATCCCCCGGCCCGGTATTTCTCCGCGATTTCATTCTGCTTGTCCTCATCCGCAAAAAGCTTAATAAGCGCAAAGACATTGCAACTTTCGGGATCTTTAGGCTCATCTAAGGGGGTAGAATCCGTTTCGATGGACATTACCTTCTTCTTTAGCTCTTTGCCTTCATCAAAGATACCGATCGTATTTCCGTAGGATTTGCTCATCTTTTGTCCGTCGGTACCAGGTACAATTGCCACTGATTCCAAAATATGAGGCTCAGGCAACTTTAAATACTCACCATTATAATTGTGATTGAATTTGCCGGCCAAATCGCGGCAAATCTCAATATTTTGTTTCTGATCCTGTCCAACCGGCACCAAATCCGCATTATACATCAGTATGTCTGCCGCTTGCAGGATTGGATAAGTAAAAAGCCCGATATTCGGTTTTAATCCCTGGGCTACCTTGTCTTTGTAAGCTACCCCTTTTTCCATCAGGCTGACGGGACAAAACGTCCCCAGAATCCAAGCCAGCTCGGCATGTTGGGGAACATCGCTTTGTACAAAGAATGTACATTTCTCCGGATCTAGTCCAAGTGCCAGATAATCCAGTGCAACGTCAATAGTATTTTGATAAATCTCTTTACCGTCATTGATAGACGTCAGCGAGTGATAATTGGCGATGAAATAAAACGCATCCCCCTCCTCTTGCATTTGAATATGCTGACGCAGAGCACCGAAATAATTGCCCAGATGAAGTTTCCCAGAGGATTGAATGCCGGATAAAATAGTTTTCATTTGTACTTTTTGATTATTTTAATTCTTAGAATTTCCATGTTATCCTGTCTGTACGAAGCAGCTTCGGCATAGGCAGGTTCAGTATGACGTATTATGTTAATTTGCTATCGACAAGGCCACGCTTAAAGCCTCAACAAGTGCACCGGCCTTATTTTGAGTTTCGATATATTCTTTATGCGGATCACTGTCCGCTACAATTCCAGCTCCGGCTTGTATATACACCTTGGATTCGGTAACAAGCATCGTTCGTATAACGATACAAGTATCCATATTGCCGGAGAAATCAAAATAGCCAACGGCTCCGGCATAAGGACCACGTTTTGTTGGCTCCAGTTCATCGATAATTTTCATTGCCCGAATCTTGGGAGCACCGCTCACCGTCCCCGCCGGGAAACATTGCATAAGGGCATCCACAGACGTTTTGTCTTCAGCAAGTTTCCCTTTCACATCCGAAACAATATGCATTACGTGAGAATAGCGCTCAATCACCTGTTGGCGCACCACTTTTACTGTCCCCGGCACACAAACACGAGACAGGTCATTACGTCCCAAATCTACTAACATCACGTGTTCGGCAATTTCTTTGGGATCATTTTTGAGATCTTCTTCCAACTCGACATCTTCCTCAGGCGATTCGCCACGCGGACGCGTTCCGGCAATAGGCAATAACTGGGCTATGCCATCCTGTACACGAACCAGCACTTCGGGGGAAGAACCTACCAGCGCAAAATCTTTAAAATCCAGAAAAAACAAGTACGGCGACGGGTTGACCATCCGCAGCGCACGGTACAGCATGAAGCGATTCCCTTCGAAATTCGTTTCAAAACGCTGGGACAATACCACCTGGAATATATCGCCCTCATAAATATATTCTTTAGCTTTTTCTACTACTGCTTCAAATTCCGACTGCTCAAAATTGCTGGACAGTTTGTCGGGATCAAGAGAAAATGAATCCGTCGACTGCACCGGCTGATAGACCAGTTCTTCCAGCTCATCCAACCGTTGTTGTGCCTGATCATAAAGCTGGTTAAAATCAGCAGATCTATTATCCACAAACACGGTTTTAATGATAACCACTTGCTGCTTGACATGATCGAAGGCAAAAACTTCATCATAGAAAGCCCAAATAGCTTCAGGAAGATCAATATCGGAAGGCGGAGTATTAGGTAATTTTTCGACTTCGCGGACTGTGTCGTAGGATGAAAAACCCACAGCTCCTCCCGTCAAACGAGGTAAATTCGGGAGTTTCGGTTCACTGTGCCGAGTGGTAAGATCTTTCAGTGCTTCATAATAGGACTTTTCAAGTTTCTCATTTTGATCTCCCTTTTCAATCTTCACCTCATCGCCGTCATACCGTAAAACTTGATATGGGTTCCGTCCCAGAAATGAATAACGCGCCACCTGTTCTCCCCCTTCAACCGACTCCAGCAGAAAAGGATATTGCGCATTCTCACTCAGTTTGAGAAAAAGGGATACCGGAGTCAATACATCTGCCATCAGCCGGCGATATACCGGGATTGCAGTATAACTTCGGGCTAAGTTTTTAAATTCTTTCAGTTGCATATAAAACCTGATTCTTTAACTCCTGGGGGACCTCCAGGATCATACAATGACTTTTAAAATTCCAAAAAACAAAAAAACCCACTCCAGTTTCCTGCAGTGGGTTTCCAAATAATTTCTTATGTAATCTAGCTCACAATTGTGCCACTGCCCGTATATGTATTTTCACGGGCCACCACCAATTCAAATTTTGTTGAGCTGATTTTTTCATAACGATGCCAAGATAATACGCCTCGACTGTAAAATCAACAAGTTTATTTGGTAGAAATAAAACCTATATTCGTTTGACTGATGGATGGTGGAAAATGGTAATCATGCCAACACCGATTTTTCACTGAATCTACCCTTTGATTTATTGTCTCCTTCTATCGATTATGCTTTCGTACAAGAAGTTAAGAACCTCCCTGTATGCATGTTTTAATTACAGCTGAACATATGATTTTGGAGGAAATACACACTAAAAAATCAATGACAGAGTCAATTAAACTTAATGGTTCCCCTCTTTTGATCCCATTTCGTAGGGGGACTATTTTTCTCCTATTCATCGTACTATTGCTAAGCGAAAAGACAGTTGCTCAACAATCGGGTTTGGATCTGCTTATTACAGGTCCCAATAGCCATGCTTTAGGACTTAACGAGGCAATCACAGCCGAACCTTTGGGAGCTTCCGATCTCTATTCCAACCCGGCAAACCTGGCATTGGAAGATCATTCTGCCATTAACGCTGATTATACTCTCTGGATCGGGGATATTACCCATGCCCACGCCGCCATCAATCTTAAAAATAATTCTCATGCCCTGGCTTTTGGGTTTCTGGGTTCACAAGTCAGTGATATCCCGTTGAGAGGAAATCAGGCCGGGCCGGCGCAGGGGACATTTAATGTTAGTTTTTTATCACTGAGTGGAGCCTACGCCTATAAACTTGGACCGGTGGCTCTTGGCGGGACAATGCAATATCTGAGGGAGGAATACTATGTTTATAATGCTTCGGGCTATGCTTTCAATTTGGGTGCAGCGACAAAAATTTGGAATGGTCGTCTGCAATTAGGAACAAGTCTCCTCAATCTTGGCAAAATGGATAAGCTCCAAAGCCGTTCCACCAGGCTTCCAACTACATTTCGCGCCGGTATAAATACAAAGCTGCTCAGCTTTACCCCGCCCGAGAATAATAATCTACCCATCGCTGTTTACTTGAAAGATGATTTTGTAGCCCCTGTTCATACCTTTCGACAAACGACCCAGGATGAACGCAGAAAAGGACCTTTCACAAACATCGCCCTCGAATTAAATATCGCACAGACAGTCTCATTAAGAACCGGTTATAAAACGGGTAATACAGTCCGACATTGGAGTGCAGGAATGGGAATAGAGTTGGAATCTATAACGGCTAACTATGCTATTATCCCTTTCGAAACAGGCTACGGGACGGTACATTCATTAGGTATCAGTTACCGTTTTTAGCACCGATAAACCCAGAACCTTGGTTTGATAGTTTGGTAAAAACATGGATTAGTTTTGTTTATCCCGATCCTGACTAAACAGCCATTTATATAAATTGGGATCATTATATGCTTCCACCCACGCTCCGATATGTCCTTTATCAGGATACAAGGTGAAGCCCGGAGTTCCACCTGCTATTTTTATGGCGGAAACCATGGATTGAGAGTATTGGGGCGAGACAATTTTATCTTGGGCTCCGTGAAAAATCCAAATCGGAAAATCTTTGAATAGAAATGCCCTGGTAATATCTCCTCCACCACTTATAGGAGCAGCAGCCGCAAATTCACGGGGGTTTCTTTCGATAATATCGAAAGTGCCAAAACCTCCCATGGAATAACCGGTTACATATAATCGACCGGCATCAATAGAAAATTGATCCTGCAGTTTTTGCAAGAGTTCCATTGTTAAACGCATAGGCTGTGTGGGTTCAGTACGTAACAAATGATTATAGGTTGTAGAGTCCTGCTGCAATCGTATTCCGGCCCAGCTTTGTCCCTTTGGTACTTGCGGTGCCACTACAAAAGCCGGGTATTTATCCCGCAGTTGCGGTTCTGCAAAACGGTAAACACCCCACTTTAGTTGGCTAAAATTATCATTACCTCGTTCGCCCGCTCCATGCAAAAACAATACAAGCGGATAAGATTTTAATGAATCATAATTGGCCGGTTTTAGTAATCGATAGTGAAGCTTGTTGCCAATACTGTAGGTGTAGGTTTTAGCTTTGAAATCAGTAATTTGCGCTGTAGAATTACTTACAAGTCCCGATAATAAAGCAACAAGTATTGCTGTTCTTTTCATCCAGAGAAATGATTTATTTATTCAAAATCGAATATTCGAATAGCATATATAATCCCCGTTGAATATTGGCCGATTACATATTCCGTCGATATTGCCCGCCCACTTCATAAAGAGCTTTTGAAATTTGACCCAGGGAAGCCACTTTTACCGTTTCCATCAATTCCCGAAAGGTATTCCCATTATTCCGAGCCACTTTCTTAAGACGATCCAATGCTGCTTCAGCCTCATCTTCATGGCGTTTCCAGAAAGCCTCCAGGTTTTCAATCTGTTGCTCTTTTTCCTCCTTTGTGGAACGGATTAAATCTATTTCGTGCTCCTCCTCTTCACCGCCTTCGCCATCTTCACGCTCAAATGTATTGACACCAATGATAGGGAGCTCGCCGCTGTGTTTCATTGATTCGTAATGTAAACTTTCATCCTGTATCTTACCGCGTTGATACATATTTTCCATCGCACCGAGCACCCCGCCCCGTTCGGTAAGACGATCAAATTCAGAGAGAATAGCTTCTTCAACCAAGTCGGTCAGTTCTTCGATAAAATAGGATCCCTGGTTGATGTTTTCATTTTTTGCAGTTCCCAGTTCTTTGTTAATAATCAGCTGGATGGCCAAAGCCCGCCGAACAGACTCTTCGGTTGGGGTGGTAATTGCCTCATCATAGGCATTGGTATGTAAAGAATTACAATTATCATAAATTGCCATCAAGGCCTGCAGCGTAGTCCGTATATCATTAAACTGAATCTCCTGGGCATGCAGCGAGCGACCACTGGTTTGGATGTGATATTTCAGCTTTTGGGATCGCTTATTGGCTCCAAATTTCTCACGCATAGCCACCGCCCAAATACGTCGCGCGACACGACCGATCACCGCATATTCGGGATCAAGACCATTGCTAAAGAAGAATGAAAGGTTATGCGCAAACTCATCAATATCCATATCTCGGGAGAGATAATACTCAACATACGTGAATCCATTTGCCAATGTAAAAGCAGCTTGCGTGATAGGATTTGCCCCTGCTTCGGCAATATGATAACCGGAGATAGAAACCGAGTAGTAATTCCGAACATTATGCTCGATAAAATATTGCTGGATATCTCCCATCATCTTCAGCGCAAACTCCGTGGAAAAGATGCAGGTGTTCTGGGCTTGATCCTCCTTCAGAATGTCAGCCTGTACAGTGCCCCTTACAACCGATAATGCCTTCTCTTTAATCCGGTTGTAGGTTTCTTCATCAACTAATTTATCACCGGTAATGCCTAGCAATCCCAAACCAAATTCATCATTCGTTGCCGGCAACTCACCGTGATATTCAGGGGATTCAACGCCTCGTTCTTTAAAATACTTTTTAATCTTTTTCTGAGCTTCTTCCCATCGGCCGTTTTCCTTTAAATAACGCTCGACTTCTTGGTCAATAGCCGTATTCATGAACATTGCCAAAATCATCGGGGCCGGACCATTGATTGTCATCGAAACGGATGTCTTTCGAGATGTCAACTCAAAACCGGAATAAAGTTTCTTCATATCATCCAGCGTACAAATACTGACGCCCGAATTCCCAACTTTTCCATAAATATCGGGGCGATAGTCAGGATCTTCTCCGTATAATGTCACCGAATCGAAGGCCGTAGAAAGGCGAGCGGCCGGCATTCCTTCACTTAGATAATGGAACCGTTTGTTCGTTCGCTCCGGTGTTCCCTCCCCGGCAAACATGCGAGTCGGGTCTTCTCCCTCTCGCTTAAACTTGAAAACACCGGCAGTATAGGGATAATATCCCGGAAGATTCTCTTTGAGCGCAAACTTGAGTTGCTCCCCTTTGTGCTTTGTCTTTGGTAGTGCCACGCGGGGAATATCCAGTCCACTCAAAGACTCACGGAACATCTCATTTTTAAATGTTTTGTCCCTAACTTTCACCTCAACATAATCCTGACGGTATTCTTCATATAATTTGTTCCAACCTTCAAGAATTTTTTGGCAACGGGCATCAAGTTTGCTGAGCCAATGATCGCGCATTTTTTTTAATTTCTCTTTTAGTTCGCCTTCGCCTTCCGGCTCCCAACGGTCCACCTGCTGGATGGTTCCGGTAACTTCATCCAGCTTACCTGCGATATCTACCTGTTGTTCGGCCCAGGTATGATAATCACGTATGGTCTCAGAAATTTCCGATAAGTAGCGTTGTCTTTTCCCGGGAATAATAGCTTGTGCCTGAATTTCTTCGGCCGGCTCGGAATTGGTGTAAATCTCGGTCTTCCATTTGAGTTTGTAATGGCTGTTAATCTGGTCCGTCAGCGCTTTAAACAACCGATCTACACCTTCATCATTAAATTGCGCAGCAATAGTTGGATATACCGGCATCTCCCCGGGACTCATATCCCAGGCTCCAAGATTGCGTTTCATTTGCTTACGAACATCCCGCAGTGCATCGAGCGACCCTTTTTTTTCAAATTTATTAAGCACCACGAGCTTGGCTAAATCCAGCATATTGATCTTTTCAAGCTGGGTAGCCGCACCGTATTCGCTGGTCATTACATAGATCGGAATATCCGAGATATTAACAATTTCAGTATCACTCTGACCAATCCCGCTGGTTTCAACGATTATCAAATCGAAACCGGCGGTCTTACATATTTCAATCGCACCCTTGACCGCCATACTCGTTGCTCGATTACTGGCCCGCGTTGCCAAGCTTCGCATGTAGACTCTTTCAGGATCCAAACTGTTCATCCTGATACGATCTCCAAGCAAGGCACCTCCGGTACGTACTTTTGAAGGATCAATTGAGATAATGGCGATATTAAGATCCTCAAATTCAGTCAAAAATCGACGGATCAGCTCATCTGTCAGAGAACTCTTGCCCGCGCCCCCGGTACCGGTGATACCCACTATGGGGATAGGATTCCCATTTTTTACGGCAGGAATGAGGTTACCCTTACCGTCAAAAAGCTTATCATCCTTAAAAGAAATAATATCATCGTGGCCATTTTCAAGGGCAGAAATGCAACGGGCAATTGTCTTATAATCTTTCTGAGTTATATTTTGAGCATTTATCGATTCCACATTAGCTGTATCAAAATCACACTGCTCCAACATAAAATTAATCATTCCCTGGAGCCCCATTTCCTTTCCATCCGCAACAGAAAAGATTCGGTTCACACCATATTCATGCAACTCCTGGATTTCATTATCAACAATAACGCCTCCGCCACCGCCGTAAACATTTATTTGAGAGGCTCCCCGTTCTTCAAGCAGGTCTACCATATATTTAAAATATTCCATATGGCCGCCCTGATACGAACTCACGGCAATGCCCTGGGCATCTTCCTGAATGGCTGTATCAACAATTTCCTGCACCGAGCGATTATGTCCGAGATGAATAACTTCTGCACCACTGCTCTGCAAGATACGACGCATAATGTTAATACTGGCATCATGACCATCAAACAAACTTGCAGCTGTCACGAAGCGAATTTTATGCTTCGACTGGTAAACATCGGGGCGGTCTGAATTCTTTGTTTCCTTTTGTTCAGCTGCAGTCGTTTGAGCATTTTTTTCAGATGTCATTGTATCTTCAGACATAATAAAACGTTCATTTCTGTTGATAGTTCGTAGTCTTGAAAGGTAAGAAATTTGCAGCAAATTTTTCAGCAATGCTCATGTCTTATAATACCTTCGGATAAACTTAGAAAATTGATTTTACCAAAAAATTAAACTGATATATCAATTACCGTTCAACAAGG
>Ga0102944_1000625_pt1 | contig 26193 bp, 24 predicted proteins | sample SalPonD_shore_MG_FD_78172 | JGI IMG/M metagenome (GOLD analysis project Ga0102944, IMG submission 78172) | Salt pond soil microbial communities from South San Francisco under conditions of wetland restoration - Salt Pond MetaG... | ecosystem: Environmental > Aquatic > Marine > Intertidal zone >...
AAATGTAATTCATGTATGGGATACTTACGAATTAACTTTGAATGCAGAGAATGATTATGACAATCCGTATCTGGAGGTAGAAACATGGGTGTTGCTTACAGGCCCGGCAGGCTCAGGTTTTGAGAAGCAAAAAGTATGGGGATTCTGGGACGGAGACAATGTTTTTAAGGTCAGGGTAACCGCCACAGTACCGGGACAATGGACATGGGAAAGCGGCTCAAACCAACAGGATAATGGACTAAACGAAAAGAGCGGTTCATTTTCAGCTATAGCATGGAGTGAAAAAGAAAAACAACAAAATCCCAACAGACGCGGCACGGTTCGCCCAACTCCCAATAACCGCGCCTTTATGTATGCCGACAGCACTTCCTTCTTTTTGCTTTCAGACACGCACTGGGGAGCAAGTTCATGGAGACTTCCCTGGGCCGGTGAAGAACCACCGGAAGATTTTGAAATAAACAAAGAGAATTACAGTTTTGAGGGTGCTATTCAATACTTAAAGAAAACAGGCTTCAATTCCTTATCTATGATTTTTGCCCATCCAGGTTGGAATTACAGTGATGGTAAGCCCCCTCATTTTGTAGATTGTAACGAAAAAACCATTCGTCAGGCGAAGGAAAAAACAGGTGAACCCGACAGGGTGAGGGGAATGCATGATGAAAACGGTAATATGCCATTCTTTTTCACTGTGAAATCCGGCTGCCCGGAAGATATCATGCCCAATTATGACCGTATAAATCCGGCTTATTGGAAAAATTTGGATAAAAAGTTTCAATACATGCAGGCGAATGGATTTGTGTGTTATGCCGAAGCCGCACGCAGGGACCATGGCCAGGCCTGGAAAGAATATTTTGAATGGCCCGAATCGTATGCCAGATATCTTAATTATTTACAAGCAAGGTACGGTACCTATAATATCATATTCAGCCTGATGCATGGCGACAATCCAAAGCATTCTATTGAATTCGAAGACTGGAACGTGGCCTTTGACTATTGGTTTGAGTATTATGGAGGTATGCCTTTTGGCCAGGTTCAGACCCTCATGGCTGAATCGACATTAAGGGATTTTGGCCACGTGACCGAACACCCCTGGATGCAGGCCCATACCGTTGGGAATACCCCTAAACATCACGGGTTAGAAGAAAATCTGATATCGATTTGGAATACCGAACCTCACATACCGGCCTTTTGCAATGAACCTTATTACGTTAATTTCAACAAGCCCTGGAACAGTGTTAATGGCGAGATGCCTCCGCCCAATTCTGAGCGTGACAATTACCTTGCCCGCGCCCATCATTACGGCCTGGTTTTGAGTGGCAGTCTTCCCGGAATGATTGTGGGCACCGGATCGCGTTGGGACAACTCTAAGGAAGAACCGGACGATCCGGACTATCCCGGAGGTTGGGAAACCATGCATTATCCTATTATGAAGCACGCCACATATATGAAAGAATGGATACTTTCTGCCGGCACAGCGTATCGTAATCTGGAATTGGCACAAGATGACTTGCCCTCACCAAAGGCTCCCGGAACACTCGAAAGCCTTGACGGCTGGTCGCATATGATGCGCACACCGGATAAGAAACTGGCTTTCCTCTATTTTGAAAACGAAGCCACAAGCGAACAAACCATCTCCGGGTTAATAGCCGGCAAAGAGTACCAGGCCCAATGGTGGAATCCCAGAACAGGTGAGTGGATAGATATGACCGCCAGCGGCACTATAAAAACAAATAGTTCCGGCTCATTGAACCTCCCCGATTTTCCTGCCACGGCTGCTGAAAATAATGATTGGGCAGCGAAATTAATGGTCAAAGGTATTGAAGTACCTGATGAAAAGTAAAACGTCTGAGACATAAACTAACATGTGCATGGGGTTTATCAGGAGGAAGCGTAACGATTTATGAAATTTTCAATTTATTAAAATGACCAATGAAAATGATATTCCTGATAGGTGAATTTTCAATTTTGTTCATCAAAATTTCTTTTTCACAAGATGAGCATGATATCTTGGCTGAAAATAATTCTGCATTATATTCCCGAATCAGTATACAACAGGTAACCACTGTTAATGACAAAGAAAGATTTCAATGAATAATCATCAAATATAATATCCATTTGGACTCTACTTAACTGCAAATGGATACAAAAAATACAATCAATACAGATTAATAAGATCATTAAATCCCAAAGGAACAAAATATGGAAATTCTAAAAAAGCAATTTTTCGGGATTTTTTTGCTGACTGTTATAAGTATAGGTTGCAGCACCTCCAATACCGACCAGGAGGCGGTAAGAAATTTATGGGATCGCCATCGTATCCACTATCATTCAATACTTTGTAATGGCCTTGATCCGGCGGACATCAATGGTGACGGGTTTTGGGATTACGTAACCAATTATGAGGATGATGGAAACATTATTATTAGTGTGCATCCTGGTCTCGAAAAGGTAAAAGAAAAATGGCCGACACTTACAATAGGTAGTGTACCGAGTAACGAAAGCAGTTGTTTTGGTGATTTTGACGGTGATGGTAATCCTGATGTGGCGTCTGGGCATGGCGACCAGGGTGAAGGGGGGGCATATTCAGGGGTACTGATGTATTGGCATCCGGGCAAAGAAAAAGTGATGGATGATGAGGCTTGGATAGAAGCAGGAGACATCCCTGAATCCTTGAACATGGGTCAATACCTTTTCATCCGTGGCAAAGATATAAATAGCGATGGTGCCCTGGATATTGTTATTGGTGGTCGTCGTTTAGGGAGTGTGGACAAAGACGATCCCAATGATCCGATCGTTGGTCTTCGCTGGATAGAAGCACCCAAAGCCAAGTCTGACAGACGAGACCTGTCCAAATGGAAGGTACACCCTATCGATCCTGACTTGATTAGTGGTCATGGGTTTTACCTTGCTGATGTTGACGGCGACGGCGACACCGACGTGGTAAATGCCAATAATGACTGGGGTACCCCTGAAGGTGGACAATATGTAATGTGGTACAGAAATCCGGGTCAGGACGCAGCGCAGAATCAACAATGGGAAAGGTTCAACCTTTACCATGGTAATGATTTTTACACAAAACCCGGAATAATTTGTAAAGACTTAGATGGTGATGGACGAAATGATATCTTAACTAACGTTAATAATTACATTTACTATTTCCATAACGAAGGGGGTGAAACGCCTGATTTTAATCTGATTAAAATTGAAAAGCCGGAATATGCCCGGTGGCGCACCCGTCCAATTCAAATGGCAGATATTGACGGCAATGGTAAAATGGATGTATGCGTGGGACTTATACACCACGATGGACTACTACCAGCAGATGTAGCATCCATTATGTGGATGGAATATACAGGTGAAACACCAACGGCAGACAATTGGAAATTTCATGTAATCAAATGGGGAGACGGGGCTGACCTGGGGCGCCGCTTTAGAGGAGAAAAATGGGATAACTTCATTTTCAGTGATGTTGACCGTGACGGTGACCTTGACCTGGTAGCAAACTGTGAAGAATATACTGAACTTGGTGTTGAGTGGTTTGAAAACCCGCTAAAATAAAGTGGCCATTTGTCTGTTTGAGCATCCTGATGTCCCGGATTCTGTTTCTTTGCCCAGATGGACTGAAGGGGCCTTCCTGAAGACGCAAAAACAATTTGAAGCATACGTGACGAACGTATCATCAGAATTCAATAAACCGTCTTTATGTCGTTCATGATTGTGAACCTCGCCATGTTCAACAGCTTCGAACTCTACTCCGGGGAAGCGTTCCGGCTGCCCTTTACCGGCCGCCGGCTCCGGGGCGTATGTGACAAACGGGTGGGGATCGGCGTGTTTGTCTTCGGGGCGGTGGCGCTGGGGAGTCTGCTGGTGATGTTGATCCGGTAAATACGGGCCGTCTCGACCCCGACTGATTCGCCACACAAGGCCCAAAATTCTTTGCCACGGATTGGCACAGACAACAGAATGCCACCACCAATTACACAGCATGCCCCGCCTGTCCCGGCCAGCCGGGATCAGAATGACAAGATGGCGTTTTTTCTGGCTTTGCCCGCTGGAATCATGTTGAAAAGCAACCATTTCACACCACGGGTTTGTAAAGAATCGCGGTTTTATTGGGTCTGCATCGCCCGGGTGCGCAGATCCTCGATAATCCCGGCATCCATCCAGTAGATATTGGCGTTGCCGTTCGCCGGGGATTGGGAGAGGTTCTCCAGCGACTGGTAAGTCAGCCGTTCCGGTGGTTGGACCGGCGGGGAATACCGGTCGGACATGAAAAAGAAATAGCGTCCGTCCGGGGAAACGTAGGGCGAATACTCTCCCCGGGCGGATGAATTCACCGGCTCTCCCATATTGATCGCCTGCGTCCAGGCACCGGAATCGTCCCGGAATGAAATGTAGTAATCCGTGGCACCGAAACTGTCTTCCAGTCCGTAGATGGGGATGATGAGATAACTTTCGTCCGGCGCGACGAAGGCATTGTACTGGCTCCGCCCGGCATTGACGGTCTCCGGGAGCCGCTCGGGGGCCTGATACGCCCCGTCGACGTATTGGGAGCGGTAGATGTACCCGATGGGACTGCCGGCGTCCTGGCGAGTGAAGTACATGGTACCGTCCCGGGTCACGGAGGGAAAATATTCTTCACCGGCACTGTTGACCGGAGCCCCCAGGTTACGCGGCGCACTCCAGCCGTCACCCGTGCGCTCCATCCCCCAGATATCAGGATCACCCGGGTCGGTTTCACCGGCCGCCGTATCCGGCCGGTTGGACATGAAATAGAAGTGAGCGCCGTCCGGTGAAATGCAGGGTTCCCCGTCCCACCAGGCGGGGTTCTCCGAAAACGGGGTGACTTCCGGCCGGGTCCAGCGGCCATGCACCTGCCGGGTCACCAGGATGGCCGTATACTCCGTCCCGCCGATCAGCACGCTGAAATAGATTTCATGGCCGTCCGGGGTTATGGCGATATCCCGGGTGAACAGCCCGGTGGACACGATCCCCGGGGCGAAGAGCGCTGCCGTGGTATCCGGCGGTTGCTGGCCGAGATAGGGGCCTGATTCCGGCAGGCGGGCCGGCCGGGAACAGTGGGTGACAGATAACAACAGGATCAGGAGCAACGCCCGGGTTTGTTGCATGGTAAGCCTCCGTGCTGGATTCGACAGATGGCTGCAATGTAGTATCAACCGGGAGGGATACACAACAGAAATCCTGCCGGGCAGGCCGATACCCGTCCGGACCGGGAAGTGTATTCTTTCCGGTATATATGAAGCGCCGGGGGCGATCCGCTTTACTCCGGCGGGGTATTCCCGGGAAGCCTTCGGCGGGGAGCCGGATATCTGCCGGGGGACCTGCCGGGAAACACGAGAACGAAATCTATGGGGTTCTCTTGGTAAAAAGATAATTGGTGCTGACGTAAGAAATGGTGAGAGGCGGGGCCTCCGCTGCGTGTTTCAGCTCCAGAGTAATGATGGTGTCCCCGGTCTGCCATCGGGAGACGAAGGCCAGCGAATCGGCCGTCAGTTGCGGGATGCCCTTCCGGCGACCGGGTGCCTTCCGGCGCTTCCCTGCCGGGGTGGTTTCGTAGACGGGATCCCCGAATTTCCTGCGAAGCAGTGATTGTAATTTTCGATAATCCGGAACATAATCCCCCGAATGGGTGGAATCCTCCCGGACGATATACAGGCCCTGGGTGAGGTAATGTTGCCAGGGATGGAATACATACACGGCTTCCACCGGAATGCCGGTCAGGGTATCCCGATAGGTGAGAACTGCGTCACTGCTGGTCAGCGGTTCCTTCTGTTCCGTTTTTATGACTTGCGCCCGGGTCATCCCCCAGTAGACAGACCGAAAATCCGTTTCAGCGGGAAACACATTACCCGTTGCGATGAGGAGAAGCAGGAGCGCAAGGATCGCTCGCCCCGGAACATGATTCGGTTGTGAAGTAATCAACAGCTTCTATTGCCTCCTGTGACTTGCCTGGAAGAGCCATTATTTATGTGATACTCGGCCGGGTGAATCCGCGATAAAACCAGGAGGTGGTGATTCTCGATGCGCATGCATACAACAGGGACAGCCGTAGGTGCTACCTTTCAACCCGGTTGCCGGTACAATATATGAATGAAGTCTACAGACTGGCTCGGAAAAATACAATGGGAAAATCTTTACAGTTTTTTTACATATTTTGCGTTTTGCCTCATCGTTGTGCTTGCGGGATATCGGGGAGAGAACCTCACCGGTCGCTCAAAGTGACCTGAACCTGGCGGCCATGGGGGAAGGCTCCGGAGTTTTTTTTCTCTGGAAAACGGAAGAAATTTCAGTAACGTAAACCAAATTCATCGAAACTTCGTCGTAACAAGTAGAAGCCATGAACACCGGGAACCCGATTTGACACCAGGAACAGCGCATGAAAAGCAGCAGGAGTTTCGGGAGATGGTCGTTCGTCATCAACAGAAAATTTACCGGCTGGCGTTCAACCTGACCGGGAACGCCCAGGATGCGGAAGATCTCTCCCAGGAAGCGTTTGTCAAAGCGTACCGTGGATTCCGCGAATTCCGGGGGGAGGCAGAGGTGAGTTCCTGGCTCTACCGGATCACCGTCAACACCTGGATTGACATGGGGCGGCAAAAGAACCGACCGATGGTGGATCATCAGGATCAATATGAAGAGGGAGAGCATGCCCGAACCGAACCCATGCACGATCCCGAGGAATATACCCAGGCGGCCTTTCTGCAGCAGTGTATCGACCGGGCCTTGGATGCCCTGTCGCCCCGGGAGCGGGCCGTGTTCGTGCTGCGCCATTATGAACAGTACAAATTGAAGGAAATCGGGCAGACCCTGAGCATCTCGGTCGGTACGGTGAAAAGTTTATTGTTTCGCGCGGTACAGAAATTGCGGAACCGGCTGGCTACGTACCGGCAGGAATTCGATTGGTAGGAGCAGATGATGGATGAGTGCAGGCATATTCAAAAGATAATGATCGACGCCTTGTACGATGCGCTGGGGGCGTCGGAGCGGGAGCAGTTCCAAACGCATCTGGCCGAATGCCCGGCATGTACGGACCAATATGCGGAGCTGCAGTCCACGCTCACCCTCATGGATCGCCGGGAAATTCCGGAGCCGGATCCCGTTTATTGGCAACGATACAACGAGAAACTGGAACGGCGCCTCTCCCGGGAGGTCTCTCCGGCCGGTTCTCCGGGAGCCTTCCGGCGGAACCTGCGCGGCTGGTTTCGCTGGGAACCGCAATGGGGATACCGGATCGCTGTCGGGATGGCGCTGGTCGTCCTCGGGATCATCATCGGGCGGGTCTACCTGGCGCCGTCCGGTCCTGTGGCAACGAATTCGGCAACGGGGCCGGTCCCGGCACAGAATGCTGCGGTGATCCGGCAAACCCGGGACTATCTGGAACGGTCGAAACTGGTGCTCATGGGACTGGTGAATATGGATCAGGAACAGGAGGCGGAATTCATGCAAAACTTTTCGGTGCAGCAGGACGTCTCCCAGGCGCTGGTAAAGGAGGCCGGCGTATTAAAAAAAGAACTGGCTGCTCCCCGGCAGGAGCGGCTCCGGGAGCTGGTCTCGGAGCTGGAAATGATTCTCCGGCAGATTGCGAACCTCGACAAGCAGTACGACATGGATGAGATCCGAATCATTCGAATGGGGGTCCGACAGAAATTCCTGTTATTCAAGATCCACGTCGAGGAGTTGAACGCCGCTCCGCAGGATTCCACCCTCCAACAACCGTCCAAAAAATTAGTGTTATAACGAAGGAGCATGCTGATGTTATCACGCCACCATGTGACAACCGGGATCCTGCCGGGTGTGTTGATGTTGCTAATGAGTCTGTCGGGTCCGGGCGGCCGGGCGGCTGCCGGGCCTCAGGATGAAGTTACACAGCAATATCAGGATGCCTATGAACAGGTCCTGAATGAAAACTGGAAGCCGGCTCTCCGGCAGTTGGATACCTTCATTCAAGCCAATCCCAACAGTGGATGGACCGATGACGCCCGGTTCTGGCAGTGTTATGCCCGGGATCATCTGTCCACCTCTCCGGAGGAAGTGTACGCCTGCTACGAACAGTTTGTAAAAGATTATCCCGATAGTAAGTGGGCGGATGACGCGAAGGCGAACATGATCCGGATCGGACAGGAACTGGTCCGGAGCGGACATCCGGCTTACAAGGCGCGGATTCAGGCTTTGCAGCAGAGCGATAACGAGGAGATCGTGCTGTCGGCCTTGATGGCCCTTCAGAACGTCGGGGACCAGGAATCGATGCCGGCCATCCTGGACTTGTATGATAGCGGCCAGCCGCCCAAGGTCCGGGAGAAGATTATTTTTCTGCTGGGGCAATCGGACGCTCCGGCGGCCCGGCAAAAACTGCAGGATATCGCCCGGCAGGATCCGGTGGACAAGATGCGGTCGGATGCGGTATTCTGGCTGGGACAGACGGCCCGTTCGCAGCAGGACGTGGAGCTGTTGGCGGATATCGCTGCCGGCGATTCCAGCCGGAAAGTCCGGGAGCGGGCGGTGTTTAGCCTGGGGCAGGTTCCGGATGATCTGGGGGGGCCGGTTTTACGCCAGATGGCCCAACACAACCCGGACCCGGCCGTGCGGGAACAGGCGGTGTTCTGGCTGGGGCAGGGGACGCCCAACCGGGACAATATCCGGTTGCTGGAACAGATAGCCCGGAACGATCCCGATCCGGACGTGCGGGAAAAAGCGGTGTTTGCCATCTCCCAGGCTTCCGTGGAACTGAGCCAGCCGGTGTTGATCAAACTTGTCAAAGAGAGTGCCGACCCCAAGGTCCGGGAAATGGCCGTGTTCTGGCTGGGGCAGGGAGCAGCATCCGACCAGGTGATCCGTTTGTTCGAAACGATGGCTCAATCGGATACTTCCCGGTCGGTACGGCAAAAAGCGGTGTTCGGCCTCTCCCAGGCCCCGGATCACCGGGGTGCGGCCGCTCTGATGCGCCTCGCCAAAACGTCGGAGAATCCGAAAGTGCAGGAGCAGGCCGTCTTCTGGCTGGGCCAGTCCGGCGGATCGGAGCCAATTCTGGAGTTCCTGAGGCAGCTGGCACTGCAAGGCGACCATGAAAACCTCCGAAAGCGGGCGCTGTTCGCCCTGACCCAGGTACCGGACGGCCGGGGCATCCCTGCCGTTATGCAAATCGCCCGAAACGCGAAATCTCCGGACGTCCGGGCCAATGCCGCCTTCTGGCTGGGCCAGAGTGCCGGAGAAGGGGACCGTGAGAAAATCCTGAACTTGCTGCAGGAGATGGTGCGTACCGATCCGGATCCGGACGTGAAGGACAGAGCCATCTTTGCCCTGGGCCAGCTGCCGGAGGGTGCCGGTCTGCCGGCCCTTATCGACCTGGCCACCAACGCTGACAATGCGAACGTGCGGAAAAAAGCCATCTTCTGGCTGGGACAGAGCAGCGACCCCCGCGCCAGACAGGCGCTGGCGAAAATCGTGCAGGGGGAAGGGTGATACAACCGAGAAATGTGATTCGCCGCGGGCGAAGCGGAACGTGAAAAAAATGAAACCACGAATTACACTAATTCACACCAATTAAACCAAAAGAAGAAAAGTGAAACGGGAAAAAAGAAGGTTCGGGTTCAACCTTCAAGGTTTAAAGTTATGGGGATTGTAGAGCGAGATGGTATCTCGCTGGGGTGGGGAAAAAATAATGAAACGCTGAGATACACCGAGGCAATACAGGAAACCACGAATTACACCAATTCACACAAATTAAAAAAGTGAAGGGGAAAGAGTTGAAGAGGAAAGAGGGGGAAAATCCGTGAAAACGGGAAAAGACAAAAGTGAAAGGTTGGTTTCAGTGTGTCAATCTCAGGATGGGACCTACATTCCGTGTTCCGTTTTCCACCATGCGCTTTGCTTTTTTCTAATACCTGCTTCCGCCTCCACTGCAGGTCGATGCCCGTTGCCTTTGTAGGACTCTGTCCCGGAATGTGTGACACTCTGTGAACCGTCTTTTCATTGCATGAAAAAAGAAAAAGGATTCAGCCATGAAAACTTCAAAATGGTTCTTTACGATTATTATAACGTTATTTCTGACTGCCTCTGCCGGATGCGCACAACGAGTGACAGTATCGCCGGGCAAGACCGGTGACATCGCACAACGCTGGGAATGGGCGGTTAGAGAAGCCAGGCAGTATTCCGGTGGGGTCTGGATAGGATATGGCATTGAACGCCTCATGGGTGAGCATTCTTACATCGGAAACCATTCGAATCAGAACACCGAGCTGGTTACTCTGGAGGAGATCATTGCCGGTACTACCGGAGCAACGATGAAGTCGTTCCCGAATGCTCAGGATTCAGCAAGGCAAGCAGCGGAACGGACACTCCTGCACCGGCAACCACAGGATCAGGCGGGCCCCAAGGTCCTGAAAAAAGTGGCGATTATATTTTACTTTCCGGAGAATCCGATCGAGATCTCTCGTGCAGCCGATCTGAAAATTAGCAATTTTTCCCTGCCGGTGGATTTAGAAAACCGTCCATTGATCTGGTTGGGCAGGGCCGGCCAGCAGGAGAGCATCTCCTTCCTGAGCCGGTCGTACCGGAGGGCCGCGTCGGACGAGGTAAAAAAGGAGTTGATCGTCGCCATCGGATTGCATCAGATCGCCGCCGAGGTGGTCCCTTTCCTCTCTAATGTTGTGGAAAGCGATGATCAGGATGCTTTACGCGAAGACGCCACTTTCTGGCTGGGGCAGCAAGCCAGCGCACAGGCCGTGGATCTGCTGGCGCACACCGCCCGAACAGACCGCTCGCAGTCGGTCCGGGAGAAAGCGGTGTTCGCTCTGAGCCAGCATCGCTCTCCGCAAGCCCGGGACACACTGCTTTCTCTGGCCAGAGAAGCACAGAACGAAGGCGTCCGTGAGGAGGCCGTATTCTGGCTGGGGCAGTCGGATGATCCGGGGGTGGTGGGAATGCTGACGAATCTGGCCAAAGCCGATCCTGTCTCGGGTGTCCGTAAGAAGGCTGTGTTTGCACTCAGCCAGCAGGGATCGGAAGCAGCGGTGGACGCCTTGATCGATCTGGCCCGGCACGGAGGCAATCCGGAGGTACGGAAAGAGGCTATCTTCTGGCTGGGACAGATTGCCTCGGATTCGGTGGCCGGCGAATTGAAGGACATGGCGTACGGGGATCCGGATACCGAGATCCAGGAACAAGCCGTGTTCGCGCTCTCGCAGCTGCCGGACCGCAGCGGGATCCCCACCCTGATCGATATCGCTGGAGGCCACTCCAATGTCAGCGTCCGGAAGAAGGCCATCTTCTGGCTGGGCCAGAGTGGGGATCCCCGGGCGGTGGAGGCGATTGTTCAAATCATTAAAAGCCAGTAACAAATCCCGGAAGAGGGGAACAGAAAACCATGGGACAGGCTCTTCGGGATGCCGAACGGTGATATGCGGAATTGTTTCACAGCGTACCGATCGGGGGTTTACCGGACGCCTCCGGATCGGCAGATCCTGTTTGCCAATGCTACCCTGGTGTAAATGCCTGGGTGCGAATCGTTTGAACAAATCAAATCCCGAAATCCGGAGCGGGGAGATTACGAAGCCTCGTATTCCCGGGCCGCCTTCGAGGCCGTGGTGGAGCGAGAAGGAGAGGCAACCGGGTATGAGGCGCGCTGGCACCGGCGCGACGGAACGGAGATCTACGTCCGGGAAAACGTGCAGGTCATTCGGGATAAGGTGCTGACTTCCGAATCCCCGGCAGGCGACGATCCGGACGTCCGGCAGCATCGGGAAGCTGGTCGGGGTAACTTCCCTCAATCCACCCGGTGAGCCCGCACCCCGAAATCCACATTATCCTTCACCCAGGCAAGAAACCGGGCCTGCTTGGCCATGGGCTGCTGCGGGGCAAACAGGGTGCTGTCATCCCAGGTCGACATGACGTTGGCGTCCTGGGTCCAGATTTTCACCCGCCGGCGGGGGACTTTGGTGAGCCAGTTTTTCCCCACCACCGGATTGGTATATAACAGCCGGATGGTAATGCTGCGCGTCAGGCGTTCCAGGGGGGATACGTCGATACTGCGGTAATCGGTGAGTCCGTCATTCGACACGTCCGGCTTCCCGTCGCTGACCATGACAATGGAGATGGGCCGCATCAACAGGTTCTTGGTCCGTACCATCAGAGCGATTTGTTCCAGAAAGGCGTTATAGTCCGTAAACGGATTGGGTTGTCTCCGGGGAAACATCTCATGCAGGGTCCGGGAGATTTCCTCCACTGACTTATTCTGGAAGGTTTGAATGGGATAGAACGTTTTCGGCTCATTCGCCTCCGCCCCCCCGATGGAACTGACGAAAAGCACTTTCGGCACCCGGAGATCACCCAACCCGTGCAAATGCCCGTACAGGTAATGAGCCAGGAAATCGATCGAGTCCTCGAAATGTCCGCCATTCATGAACGATCCGCTGACGTCGACCCCGATGAACATCACCAGCCGGGGGTTGGCATCGGCATCCTGGGTTGTCTTCCAATTGCACCCGGTGGCCACCGCTATCAGAAGCGCGAGAACCGGAACCAGCAACTGTATGGATCTTCTCTTCTTCATATGCGCTATGTCTCCCTTACTCATCATTTGGTTTGGCCGCCCAGAGTTTCACCCTCTTGCTTCAATTCGCTTATCAGCGACTGAGAACGTTGGATATCTCCGATTGAATCGAAAGGGAGATCAAATAAATGATCACCGGAGATCAACAGGGAACAGAAGTTCAGCGCACCCGCGATCACCTGCAGTGGCGGCAGAATAAAAGCGGCAAGCAGATCCTCTCCTTTTGCCTGAATCCAGGCCGTATCCTGCTTAATCGATTCAATAATATCCGAGGAAAAATCAATTGCTTTCACCCGTTCGATTTCCTCTGCCACCTTGGATTCGCTGGTTTTGAGCCCTTTCCCGTGAATGACGGACATGATGGTCGGGGTGCCGTACTCTGCGAACAGAAACCAGGAGAGACTCCGGACACCGAACCAGACGAACACCGAGATAGCCAGGATGCCGGTCATGCTGATGTCGAAATTCGCAGAGTACTGGGCGAACCAGGGAACCAGAGAATCCACAAATTCCCGGTACAGAAACAACACTTCAACCATGATAACGACCAGCTCGATCACCACAATTCCGGCGATAGATGAAATGCTTTTGGATTTGACGGCGTCCACAAAGGTCGACAGCACCGCGTAACTTCCCAACACGATGAAAAACAAAAAGACAAACAAGGGGATTCTGATAAAGGAGATGGCCAGGACTTCCCCGGTGATATTGGAAAAGGTATCGATGACCAGCGGCGTGGTCACGTAGGTGAATATAGTCGCTTCAATAAGGCACCAGAACAGGGTCAGCAACACGGCGATCCAGGGAACATTGGAACTCACCACGCTGTGTCCGGCGGCCCGCAACAGCCGGAACGGGGTAAACAGGATATTCTGGATAATAGACCAGATCCCCTGGATCAGTATCCGGATGGTCCCCAACAATGCAACTGCCGTTAAAATGAGAAAGCGGAAAATGCCACCCCAAAAATAGGCAATGGACTTTCCGAGATCCCACCAGGTGACGAGGAGAGACATCACAAAACTTCGCCGGTCATGCCGGAAGATGGCGGTAAGCAGTGCGGCGATGCTTACCCAAAGTCCCAGAAGCATGGCCAGGATAGGCAGCAACAATAACAACCGCTTTGTGAACAGCATCCAGCCCGGATCGCCTGTGGCCCACGCGAACGAGATGAAGCTCTCCTGGAAATAGATGGGGAACAGCAGCACCGACAGAATTGATGTAAGAGCGGTATTCTCCTGTAAAAACATACGTGCACTCCTGTGTATCTTAAGTCGTTTGATTATGGGGCAGGATGGCCGGCGTGATGCCCTGTCCGGTCTGAATCGGCGGGAAGCGTCTTTTCGAAGGAATACCCGGACTCATCCGTACTCCGCATAATGCTATTATCGTCGGCCCGGGAATTTTACTTTATTAATCCGGGATAAATACAACACTTACTCTTATCCCAGCGTGATAATATGCCGAATAAAGAGCGTGGACGCAATAAGAAATCTGCAACATGGTACCCCGGGATTTCGGGCCGGTACAAACAATCGGACCGGGTTACGCGCAAGGGAGCGCTCGTCCCTGTACCAACCGGATTTTCACGCGCCATGGATAGCATCCATTTCTCTCACACCCGGCAGAAGACACTCCTTGCTATCCGAACACTATTCGTATATATTGCTGTTGAATCCGGCAGAGAACTCGGACTGAACCCCTCAAATTCTCCCTGCACCCACGGCCGCCGGAAGGCACTAAAATACCCGAGAAGATAGCTCCGTTATTACAAACACCTTTAATACGTTCATTGATTGTAGTCGATGTATCCGTATACAAACCAGGCAACGGCACACTTCGTTGAATTGTGTCCGCGTCTGACGGCAGCGGGCCGAACGGCTATTCTGTGATGGGCAGCGGTAATTTTGCCCCGGCAACACAGCAACACTATACAACAGACAGGTGCAGCAGAGCATCCAGACGTAAAGGAGATAGTCATGCGTAAGTGGCTTTTTGTTCCTCTGCTAATTTTGGTCCTGGGAATCAGTGTGGTTGCAGCCCAGGAGACGTCCCAGGACCCGGCTCCTCAACAGGGCCCGGAGCCGGTCAGCAACCTGCTGATCGTGCACGTGAACATGATTGTACCCGTGAAATCCGGCACTCCCATGGGTTATCCCATTGAGCTGGTCGAGAACATCAAAAGCAAGAATCCGGTGACCAAGTTAGAGATTTCCAATACGGTGGAAGGGCAGTACCTCGTGACGGTCCGGTTCGCTTTCCGTGGCATTGACGCGTTTCACAAATGGTTTCAGGAGGAATCGACCCGGCAGCTGTTCCGGCAATTCCAGCAGGAAGCGAAAGACGTCCGGATGGATATCGTCGGCTCGTTTAATCCCTATGACGTGGCCCGGCGGTGACCCGAATATAATATCCTTGCCGCGAAGTGGGTAGCATTGCGGTTCCGGATACCGATTGCATCACCGGTCTTTGCCGAAAACCCCCATTACTGAATTTCCCCGGTGATGTTTTCAGCGCCGGCGCCGGCTACCCCTGTCCGCTGTCACACCGCAAATTGGGAAACGATCGAAAAGCACGGAAGGGAATGAATGATGCGCTTACATGTATCGTGGTTGATGGCAGGGCTCTCACTCCTGTTCCTGGGGTGTGCGGGAGTCTCCACTCAGCGGGCCGTGGCGCCGGCGGGACAGACCCCGCAGCGGTTCCACCGGTTTCTGGCCCGCGACATCCGGTACCTGTTCTACCTGCCGCAGGACTATTACCAGAACCGGGACCAGGACTACCCCCTGATGTTATTTCTCCACGGAGCGGGGGAGCGCGGGAACACGCTGGACCTGGTGAAAAAACACGGCCCGCCCAAACTGGCCGCGGCCGGAGAAAATTTTCCCTTCATCATCGTCTCGCCCCAATGCCGGGAGAAAACGTCCTGGAAAGCCCGGCCCCTGAAAAAGCTCCTGGACCAAATCACCCGGCGGTACCGGGTGGATAGGACCAGGATTTACCTCACCGGGCTCAGCATGGGCGGATTCGGTACCTGGGCTTTGGCCGCGGCCTATCCGGAGTATTTCGCGGCGATGGCGCCCATTTGCGGCAGCGGCGATCCGGAAACCGCCCCCCGGTTGACCGGGATTCCGGTGTGGGCATTTCACGGCGCCAAAGATTCCGTGGTCCCCCTGGAGAACCAGCAGGGAATGGTCGACGCGCTCAAGGCCGCCGGCGGGCAGGTCCGGTTCACCATCTATCCCGAAGCCGGCCACGATTCCTGGACCGAGACCTATGAGAACCCGGACCTCTACACCTGGTTCCTTTCCCATCGGAAATCGACGCAGCAACCTCATTAGCAACCGGGGGCGGCATACGGCAGGATCTCCGGGATGAATGGCGCGGCTCTGGCCGCATGGAAGTTGGGACATGCGCTCGCGCTCTCCTTGCTACAATACGGGTGAAACGATCTCATCCTTGTCGTTAGGGTAAATTAAATATGGACATTCCCGGGGAGCTATTCGTATCTTCAAGTAATTCATCTTTCCAGCTGAGGTGAACATCCGCGTATACTCCATTCCGTTTGAAACACGTTCGATGTCGCCGTTTTGACAGACGCGGAAATCGGTTGGATCTTACAAACAATAACCGACAGAGGTGAACCATGACAATGAAACGTCGTGAATTTCTGACCAAGTCGCTTGCCGGACTCGGCGGGTTGGTGGCCGGCGAACGACTCCTCTTTGGAGGATATATACGGAGCACGTACGATCCTTACGCCCGGGTTCCCCTGGGCAACACGGGGCTGATGGCCTCCCGGATTGCATTGGGCACCGGCATGCACGGGTACCAGCGATCGTCCAATCAAACACGGATGGGAGCGGAGAAGTTTAAGCAATTGATTCGTGACTCCTATGACCGGGGCGTGCGGTTGTTCGACATGGCGGACCTGTACGGTTCCCATCCCTATCTCATTCCGGCCCTGGAAGGGGTTCCCAGGGAAAACTTCCTCATCACTTCCAAGATCTGGTTCCGGGACGGCGGGCTGCCGGAAAAGGAACGGCTCGATGCCGACGTGGTGGTAGCGCGCTTCCTGGAGGAGCTCAACACCGATTATATCGATACCGTGCACATGCATTGCGTGGTGTCGCCCACCTGGCCCATGGAGCTTCGCCGCCAGATGGATATTCTGGAATCCCTGAAAAAGCAGGGGGTTATCCGGGCCCATGGGGTCTCCTGCCATACCTTGCCTGCGTTGAAGGCCGCGGCTGAGGAACCCTGGGTGGACGTGGTCAATACCCGCATCAATGCTTACGGCGTAAAGATGGACGACACGCCGGACAAGGTGGCGCCGGTGCTGCAAAAACTGCAACAGGCCGGGAAAGGTATCGTGGGGATGAAGCTGGTGGGCGAGGGACAGTTTCGGGAGGAGCCGGACCGGCGGGCCCGATCCATTGATTTCGTTCTGAACAACGGCCTGGCGGACAGCATGGCCGTTGGCTTTGAGCAAATTTCGGAAGTGGATGATTTTGCCCAGGCGGTAGATAAGACCGTGAAGACCTGAGCCCGCTGCCCCGGTGATATGTTCCGGCAGCTTGTCCGCTTCCGGGAGGGAAAATGATTGTTTTTTTGGCCTCTGTCACGTACTGTTAATGCGATATGAACGCAAGTATTGGAGGAGCGAGTGATGGAACGAAAGAACAACGGAATCGTAACCGGAATCCGGGATGGCCGTTACATCTTACTGGGAGCCCTGTTTCTTATTTTCATGGGCTTTTCTGCCGTCACGGCGTCTGCCCAGCCCACCGATGACCAGGGCGTCCCGCTGAACACCCTGAGCCAGACGGAGAAGGACGCCGGGTGGGTGCTGCTCTGGGATGGCAAAACCGCCAACGGGTGGCGGGGCGCGAATATGGATCACTTCCCGGAACACGGTTGGTTGATGCAGGACGGCGTGTTGACGGTGCTGGAGTCCGGTGGCGCCGAATCCGAAGGCGGCGGTGATATTATCACCGACAAATTGTACAGTAATTTCGACCTGCGCCTGGAATTTAAAATCACCCCCGGCGCGAATAGCGGCGTCAAGTATTTCGTGTTTCCGAATCAACCACAGCATACCGGCTCCGCCATCGGCCTGGAATACCAGGTGCTGGACGATCAGCGGCATCCGGATGCTAAAATGGGCGTGGGCGGCAACCGGACGGTCTCGTCGCTGTATGATCTCATCCCGGCCGAGGGCAAACACGTGAATCCTCCCGGAGAATGGAACTCGGCCCGGATCGTTGCGCGGGGCGGACACGTGGAGCACTGGCTGAACGGAAAAAAGGTGGTGGAATACGACCGGTTCAGCCAGGCATTCCGGGCGCTGATTCAGAAGAGTAAATACGCCCACTACGAGAATTTCGGTCAGATCCCGACGGGACATATTCTGCTGCAGGACCACGGGAACCGGGTGTCCTTTCGCAACATTAAGATGCGGGTTTTACAGGCGCCGATGACCCTGGACAGTCCGTCAACGAATTGAGGCGGATGCCCTGAGAATCCGGATTCGGCGTGTCTGTTCGATCCGGACGAGCCGATGTAGAATGTAGTACCTGCCTCTCCCCGGCGAACGGGGAGGGGCAGCGTTTTTCTCGCGACTGGTGCTTTACGTGGCGGAGGAAGAACGTGTACTTACCGGTACCGTCGGATCCATAATTTCAACGAGTCATGCCGGTCCAGGAGACCCCGGGACACATCTTTCATGCGCGGCACTCTTACCATACTGATCACGCTTGTGGCGGTTATGCTGATCGCCTGCCAACCCACCGGCCGGCCATCCTGGCACAGTCCCCAGCGAGCCTACCGGGTCACGGTGGACGTGGCGAATCCGGTGTGGGGGTTCCGGGAAGTCCCCGTGGAAGTCCCGCTGGATTTTACCTCCCAGCTGGCCCGGCTGGAAGCAAACGTGCCCTTTGATCCGACCTCCCTGTTACTGGTGGAAGTCAATTCCGCCGGCACGGTCCTGGATGACAGCGTCCCGTTCCAGTTCGATCCGGACCCCGGCTTCGAAGCCAACAGCAATGCCTCCGGAACCCTCATTTTACTGGTCACGGGACCGGATACGACCCGGCATTTCCGGCATTACCAGCTCTATTTCGGCAGCCTGGGCATCTCCTACGACATTCCCAACGTGACGCCCCGGCTGAAGGTGAATTCTTCTCTGGAATACCGGGGCCAGGAAACGGTTGCCATCGGCACCCCGGCGGCTGCCTATTATTACCACAAGAAGGGCGGGGGCCTGGCAGGTCTGACGGATCCCGACGGCAACGAGTGGATCGGGTACCGTCCGGGAGGCGGTTCGGAGGGCGCCTTCCGGGGCATTCCCAACCTGGTGCACACCCCCGGATATTTTCACCCGGGCTCCACCAATGTCACCACTACCATGCTGAGCGGCGGACCGCTCCGGATCCGGCTGCGTTCGGTCTCCGACGACGGTACATGGGCCTGCCGGTGGGCGTTTTACCCGGAGTACGCCACCATGACCCTGGAAAAAGCCGGGGGCAGCTACTGGTTCATGTACGAGGGCACCCCCGGCGGGTCGCTGGACGAACAAACCGACTTCATGATGTTTTCCGACAGCACCCGGTATCCGGACTCCCAACCCTGGGCGAAGGATATGCCCGCGCCGGAGTGGATATTCTTTGCCGACGGCTCTGTCGACCGCTCCCTGTTTATCTATCACGCAGAAGACGACTCCTTTCCCGACCAGTACTGGCCCATGGAAGGGAACATGACCGTGTTCGGGTTCGGGCGGGAATACCCGTGTTGCGAGAGCTATCTCACCCGGGTGCCCGCTCACTTTACCATCGGCCTGGTGGATTCCAGAGATTACGCCACCATCCGGCGAACGCTCCGTCCCCTGATCAAGCCGCCGGAGGTCCTGGTGGGCGAACCGGTGAAGAGCCCGCTGTAGATTTTTCTCAGGTGGTACTTCTTCAACACTAAAAATCACCGAAAAACACTGAAAAAAGTAAAGTGCTTAGTGCAGAGCGCATGGCATATTCAGTTGCCAATACGCCGTTGGCAGCCGGCAAAAGCACCGGAGTGCACAGGTATCCTTTGAGATAAAGAGTGTCGTTCAGTTCTTTGCCAACTGCCAATTGCCGACTGGCAACTTTCCCCTTACACTCTGTTCGCTTAACTCTTTTTTCATTCCCCGACTGCTCGGGGCAAGCTGTGAAAATTAGTGTAATTAGGGGTTTCTTTTATTTTCCCGGTGTGTTCCAGTGTGTTTCGGTGTGGCATTTCATTGCCAGGCAGCGACTTGAGTTGTACGGTCCTGTTCCTCTGCCCCGTGTCAGGCTTGTAATGTTCCGGCTGGATTTCTATACTTGGCTTGGAGGAATCAGACGGTCATGCGAATCGGACTCAAACTGGATTACAATTATCAGCGGCGCCGATCGTACCGGCAGGTGTACGGAACCGGGCCGGTGCCGGGCGAACTGCGGGATGCCGGGATTGAGGCGGTGGAGACGGCCGTCTGGCCGGACACCGATGACGCGGAGTTACTGGAATATATCCGGGACTGCGTCGAGGCCGGACTCCGGGTTTCCATGCATCCGTATACCGAGGGCACGGACTTTAACCCCACCTCGTTCGCGGAGGAAGATGAGAACCAGGTCCGGCAGCTGCACATCCGGTTTTTTAAAATCGCCTCCGTGACCGCCGAACTCCAGCGAACGAACGTGATGGTCAACATTCATCCCGCCGCCGATGCCGGTCCCCACTCCCGGGGATTTTTGGTACGGCAGTCGGTCCGGTTTTTCTCCTGGGCCGGAGAATGGTGTGCCGTCCATGCCCCGGGTGTTCATCCGGTGGCCGAATTGCAAATCGCCCCGGGGGAGGGTGCGGCAATCAAACGAATCGGAGACCGGTTTGAAGAACTGGAAAAAGTGGTGACCAGGAGTGGGGTCCGGGCCACCTGGGATTTCGGCCACGCCGTGCTGAATCATCTCCGGTTCGGCACCCCCCGGACGCCTTCGGAGACTTTGCTCGCCCGGATCGCGCACGTGCACTGCCACGACGTCATCGGGGAAGATCACCAGCCCCTGCAGGATGGAGAGGTCCCCTGGCGGCGTTTTTTGACCATGCTCCGGGAAGCGGGCTTCGATGGTACGGTGGTCCTGGAAATTCCGCCCCGGAATTTCCTGTCCGCCGGTGGCCGGGGATCGTTCACCAAAACGGTGGGAGCGATGAAAGAATTCCTGGGATCGTCCGGCTAGTCTCCACTGCGGCCGGGCCGCTCAGCCCGGGGGCCGGTTGCATAATTTACCAGGGATTCATAGGTTTCAAACGAAGGAAGAAGTGACCGGCACTTCGGACTCAGGGGTCGGAGCGGGGTTGCCGGAATACCGGGAGGATGCCAATGACGACTACCAATATTTCCATTAGCGTGAAGAAACGGTTCGGCGGGACGGTGCGGTCTCCCGAAATCATCAGCCGGGTGCTGGAGGATGACGGGACCTTTCCCAACAATCCCAATCTGCCATTGCTGGTCTACAAGGGCGCCCTGAATCCGGACGGAACCGATCCCGCATCCATGGTAGAGAACATCTTCGGGACCTACCAGTGGACGGGCTCCTGGCGAAACGGGATCTACGGGTTTCATCATTACCACAGTACCGCCCATGAAGTGCTGGGGATCTACGGCGGGAGTGTGCGGACTCAACTGGGCGGACCGGGTGGTATTACCGTTGAAGCCGGGAAGGGGGATGTGATTATTATTCCCGCCGGCGTTGCCCATAAGAATCTGGGCAGCAGCCGGGATTTTCGGTGCGTGGGCGCGTACGCCGGAGGCCGATCCTGGGATATGAATTACGGCAAACCGGAGGAGCGGCCCGCAGCGGATCACAATATCGCACAAGTACCCTTCCCGGAGATGGATCCGGTGTACGGTCCCGAGGGACCACTCCTCCGGCAGTGGGAGAGCGGGGAATAATCGCTGCCTGAATGCCGGCCGGGAAGAAGCACTTCCTGCGGTACATTCGCGGCACGGAGGCCGTCATCCGTCCGCAATAATGATAGTATTCTCATTCGATGATGGCTAAGTTTGCCGGCGTGCTGTTTGAAATGGCCGGACAATCCGGACAGTCTTGCAAGGGCTCTGAACATTGTAACCGATAGGTGAGACCGCAACGTATGAAATGGCTGAAAAATATCCTGCTGGACCTCCTGATTACCTTGCTGATCCTGATTGCCGTGGTTGGCCGCGTCGATTGGTTGCTGGTGATTATCATTGTCTATTCGGCATTGATTCTCCTTTTGCGGGTAGTGGTATTGTTCAATGCGGACATGATGCATACCGTGTACAAACGGATGTCGGATACGCCATCCTGGCCGCTACACCTGCTGTATGCGATCAACGTGTTTATCCTGTCAGCGGGACAGCGGTTCCGGATCACCGTTCTCTGGATGCTGATCTGGCTGTTCTCCTGGCTGGGGGAACGGAAAGCCAAATCCTCCGGGGCAGGGAAGAAAACCCGGGCCGGCCGGTAGACGGCGCCGGGGCTTTTCCAATCAATCCGATACGTTGAGAACCGGGGGGTGTTCATGCATCCCGAGTTACGGAAACTCGCCGGCGGCACCCGACGATCCCTGGGTCGGGTGGAGGAAGTAATCGAGGACGTCCGGAAGGAACCGGCGCTGTTCGATGTGATCTTTCGGGGAATGCTGGCGGAGGATCCGGTGGTGCGCATGCGGGCCGCCGACGCTGTGGAAAAAGTCACGGTCGAGCACCCGGAATATCTTCTTCCTTATAAAAATATCCTCTTAGCTGACATCGTTGAAATCAAGCAGCAGGAAGTACGATGGCACGCGGCCCAGCTGCTGCCCCGGCTTCAGGTGACGGAACACGAACGGAGACGAATTCTTGAGGTGCTGCTTGAATATCTGAACGATCCCAGCCGGATCGTCCGGGTGAATGCGCTGCAGGCACTCGCCGATATCGCATTAGATTACAGTGCTTTGGAGGCACAAGTGAAAGCGATACTTGAAGTACATGTAAAGGATGAAAGCGCTGCCGTCCGAAGCAGGTGCCGAAAGCTTTTAAAGCGATTTACGCCGTAAGCGCACCTATTCTCCCACCTGTTTTTGTTAAAGAGATTCCTTTCAAAGTGAGCCTGGTCGATCCGGACACGCTATTGAACTCAAAGTCTGTTCAGGACTCTGCATCGCAAGTGATTTCCGGGGGATCGTGAGTTGAGCCAATCGTCTGGGAAGATATAGCATGACTGTAAAAACGCTGAAAATTGAGAGATTAACCTGTATCTTAAAATAGGACGACTAAAAATATAGATCGATTGCAGGGCGGAGACACCGATTGGTTGCTTCACATTGCTCTTGAAGGTATTATCGACACAGGCGGGAATAACTTGAGTATCTTTCCGGGGCACCAGGAAGTGAGAACATGGTGGTGTGGGTATTCACAAGATATACGTCACCACCGTAAACTCACGGTCAATCTGAAAAACCATTGTGAGCCCGTAGCAGGGTGATCCGTCCTGGAGAAGAATTAAGAGTTAATCCCGAACCGGAAATCCCGTATATTGTACATCGGGCGTTCATTCTGCCATTTGCGCTCAATCCAAAAGGAGGCCAACGCATGTCGCGCACTCGTACCTACCTGTTTGTGGCATTACTCATGGGATTAGGCTGGGCGCTCCGGGGGCATTTCGGGCATGAGTACGGGGCCGCCTGGGCCGGAGCTTTGGGGGGCCTGGCCGTGGTAGCGGCCGCCCGCCGTCCGGACTGGGCCAGCCGAATGCCGGTACTGGCGGCCCTGGGGGCCGTAGGATGGGCTGTGGGCGGTATCATGAGTTACGGGCGCATTGTCGGCTTTACCCGGGGCACGGATTTCGGAAACGTGCTGTATGGCTTCGGGATGCTTGCCGTGGTAGGTGGATTGTACGGATTTATCGGCGGGGGCCTCCTGGGATTCGGATTGGAGACGACGAAAGAGCGGCGGCCCGACTGGCCGGCCCTCATCACCCAAATGACCGTGGGCGGATGGCTCGCCTGGGGTTTGCTGATCTACCAGTTCGAATGGAACATGACCCCGCCGAGGTCGGAGTTGTGGGCCGGCTGCCTGGGCGCGAGCCTGGCGCTGGCCTGGTATGCCTACCGCCACGGATTTCTCCGGACCCTGCGGTTGGCCGGTTATACGGCGCTGGGCGCCGGCTTCGGATTTGCGTTCGGCGACTTCCTCCAGATCATGGGCAACCTCACCGGGTGGTCGTTCAATTGGTGGAACCTGATGGAATTTACCCTGGGCTTCTGTGGCGGACTCGGACTGGTCTACGGGGTCATCTCCGGCGAATGGCCGGAAACGGCGCCGGCTGCCCGGAAGGCGAACTGGACAGGACTGGCCTTCTTACTCATTGTGATTCCGGTACTGAATATTTTACAGGGAATGGAGTACTCCTCTTTTCTGGAGATGGCGACCCGCATCGGGAGGCAAGCTCCCGGCTTGTTCGCCACCCTGCAGATCGTGTCCGCCTGGGTACTGGTAATTGTGGTTGCTATTCCCGGCTTTATGATCTGGCGGCGCCTGCAGGATGATCCGGCGCTGCTGGCCCGGCGGTACCTGCCAGGGTTTCTGTTCGGATACGGTATGCTGTATATTCTGTTCAGTCACCTGAAGAAAGGGTTCTTCTATACTCCCGGCCAGCTGGAACACTATTTCTACTGGTTAATCTTACTGGGAGCCATCTGGATCTGGTTCGGATCACTGGTGAAGCCACGGCAGGGCTGGTATCCCGCAGCGGGGCCGGAATCCTGGAAGAAGTGGGGAAAAATCCTGGGACTGGTCATTCTCGTTCTGATCGCGCTGACGTTGATTTCGATTTCCAGCCACGCCGGCCTGCCCGGAATGCAAACCAGGTTTTAACCTGGGGACGGTGATCATGGCTTCCCGCAATATCGATATCGACCCAATGACCCCGGACGACTGGGGTACAGTGCGCTCCATTTACCGGGAGGGCATCGATACCGGCCAGGCGACTTTCGAGACCTCTGTGCCGTCCTGGGAAGACTGGAACTCTCGCCATTTGAAATCGGGCCGGCTGGTGGCCCGATCCGGACAAACCGTTGTCGGCTGGGCCGCTTTGAGTCCCGTCTCGGAGCGCTGTGTCTATGGAGGCGTGGCCGAGGTCAGCGTCTACGTGGCCGCATCCATGCGGCGAAAAGGGGTGGGGAAACAATTGTTGCCGGCGTTGATCGCTGCCTCCGAGCAGGCCGGACTCTGGACCCTCCAGGCCGGCGTGTTCCCGGAGAATCAGCCCGGCCTGGCGCTCTGCAAATCCTGTGGGTTCCGACTGGTGGGATACCGGGAGCGCATCGGCCGGTTGCACGGGCGGTGGCGGGATGTGCTCCTGCTGGAACGCCGGAGCCCGATGGTGGGAACGCAGTCCGATCCCGCCCAGGGCTACTTGACCTGAAGAGAAAATGACGACCGTCCTTCTAATATGGGCCGAACCTCTGTCGCTGACAGCCCTTACCGGGCTGTCAGCGCAGGGAACACTTGACCAGGGCAAGAGCAACTGATCCTTTCTTCGGGGTGCGTCCCGGATCCCGGCAAAACGAATGGCCGGTGTCGAATGAAGTTGCTTGAACCTTCTGGTGACTGGTGTTATTATGTATTCCTTATCGTAACCGAACAATACTTCACGATGGGAGGGGAATGTCATGTCACTCCACGGAAAAGTTGCGGTGGTAACCGGCGGCAGCACCGGCGTCGGCAAGGCGGTCGGTGAAATCTTTGCCCGGGAAGGGGTCCGGGTGGTGCTGGCGGCGCGCACCGAATCCCGGCTGAAAGCGGCGGCGGAGTCAATCCGCAATGCCGGAGGCGAGGTATTAGCGGTGCCCACCGATGTCAGCAATCGGGAAGCCTGCGAACACCTGATGTCTGAAGCGGAAGAGCAATTCGGCCCGGTGGACCTCCTGGTAAACAACGCCGGGGTCGGGATTTACAATCCGGTCGACAAAATGACCGATGCGGATCTGGAAACGCTGCTGTCCGTTAACCTGAAGGGCACCATTTATTGCTCCCAGGCCGTTTTTCCAAAGATGAAGGAGCGGGGAGCCGGGCATATCATTAATGTTGCCTCCATTGCCGGAAAAATGGGATTGCCCCGGGAGAGCGGGTACAACGCCTCCAAGTTCGGCATGGTGGGCTTCGGCCAGAGCCTGAAAAAGGAGGCCATCCGATACGGGGTCCGGGTGCATAATATCTGTCCCGGCGGCATCAACACGCCCTTCTGGGACTCGGTCGAGGACAAACCCGACATTTCGAAATTTCTGGATCCGGAGCATGTGGCCGGGCTGGTGCATTACGTGGCCGCCTCACCCGAGCGGATGGTGTTTCAGGATATCATCGTGCATCCGCATGACGAGTACGTAGGATGGTTTGCCTGAGCAAAACCCCTTGGAATCAATGTAACGCAGGAGGTAGCAGTGATGTCCGTGCGGTGCCGGGGGATCTTTATGGCGTGGTTGGCAGCAGTGTTTCTCTTCACCGGTTGCTCGCAGCCGGCCGGGCCCTCCGTTGAAATCCGGGGCGCCCAATGGTATCTCAATGGAAAGATCACCTGCCCGGGCACTCCGGC
>Ga0102944_1000626_pt1 | contig 26189 bp, 24 predicted proteins | sample SalPonD_shore_MG_FD_78172 | JGI IMG/M metagenome (GOLD analysis project Ga0102944, IMG submission 78172) | Salt pond soil microbial communities from South San Francisco under conditions of wetland restoration - Salt Pond MetaG... | ecosystem: Environmental > Aquatic > Marine > Intertidal zone >...
CCATGTACAAAAACAATACATTTATCAGGATTATTTCCTAACAAAATTGAATCTCTATAAAACATTCTTTTTCCCTTATCTAATCCTTTCTGAATTTCAAAGAAATGCATTTCATTAGTAGGACAATAATCCTCGGGCATATGTTTAATAGGTGTATTTGAGTATTTAGAAATATCAGTCATCATATTTCCATCAATTTCTTAAAATAAAAATATTAAAAAAAGGGTGCTAAAAAGCAATAAAATTTCTTTTTTTCACACTTTCGATAAGATAACCATCAATTTCAGAGTCATTCTTTTTCTTCTTTAATCCTTTCAAAAATTTACAATAATTTCCTAACATACGAAATTTGAAACTATTCCATCCCATAGAGAGTGTAGTTTTTAAAGGAGTGTGACCTGGAAATTCAGTTGTATAAGGAATTGCCCCATCTCGCAACTTATCATCTTTCTCATATTTATAACGCTTAAAGGGTTCTTCTTTTGGATGTCTATTAAAAGGATCGAGAAAATCTTTCTTTTTAAAATCTTTTGCGAGTTTATCAACAACCTTACCTAAAAATTCCATAACTGCGGTAGGTTCTCCTATAAGATCTCTATATTTTTCATCCATTTTTCTTACTCTTCGTCTAACTACTCCATTTGGAGCGAATCTATCCATTGCGGGAATTAAATTCCATAACACAGCCGCTTGTCGTTTAAAGAATTTAGACTTGTGTTCTTGCATTATTGGATTATCAGATTTTAAACAATATTCATATCCGTTAAGGGTGACATCTAGCTTTCTGAGTACTGAAGGTCCCCATGTTCTATAGAGCAAGTCATAGCCATATTCTGTTAAATTCAGAGTTTCATGTGTTTCTAAAGAAATATTTTCTTGGGCTCCACTCCAAAAATGGACATCTTCCCAAGGGACATTCTTCACTCTTCCCTCTTCCTTTAATTTATCATAGAGAACAGTCCCCGGAAATGGACTCAATCTGGTTAACTGGACGAAAGTGGGATAACATGCCACAAAATAATTTAAATCTTCATACATATTCGAATGATCATGCCAATCCCATCCGCATATCCATGCTCCTAGAGTTCTAATTCCCATTGAATGAAGCTTATGAAATAGCTCTCTCGAATCAATTTCGCTTATTTTATCATATCCATGTTCTCCTCCAAATTTAGATTCCACTCCAATAAATATAGCACCAATACCTATCTCTGCTAGTGCATCCCACCCATATTTATCAGCGAACTTCCAAATATTATCAACTGAGCCAAACGCTAACCAATCCATAGATTCTACTACTTCCGGATTCTTCCCCCAATAATCTTTCGTTTTTATCAAATATTCAGGATGTCTAAAATGATCCTCTTCAATTGTAAATATTTGTCTTACATTGGGAAAATGTTTGTGGTATAATTCAATATGTTTTATGAATTCCTCTGGGGAGAGTAATTGGAGCCGTTTAAATCCAAACATTTCTGTGCTGGAGCAAAAATCACAGCCCCCTGGGCATCCTAACCCAGATACTAAAAATCCCACATTTCCAATAGGGTATCTGTCAATAAACCATGGAACACCTCCACACTTTGGCATTAATTTTTGGTCAATAGGGCGACCTGTTTCTTCTCCGAGGTATTCTCTAAGAAATCTAACACCCTCTCCTTTGACAATATGATCTACATATTTTTTTTGAATTTCTTCATCATACCTTCCCTTAAATGCTTGAGCACCGTAAGATCCCAATAGAATTGTAGTTTCGGGTGAATTTTCTCTGATATATTTACACATTTTCATTACCATCTTGAGATGTACTGGAAACGCACTTATACCTATCGTAGCATAATTTTTATTTACTTCTTCGGTAAAATCTTCCCATCTAGGATATTCAAGCAAAGTCGCTGGGATATCAATATTTTGAGCCAATATATGATTAGCATAACAGTGAGTATGAGAAATTAATGTAAAGATATCATCTCCTTTTGTGAATCTTTGTCCGGTGGCATCCGTCAACGAATCATTCGCGGGCAAAGTAGGATAGGGATATGTTGGAGTGGTTAATAAAAGACGATTTTCAATCATAATATCACTTTTCTAATTAATTTGAATTATAATGGTTATAAATGATCGTAAAATATTACTATATTTTTGTAATTCAAAGATTTATTACATAACAATATCGAAGAGTAGATATTTAAGTTTTGTGCAAATACGCACAAGATATTTTAACATATTTTACTTTTAATTTAATTGAACTATTATAGATTAATTAATACTATTCAGATGATTTTAATTAAATAAAAAAGATTTTAGATCTTTTCTGAAAATAATACAGAAATTTTATGACAAAAACAAAAAAAGTCAATTATAAAAGAGAAATATTGGATACACTTGAAGATCATCCCTTTGGATTGACTATAACAGAACTCTCAGAAAAAACAGGATTTCACAGAAACACGATTTCGAAATATATGAGTATTTTTGAAGCCGAGGAATTAGTAAATAAAAGGGAAATAGCAGCAGCAAGTGTATATTATATGAAAGAAAGAAAATATATAAAAAAAGAGATGGTAGTCTCTTTTATTAAGGCTTTACTTGCTGGACTCAAAAAAACAATTCCGGACCAAACTGAGGAATTTAAAAAAATTGGATATATAATCACGAAAGAATTCCAATTTCCCATAGGAAATACCTATATTGAAGAATTTAAAAGAGCTAAAAAAAGCTCGGATGTAATTCCCAAGCTTAAATTATTTCAACATTTTTATAATTCATTTGATTTTTTTCAAGATGATTTAGATATAGAGATCGTTGAATTTAAAAATAATAAGATTACTTTTAGAATAAAAAATTCCGAGTTTTTAGAACCCTCGGGCAAACTTCTCTATTTTTTCTATATTGCATGTGGAATCACAGAAGGTATTTATCTACAAAATTTAAGCATGAAAGTAAATTGTGAAGTTGAAGAAATATCTATTTCAGATGAGGCTGAAGAAAAATATATAGATATTTCCATCAATCCACTCTAATCAATTAGAATTATTATTATAAAGATTACGTTATCGTTTTAATCTTAATAAGCAAATGATCTAAATACTATTCTCTTTCTCTAAAAAAATGTCTCAAAATTGAACAAAAAAGCTCAAAAATCAAAATCTTTAATTTTATATTTATGATAGCTAATATTAAAATAAATCAATTTTAGTTTTTATGTGTGATATTTTGCTTTTAGATAACTTAAATAAAGAAGATTTAAAAAATCTCTTAGTAAAAAATTGGATGACTCATGATGGAGCTTGGTTTTTAAATTGTTATCTTCATTATGGAATTAAAGAGGCAAATAAACTTAATAAAGGAGCTATCAAAACATTATCATCATTTGAAATAAATAGGGTTAAGAAACTATCTAAATTGAGAGATAAGAAGATTTCTAATTATGAGGAATTAAAAGAATTTGTCAATGATGCCTTTAGTGTATTAAAGGGAGACTTTATGGATTTTAAATACTCATTCCCTGGTGAGAACCGAATTCATTGGGAGATGAGAAAATGTTTTGCGTTTGAAGGAATGAAGAAATTAGGAGTACAAGAGGAATATGAATGTGGAGTGATTTATCGAGTAAGTTGTTGGCTAAAAGAATTAGGATTGAAGCATAAAATTGAGCCAAAATTTAAAAGATGTCTATTAAACACTCAAGAAAGATGTATTGGAGATATTTTAGTTTATTTCGAATAAAAATTAACATTTTAATTATTTTTCAATAACAATTCTAAGAATTGCTTTGATTAAGAAATTAAAAAATTTATTTAACTGTTTTTTACATTAAAAATATTACTTAGGTATATCATAATGAGATATAAAACAACATTTGCCTTGCTTTTACTATAAACATTTATAAATTAGAGATTTTAAATAATAAATCATTTTGAGAATAAAACAATAAAAATAAGTAAAAATGATTCACTTAACTAATCAGTAGTATTAAAAATAATTTGATGTGATATATATTTCTCAAGCAACCTCCAAAGATGAATCTCAAGATCAAGATGAAGAAATAAAAAAAACTCTTGATATAGAACCAAATAAGCTTATTTTATCGTGGAAATACAAAGATGTTGATAAAAAGCTTACTTATGATATAGAAAAATGTATAGGATGTAGTTTGTGTAAGGAAGTTTGTCCTGTGGATGCTATTGAACTTGGACCTATTCCTGAAATTGCTCAAGGGCTCATGGATGAATCGAATCCAAAAATAATGATTGATCATGAAAAATGTTGTTATTGTATGCTATGTGCGATAGTATGTCCAAATGATGCCTTCCATGAAAATATAAAGCCACAAGGAAAAATAGATATGGATCAGTATCCACATATCGGTCAATTTTATGAAATTGATGAGGAAAAATGTGAATATGATGAATCGAACGAGATTTGCCAATTTTGTGTGAATTCACGTGAGAGAAATAATGTTAAAGCATATTACAAAATTCAAGAAGAATGTCCTACGAAATGCTTTAAGATAAAATCGCCCATAGTAGGAGAAGTTGTCTTAAAAGAACACATGCTCTATAAATGTGATCCAACAGGTTGTAAAGCATGTGTGAATATTTGTCCTGTTGAATCTTTTTTTATCCCTCAAACTGCAGAAGATGTGAAGAAATACGGAAAAATTGCGTGCAATGAAGATGATTGTTGTTATTGCGGGGCGTGTGTAAATTCTTGTCCTGATGATTTAATTATAGTGAATCGTACCGATATTAAAATCGAAGACCCAAAAAAACCAGGTTATTTTCCTTGGATCGAAGGGTGGATAAAATATATCAAGGAAATCATTAGAAAACGGATAGTTGAGGGAAAACGAAATATCGAGATTCCACTTATTGAACAGGAAGTGGAAAAACAAGTTCAGGAAGTGGAAGAAAAGATTCCACAATTATCAGAAGAAGATAAGCAAAAGTTAAACGAAATTAATGAAAAAATACAAACTCTTTTAAAATCAAAAAAGATTCGATATTGGATTAAGGATGGGAAATCTGATAAGGTTGCAGCTGAATTAGATAAATTATTGGCTAAAAGTAATAGTTAAGCAAGAAAATACGAGAAATTTTTAATAAAAATTTTCCTAAAACCATTATATTATATCCATATTCTTTTTCTTTTAGGAGATTTATTATTTCTCAAATAGGAATATTTAATTATTAATTGAGATAAACGATTGTTATGTATTTTAATAAATTATCAGAATGGCCGTCTTCTAAAATATTAAAACGAATAATAATTCTCGCAATAATTTTACTCCTTATCGTTTATCCTATAATGACTTATTTTTTTATGATCTCTGATTTTCCCGTAGGTTTTATCCAAAGTCAATTATCCTTCAGCGGTGAGATTTTAAAACTCTATTATAGTGCGACAGATATTAATTTGTATTTAATAGGTCAGTTGCTAGACTATGGTTTTATGCTTGGTTATGGATTGATCTTTTTTTCAGTGTCAGTATTAATTGCTCGGATATTTGAACAAGAATCAAAAGCAAAACAAATAGGTTTAATTATTGTTCTATTAGGCATAGCGGCAGCTTTATTTGACGCGCTTGAAAACGTATTTATACTTATCACTTTAGCGGATCCTTTTGGATTTCCTAATATTATAGCTATTATTCATTCCTTATTCGCACTCTTCAAGTACATCTGCTTTATCCTGGTTCTTGGATATATCATTATTGCTGCTATAGCACAATTAATTCAATTAATTAAAAAATAATTTTTTTCTTTTCTCTTGATATTTTTCCGAAGAAATCTATATGTTTAAGAAGATTCATCTAAACTTATTATTAACTTAGAATAAAACATTTTTTTAATTCAAATATTATGATAATTAAATTAAAGCTAAGAAAAGGTTTAGATAGGAAATATTCAGATATTGTCGCATGGATACAACGTGACACTGAATTTGAAAAAGATATAGTTGATGTTTTAGAATTCTTTAATGAGAATATCAAAATCACACAGAAGAGAAGATTCCATAAATATTATAAGATTAAAACCTCCAATTTGGCCGTTATGATTTCCTTTATTTCAACTATATTAGAAATTATTCCTGAAACGCTTATTATTGAAGAATATGAAAAAAACTGAAAATAATTTTGATAAAAACTATAAAAGTATTCTAAAGACTTAAATTTAATAGAAAGTGAAAAATGGGAGAGACGGGATTCGAACCCGCGGCCTCCTGGTCCCAAACCAGGAATCATACCAAGCTAGACTACCCTCCCGTTTTTATGAAACGTTTTTTAGAAGAGAATTTTTAAACTCGGTATAAAATAATAAATATTTCGTGTATTTTTAATTTTTTTATTCTTTCTCGAAGCATAATCAGATTTCTCTTGTTAAGAAAATAAAATTTAAATTTTTATTTATTCTCTCATAGCTTAAATTTTATAAACAGGATAATATTATTATAAAAACGAAAAAATATGGGCAAGAGAGATTTGAATAATCGGGATTATATTATCCCAAAATTTAAGATTACTAAAAATGGTTTTACTATTTGTAAAAACCACTCAAAATATCAATCTTTTAAAAATTCTATTTATGATTTTGTATTAAATTTGATAACTTTCAAGAATTTGACATGTAAAACTTGCCAGCATTTTAATAACGATACTTGTTTTTTTCCTATATCTGAACTTATAAAAATTATGGATGATATGTCATTAATCAACAAAAATTTTGAGTGTTTAATATGTAAACGAAGAATTAGAAATATTTTTACAATACTTAGATGTTTTAAAAGAGAAGAAATATTAAAACAAGAGTGTAATTTACTATGTTATAAATGTCTTAAGATTTTAAGAAAAGAAAATCCAGAAATGGGATTTAGAAATTATGCAAAACTTGCTCTAATGTATTCAATAATAAATTTAAATGGTATATTAGGCTTAATTTTGTTTTTCCCGCTATTCTTAAATTCATCTCTCCTAATTTTTTCCATTTTTTTTACCTCAATTTTCTTTCTTATTATGGCATATTTTTTCTATCATTATGCCAGATTGGCAAAAAAATATTTCAACGCTGTGAATATTTCGAAGGAACTCTTTCTAAATTATGAGAAACATAAATAAAAATTCATTTTTGAAATTTACCATGTAGTCTTTCGGCAATATTTAGGATTCAAAATTTCCAAGTATGCTGTTCCTAAATTTTCCTTCAAATGGACACCCAAGAGTATCTCCGAGAGCAGTCCCAATTAAACATCCTTTAAATTTATCCAAATAGTCAACTTTCATACTCTAGAATATTTTTTATAATTCTCTGGCTGGAGAAGACTAAACTGGTTTTTTGGTCACCAGATTTTTAATATAATCAATAAGGACTTCTAAACTAAATGGTTTTTCAAGAAAACCAATTATACCCAACTTTTGAGCCTCATCCTTTATTGTTTTATCTGCACTAGCAAAAATTATATTGATACTACTATCTATGGAGAGAATCTCTCTAGTCGCTTGAATTCCGTCTTTAACTGGCATTCTATGATCCATAAGGATTATATCTGGTTTTTTATTAAAAGATATAAATTTCTGAACAGCTTCTTCACCATTACTGGCGGTTCCGACTACATTGAAATCATATAAATCAAGAAACTTTTTATATAAGGTTTGTATTGATCTATCATCTTCCACAATGAATACTGAAGTAATTTTTATCCCTCCTAATGCATAATCTTACAAAAATTTCCGCCAGAAATTTCCTTTAATTATTATGATATGTTTTTCTTTACTTTAGGAATTATTTATGGTAGTTTCTCATACTTAAAATGATCCTCCTCCCACCTAGGAAAGATGCTTAAAAAAATATCATTAATAATCTAAGATTTTATTAAAATATAATTTATGGACTATTTAATTTTTTTTACTTTATAGTGATTGTACATTGAATCGGAAAGGGTAAAAAATAATCTTAAATATTTGCTGCAGGTAAAATAAGAACAAATCTGCTTCCTTGGCTCGGATCATTAGCGTTCCGATTTTCAATCTCAATTTTTCCTACATAGGTTTCTATAATTTTCTTAATTAACATGAATCCTAATCCTATTCCTTCCAATCGTTTATATTGTTTACTATTTCTAAAAATTTCCTTTTTAAAATCATCTGTGAATCCAACACCATTATCTATGAATTCAATCGTTATATAGTCTGAATCTTCTATTTCTTTTCGTGCGATATTAATTTCGATAGTAATTAGATCATTTTTATTGTGTAATATTGAGTTTAATAGAATATTATCAAATAGATATTCAATCAAACTATTTGCTTTGATATAAATATCATTTCCCTCAGGGAGTCTTTTGATCTCTATTTCAATATTTTTATTGTATTTTGTATGATCTTTAATTTTATTAACAGATTTTCTCAAATAGGTTAGAAAGTTGATTGACTTTAAAGATTCTATTTTTTTTTCTAATTGAGATAACACATTTATATTAGAATTAAGATTTGCCCCTCTCACAACTTGTTTTTCAATGATCTTAATAATTTCATTAAAATTATCTGAAACACAACTTTGGTTTGAATATATATCTAGGAGTTCGATGGAGGCGGAAATATTTTGCAGAATATTATTTATATCGTGGGCAAAAATATCTTTATATAGATTGATTTGGCTATATGCCTCACGATATTTTTTTTCTGATTCTTTAAGTTTTTGCTCTGTTTTTTTTTGTTCAGTAATATCTTCAATAGAAGTGACTATATTGATCAGTTCTTTATTTTCACCAAATAAAGGTGCCGCATTTATAGATAAATATTTAATATCTCCATCGGAATTTGTTATCCGATGTTTAATACCATAAAATGGTTTTTTTCTTTCTATTACTTTACGAAATGGTAATTCCTCGTCGGGGAAAGGATTACCATCTAAATCATGTATTTGCCATTCTTTAGAATTATACTTTCTATTTAATATCTCTTCTCTTTTTAACCTAAAAATCTCATTTGCTCGTTTGTTAGAAAAAATAATATTACCCTCCAGATTTAAAACAGTAATAGCAACTGGGCTTGTTTCTGTTATTTTATGCATTAATCTAGTTTTATTTAATAATTCTTTTTCTAAATTAGACCATTCTGTTATATCAATGGTATATTCTATAGCCCCAATTACATTATTGTAAATATCTTTAACTGGAAACCCTTTAATATACCATCCTCTTCCATCATAAGTTGATTGTTGCCCAATTTCTGAGTTCCCTGATTTGATCGCAGCTTCAACAGGACAGTTCTCACAAGGAGTACTTCTATTTGCCCATACTTCATAGCATTTCTTCCCTAATAAATCACTTAATTCTGCGTTTATAGATCTTGTTGCAGATTCATTCGCCCATAAAATTGTGTGATCTATGTCTTGAAAAACTGTATGCTCAATAAGATTCTCCAAAATATATTTATCTTGCAGATTTCTAATTTTATTGCCCCCAAACCATTTTTCTGTATCTTGAAAGGATAAAAATGCGATATTTGAATCAATATAATAATATTTTATAATCTGAATTTTGAGTTCTTTTGACCCTAAATATCGTAATTTTCTCAATTTTGAGAATTGCATTTTTTTATTTAAACATTCTTTCAAATCTTCTATAATTTTTTCATTCTTGTAAAGTTCTTTTATATTTAATTCAAATAAATCGCCTTTATCTCTTCCCAAAATCTCTAAGGCAGCAGGATTACAATCAGCAATAAGAAATTGATTATCTATTTTTTTTATTATTAATATTGGTATATCAAGTGAGTTTATAATTTTTTTATAGAAACTATTTGAGAGCATGGAGTTATTGCTTTTCACTTTTTAAACCCCTTTCATTTGATAATTATTCATTATCATCGATTACTAAAGAATAAGATTCTATATTTAATTTTAAGTTTAATTCTAGTTAAAAACCAATAATCCAAAATAAGAAAAAATATGATGTACTAATTATAAATATGTTAGGATCTAAAAAGCAGAGCTATTCGAAAATATTATTAATGTATTCAGGAGGTCTTGATACAAGCATTATTTTAAAATGGCTACAAGAAACTTATAATGCTGAAGTTTATACGTTTACAGCGGACTTAGGCCAAGAATTTGCGGATCCAACTAGATTCAGAGAAATTGAGGAGAAAGCAGAAAAATTAGGTACGATAAAACATTATACAGTTGATCTGAAAGAAGTTTTTGTTAATGAATATATTTTTCCGGTAATAAAAGCAAATGGATTATATCAAGGAATTTATCCCCTGAGTACAGCTGTCGGCAGGCCATTAATCGCCATTGAAGCTATAAAAATTGCTAAGAAAGAAGAGATTCCGGTAATTGCTCACGGATGTACCGGAAAGGGAAATGATCAGATTCGATTTAACGTAACTGCTAAAGCTTATGCTCCAGACATAGAAATACTCCAACCACTCATCGAATGGAATATGGGACGAGATGAGGAGATGAAATATGCAGAACAGCATGGTATTCCAATTCCAAATCAAAATAAAAAATATAGTGTTGATGAGAATTTATTTGGACGTAGTGTTGAATGTGATATTTTGGATCATCCAGAAATTGAACCTCCAGAAGATTCTAAAGTATGGACCAAGAATCCTAAAAATGCACCAAACACTCCTGAAACTATTAATATTAATTTTGAGGAGGGAATTCCCATTGGATTAAATGGAGAAAGGATGAGTGGAGTACAAGTTTTACGCGAACTTCATGAACTTGGATGTAAACACGGAGTTGGAAGGATAGAACATATGGAAGATCGTGCTATTGGATTAAAATCCCGCGAAACATATGAAGTACCCGCAGCTCTAATTCTAATTAAAGCACATAAAGATTTAGAGAAATATGTTTGTACTAAACATGAGAACTCATTTAAAAGTATAGTGGATCAGAGATGGACTGAACTTACATATGAAGGATTATGGGTTGATCCTTTAAGAGATTCATTACAAGCTTTTATCGATGAAATTAATAAAAAAGTAATCGGAAGTGTAAAACTAAAATTATTTAAAGGTTCTGCTAATGTTGTCGCTCGTGAATCTCCCTATGGAATTTATAATTTAAATCTAGCCACTTATGATGCAAGAAGTTCATTTGATCAGAAACTGAGTTATGGTTTTATCCCTTTATGGGGTTTACAGTCCAGAATGGGTTTTATTACAAAAAAGAAATTAGAAAAAGATAAGAAAAACAGAATTTAATTTTTTCTTGTAATTTTTTTCTCTATCTTTCACAAATCAACTTGTTTTATTGATATTTATTCGAAAATGAATAATATTTTAAATAAAGTCAAATATTTATATAAGAAAAATAAAGAGGATAGTAAAATGACACATGATAAGTTGAATAATACCGTAATAACGGCAATGATTACTCCGTTCAAAGAGGATATGTCTATTGATGAAGAAAAATACCGTGAATTCATACGATTTCAAATCGAAAATGAATGCCACCTTTTAACAATGGGAACTACTGGAGAGAGTGCAACTCTTTCTCATGATGAACATCATCAAGCAATTGACATTACTATTGATGAGGCTAGAAAAAGTGGAAAGCAGCCTTTTGTGTTGGCGGGTACTGGAAGTAATTCAACCAAAGAAGCGATATCTTTAAGTAAATATGCTGAAAAGGCAGGAACAGATGGATTATTAATAGTTGTGCCTTATTATAATAAACCCGTACAACATTCTCTCTATGATCACTTTGCTACAATTGCAGACGCAGTTTCAACTCCAATTATTCTCTATAATGTTCCAAGTAGAACTGGTTGTAATTTAGAACCAGAAACTATTTCTAAATTAGCACATAATAAAGATAATATAATTGGAATAAAATGTGCAAGTGGAGATATTAATCAAATAACCAGAGTTATTAAAACGACTCCAGAGGATTTTTTTGTATTAAGTGGTGATGATCCAATGACATATCACCTAATGGCTTTAGGAGGTAAAGGAGTTATTAGTGTAGCATCTAACATTATCCCAAAACGTATTGTAAAATTTATAAAACTATTGGGAAAAGGAGATTGGGAGAATGCGAAGGCAGAGCAATTGGAACTCTATGATTTATTTAAAATTATCTTTATAGAAACAAATCCAGGACCTGTAAAATATGCTGCTGAACTTATGAATATTATGAATGGGAGAATGAGATTACCACTTACTCCTCCTTTAGAAGAAAATAAAGAAAAAATAAGAGCTGTATTAAAACAGCAAAATTTAATTTAAATAAATCTATTTTTATTAGGTGTTTTAGAATGATTAAATTATTAATTTTTGGACCTTCAGGTTCAATGGGGAAGTTAGTATCAAAATTGGCATTAAATGATGAGGATATTGTAGTCGTTGCTGCGTGTGATATTAAAAATATTGGAAAAAAATTGGAAAATCTGGTAAGTGAAGATGACCCAAATGAAATAATTATATCGCATGTAAAAGATCTTGAGGATATTATTGAACGAACCCATCCAGATGTTGCCGTAGATTTTACAATAGCAAAAGCGACTGAAATTAATTCTCTAATATGTGCTAAAAAAGGAATTAGGTGTGTAATTGGTACAACAGGATTGTCTAAAACATTTTTAGAAAATTTCAAAGAGATTATTGAAAAAAATGAAGTTCCCGCAGTGATTTCTTCAAATATGGCAACAGGAGTTAATATTTTTTTTAAGATAGTATCAGTATTATCAAAATATTTGGAAGATTGGGATATTGAAATTATTGAAGTGCATCATCATCGTAAACAAGATTCACCTTCAGGCACAGCTCTAACCATCGGAGAAATTATCTGTAATGCTATTAATTGTGATTTCGAAAAAATAGCTAAATTTGGAAGGAATAAAGGTCCCAACAAACGTAGTGTTGGAGCAAAGAATGAAATCGGAGTTCATTCAATAAGAGCAGGGGATATTGTGGGAGATCATATTGTTTTATATGCTGGTTCTGGAGAGAGAATAGAGTTTAAACATCAAGCTCATAATAAAAATTCTTTCGCAACAGGTGCAATTAAAGCAATTAAGTTCCTAGTAAAGCAAAATGAACCAAAAATCTATGAAATGAGTGACGTTCTTTCATTAAGTTAGGAATTACATTTTTAATCTTTTTTTCCAAATTGTTATTAACTCAAGATATCTTTTTCGTTGAAATTATGCAGATTTATATACCTTTTTTGTTAAATGTTCTTCCCATTTCTACACTGGATTAATACAAAAGAACTTAAAATATTAAATTCGATTTTAAGCCTAACAATAATTATAAATGATACAAACATATTTACTATCTATAAAAAATTTTTGTTATCTTCATTAACTTTTTGGAGTTCCTAATTAGGGAGATTTTTATGAAGGATGAAAAAGTCGATATTATCTCCAAAGCTTATATTAAAATACTCGGAATTGTAATCATATTAATTCCTATTATATTAATTAGTGTTTCTAATTTTTTATTATTCCATACTATAACTGAATTATTCAGTATAGTAATCGCAATAAATATATTCGTTATAGGGTGGAACTCGCGTAATTTTACTGAATCGCCGTTTTTTATTCGTTATGGAATTGCCTCTTTTTTTGTAGCGTGTATAGATTTATTGCACACACTTGTTTATGAAGGTATGAATATATTCGTAGGATATGATGCTAATCTTCCCACTCAATTATGGATTTTAGCTAGATATATGCAATCGATTTCATTCATAATTGCATTGATTCCTTATAAATTTGAAAGAAATTATATAACTTTACTACTTTGCTATGCAGTAGTTACTCTCATCATGTTATTTTTGATATTTTATGGCTATTTTCCAGATTGTTTCATTCCGGCGAGTGGGTTAACGAATTTTAAAATTATTAGTGAATATATAATAATTTTATTTCTATTAATATCAATAGTCTTACTCTATAGACAAAAACAAGATTTTACTCGAGAGATTTTTTTACTCATTACATATTCATTGATTGCAACCATAATTTCTGAATTTGCCTTTACTCTTTACATAAATGTTTATGGTATCTCTAATATAATTGGACATATTTTTAAAATAATATCATTCTATTTTATATACCTTGGAATTGTTCGAATCGGACTTAAAAATCCGATAAAAGCCTTATTTCAGCAATTAAAACAGAGAGAAAAATCTTTAAATCAAACCTATAAGCGCACTAACTTTTATAAAGATTTATTTGCTCATGATATTAATAATATATTCCAGAATATTATCTCATCCTTAGATCTCTATAATTTGGAAAAAAGTAATGTTAAGAAATATCATAATAAGATAAAAAACCAAATTTTTAGGGGATCAAATCTAATAAAAAATGTAATAAGATTAACTGAACTTGAAAATTATGAAAAATCGCTTAAATCAATAAATATTAATGAAGGTATAACAAAATCTGTGGAATACATAAAAGAAAACTATTCAAATAAAAATATTGAATTTGAAATCAATATTCCCGAGGATCCTCTTTATGTAAAAGCAGATGAATTAATTACAGATATTTTTGAAAATATTTTGATAAATGCTATCAAATATAATCAGAGCGATCCTATTAAAATCAATATAAATGAAGCAAATATCACTAAAACTAATAAAGATTTTGTAAAATTAGAATTTATTGATAATGGAATAGGTATTTCTCCCAAACATAGAGAAACAATTTTTCAGGGTGATTTTGAATCATCAACCAGATCAAATGGTTTAGGTTTGGGGCTATCTTTAGTTAAAAAAATTGTTGAACTCTATAAAGGCGAGATCTTTATAAAATCCCGCATAAAAGGCGATTATGAAAAAGGAACTAATTTTGTGTTAATGATCCCTTTATCAAAAAGCTAAATAAATAAACAAAAATTATTTAAGATGGTCTGGGATTTTTTGTTTTTCAATAAGATCTTCAAGTTTTTCCCTTTCTCGGATTAAAAAAGATCTTTTCTCATTTATTAAAACTTCAGGAGGCCTTGGCCTTGAATTATAGACACTAGACATTACAAACCCATAAGCTCCTGTATCCATAATTGCTAAAAAATCTTCTTCATTCATTTGAGGTAATTTTCTATTTTTTCCTAATATATCTCCCGATTCACATATCGGACCCGTAATATCATATTCTTCTAAAGCTGTGTCATTTTTTACCCTACAAGGAATGATGTGATGATAAGATCCATACATCGTAGGTCTTATTAATGTATTGAATCCAGCGTCCACTCCTATAAATCTTTTATACCCATTATCTTTTATAGTGTTTATTTGTGTCAAAATTATCCCAGCTTCAGCTACAATGAACCTACCTGGTTCGATCTTTAATTCTGGTTCTCCTATATCGTATTTTTCAATTAAATTTATCATTGATTCTAATACAATTTTTTTATATTCATTCAAATCTAAAGGTTCTTGATTAGGCTTGTAAGGAATCCCCAAACCTCCACCAAAATCAACGAAATTAAATTTTATGTTTAGAGTATCTGCTAAATTCATTATGATTTCTAAATATTTTTCTATCGCTTTTTGATAATCTTCAGCATCAATAATCCCCGAACCTATATGAATATGTGTACCAAATTGATTAAATCCGTATTCTTTAGCCTTTTTATAGGCTCTTATCACTTGTTTGTTTAAAATACCAAACTTAATATCTTTCCCTGCAGTGATGGTGTGAGCATGATGTCCGGCTCCAAACTCAGGATTTATTCTAAAAGAAATTAATCCTTTTTCTTTATTCAATTCTTCATAGATCTTTGCCAATCTTTTTATTTGACTAATGTTATCTAAATTAATTCTCACATTATGTTCGACTGCAAATCGAAAATCCTCATTTGTAAACATATTTCCCGTATATATAACTTGATCCGGAGAAAATCCCGCCTTTAAACATAAAGAAACTTCTCCAACAGAACTGCAATCCACACTGGATCCTTCATTGTATAGAATTTTTAAAACGGATAAATTTGAATTCGCTTTAACAGCATAATGAATTTCATTATTTTTATAAATTGAGTTTAACAAGTCTTTAAGTGTTCTATATCTTTTTCTTATGAGTCTTTCATTTATGATGTATACAGGGGTGCCGTAATTGCTAGCTAAATCTGTGCATTTAATATCAGCAATAAGAAGCTCATCATCTTCATATTTAAGATCTTTCCTTTTTAACCATTCTTCTATTTTCATTTCTCTCTCCTAAATAAGATATAAATATTGAAAACTAAATAATTAAAATTCTATTTTTTCGATTTTTCCAGAAAATATTTTCTCCACGGGACCTTCCATGAGAACAGTGTCTCCATTATAAGTTATAATCAAATCACCACCATCATTATGAACTAAAATTGGTTGATCTTTAACGAGTTTACCGAGAATTATTCCAGCCACAACTGATGCGCAGCTCCCAGTTCCGCAAGATTTTGTAATCCCAACGCTTCTTTCAAACACTCTCACAACACACTCCCTATTAGAAATGATTTTTACAAATTCAACGTTCGTTTTATTTGGAAAACGCTCATGTGTTTCTATAGCTGCTCCATATTTGTTTAAATCATTGTCATCGAGTTGATCTTTTATAAAAATCACCGCATGAGGATTTCCCATTGAAATCGCTGATATATTAAAAATCTTGTCTAAAACGGGTAATGGTTCATTCAAACACTCAAAACTGTCATTTTTATCAGGAATAACAGGAATTTTTTCACATTCCAAAATAGGTCCTCCCATGTCAATTTCAACATCTTTTACAGTCCCATCTTCAGTTAATTTCAATTTAGCTGAAACATTCTCTTTTAACGTTTCCACTTGGATTTCCATTTTTTTTATAATCTTATGTTCATATACATATTTCGAGAAACATCGTATTCCATTCCCACACATCTCCGCTTCGGTACCATCATTATTAAAAATTCTCATTTTTATATCCGCATTTTCAGAATCACAAACAAAAATTAACCCATCCGCTCCAACAGAAAAATGTGTTTCGCAAAGCTTCTTGGCAAGATCTTTCTTTTTCTCTTCTGGAATTTGAAGCTTGTTATCATCAACCAGAATATAGTCATTCCCTAACCCATGATATTTTTCAAATAAGAAATTTTTTAGAATAATCATTTCCATTTTATTTTTTCTATTTTTACTACATTGACTAATATAACTTATTAAAAATAACTCAAAAAAATTTCTAAAATTCTTTAAAAAATTACTATCTTGGACAGATATTAAGAAACTTTCCTTGATTGATTTCCGATAAAAATTATATTGAGATTCTCTAAAAGGTAATATTTTGATAAAGATCAATTAAATCAGTGAAAAAGTCCAAAGAATAAAAATTTAAACAATTATTTATTTTGTAAACTAATTAAATTTTTGTGAGAGTATCTTTTATTTGATTAGAATATGGGCTTAACTATTACTGAAAAGATTTTAAGAGAACATACCCAAGACAAAAAGGGTGTTGCGGGAGAATTTATATTAGCTGATATTGATAAATGTTTAGCAAATGATATAACAGCCCCTATAGCAATTAAAATCTTTGAAGAGATCATAAAAGGAACAGAAAAAACTCTTTTCAATTCAGAAAGTATTATTCTCACACCAGATCATTTCACTCCAAATAAAGATGTAGAATCTGCTGAACAATGTAAAATTTTAAAAACTTTTGCCCATAAATACAATATTTCGAATTATTTTGAAACAGGAAGAGTTGGAATAGAGCATTGTCTTATTCCAGAAAAAGGGTTAGTTGCTCCCGGAGATCTCTTTATAGGAGCAGACTCTCATACATGTACATATGGTGCTTTAGGGGCCTTTGCAACTGGAGTTGGCTCAACGGATTTGGGAGTTGCAATTGCAACAGGAAAATGTTGGTTTAAAATACCAGAAACTATAAAATTTATCTATTCTGGAAAGTTAAACAAATGGGTCTCGGGAAAAGATTTAATATTGTATACCATCGGTCAAATTGGAGTAGATGGAGCAACATATAAAGCCATGGAATTTACTGGAGAGATTATACAAAATCTTTCAATGGCTAATAGATTTACCATGTGTAATATGGCAATTGAAGCGGGGGCTAAAAACGGAATAATTGTCCCAGACAAAACTACAGAATCATATCTACATAAAAGTGGTATTAAAAATTATAAAATGTATGAAAGTGATTTTGATGCAGAATATGAAGATATAATTGAATTTGACTGCAATTCTATAGAACCACAAGTAGCTTATCCTCATCTCCCAGAAAATACTAAACCCATATCAGAAGTTTATAACGAAAAGATACATATAGATCAAATAATAATAGGATCTTGTACGAATGGAAGATTAGAAGACTTGAGAATTGCTGCGAGCATTCTTAAAAATCACAATATAAATTCTAATCTAAGATGTATTATTATACCTTGTACACAAGATATTTATCTTAAAGCTCTTAGAAAGGGCTATATAGAGGTTTTTCTAAAAAGTGGAGCAATAGTTTCAACACCAACTTGTGGGCCTTGTCTTGGAGGTCATATGGGGATCTTAGCTGCAAAAGAAAAAGCTTTATCTACTACTAACAGAAATTTCTTAGGTAGAATGGGACATATAGAGAGTGAGATTTATCTCTCTAATCCCGCAATCGCTGCTGCTTCAGCAATCTCAGGATATATTACATCTCCTGCATATATTTAACTTAAAATCATAGGAGCACAAAAATGAATGGAGTTATAATAAAATATAGCCAAAATAATATAAATACAGATCTTATCATTCCAGCGAGGTATTTAAATAAATCTGATCCAGAACATTTAGCAAAACATTGTTTAGAAGATTTAGATTCAAAATTTCATAAGAAAAAGAAAGCTATCAACGCAAATATTTTAGTTGCGGGATCTAATTTCGGTAGCGGATCAAGTAGAGAACAAGCCCCTCTCTCTCTAAAGGCTGCAGGAATAAAATGTATCATCGCACCCTCTTTTGCAAGAATATTCTTTCGTAATTCAATAAATATTGGACTGCTAATTATAGAATTTGAAGATATTGCAAAATTCTCAAATGGAGATAATATAGAAATAAAATTGAAGAGATCAATGATTAAAAATTATAGTACTGGAAATAAATTTAAAATTAAAAGGATCCCTTCATTTTTAACAGAGATCATTTCCGCAGGAGGACTTGTTAATTTTGCGAGAAAGAAAATTCTAGAAAATTAAATATATTTACAAATTATTTAATATAAACAACCCTATAATACTATTTATCTCTTGAAAAAATGAGAAAACAAAAACTTGCTTTTATATTATGTTTTTTATTATTTTTATTACCAATTATTAACGTTAAGGGCAATTCTGGTTATATTTATAATAAACCTGAGAAAATCGAGGTAAGTTCCCCAATATTTTTTTTATTTCCCCTTGATGTAAATGAAAGTGTTCAAATTCAGATATCAAGAGAAAAAATAGGAAATATATCTTTATTTCTATTTGATACAAGACCTATAAATAGTTATATATATCCAAATTTGACTTTAAATCAAGATATTTATGATATCAAAATTGCCTTAAATATTTCACAAAATCCATTCATCAATTATACCGCTTCCCAGAATAAGATTTTCTACATAGAAATCCTCATTTTCAGTAATGGTTCCGATATAATAACCATTAAATCAACAAAATCATTAACTCGATATTATCTTCCACAAATTCCGGGATTTCCTTTATTTATGATTATCGGGAGTCTCTTTTTTCCAACATTTATACTTTTGATTTATAGAAAAAGATATGTTATAAAGTACAATTTCTAAATTTTTTAAATATTACATAATAGCTTTTAAAGCTTTTTTTATTATTCTTCTTTAATCCTAATTAAGAAAAAATGATCTAAAATGGTTGATTTAGGAAAAAAGCAATTATTACAAATAGGAAATATTCTCGCCGTCATTGGGACTATAGTAGTCAATCTCTTAGCGAATATTATTCCGATAGGTGGAAATAATACTGGAGAATTAGCTGATTTGTATCCAAATCTATTCGTACCTGCTGGATATGTCTTTTCAATATGGTTTATCATCTATGTGTTAATAACTATTTTTGCAATTTACCAAGCAAAAGACCTCTTCAAATCAGAAAAGGAAGAGCTTCCTTTTATAGAAAAGATTAGTGTTTTTTTTATTATCGGAAGTTTAGGTAATATCTTATGGATATTCTTCTGGCATTATAGGATTATTATCGGATCAGTGATAGCTATTCTAGTTTTGTTCCTCTCTTTGCTTATCATATATTTGAAATTAGAGATTGCAATTTCTGATGCACCAAGAAATGAAAAATTATATGTGCATTTACCCATTAGTGTATACTTTGGTTGGCTTACAGTTGCGACAGTGGCTCAAATAACCGTTCTATTGGTCGATTTAGGGATTCCAAATGATACTCCTCTGGCAGAGTTTTTAACTGTTTTCGTTATTCTCGTTGTCCTTATTATAACATTATTGACACTTTTCACGAGAAAAGATATAGCATATAGTTTAGTTGCTATGTGGGCGGCATTTGGAATCTTCTTAAAACAATTAAGCATTTCATTACTCGTTTCAATTTCAGCTCTTATAGCGGCGATTATTATTGGTTTAGCAGTACTTTGGGTCGCATACAAAAAATATATTCAAAAATAAAAATCAATTAACTTTTTATTTCTTTTTTTAATGTTATACTATTTTAGAATTAGATAATCTTATTGAGATAAGATTTCTGTTTTTGCAAATAGTTTTGATTAAATTAATAATTTTTTATATTTTTATTATAATTTTATATACTTTTTTGATATAATTTTTATTAACACTTTAAAATGTGATTATATTGGAAAAACAAGTTAGTAAAGAAAAAAAAAGTGTAATTGTTATTGGAGCAGGTATGACTGGGTTGGGTTCTGGCCTAACTTGGGCATTGAATAATGATGTTAAAGAAAAACCCGTTTTATTGATAGAGAAAGAACCTAAAACAGGAGGATTTGTCACTTCATATGAGAGAGAGGGTTATCTTTTTGATACTTGCCAAATGATACCAAACATTAATGATTTATTAGAATATTTTGGAATAGATGCGGATTTAAGGAAATTCCAAGGATATTATATGAGGATTTTCGTAGTAGATCCTGATACTGAGGATATAAACGTGATTGAACTTCCTTCTGGTGTTGAAACGTTTAAAAATAATTTAATGGAAAAATATCCTCACAAGGCAGAGCAAATTGAGAAATTCTTAGATTATTCTCGGGACATGTATCATGAACTATTTAAGTTAAAATTAGAATCGAATATTGTTGATATCTTAAAAATGTTATTTACATGTCCGAAAATAGTGAGAAATGCTTCCAAGACTTTTCAAGAGTATTTTAACAAATTCGATATAACTGAACCCGATGTAATTGAAATATTTAAGGTTTTTGCTGAATTTAGTGCTCTTCCACCCGGGAAGGTTGCGGCAGTTGTGCCAATCTCAGTGATGAACTCACTATTGGATGGAGCTTTTCGACCTCACAATGGCTTTGAAGACTTTTCGAAAAAACTTGAAGAACGTTATCTGGAGTTGGGAGGGGAATTGCTCCTCAATACAAAAGTTAATAAAATTTTAACTGATGAGGGGAAGGTTCAAGGAGTTGAATTAGAGAATGGAGAGAAAATATCTTCTGATATTGTAATAACTACGGTGGATCCCAAATTAGCAATGAAAGAAATGGTCGGATTGAATAAAATTAGAGAACTTGATGAAAAATATGCCCAAAAAGTTGAAGATGTGAAAATGTCTTGTTCTTCTATGAATTTAAGTATAGGTTTAGATAATGAAATTGATTTAGATGCATTAGGTCTTGATTGTGGATATAATGTAATTACAACGGGAGGGGACACATTTGATCGTTTGTTTGATGAGTATGAAAAGGGAAAGATTGGATTTGCCGATGATCTATTTCATATAGGGGTCATTTGTCCGTCACTCACCACAGGAGGTAAACCAAATATCTCAGTCCGAATAACTCCTATGGCATTAGGAGATTGGGCAGAGTTAAGAGAAAAAGATTATCAAAAATATAAAGAACGTAAGGAAAAATGGGCTGATTTTTTCATTGATAAAGTAGAAAAATATCTCATTCCCAATCTAAGAAAACATATAAAAGTACTTGATATTTCTACTCCTGCTACCTATGCTCGATATTCTGGATCCCCAACAGGATCAATTTATGATATGTCTCCATATCCAGACAATTTCGGAAGAACACGGTTGAAAATGCGTACTCCCATTGAGGGTTTATATCAACCAAAATTTATACATAGCGTTTTTGCATGTTTACTTGCCGGTATGCAAGTTAATGATATGATTCTTGATGGTAAAGTAATGAATGGATATGCAAGATATAAAAAACGAAATTAAAATTTCAAAATCTTAATTTTCATTTTTTCTAAATAAGATATATATTTATCAAAATCGTACACAAATTACGTAGACTTTTAAGATGATAGATATAAAATGATCAATTCAAAGATTTATAATTGGAAACTCCATTTTTAAACAATTATTTTAATCATTCAACCTTTTAAGCAAAATTATTGATTATGATAAATTATAAAGGCTATAATTTTTCACAAGCATTAATAATTCCCTATTCCGTAAAGTAGTGATTGATATTACATATAAAATTTTATATTTCATTCTTCAATTTCTTAAATATACTATTAATAACAAGAAATAAAAATTAGATGTGATGTGAAATTTCTTTCGAGGAAATATCCAAAAAATTAGCAAAACTCATGAAGGACACGGAATCACTTGAGCTCCAAGATGTAGATTTGTTCGCTGAATATCTAGAGTTTCAAATGCTGCCCCAGATTGTCACAACAACAGCACAAGCGGCAGGATTACCCGCGGCCGGGAAATTAGGTAAAGCAGAATGGACCTCTCGGAAATTTAAACTTGAGGTCGACTATCCCGGAGAAATTGAAACAATTCAATTCATCCGATCAAATGGAAAAACTTGTACAATCGGTGGTGAAAAAGTCCCTCCATTTTATAGTTTTTTAGGATTAGATAATAGTAATCCCCACCCTCCTTTAGTCACTTATGATGTTTTTGATATGGGATCTGAGATGATGCTTCCAAAACCAATCAAAAATGAATATAAAGAGGTATTAGCTGATCCTCCAGAATGGGCTAAATTTGCCGTTGATAAGTTTGGAGCAGAATGTGTCACCTTTCACTCTTTAGGAATTGATCCTGGAACATTAGATTGGCCAGTTTCCAAATCTAGAAAAATATTTGAAGATATACTTCAAGCGGTTGATGTGCCAGTTCTTATTGGTTGCTCTGGAAATAAAGAAAAGGATGTGGAAATGTTTAAATCACTGGCTGAAATTTCAGCCGATGATGTATTACTCCTTTCTGCCGCAGATAAGGGAACATGGGAAGAAGTAGTACCTATTGCTGTGAAACATGATCATAACTGCTTGTTATGGACTTCATTAGACCTAAATAACCAAATTAAAATGAATAAAGATGCGATAGAATTAGGTCTCCCACGTAATAGAATTGTAATGGATCCTACATGTGCGAGCTTAGGTTATGGATTGGAATATAGTTTCAGTATTTATCAGAGAATGAGAGTTGCTGGCTTGTTAGGAGAAGAAGACTTAGCATTTCCAATAAGTGGTGGTACTACCAATGCTTGGGGTGCTCGTGAAGCTTGGATGAGTGAGAAAAAATCACCCAGTAGATGGGGTGCAAGAAAATATAGAGGCCCCATTTGGGAGATTTTAAATGCACTGAGTTTAGCGCTTATAGGGCTTGACATAGCGATGATGTTTCACCCACAAAGCGGAAAAGCGGTTAGAGACCTCATAGATCAGTTCTTCGCAGAGATGCCAGAAACTATGGAAGATATGGGTTATTACGACTGGGTTTCAGGTCAAATGAAACGGTAAACCTTATTTTCTTTTTTTACTTTCTTATTATTTTTCTAAATTCTCAATAAAGAGAATTCAATAAAGTATATTTTTGAATTTTTAAATTTCGTTCCAATAATCTTCTTAATGTTCTCTAAATTTTCAAATTTCAACAGAATTGAAGATTAATCATCGTTAGAACATAATTTATGTAATGAATCTCTCATTTTAAAGATAGATTTTAGTAAAATAGATTAATTATTATGATATTTTTTTATATGAAATCAGTTTTAAAGGTGAAAATAAATTTTAAATGCAATTCATTTTTTGTTAACCTACGCCTGTAATTTTGAATGTGATCATTGTTTTCTCTATTGCACTCCTACCTCTAAAGGAACGTTTAAATTAGCGCAAATTAAAGATGTATTAGATGAAGCTTATAAAATTGATACCGTAGAATGGATATATTTTGAAGGGGGAGAACCATTTCTTTATTATCCCTTAATGCTGGAAGGTGCAAGATTGGCAACTGAGAGGGGATTTAAAATTGGTATAGTCACAAATTCTTATTGGGCAACATGCGAAGAGGATGCTAAGGTTTGGCTTAAACCTTTTTCTGATATAAATCTTTCTGATTTCAGCGTAAGTGATGATGATTTCCATTATGGAGAAAACACGCAGAATTTATCTATCTATGCAAGAGATGCTGCAAAATCGTTAAATTTTCCAACGACTTCGATTTCAATCGAAGAACCAGGAATTCTTGGATTTCAGAAAGATCATGAAAAGGGAAAACCAGTTCAAGGAGGAGAAATTATGTTTCGGGGAAGAGCAGTTGAAAAATTGATTGAGAATGTACCAAGAAGAAAATGGGAGAACCTAAAAGAATGTCCTTATGAAAATTTAGAAGGTTTGGGGAGAGTCCATTTGGATTCTTTTGGTAATACACAAATCTGCCAAGGGTTAAATATAGGTAATTTTTGGAATATATCGCTTTCCGAAATAGTAAAGGAATATAATCCTAAGCAGCATCCCATCTGTGGACCATTATTAAAAGGTGGACCAGCTCAATTAATCAAAGAATATAATTTAGAGCATGAGGAAAGTTATGTAGATGAGTGTCATCTTTGTTATTGTGCGCGGAAGTCTTTATTAAATAAATTTCCAGAATATTTAGGACCAAAACAAGTATATGGATTACGAAAAGAATAGTTCATAATGTTTAAGGATTTAATTAGTAAATTAAATCGACTAAATTATTAAATTGAAATATATTATATTAAACGGATAAATAGTTAATTTACTTTTGAACCTTCCAAGAAAGAAAAGAGAGATTAAATTTGAATCTAGAATATATGAGAAATTTTATGCAATTATGCCAGTATAAGAGCTTTTCAGAATTAGCAAAAGATCTATCCATATCTCAGAGTACTTTATCTCATAGAATCTTCCAATTGGAAGAGGAATTAGGTGGAATTACATTAATAGACAGAACTACCAAAAGATTTGAACTTACTCAGAAAGGGGAAATCTTTCTTGAATACACAAAGAAAATTCTTCAATTATATGATGAAGCGAAACAAGAATTATATAATGCGGGAGAGAATATAATTGAACGTATTATTATCACGACTTCTAAACTTCCCGGATCTCATATTTTACCGAAATATCTCGCTGAATTTAAAAATCTGAACCCTCGGGTAAGCTTCAAAACCATGATTAACAATTCAAAAAAGTCAATCGACCTATTAAAAAAGTCCATGGCAGATTTCGCGGGAATTGGCAGTTTTATGGATAGTGATCGAGATGAATTTGATTATATTAAAATTGGGGAAGATGAGATGTTTTTCGTATGTTCTCCAGATCATGAATTAGTACAAGATGGAAAAACTATTGTAAGTTTTGATAAGCTTAAAAAATTTCCTTTTATATCCCGTGAAAGAGGTTCTGGTACGAGATATATCTTTGAAAATGCATTTCCAAAATATGGTGAATTAAATCTTGAGTTAGAAATAAATGATAATGATTCTATTATTTCAGCTGTAAGCGGAAGTAATTATATCTCTGTAGTAAGTAAAGAAATAGCACAAAAAGCAGAAGATGCCGGATTAATAACCACTTTAACCTTAAAAAATTATCCTGTAATTGCTACACGAGAGATCTACTTTTTAAAAGTAAAAAATAAAGAATATAGTAAACTTAAAAAGAAATTTTGGGATTATTTAGAAGAAAACCTTTAATTATTTGATGATGGGAGTTATCTTGCCAAAATTTAACAAATTATTCCA
>Ga0102944_1000627_pt1 | contig 26187 bp, 22 predicted proteins | sample SalPonD_shore_MG_FD_78172 | JGI IMG/M metagenome (GOLD analysis project Ga0102944, IMG submission 78172) | Salt pond soil microbial communities from South San Francisco under conditions of wetland restoration - Salt Pond MetaG... | ecosystem: Environmental > Aquatic > Marine > Intertidal zone >...
CCGGGGTCGCGCCCAAGGGCGCTCCTACAAGGGTGATCGTGACAGCCGGGGTCGCGCCCAAGGGCGCTCCTACAAGGGTGATCGTGACAGCCGGGGTCGCGCCCAAGGGCGCTCCTACAAGGGCGATCGTGGCAGCCGGGGTCGCGCCCAAGGGCGCTCCTGCAAGGGCGATCGTGACAGCCGGGGTCGCGCCCAAGGGGGCTCCTGCAAGGGCGATCGTGGCAGCCGGGGTCGCGCCCAAGGGCGCTCCTACAAGGGCGATCGTGACAGCCGGGGTCGCGCCCAAGGGCGCTCCTACAAGGGCGATCGTGGCAGCCGGGGTCGCGCCCAAGGGGGCTCCTGCAAGGGCGATCGTGGCAGCCGGGGTCGCGGAACCCTTGAAGCAGAGCGGCTGTTTCTGACGATTGCCGGAGGGTCCTTGGGGCCCATAGCCCGTTCGTGGTGAGCCGATGCTGAGCCTGCCGAAGCATCGCGTCGAACCATGGGCCGCCCTTCGACTCGGTCTCTCGACAAGCTCGAGACCGGCTCAGGACGAACGGAATAAGCCTCGGTCTCTGGGCAGGCTCGAGACCGGCTCAGGACGAACGGAATAAGCCTCGGTCTCTGGGCAGGCTCGAGACCCGCTCAGGACGAACGGAATAAGCCTCGGTCTCTGGGCAGGCTCGAGACCCGCTCAGGACGAACGGCATGGAATCTAGGCCTCCCGCCGGTCCTGGCGGAACAGGGTGATGGCCAGCAGCACTGCGCCCACGGTGATGGCGCTGTCGGCCACGTTGAAGGCGGGCCAGTGCCAGCGATCGTAATAGACGTCGATGAAGTCGATCACGTGACCCAGGCGCAGGCGATCCACCAGGTTGCCCACGGCGCCGCCCAGCACCAGCGCCAGGGACGCTGCCTGCCAGCGCAGCCTGGCCGGGGTGCGCGCCAGCCAGACCAGCAGCACGGCGCTCACGGCCACGGTGAGCACCGTCAGCGCCCAGAACTGCCAGCCGCCGTCGTTGAACAGGCTGAAGGCCATGCCGCGGTTGTGCAGCAGCGTCCAGTCGAGGCCGGGGAGCACGTTGACCGACCGGGCGAATTCCAGGTGCGTCACCGCGAGCCACTTCGTCCACTGGTCCACTGCCACGATAACCAGCGACAGGGAGAGCCAAGCCAGATTCCTGATCCTCGTCATAATGATCTCGCGCAAAGGCGCAAAGGCGCTAAGAGAATCATAAGATGAAATCTAAGGCTGCCTGGCGTCTGGCATGCCGTTTGCCAGACGACATATGCCGCGCCGAAACAGTTCTTCACCGAAATTGATCAATAAGCCGAGCCGTAAGCCAGCCAGCCGAAGATACGTCAGGACCTGCTTCTTGTGAGTTGCGGTCAATGTCTCGACCGACTTGAGTTCGACCAATACTGAATCCTCGATAATAAGATCTGCCCGGTAAGCTTCGTCAAACACGACGCCTTTGTACCGCAACGGGACGGGCACCTGCCTCTTCACTTGCAGGCCATGGTCACGCAGCTCATGTGCGAGAACTACTTCGTAAACGGTCTCCAGCAATCCCGGGCCCAACTCGTTGTGGATGCGGAACCCGCAATCGACAATGACCCTTGACAGTTCATTCTCCTTGCTACCAGCTGGATTCATTGCGCTTTCCTTTGCGCCTTAGCGCCTTGGCGCGAGTTGCTTCAGGCGTACTTCCTGGCTTCGCCCTCGCCTTCGACGTTCTCCACGCAGCGGGCGCACAGCTCGGGGTGGCGCTCGTCCGAGCCCACATCGGCGCGGTGGTGCCAGCAGCGCGCGCACTTGGGATTTTCCGAGGGCCGGGCGGCGATCCAGAGTTCGCCCTGCTCCAGCCCGGCCTTCACGGCATCCTGGGGCCGCTCGCCGGCATCGTGTACCCGCGCCTCCGAGGTGATCAGGACGAAGCGGAGCTCCTCTTCCAGGGCCCTCAGCCGCCGCGCCGTGTCCGGGTCGGCGTACAGATCCACCACGGCGGCCAGTGACGAACCTATGGCGCCGTCCTTGCGCAAGCGCTCCAGTTCGCGGCTCACCGCCTGGCGCACGTGGAGCACCCGGTCCCAGAATGCGCGGTCGAAATCCGCGCCTTCCGGCAATGGCGCCAGCCGGTCGTACCAGGTGGCCAGCATCACCGTGGATTCACGCTCTCCGGGGACGTGCCGCCAGGCCTCCTCGGCGGTGAAGCAGAGGATCGGCGCCAGCCAGCGCACCATGGCTTCGGCCACGTGGTGCAGGGCGGTCTGGCAGGAGCGGCGCGGCACGCTGTCCGACTGCGTCGTGTACTGGCGGTCCTTGATCACGTCCAGGTAGAACGCCCCCAGCGTGACGGCGCAGAAATGGTGCACGCGCTGGTAGATCTGGTGGAACTGGTAGTCCTCGTAGGCGCGGGTCACCTGTTCCTGCAGCACGTGCGCCTGGTCCACCACCCAGCGGTCCAGGGGCAGGCAGCGATCCAGCGGCAGTGCATGGGACGCGGGGTCGAAACCGTTCAGGTTGGCGAGCAGGAACCTGAGCGTGTTGCGGATGCGCCGGTAGGTGTCCGCCACGCGCTTGAGGATCTCGTCGGACACCGCCATCTCGCCGCGATAGTCGGCGCCGGCCACCCAGAGCCGCAGCACGTCCGCGCCCAGGGTGTTCATGACGTCCTGGGGCGCCACGGTGTTGCCGATGGACTTGGACATCTTGCGGCCTTCCGAATCGACGGTGAAGCCGTGGGTGAGCAGTTGCCGGTAGGGTGCCTCGCCCTTCATGGCCATGGAGGTGAGCAGCGAGGACTGGAACCAGCCTCGGTGCTGGTCCGAGCCTTCCAGGTACAAATCCGCCGGCGAGCGCAGATCGGCCCGGTCGTCCAGCACGCAAAAGTGCGTTACCCCCGAGTCAAACCACACGTCCAGGATGTCGCTGGCTTTCTCGTAGTCGGCGGCGTCGTTGCCCAGGAGCTGCTGGGCGTCCAGGTCGTACCAGGCGTCCACGCCGCCGGCCTCGACCCGGTCCGCCACCTGTTCCATGAGCGCCACGGTGTCCGGGTGGGGCGCGCCAGTTTCCCGGTGCACGAACAGTGCGATGGGCACGCCCCAGGTACGCTGTCGCGAGATGCACCAGTCCGGGCGGTTGGCCACCATGCCGCGGATGCGTTCCTCGCCCCAGGTGGGCTCGAAGCGCACCCCGTTGATGGCCGCCAGCGCGTTCTCGCGCAGGTGTTCCTTCTCCATGCTGATGAACCACTGCGGCGTGACCCGGAACAGCGTCGGCGCCTTGTGGCGCCAGCAGTGCGGGTAGCTGTGCGGGTAGTCGGCCACGTGCAGCAGCGCGCCGCGTTCCTTCAGCACCTCGACGATGCGCGGGTTGGCGTCCCACACGCTCATGCCGGCGAACAGCTCCGTGCCATCCAGGAAGCGACCGTCCGGACCCACCGGGTTGAGGGCCTCGAGCCCGTAATGCTGGCCCACCTCGAAGTCCTCCTGGCCGTGGCCCGGCGAGGTGTGCACCGCGCCGGTGCCCGCCTCCAGGGTCACGTGCTCGCCCATCACCACCAGGGATTCCCGGTCGTAGAAGGGATGACGCAGGCGCAAGCGGTCCAGCATATCGCCGCGCGCCCGGCCGACGATCTCGTAGTCGGAGATCCCGGCGCGGGCCAGGGCCGTTTCCGCCAGGCCTTCCGCGTAAACCAGCAGCCGGCCGCCGGCACGCACCATCACGTAGTCCAATTCCGGGTGCAGGGCCACCGCCAGGTTCGCGGGCAGCGTCCAGGGCGTGGTGGTCCAGATCACCACGGAAACCGGTTCGTCGCCCTGGTAGCCGAAAGCCTTGTGGAACGTGTCGTCGTACACGGCCCGGAAGGCCACGTCGATGGCCGGCGAGGTGCGGTCGCGGTATTCGACTTCCGCCTCGGCCAGCGCCGAGCCGCATTCGATGCACCAGTTGACCGGCTTCTCGCCCTTCACCACGTGGCCGTTGGCATAGACCTTGGCCAGGGCGCGGAGGATGTTGGCCTCGTAGCGGAAATCCAGCGTCCGGTAGGGATGGTCCCAGTCGCCCAGCACGCCCAGGCGCTTGAAGTCGCGGCGCTGCCCGTCGATCTGCTTCAGGGCGTAATCCCGGCAGGCCTTGCGGAAGGCGCGCGCGTCCAGTTTCACGCCCACCTTGCCGTGCTTTTTCTCCACCTGGTGCTCGATGGGCAGGCCGTGGCAGTCCCAGCCGGGCACGTAGGGCGCGTGGAAACCAGCCATGGTGCGCGAGCGAACCACGATATCCTTGAGAATCTTGTTCAGCGCGTGGCCGATGTGAATGTCACCGTTGGCATACGGCGGACCGTCGTGCAGGATGAACACGGGGCGGCCGGCGGTTACGCGCTGGATCTGCCCGTAGAGATCGGATTCTTCCCAGGCCTCGAGCATCTCCGGCTCGCGCTTCGCCAGGTTGCCGCGCATGGGGAAATCCGTGCTCGGCAGGTTCAACGTGTTTTTGTAGTTGTTGCTCACAGAATCTCCCGTGCCTGCTTCTCATCCTGTCGCATTTGTTCGGTCAGGGCTTCCAGACTGTCGAAGTGGTGCTCGTCGCGCAACTTGGCCACGAAAGTCACGCGCAGCCGCCGGCCGTAGAGCTGGCCCCGAAAGTCGAACAGGTGCACCTCCAGCAGTCGGCGGTCACCGGCCACGGTGGGCCGGGTACCCAGGCTGGCCACGCCCGGCTTGGCCCCGGGGCCCGCGCCCTCCACCGTCACGGCAAACACGCCTCCCAGCGCCGGGCACCGCCGGATCGCCAGGTTGGCCGTGGGATATCCCAGCTCCCGGCCCAGGGTGTCGCCGCGGATCACCCGCCCACACATGGCATAGGGTCTGCCCAGGAGTTCCCGGGCCTGGTCGAGGGCCCCCGCAGCCAGCGCCTCGCGCACCGCCGTGCTGCTGAACCGGTGCCCGTCGGGCCGCCGAACGGTGTGAATGCCTTCGGCCTGGAAGCCGAGCTCCGCCCCAAACTCACGCAGGCTGCCCAGGTCACCGCGGCGCCCGCTCCCGAAACGGAAATCGTCGCCCACCAGCACATGGCGCGCGGCGTGGCCCCGCGCCAGCACCCGCTCCGTGAACTCCCGCGGCTCGAGCCCCGCCAGGCGCGCGTCGAAGCGCAGCACCCTCACCCAGTCCACCCCGGCGTCGCGCAGGGCATCACACTTTTCCGCCAGGGTGCTGAGCCGGGGTGGCGCACCGTCCCGGGCGAAGTACTCCACCGGCAGTGGCTCGAAAGTCACCACGACCGAGGGCAGCTCCAGCTCGCGGCCGACCGCCGCCAGACGTTCCAGCAGCGCCCGGTGCCCGAGGTGCACGCCGTCGAAGTTGCCCACAGTCACCACGCTGCCCCCGGGCGTCGGGTTGCCGGCGTCCAATCCGCGTACCAGCTTCATCGGGAGTCGCAGGTCTCTGACCGCAAAAGCGTTGCAGTATAAAGGCGGGAGAGGAGAGGCGGAAGGCGGGCAGGGGCCGATCGGCCCCTGCCGGGGCCTCCCACAAAGCAGTAATCGGGCGATGTAACATTGTGGGAGGGTCCGAAGGACCCGACCCCCTTTAGGCCTGGTGGCGCAAGTGCCGCGGCCGGAACCCCGAGACCAGCAGCGCCACGCCGTAAACCAGGGCGCCGCCGGCCACCATCGCGGCCAGCCGGCCCACCCGCTCCAGGGCGGGCATGTGGCCCAGCGATCCCGCCTGCGCCGACAGCCAGGCGACGGCCAGGCCCATGAACACGCAGGCAGCCCCGGCACGTCCCAGCAGCGCCGCCCAGCCCGCGGCCGGCGTGTAGTTTCCGGACCGGCGCAACAGCACCAGCAGAGTGCCGGCGTTCAGATACCCGGCCAGGGAACTGGCCGTGGCCAGGCCGGCGTGGGCCCCGGGGACGGAGTGCCACCAAAGCGGCCCCACGATCAGCAGGCTGAACAGAATATTGGCGAGCATGGCCGCCACCGCCACCTTCACGGGGGTGGCGGTGTCCTGGCGGGAGTAGAACCCCGGCGCCAGCACCTTGATGCCGATGAAGGCCGGCAGCCCGGCGGCGAAGGCGGACAGGCTCAGGCTGGCCATGAACACGTCCCCGCCGGTGAAGGCCCGGTACTCAAACAGCGCGGACAGCACCGGCCGCGCCAGCACCCCCAGCCCCACCGCCGCGGGAAGCCCGATCACCACCGCCAGGCGCAGGGCCCAGTCCAGGGTGGCGGAAAAGGTTACCGGGTCCTCGCGGGCGTGGTGCCGGGAGAGATCCGGCAGGATCACCGTGGACAGGGCGATGGCGAACACGCCCAGGGGGAACTCCATCAGCCGGTCGGAGTAGTAGAGCCAGGTGATGCTGCCGGAGGCCAGCAGGGAGGCGATCAGGGTGTCCACCAGCAGGTTCACCTGCGCCACCGACGAACCGAACAACGTGGGCACCATCAGGCGCAGGATCTTGCGCACGCCCGCGTCGCGCCAGCCCCAGCGGGGTCGCGGCAGCAAACCGGCCCGCGCCAGCGCCGGAACCTGGAACAGGAACTGGGCGGCGCCCGCCACCAGCACGCCCCAGGCCAGCGCGGTCACCGGCTGGGCGAAGTGCGGCGCCGCCCAGAGCGCCGCGCCGATCAGGCTGATGTTGAGCAGTACCGGGGTGAAGGCCGGCACGGCGAAGCGCCCCAGGCTGTTCAGGATGCCGCCGGCCAGCGCCGTCAGGGAAATGAACAGCAGGTAGGGGAAGGTCACCCGCAGCATGCCGGCGGCGAGCGAGAAGGTGGCCGGATCGTCGGTGAAGCCCGGGGCAAACACCGCCACCACCCCCGGCGCCGCCAGGATCCCGACTCCGGTCACCACCAGCAGCACGCCGGCGAGCGTCCCCGTGACCCGGTCCACCAGCGCCCTCAATTCCTCCGGGCTGCGCCGTTCCCGGTATTCCTGGAATACCGGCACGAAGGCAAGCGAGAAGGAGCCTTCCGCGAACAGCCGCCGCAGGAAGTTGGGGATCCGGAAGGCGACGAAAAACGCGTCGGTGGCCGGCGCGGCGCCGAAAGACCAGGCCATCACCATGTCCCGGACGAAACCGAACACCCGCGAGATCAGGGTGTTTCCACCGACGACCAGGGTGGAGCGGAACAGCTTCAAGGCGAGGACCTTTCACGCGTCCCGGCGCGGAACGTGGCGTGCAGTGTAGCAATGAAAAAAGGGCCGGCGCGTGGCCGGCCCTTTGGGGACTGCGAGTGGGTTCAATCAGAACGCTTTGCCGTTCTCGTCGAAGGCGCGAAACGAGTACTGGCTGTCGTTGCCCCGATCGCCCCAGACGGTGAAGCCCTGCAATAGCACCACGTAAGTACCGGGCGCCGGGCTGTCCACCAACTGGCGCTCCGGACTGTTCAGGGTCGCGGCAGGCAACACCGGTCCGTCCGGCGTCGACTCGAAAATCGGATTGCCGTTCGGATCGAACACGATCATGTCCAGATCGTCCGTCGGGTAAGCGCCCCAGTCCTGGTTCCAGCGCAGCTCGAAATGCGCTTCCGCGGTACCGGCGGGAACCTCGACGTTGAGCACGCGGCTGTCGCCCTGAGCCAGCTTGCCGTGATCGGTGACCTTGGGCGTTTTGCCCGTCACGGCGCGCACCACCAGGTCCGTGGAAATGCGCCCGGCATTGGTCCAGTCGCCCATCACCGCAACGCGCACGATGCCGGAATGCGGGTTCGGCACCACGCGCACGGTGTCCGAGGGAATGAACGGGCTTCCAGGCAGGATGTCCGCCACGTCCGAAGTCAACGAGTCCTGCACCTTCACGAACAGGTCGTCGCCAAAAAAGGCATTCTGGGATCCCGGCGGCAACTCCTGGTCCACGTTGATCAGGCCGATCTGCAGGGCCTCCACGTCCGGGGACACCTGGAAGAAGAAGTGCGCCACGTGGCCCGGCACCAGGTCGCCAATGTGGGTGGCGAACCCGGCGTTGCCCAGCTGGATGGTGTGGATCCCGGCGCTGGCGATGTTGCCTTTCACGGAGTTGCTCCCCGGACCGGAAGGCAGGTCGTTGCTGACCGTGCCAGCCTCGAGCGCGGCGTAGGCCGCGGCGGCGTCGATCATGCCGTGACCCTGGTCTATGGGCGCGGAATCGTCACCCAGGAAGTCCGGGTTCGCCGTTTCCACCAGCGCGTTGCGCACCTGCAAACCGGAGGCGCCGGGCACCGCGCCGTGCAGTGTGGCGGCCGCCCCGGCAATGGTCGGGCTGGAGAACGACGTACCGCTGACCAGGCTGATGCTGCTGGTCGGCCCCATGACGAAGTTGGCGAAGCCGTTGGCCACGGCGTCGGTGCTGATGCGCCCGTCCGCGGACGGCCCCCGCGAGCTGAAGTACGCGATCTGCGGATGGTCCGTCGGGCGGTAGAGCACACCCGCGCCCAGCCCCCTTTGCAGGTCGCGCAGCACGCGCTCGTTGCCCGCGAGGTTCACGGCACCGGCGGTCAGGGCGCCACGGCCCGTGCCGGCGCTGCCGCCGGTCATGGCCGCGAAGCCCTCGTTGCCGGCGGAAATCACGATGGTGATGCCCTCGTCGAGCATCTTCCGGGTGAGAATGTCGTCGATGTCCATGCCGGCGAACAGGGTCGGCCCGCCCAGACTCATGTTCACCACCTGGATGTCCAGCGAGTCGTAGACGTAGGGGTTGTCCGGCGTCCCGTCGCCCGAGACGGGGGCCGAGGGCATGCCGTTGTTGTAGTTGTCGCGGAGCTCGATGGCCCGCTCCATGGCGGCCGCCACGTCTGAGGTGGGGGCGCCGCCGCCGGCCGCCTTGAACACCTTAAGCGCATAGATCTGGGCGCACGGCGCGGTACCGATCATGGGGATCCCGGTGACTCCACCGCCGAGATCGAAGGCGCTGCCGGGCATGTTCGCGGACACCGACTGCGCGAGCAGGTTGCCGGACGGGAATCCGAACAGGGCGTTGCCGGCGATGGTGGTGCCCACCCAGGTGCCATGGCTGCCGTTGGCCGTGCTGGTGGCGGAAGGCTCCCCCGTCGTGGCCGAGGCGATATAGGTCTCGCCGCCGATCACCGTGGTGGGCCCCGTGGCGCAACCGTCCCGCGAAAATGCCGGCACTTCCGCGGTTCCCGAGTCAATGATGGCCACCTTGACCCCGTCGCCGGTATGGCCGTCCCCAAACAGCGGGCCGACGCCGGTATCCAGCGTGGCGTCCAGGTAGTCGAACGGGTGCTTGCCGAGCGCCGCCGTGCCGACCGGTTGCGCGGAACCCACGTCCTCACGCATTAACGCGCGCGGCTCCCGGCTCGGAAGATCCTTGTAGACGTCGCGCACGCCGTTCCAGGAGCCGAGTTCCCCATACCGGTCGTCGGGCACGCGGGCTGCGAGAGCGTCGACGTACTTGTAGCGATAGACGATGGTGCCGCCCGCGGACTGCACGCTGTTGACGGCCGCGTCGCAGTTCCCGTCGCAGCGGATGATCACCGAGTTTCCCGAAGCTCCAAAAGCCACGGATCCAAAGGTCAGGGACAGTAACAGTCCCAGTGATAAAAGATGCTTCATTCGTATCCCTCCGGTTGATTGACGCAAGACCCACCGCACCGCGGAGCGGGCGCGGATCATCATTTATGCCGTCGAATTGGAGTTGTTCTGGTCCCGGGGTCTGAGCAACAAGGCACCGCGCGGGACAAAGCGTCCCACGCGCAAGGCCTTGCGCCTGTGTCAAACCAGGTGAATCCCCCTCGGGCCGATCGGCACCTACTGAAACTAGACGCCATCCGGCGGGTTCGCAAGAAATCGACCAAAAATTGATCAATTCAGGCCGGGGTGCCCGCGGGGACGTAGAGCCGCCTGGCCGGCGCCGGCGTTGACATTTGCGCGCGAAATCCGCATGATGCCCGGCTTTCCGAATCGCAGCACCGGGTTTAAATCGTGGCGAACACACCTTCCGCAAGAAAGCGCGCGCGCCAGGCCGAGAAGCGGCGCGAGCACAACGTGACCTTCCGCACCAGGGCGCGCACCTACGTGAAGCGCGTGGTGAATGCCATCCGCGCCGGCGACAAGGCCAAGGCCGAGGCCGCCTACAAGGAAGCCGTGCCGGTGCTGGACAGCGTGGCCGGCAAGGGCATCATCTCCAGGAACAAGGCCGCCCGGCACAAGAGCCGGCTCAACGACCAGATCCGGCAGATGTCCTGACCGCATCGGTCAAGATGAATCCATGATCAACGGCGGGCAGTGCCCGCCGTTTTTCGTTGGGCAATCCCCTCGCCGCCCTGACGGGCGGCAGTCCCCTTTGTAAAAGGGGACGCCTACTGCACCCGCTCTTCTTCAAAGGGAGTCCCGCCGCCCGGCGCGGGCGGATTCCGCTCCTGTTCGATGAAGCGCATCACCGCCTGGGCCAGTTCCTCCGTACCCTCGCCCGCCAGCGCCGAGACCACGAACCAGGGTACGTCCCAGCCGAGCTCGCGGACCAGCCCCTCGGCCCGCTCCCGACGCTCCGATTCGGGCAGCAGGTCGGCCTTGGTCCATACCAGCCAGCGCGGCCGCTGGAGCAGCTCCGGGTCATAGCGTTCCAGCTCCCTTTCCAGGGTGCGCACCACCCGGACCGGGTCGGCGCCGTCCCCGGGCACCAGCTCCGCCAGGTGCAGGAGCAATGGCGAGCGCTTCACGTGCTTCAGGAACCGGTGACCGAGTCCGGCGCCCTCGGCGGCCCCCTCGATCAGTCCGGGTATGTCCGCCATCACGAAGCTGCGCTCCCGCCCGACCCGCACCACGCCCAGGTGCGGATAAAGCGTGGTGAAGGGATAGTCCGCCACCTTGGGCGTGGCATTGGACATCATGGTGACCAGCGTGGACTTGCCGGCGTTTGGCAGGCCCACCAGCCCCACGTCCGCCAGCACCCTGAGTTCCAGTTGCAGGTTGCGCTCCTCCCCCGGGGTGCCCTCGGTGGACTGCCTGGGGCTGCGGTTGGTGGAGGATTTGAATGATTCGTTGCCCCGGCCTCCCCGGCCGCCCTGGGCCACGAGCAGCCGCGCCCCGTCCACCGCGAGGTCGCCGATGCGCTCGCCGGTGTCCGCCTCGGTGACGATGGTCCCCACGGGCACCCGGATCTCCAGGTCCTCGCCGCTCCTGCCGGTCCGCTGGCGCCCGGCGCCGCCTTCGCCCCGTTGCGCCTTGAAGCGGCGGGCATGCCGGAAGTCCACCAGGGTGTTCAGGCCCTCGTCCGCGAGCAGGTAAACGCTGCCGCCGTCGCCGCCGTTGCCGCCGTCGGGCCCGCCCTTGGGGATGTACTTCTCGCGCCGGAAGCTCACGCAACCGTGGCCGCCGTCGCCGGCCTTCACCTGGATACTGGCTTCGTCAACGAATTTCATGGGCGGATGGTAGCAATGAGTGGCTGGAAAGCCGCCGTTCGCGGCAAGGATGCCTGCCCCGGACCTTGATCCGGGGCCGCTCCTGCATTTTCCGATTGCTGTTTATCTCTGCGCCTTTGCGCCTCTGCGCGAGAATTTTTTTCTTGGCGCACTTCGCGGCTTGGCGTGATGCCAACCCCGGGTTCAGCGCCGGCCAACGAAAAAGCCCCGCGCTCGGCGGGGCTTCGGAATGCGTGACGCGGCGGCCGCGGGTCAGTTCAGCGGCTCGATGCTCACGTACTTGCGATTCCGCGGGCCCCGGGTGTGGAACAGCACGCGGCCATCAACCTTTGCGAAAATGGTGTGATCGCGCCCCAGCCCGGCATTGTCGCCGGCGTGGAAACGGGTTCCGCGCTGGCGCACGATGATGTTGCCGGCCTTCACCTGCTCGCCGCCGAAGTGCTTCACGCCCAGGCGCTTGGAAATCGAGTCGCGACCGTTGCGAGTGCTGCCGCCTGCTTTCTTGTGTGCCATCTCTCAAAAATCCTCTCGAGCTTCCGCGTGGGTTTCGCTGCGCTCAACCCACCCTACCCTGAACTCATATCCGCGTGGGTTTTGCTGCGCTCAACCCACCCTACGGGTGCTAGGCCCCTTTAATTCCCGTGATGCGAATCTCGGTGTACGGCTGGCGATGCCCCTGCCGCTTCATGTGGTGCTTGCGGCGGCGGAACTTGATGATGCCGACCTTGTCGCCGCGGCCGTGGCCCTGCACCTCAGCGATCACCTTGCCACCGTCCACCACGGGCGTGCCGACCTTGACGGCCTCGCCTTCGCCGACCATCAGGACCTCATCGAACTCCACGCTGGCGCCCTCCTTGGCGTCGAGCTTCTCGACGCGCAGGATCTCACCCTCGCTGGCCCGGTATTGCTTGCCACCCGTGGCAAAAACCGCGTAAGTCACAGGAATCTCCGAAGAACCGCCGGGAAAAGACGCGGAATGATAGCGGGGCCGGGCGTGCAGGTCAACGCCGGGCCCCGCTCCCGCCCCCGTCACCGGCACGGTCCCCGCCCGGCGCATTCCGCTCCGCCGTCACCCGCGCCGGCGGGTGGGCACGCTTTGCCTAATCGGCCGCCCGGGCCGTATAGTTACCGATTGACTTCTGCGAGCGAATCGACCGCCCCGATTTCATGGACACCATCCGCATCCGCGGCGCCCGCACCCACAATCTCCAGAACGTGGACCTGGACCTGCCGCGGGACAGGCTGATCGTGATCACGGGGCTTTCGGGTTCCGGAAAGTCATCCCTGGCCTTCGACACCATCTACGCGGAGGGCCAGCGCCGCTACGTGGAATCCCTGTCCGCCTACGCCCGGCAGTTCCTGTCCATGATGGAAAAGCCGGACGTGGACCACATCGAGGGACTGTCGCCGGCCATCTCCATCCAGCAGAAGTCCACGTCGCACAATCCCCGGTCCACGGTGGGCACCATCACCGAAATCCACGACTACCTGAGGCTGCTCTTCGCCCGGGTGGGGATCCCGCGCTGCCCGGACCACGGAACGACCCTGGAAGCCCAGACCGTGAGCCAGATGGTGGACACGGTGCTGGACCGGCCGGAAGGCGAGAAGCTGATGTTGCTGGCGCCGGTGGTCACCGAGCGCAAGGGCGAACATGCCCAGTTGATCGAGCAGCTGCGCGCCCAGGGCTTCGTTCGCGCAAGGATCAACGGCACCGTGTACGACCTGGACGAGGTACCGGCGCTGGAGCTGCGCCGCAAGCACACCATCGAGGCGGTGGTGGACCGCTTCAAGGTGCATGACCCGGGCACCAGCGCCGGCGAATCCCTGCCCCTGCGGCTCGCCGAGTCCTTCGAGACCGCGCTCAGGCTGTCCGACGGCATCGCCGTGGTGGCGCCCATGGAGGGTGACGCGGAACCGCTGGTGTTTTCCTCGCGTTACGCCTGCCCGGAATGCGGTTATTCCATCTCCGAGCTCGAGCCGCGGATCTTTTCCTTCAACAACCCGGTGGGCGCCTGCCCCACCTGCGATGGGCTGGGCGTGAAGCAGTTCTTCGACCCGGACCGGGTGGTGACCAACCCGCACCTGTCGCTGGCGGCCGGCGCCGTGCGCGGCTGGGACCGGCGCAACGCCTATTACTTCCAGCTCGTGCAGTCCCTGGCGCGGCACTTCGAATTCGACCTGGAGACGCCCTTCGAAAAGCTGCCAAAACGCATTCGCGACGTGATCCTTGACGGCAGCGGCGAGGAAGTGATCGAGTTCCGTTACCTCACGGAATCCGGCGGGCGCACCAGCCGCCGCCATCGATTCGAGGGCATCCTGCCCAACATGCAGCGCCGATACCGGGAAACCGAGTCCGCCATGGTGCGCGAGGAACTGGCAAAGTACCTGAGCCAGAGCGCCTGCCCGGAATGCCACGGCACGCGGCTGAACCGTGGCGCGCGCCACGTGTACGTGGAAGACACCACCCTGCCCGAGCTGGCTGCACTTCCGGTGGAACGCAGCCTGGAATTCTTCGAGGTACTGGACCTGCCCGGGCGGCGCGGCAAGATCGCGGCCAAGATCGTCAAGGAGATTCGCGAGCGACTCACCTTCCTGGTGAACGTGGGTCTGGACTACCTCACCCTGGACCGGCAGGCCGACACCCTGTCCGGCGGCGAGGCACAGCGCATCCGCCTGGCAAGCCAGATCGGCGCGGGCCTGGTGGGGGTCATGTACATCCTGGACGAGCCCTCCATCGGCCTGCACCAGCGCGACAACGCGCGCCTGCTGAACACGCTCACCCGGCTGCGCGACCTGGGCAACACGGTGATCGTCGTGGAGCACGACGAGGAGTCCATCCGCACCGCGGACCACGTGGTGGACATGGGCCCGGGCGCCGGACGCCACGGCGGGCGCGTGGTGAGCCAGGGCCGCCCGGACGACGTGATCAACGATTCCAGCTCGCTGACCGGGCAGTATCTTTCGGGCAAGCGCAGCATCGCCATCCCGGCGCACCGCACGCCCGTGGACCCGGAGCGGGTGTTCCGGCTGGTGGGCGCCACCGGGCACAACCTGAAACACGTGGAACTGGATCTTCCCGCCGGCTTGTTCGTGGTGGTCACCGGGGTTTCCGGCTCGGGCAAGTCCACGCTGATCAACGACACCCTGTACCGCCTGCTGGCGCGCGGCCTGAACGACGCCAAGGAGGAACCGGCGCCGCACGCGTCCGTGGAAAATGCGGACCTGTTCGACAAGGTGGTGGACATCGACCAGAGCCCCATCGGCCGCACGCCGCGCTCCAATCCCGCCACCTACACCGGCGTGTTCACGCCCATTCGCGAGCTGTTCGCCGGCACCAAGGAGGCGCGCTCGCGCGGCTACAAGCCGGGGCGCTTTTCGTTCAACGTGCGCGGCGGGCGTTGCGAAGCCTGCCAGGGCGACGGTGTGATCCGCGTGGAAATGCACTTCCTGCCGGATATCTACGTGACCTGCGACATCTGCAAAGGCAGGCGCTACAACCGCGAAACGCTGCAGGTCAAGTACAAGGACAGGAACATCCACGAGGTACTGGAGATGACCGTGGAGGAGGCGCTGGAGTTCTTCGACGCGGTCCCCACCATCAGGCGCAAGCTCCAGACCCTGATGGACGTTGGGCTCACCTATATCCAGCTCGGACAGAGTGCCACCACCCTGTCGGGCGGCGAGGCACAACGCATCAAGCTGGCCAGGGAACTCTCCAAGCGCGACACGGGGAAAACCCTCTACATCCTGGACGAGCCCACCACCGGTCTGCACTTCCACGACATCGACCAGCTCCTGCACGTGCTGCACCGGTTGCGCGACCACGGCAACACCGTGGTGGTGATCGAGCACAACCTGGACGTGATCAAGACCGCCGACTGGATCGTGGACCTGGGGCCGGAGGGCGGCGAGAAGGGCGGCCGGATCATCGCCACCGGCACCCCGGAGCAGATAGCCGCCGCCAGGCAGTCCTACACGGGGCAGTTCCTGGGGCCGGTGCTGGAGGAGCAGAAGCCGCGCAAGAAAAAACGCGCGTGACGTCTCCTGGAGCGAGGGACGCGGGAGCGCCCGGACGGGCGCGATACACGAATCAACGGAACGATGGCTCGGCAGTCGAAAATGCCCGATTTCAAACCAGCCAGCGTGAAGACGCCGGATACGGGCCCCGGGGACCCGCGGATCGGGCACCTGCTCGGCACCGGGGACCGGGCCCAGGGGCCGCGCGTGGTCATCCTCGGTTTTCCCTGCGACGTGGGGGTGGCGCGCAACAGCGGCCGGCCGGGGGCTTCCCGCGGCCCTGAAGCCATCCGCCATTGGCTGTACCGCTTCACGCCGGATCCCCGGTTTCCGGGCATGGCCCGCCTCCTGACCGATGGACGCGACCTGGGCGACCTGGCGCTTTCCGGTGATCTGGCCGCCGATCAGGCATTGCTCGGCGAGGCGGTGGCCGAGGCCCTGAGCGTCGGCGACATCCCGGTGGTGCTGGGCGGTGGCCACGAGACGGCCTTCGGGCATTTCCTGGGTTACGTGAACGCCGAACTGCCGGTGAGCATCAGCAACGTCGACGCCCACGCCGACGTGCGCGAGCTCAAGGGAGGCCAGGGCCACTCCGGGTCGCCGTTCCGCCAGGCGCTCGAACACGACTCCGGGCGCTGCCGCGACTACCGGGTGGCGGGCCTGCAGCCACAATCAGTGAGCGTCGCGCACGTGGACTATTTGCGGGAGCGGGACTGCCGCTTCTGGTTCCGCGAGGAAACGTCGGACGACCTTGTGGAGCACCTCTACCCCGCCCAGGGCGGCGACCGCTACGCCACCTTCTGCCTGGACGCGGTGGATGCCGCCTTCGCCCCCGGGGTGAGCGCGCCGGCCGCCGACGGCCTGGCGCCGGGGTTCTGGCTGGGCGCGGCGGAAAAGGCCGGCGCCAACGCCAACGTGCGCTCCTTCGACGTGGTGGAGCTCAACCCGGCCCACGACGTGGACGGCCGCACGGCTCGCCTGGCGGCGCTCACCGTATGGCGCTTTCTGCGGGGCCTGTCGCGACGGGGGTGACGCGCGGCCCGGGTCATTCGCGGCAAGATGCCGTGAGTGCAGGAGCGCCCGGACGGGCGCGATCAAGCCCTGCTTCGACTGTGGGAGGCCGCTTGCGACCGACGGCCAAGTCGGGCCCAAGGGCCCTCCCACAAGGCAATACACACGCCCTCAACCGCAGTCCGGCCTCAACCCCGACTGGCGCGCCTTCTGGTAACGATCAAGCGCGTCCGGCATGTGCTGCTGCAGGTTCTGGATGCGGTTCTCAGGGTCCGGGTGGGTGGACAGGAACTCCGGCGGCCGCGCCCCGCCCTGCTTCTCCATGTTTTGCCAAAGCTGGATGCTCTGCCGCGGATCGAACCCGGCGTCGGCCATCAGGCCCAGGCCGATGGTGTCCGCCTCGCTCTCCTGGATGCGGCTGTAGGGCAGCAGCACGCCCACCTGGGCACCCAGGCCCAGCAGCGACATGGCCAGCTTGGAGGAGTTGGAGGACCCGTCGCCGATATAGGACCCGACGAGCTGCAGCGCGGTGCTGGCGGCGAATTGCTGCGATACGCGCTCGGCGCCGTGCCGGGCCAGCACGTGCCCCACTTCGTGACCGAGCACCGCGGCAAGCTGCCCCTGGCTCTTGGCCACGTCGAGGAGCCCGGTGTAAACGCCGATCTTGCCGCCGGGCAGGGCGAACGCGTTCGCCTGGTCGTCCTTGAACACCACGACCTCCCACTCGGTCTTGCCCTCCTCGCCGCTGAGCTGGCCGGTGATGCCGTGGGCGACGCATTCCACGTAGTTTTGCAGGCGCCGATCATGCGAGACGGTCTCTTCCTTGCGGATCTGCTGAAAGGCCTGCGCGCCCATCTGGGACATTTCCGCGTCGGACATCAGGATGAACTGCGAGCGCCCGGTGGGCGAGGTCGCGCAGGCGGCGAGCAGCGCGGTCAACAGCACTATGAGAATTCTCTTCCACATTTCCATGCTCCTTGGTTCGCGTGTTTCCTTGCCGATCGCCGGGCACACGCCGGATCGGTTTCCGATGTAGTGGTCCTTTGAGCGCATTATACTGCCCGTCGACTCCACGAGCCCCAGGCGTTGATTTCATGCGGAACGAGAGCGACGGAACCATGGACTGCATCGTGCGCGTGCGCTGGTCGGACCTTGACGCCCTGGGTCACGTCAACAACGCGCGCTTCTTCACTTACCTGGAAGAGGCCAGGCTGGCCTGGTTCGAGACGCTCACCGAGCCCTGGTACGACGAATCCACCGGCCCCGTGGTGGCCCGGGCCGCCTGCGACTTCAAGCGCCCCATCAACGGCACCGGCGAGGTCCGGGTGCGCACCCGGCCGCAGGCGCCGGGCAACACCAGCATCACGCTGCACAGCGAGATCATTTCCGTGGACGATGACGACACCGTTTACGGCATCGGCGAGGTGGTGCTGGTCTGGGTGAACCGGCGCACCGGGCGCCCCGCGCCGCTGCCGGACTTCCTGCGCGCATCCGATGCGGGCTGAGCATGGAAGGTCACGGCACCGAGTTCTCGATTTTCCTGATCTTCGCCGGCGCGGCCCTGCTGGCCACCCTGGCCCTGTACGCGCGCCAGACGCTGATCGTGGCTTACATAGTGCTGGGCGCGCTGGTGGGCCCCTCGGGGCTGGCGCTGGTGAACGACCCGGAGCTGATCCAGGGCATCGCCTCGATCGGCATCATGTTCCTGCTCTACCTGCTGGGGCTGAACCTGCACCCGCAGAAGCTGATGCAGATGTTCGGCGAGGCCACGCTGGTCACCGCGGCAAGTTCGCTGCTGTTCGCGGCGGCGGGCTGGCTGCTCGCCCTCGCGTTTGGCTTCCGTGGGGTGGAAGCACTGGTGGTGGGCGCCACGTGCATGTTTTCCAGCACCATTTTGGCGCTGAAGCTGCTGCCGGCGACGGCGCTGCACCACCGGCACGCCGGCGAGATCATCATCAGCGTGCTGCTGATACAGGACCTGGCGGCGATATTCATCATGTTGCTGCTGCAGGGGCTGGCGACGGCCGGGCCCGCCTGGACCAACCTGGGCATCCTTCTGGTGGCGCTGCCCGCGCTCATCGTCCTGGCATTCCTGCTCGAGCGATACGTGCTGCGCACCCTGCTGCAGCGCTTCGATCGCATCGCCGAGTACACGTTTCTGGTGGCCATCGGCTGGTGCCTGGGGCTTGCGCAACTGGCGTCGTGGTGGGGACTCTCCCACGAAATCGGTGCCTTCGTCGCCGGGGTCGCCATGGCCGCCAGCCCCATTTCCCGCTACGTGGCGGAAAGCCTGCGGCCCCTGAGGGATTTCTTCCTGGTGATCTTTTTTTTCTCCCTGGGCGCCTCCTTCGACCTCGGGCAACTGCCCCACGTGGCCCTGCCGGCGATCGCGTTCACCTTGCTGATCATCGGCCTCAAGCCTGCCGTGTTCCGGTGGCTGCTGACCCGGGCGGGGGAACGGCCGTCGCTCTCCCTGGAGATCGGCGTGCGCCTGGGCCACGGCAGCGAGTTCTCGCTGCTCATCGCCCTGGTGGCCGTGGAGGCCGGCGTGATCGGCCCCGGCGCCTCCTACGTGATCCAGGCCACCACCCTGCTCTGCTTCGTGGTGTCGTCGTACCTGATCGTGCTGATCTACCCGACCCCCATAGCGTTGTCAGACCGATTGAGACAGGATTGACGTCGCCACGCGCCCGGCAAGACCCACGAGCGAACCAGCAAACGTGAAATCACTGCAATACGACGCCGCCGCCGCGACCCGGCACCTGGCCGGGGCGGACCGCACCCTGGGCCGGCTGATAGAGCGGGTGGGCCCCGTGCGCCTGCGTCGCAGCCCCTACAGGACGCCTTTCGACGCCCTGCTCCGTTCCATCGTCTACCAGCAACTCTCGGGCAAGGCGGCGGGCACCATCCATGGCCGGGTGCTGGACCTGTTCCCCCGCCGACGCCCCGCGCCCGAACGGCTGCTGGCGCTGTCGGACGCGCAATTGCGCGGGGCCGGCCTGTCCGGCAACAAGGCCCGGGCGGTCCGCGACCTGGCGGAAAAGACCCTGGACGGCACGGTGCCCTCGGCTCGCCGCATCGCGGCCATGGACGACGAGGACATCATCGAGCGGCTGGTCGGGGTGCGGGGCGTCGGGCGCTGGACGGTGGAAATGCTGCTGATCTTCGACCTGGGCAGGCCGGACGTGCTGCCGGTGGACGACCTGGGCGTACGCAAAGGCTATGCGATTACCTACCGCCGTCGCGAGTTGCCGGCGGCATCCACGATGCTGCGCCGCGGGCGGCTCTGGCGTCCCTACCGGTCCGTCGCGAGCTGGTACCTGTGGCGAGCCACGGAAACGGTGACGCCGGGGGACCGGTGATTCAGCGCTGCGGCCTGCCCTGGGCCGCCGGACGGCCCGGGCGCGTGCGGAAGGTCAGGCTGTCGGACACCGAGTCCGCGATGTGCTCCTTGGTGATCACCCCCACGGGGCTGTCGGCCCGGGGCACCAGCCGCGGACCGCTTACCACGAGCACGGCACGCGCGCCGCGCCGGGACATGCGGCTGATGACATCGAACATCACATCGGTTTCCCGGGCGAGAATGTAGTCGGTGTGGGCGAGCTGGCCCAGCGTGAGCTCCGAGCCGGCCTCCAGCCGGTAGGTCATGCGCAGCACGTCGTTGACCGCGGCCAGGCCCGTGATGCGATCACCCTCGGTCACGATGATCTGTCCCGGCAGTTCCTCCAGGGCACGCTGCTCGATGAAATTCCGGGAACTCATCCCGGCGGGCAGCACCACGAAATTGCGGTCCATGACCTGCGCCGCGGTGCGCACCACGAACATGTGGGCATGCAGGGTTTTCGGAATGAAATGCCCGCGCCGGCTGAGCTTCGAGGTATAGATGTTCTCCGGGGAGAGCAGCCGGCGAATGCCCAGCGCGATGGCCACCGCGACGATCATGGGCATGACAATGTCGTAGTCCCGGGTCATCTCGAAAATCATGATGGTGGCGGTCATGGCCGCGCCGGTGGCGCTGCCCACCATGGCCGCCATGCCCACCATGGCGAATGCCGGAACGGTGATGCCGGGAAGACCCGGGAAGGCCATGTGCAACGCGCCGCCGATGGCGCCGCCTAGGGTCGCGCCGAGGAACAGCGCCGGCGAGAAGATCCCGCCCGAGCCGCCCGAGCCCAGTGTCAGGGACGTGGCGATCAGCTTGGCCACGAACAAAAAGCCCAGCAGCCACACCGCCGTCATGCCGTTTCTCAGAATGGCCTGGATGGCGGCGTATCCCACGCCCTCCACGTAGTAATGACCCAGGAACGCCGCCATCAGGTAGATCATCACGCCCAGGATCAGCATGCCGGTCATGTGGCGCAGGTAAGGATTCCTGAACCGGCCCTCGAAAAAGTCCTCGGTCCAGTAAATGGAACGGATGTAGAGCGTCGCCGCCAGTCCCACCACCAGGCCGAGCAGCGCGTAGGCCAGGAGCACGTCCAGTGACAGGCTGGATGGCCCCGGGAGCGTGTTGGGCAGGTCGAACGCGGGCTGCAGGCCGAAGTACTGATGGCCGACGAAAGTCGCCATGCCGGTTGCGATTGCCACCGGCATGAAGGTACGCACGCTCACCTCGGGCATCATCAACTCGATGGCGAACAACACCGCGCCCAGGGGAGTGTTGAAGGTCGCCGCGATACCGCCCCCGGCGCCGGCCGCTACCAGCGTGAGGCGCTGCCAGGTGGACAGCCGGAACACGCCGCCGATGGTGGACGCCAGCGCCGAGCCGATTTGCACGATGGGCCCTTCGCGTCCCACCGAGCCGCCCGTGCCGATGGTGAACGCCGACGCCAGAGACTTGATGACCACCACGACGGGACGGATCGCGCCCTCGCCGTAGTACACCGCGTCCATCACCTCCGGTACGCCATGGCCGCGGGCCTCGGGTGCAAAGTTCTTCACCAGCCAGGTCACCACCACGGCGCCGATCACCGGCACGAAGATGATCAGCCAGCCCCAGGGGCTGATCGCGGTGAAAACATTGGCGTCATAGCGGAAGTGGAACTCGCCGAGGAAGAAAGTGTTGTGAATGAAGCCGATCAGGGCGCGGAACGCCACCGCGCCGTAGCCGGTCCCGATCCCCACCAGGAAGGCCAGGAAGGAAAGGTAGGCGAGATTGAGTTCCCTTTTTTCTTCTTCTTCCTCAGCCATCTATCGGCAACGGGTCCGGGAGGTTCAACGATGTGATGGAATGCCGCCCTGGCGCCTGCCGGTACCACCTACCCAGCGGCGCTTTCGGGCGATCCGCATTGCGCAACGCCAAGGTTCCGGCGGCTCGAAGAGCGGGCGGGTTGATACTGAAACGGGCGGAAACCCCGGCCGACAGCCGTATCGCGAGCCGGAGGCGCATGCGAACCGGCATATTCTATCGTACCGTCGCCACCAGCCCAAGGGCGGCGGCCGCCTCGGACGCGTGCGCGTGCTCAGCCGAACGGCAGACCACCGCCGTTCAACTGCCAGAGGCGGAAGTTCAGGACTGCGGCAAACGCCACCCAGGTCAGGTAGGGGAGCAGGAGCACGCCGGCCTCGCGCCGGATCCGCCAGAAGCCCACGGTCACCGCCAGGATCGCCAGCCACAGGAGGCCGATCTCCGCCAGGGCCCAGCCGGTACGGTGCAGGCCGAAGAACAGCCAGGACCAGCCGGCATTGAGCACCAACTGCACGACGAACAGATTGTGCGCGCCGGACCAGCCCGATCGCCGCCAGGCAAGCCAGGCCGCCGTGCCCATCAGGACGTAGAGCACCGTCCAGACCGGGGCGAATACCGCGTCCGGCGGCGTCCACCAGGGTTTGGTCATCAACGAGTACCACAGTCCGGGTTCGAACCAGGCGCCGGCCACGCCGGCCGCCAGGGCCATCGCGATGAACAGGATCAGGATCGCGTAATTCACGGTTGCTTCACCTCCCCGCGAACGCCTCGCGGCGCCGCTCACTGCCAGTCCGGTTGCGTTTCGCCGACCAGGAAATCGCCCCGCAGGGATTCGCCGCCCGCCAGCCGGAAAGTCACGCGGACGCGATCGCCGGCCTTGAGCACCCCGGTCGGCCGCATCAGCATCAGGTGCATGCCGCCGGGGGTCAGCCGGGCGCTGCCCCCGTCCGGCAGCGTGAGGGAGTCCACCGGTCGCATGGTCGCCTGACCGTTCTTCACTATGGTGCGATGCAGCTCGACGCGCTCAAAGGCATCGCTGGATACCGAAACGATGCTGACCGGCTTCCCGGTGGTGTTGGCGATGTCCGCGTAGCCCGCCATGGACTGGCTACCCTTCGGGGGCAGCAGTATCCAGGCGTGGGACACGCTCACCTCCCGCGGACCGCTGCCGCAGGCCACGAGCAACGCGAGCACCAGGGCGGCGGCAATTCTTTGCGCCATGTCGTCAATCGCTGCGGTGGGTTGCGCGTATCATACGCTGGCAGCTCACTTTACACCCGCGCAAGGAGCCAACGATGCATCGCCTGCTACTCGCGGCGGCTTCCGCCGCGCTCCTCACCACCCTCGCGCATGCCGACGACTACGCGCTTACCGTGTACAGCACCGCCGGGCCGGGCGCCGTCGCGCCGGAACAGTACCGCCCCACTCCGGGCCGGCCCGTCACCGACTCGGGCGCCGACCTGCCAGGCTACGCGGTGGTGCGCCAGGACCGCGAGCTCCAGCTCGAATCCGGGCGCCAGCAACTCCGCTTCACGGACGTGGCGGCACTGATCGATCCCACCACGGTGACTTTCCGCTCGCTGACCGACCCGGACGGTACCCACGTGCTCGAACAGGACTACCAGTTCGACCTGGTGGGCGCGGCAAGGCTGCTGGAACGCTACCTGGGGCAGACCGTGACCGTCGAGCAGCACCACGGCGACAGCACCGAAAGGGTACGCGGCAAGCTGCTGGGCACATCCGGCGGGCTGATCCTGCAGCGAGACGACGGCAGCGTGGTGACGCTGAACGACTACAGCAACGTGAGCTTCCCGGAATTACCGGGGGGCCTGATCACCCGACCCACCCTGGTCTGGGACGTCGCGGCGGCCAAGGCCGGGCGTCACCAGACCCGCGTCAGCTACCAGACCGGCGGCATGACCTGGTGGGCCGACTACAACGCCCTGTTGGACGAGTCCGGCGGTTGCTCAATGGACCTCTCCGCCTGGGTGAGCCTGATCAACCGCTCCGGAACCGGTTATCCCGACGCCCGGCTCAAGCTGGTGGCGGGAGACGTGCATCGCGCGGAGCGTCCCGGCGCCAAGGGGCCCGGCCGGTTCGTGATGTCGGAGCAGGCGGTCGCCGAGCGCGGCTTCGAGGAGAAGCCGTTCTTCGAGTACCACCTTTACACGCTGCCCCGTCGCACTACCCTGCCGGACAACGCCACCAAGCAGATCGAGCTGTTCCCCCCTGTCTCGGGCATTGGCTGCGACAAGGAACTGGTCTTCGAGCCGGTCACCGGGCCGTTCTATTTCGGTGACTCACCATCCACCAACGCCGCTTATGGGCAGACCGGCAACACCGACGTCAACGTGTTCCTGCGCTTTCGCAACGATGGCAAGTCGGGACTTGGCGTGCCGCTGCCCGCGGGCCGGGTGCGGGTCAATCAGCGCGATCCGGCGGACGGCTCGCTGGAATTCATCGGCGAGGACGCCATTGACCACACGCCGAAGGACGAGGACGTGCGTGTGCGCATGGGCAACGCGTTCGACGTGGTGGGCGAGCGAACGCAAACGGGCTTCAACGTCAACACCAGCGCCCGGGAAATGACCGAGAGCTTCCGGATCTCGCTTCGCAATCACAAGGACCAGGCCGTGCATGTCGTCGCCCGCGAACATCTCTACCGGTGGAGCAACTGGGAGATCACGAAGGCGGACCACGACTGGGAAAAGCAGGACGCGCGGACCGTTCACTTCCCCGTGAACGTTCCGGCGAACGGAGAGACCACCATCAACTACACGGTGCGGTACAGCTGGTGAAGGTCAAGCGCGGCTGAGAGAGTCAGGGGCGCGGTGAGACCTGTCGAGAACGCCATGGATACATCCCTGTAGGCTCCGACGCCGCCATCCCTGGCGACGACGGTCTCGCCACGCCTCACCGCACCCCTGCCAAGCATTCCGCCCTGGCACTTCAGCCTCGAATGCGGGTGTCGGCACCAGGCAGGCCGCCTCCCAGGTGATTCATCAGTAACCAAAATTCAGGCGGTAACCGACGCCGTCCGAGTAGCCCCGGAATGACGCGTAGCCGTAGTCGCGGTAGTAGCGCGGCCGCGGCGACCAGAACCGGTCGAAACGCGAATAGCCGCGATAGCCGGCATGACCGCAGTACGGCCCGTGCCGGTGCACTTCGTAGCGGCTGTAACGAATCACCCGCACCGGTGGTCGGTAGTTGATCCGGCGGTGGCCGTAGTACCGTGCGGGGCCGTGCCCGAAGGCGTGATGGCTCACGTACCCGTGGCTCCGGCCGTGGGACGGATAACCGTGAACGTAGTGACCCGCCGTGGCCGTACCGCCATAGACGGCGGCGGCCAGGGCCATGGCGGCCAGGAAGGGCGTCTTGCTGTTCATGTTCCGGCTCCTGTCGCTTGGGAACACGGGAAAGATTAAGCTGGCGAGCATGAACCAAGCCTGAACCGGAGCTTCCATGATCGAGACCCTCGAACACGGCGACGTCCTGGAGCTCAGGCTCCAGCGCCCGCCGGTCAACGCCCTGGACGCCGGCCTGATCCGCGCCCTGCGCGAATCCGTGGAGGCGGCCCCCGGGAAGGGTGCCCGCGCCCTGGTGCTCTCCGGGGCCCCGGGGATGTTTTCCGCCGGGCTGGACGTGCCCTCGCTGCTGCAACTGGACCGCAAGGCGATCCTTGCCGTCTGGGACGACTTCTTCGCACTGATGGGCGCGCTGGCTCGCTCTCCGCTGCCGGTGTGCGCGGCCATAACCGGCCACAGCCCGGCGGGCGGGGCCGTGATGGCCATTTTCTGCGACTACCGGGTCATGGCCGACGGCGAGTACCAGATCGGGCTCAACGAGGTGCAGGTGGGGCTGGCGGTACCCGAGCCCATCGTTCGGGGCCTGGGACGCCTGGTCGGCCCCTACCGGGCCGAGCGCCTGCTGGTCTCCGGCACGCTGCTGGGACCGCGGGATGCGCGGGACGTGGGCCTGGTGGATGAATTGACGCCCACCGGGGACGTGACCGGGCGCGCCCTGGAGTGGTGTCGCGAGTTGCTGGCCCTGCCCGGTGAAGCCATGGAACAGACCCGTGCCCGGGCGCGGGCGGACCTGGCGGCAATTTTTGATCATCTCGGACCGAAGGACCTGGAATCGTTCGCCGACGCCTGGTTCAGCGACCAGACCCAGGCGACGCTCAAGGCGCTGGTGGCACGTCTCGGCAAGAAGCGTGACGCATGAAAGCGCGGCATGCCTCGTTTCCCAGCTCCATTCAAGTCTGTAGCGCCGGCGGCCCCGCTGGGATAGACTGCCCGCGCCAACCAACATGGATCATCGGGGGATGCCGGCCATGTCGCACGGAAAAAGTGAATCTCTCCTGCTCGTATTGACGCTCGCCCTGTACGCCGGTATCGCATCGGCAAGCGGCGGGTACGATGTGACATTGCACCAGAAGGCAGCACCGGCGGCCAAGCCGGCACCGGCAAGGCCGGCCACGTCATCCGCCAAGGCCACGGTAAACGTGGTCCGGAACGGCGGCTACGAATCCAACGGCGGTGCCGGAACGAGCACCATCAGCAACTGGGCGGTAGTGGACCAGAGCGGCGGCAGCGGTTCCTGGTTCGCACAGGCGGGCACCGCTTCGCC